>Ga0207684_10006590_pt1 | contig 10562 bp, 11 predicted proteins | sample KBSK5501metaG_FD_184342 | JGI IMG/M metagenome (GOLD analysis project Ga0207684, IMG submission 184342) | Corn, switchgrass and miscanthus rhizosphere microbial communities from Kellogg Biological Station, Michigan, USA - KBS K5-50-1 metaG... | ecosystem: Host-associated > Plants > Roots >... | reverse complement strand
TTCACTACCCCCTGTCACCCCGCTCCACCTTAACCTGTAACACCCTCACCCTCATCCTCACCCTGTCCTGGTCACCCTGTCCGATGTCGACCACGTTTACCTGGAACACCCAGCAGCGAACCCAGGCCCGTCGTTGCGCGTTTCCTGGTGTCGAGGTAGTGCTGCGCGGTGATCTCTATACCGGCCTGACGAAGTGCCCTGGAAGCCGCATAGATGCCATGGCGTTCGTTAATGATGCTACCCATTTCCTTTCGCAGGGTGTGAATCGGCGACTTGCCGCCTACCCCCTTTTTCCTTAGCCAGCTCAACAGCTGTGCAAACGTACGGTCTGCCCTGTAATGCTCATACTTGGCACCTGGACGAGGTTTCACTCGTGACTCTAGGACGAAGGGACTCTTGGCCTTTGCATGATAACCTCGGAACGTGGCAACTAGCTCGTCGTCGAGGTCCACGGTCGCGAGGCTGCTTTGGCTCTTCCCAGCAAAATGCTCTGTGAGCGAGACTGACAAGGTTTTCTTCTCCCAGTCAAAAGCTGACCACTGCAGGCTGTCAATTTCCGATCGTCTAAGTCCAGCCATTACAGCCAGAAGGAACGCCTTCAGAGGTTCTTCCTTCAGCTCTTTCACAGCGTCCTTTATCAGCTGTTCCGCGTTCAACTCAGACCTGTACCTCATGCTCTGTCTCGGCTCGAGCTTCACGCCTTCAAACGGGCTACGGATGCCCTTCAAATCTACAAAGGCTAGGTGCTTGGGGGCGAACAGGGAACGTGCCTGTCTTAGTGTGGAGTTCACCGAAATCTTCGCTGCTCGCTGCGCTGCCGGTGAGCTTCCAGCCTTCTTGAGATAGGATACCTTCCAGCGCTGAATCAGGTCTGGCGTTAGCTCGGTGAGCTTCACAGCCTCAACCTTCTTTACCCAGGCTTCGTTCCCGCCTTTCTTGTAGTCGTAGCGCTCGGCACCTGATTCGATTGCGAGAGCCTCCGCGACGATCTGATAAAATCGGGTGCGGTATTGATTGATAGTCTTAGCTCGGCCTGTGGATGTGTTCTGGATGGCTGACAGCAGATCGCCAACGGTCGTGACACTCTTCGGTGCTGTTTCGACCTTGTACTGTTTCAGCGCGGCATCCCAGCCCCCGGCGACTAACGACAGGTAAATGTCCCGGGCTTTGATGGCTGCGGTTTCTTTGTTCGAGGTGCCTAGGTTGAACTTTTCGCGTTTTCCTCCGTACTGGATACGGGCCGAGAAATGACCCACCGTCTTAACACCCCCATCCCTGGACTCGTACGTTTGTCTAAACAGCTTCGCTTTCCAGTGCCTGCTGTCGCTCTTCGGATAATTCATGTGGTTGAATCACTGGGCCACTTCTGGGCCACTTTTTCGGTTGTGGTGTGTTGTAGAGAATCGTGTCTGGTTGTGTGCCACTGCTCGCCAAGCCTCTATTTACCTAGGAGAATCGACGACGGTTGACTACTTACTACAACAGGGTACAACAGGCAAGGCCGTAACTCCTAATCACTGGGTTGTAGGTTCGATTCCTACACGGTGCATTTCTTCAGAATCAGGGAGTTAGGTATGTTTTTTACGTAAAACCACGTGGCGCGATTTTAGCCTTCTTAGCCACTTTTCTGGGACAATTTATCGGATCTGGCGAACCGACTCAGGCACGTCCAGCAGAGTAAGAATGCTGTTCAGCGCGGTCAGAATCAATGCGCCCACGCAACTCGAACCTGGCGATTTGAAGTTTGACGTGCGGACGAGCTTGCCCTGCCATTCGATCTCGCGGGGGAAACCCACGTTGACGGACAAGAGCTTCATGCGCGCCATATGGTGAAGGCTGGTTTTGTGCGTTTCAATCACATTCATCGCTCCTGTGATCATGCTATCATTGTTGGCAATTTCATAGAACATCGCAAGAGGTCGCAAAGACTATCGCCCACAAATAGCATCGGCTTCCGCCCCGCTATGATGCGGCCTTTGGAGTATCGAGGCAATTTGACTCGGTTAGGGTTAGGTCAGCCGATGTTTGTCGCTGTAAGGATTCGCGGATTGCTCCGACAAATGAGCAACCGGAATCTCTTATGAAATCCGGATTTGATTCAAAATCCATCTCCAATCATGAAAATACCAGTCGACCTGTTTCGCCGCGGATACGAGCTGCTTGTGTTCGGTGCGAATCTCCTGCAATCGCCCTTCTTGCTTCTGCTGCGAGTTTATTTCTTCTGGCAGCTCTTTCAGACCGGGCAAGGTAAACTCGCCCACATCGCAAAAATCTCGGATTACTTTGCAAGTCTTGGTATCCCGTTGCCCACTTTGAATGCCTATATGGCAGGGGCGACCGAAACCTTCGGCAGCTTGCTGTTGATCGTCGGCCTTGCTTCGCGGCTTACGGCAATCCCGATCACGGTGGTTATGGCCGTAGCTTACCTGACCGCCGATCTCGAAGCAGCTACCGGCATCTTCAACGATCCGGATAAATTTGTGAAGGCCGACCCATTTCCGTATTTGGTCACAGCTTTGATCGTATTTGCCTTCGGTCCCGGAAAGTTCTCGATCGATGCGCTAATCAAACGGGGAATCGGGAGAGGGCGTCATGGTTTAACCAAGCGGAACCCGCACTTTGGTGCGTCTACGAGACCCGCGGAAGTAAAAGCTCCCAACTAAGACCTGCTTCGACCGGCTGTCCCGGTTTGCCAACGCATTAGAAAGGTTGGGTTTCGAATATGGCAGTCTTCAGAACCCGAACGCGACCTGAGCCTTGGGCACATCATCGGGCGCGAGCAAAGTGCGGATGGTTACTTCCATTCTATGGTTTCGAGTGGGGCTGGAGCTGGCTGGCTTACTGGTTAAGTGGATGGGCATTTCTCGAAGTCTTGGAATATTTCGGAACCCTGTCCGTGTTAGTTGCGGTTGTTTCCTATTTCGCGGAAGGCAAGGACCGCATCAAACAGAAACACTACCAAGCCTGGCAGGTAATTAACTCGGCACAAGGAAAAGGTGGGAGCGGAGGCCGGATCGATGCGCTCGAGGAACTTCATTCAGACGGCGTTCCGCTGGTGGGCGTTGATGTGAGTGATGCGTTTCTTCAGCAAGTCCATCTAGATGGCGCAAACTTGCTTCGCGCGAATTTTCGCTCGGCTGATATCCGAGGCGGAAGCTTTGTCAGATCCGATTTGGAGTTCGCCGACCTGACCTCAGCAAGTTTGCGGAATGCTGATCTACAGCGTGCCAACCTGGCGAACGCCAATTTGCAGGACGCTGATTTAACCGACGCAGATCTACGGCAGACCGACCTAACCGGTGCGCATCTTGCCAAAGCGGACTTGCGCCACGCGAATTTGCTGGGCGTCAAATGGCAAGAGATCGCCGACGTAAAACTGGCGAATGTGTTCCGCATCAAGAACGCACCGCCGGGCTTTTTGGATTGGGCCGTGAAGATGGGCGCAGTTTCCATCGAATCGGACGCAGACTGGTTCGCGAGGCTGGAAGCAGATCACCCCCGCGGCTCGGAATACCTGGTCGAACCCTCTAACTAGTGGTGCTCTATGAAGAACAGCTCTACTTGGACTACGCTGTTCAATCCAGTTTTTTCGCCGGTTTTGGTTCGCCAGCCAGATGTCAGGTACATATGTTGCAGCGCACGATACGGCAACGACCTGGACGATACCTCATCGAGCCTAACCTGTTAGATTAACGCTTTGTCCTTTTGTTCTCGCCCTTCCTCATTAAAGCTATGTTCTGGAATCGGATCTTAAATTTTGTGCGGTAATGCTTCGGGGATAGCCGACGTTTAAAGAGGCGACGAAAAGAGCGGTCATCACTGTAGCCAACCTGGTACATTATTTCTGAGGCGGAATAGTCGGTGCTTTCCAAGAGACGTTTTGCCGTTTCGACGCGGAACTTCTGAATGTAATTGGAGAAACGTTCTCCGGTGGCGCTTTTAAATCGCCTTGAGAAATTGCGAACGCTCATCCCTGCTCTCTTAGCTATGTCATCTATGGTTAGATCTTCCTTGAAATGTTCTGCGATAAACTCCTGGATTCGGGCGATCGAACTGTCGCTGTAGGTGATCGGGAAGCGATAAACCTGGAAAGGAAGTTGGCACGGGCGATCCATATCGACCAGATACATCTTCGCGGTGCGCAACGCGATCTCGTGACCAAAATATTTCTCAATTAGGTAAATGACCAGGTTCAGATAGGCCGTCACGGCACCACAAGTAACGATATCGCCTTCATCAACAATCATCTGTTGCTCTCGCAGATCAACACGAGGGAATCTTCGCTTAAAATCGTCGGCAAAAAACCAATGAGTGGTTGCTCGCTTTCCGTCCAAGAGTCCGGCGGCACCAAGCACATAGGCGCCAGTACAAATACTCGCCACGTGACATCCGCGGTTGTAGGATTGGCTAACCCAGTCCACATACACCTGATTTCGTTTCAGGATAGCATCGAGTTCGTGACCGAGTGCGGGAACAACGATTATATCGGGTTTTACTTCTCTAATACTGTGGCCTGGATACAGAATTATTCCGTTGGTGAACTTCACCGGTTCCCCGCTCTCGGAGACGACTTGGACATCGAAGAGAGGTGATCTCAATCGGGACTCGCCTTGAGCTATCTGACACCAAGGTGAACAACTCTCATTGAGAATTTCAAGAGTGCCGATAGTAGTCAGCGATTCCTCGGTTTGTAAGGCGGGAATGGCGATAGTCTTCATAAACATCTCGCAGCGGTTACATCTTAATTAGGTAGGCAATGGGTTGGAACCACGATTGTGCACGGCGTCTGCTTTGGCCCCTTTTTTGTCTGGTATACCCTGTTGGCGAAAACAAATCTCCTTTAGAATTCGCCACAAGCCAGACCATTTTTCTAGCTTGCGCAAATGCGGTACTCTGCGCCTGCGTGCCGTGGGAGTGCGCCTTGCCGCACGCTGGAGCTGGCCTTTCCCGATCCGTCGAATTTGCGCCTGGTTGATGATTTACGGCAATGGCACGCGAAAAGAAAGAGACCAAGAATGCGATACCTTATCGATATGAAGCTTTCCGGTTCAGTACGACCAAGAGTTCCCCAGGACGGTATCTTTTTGATCGAACGATTCATCTTACCGAGCCTCGAGATTTGCCGGAATTGGCAAGCCGAACAGAAGCTGCTAGCAGGCGGACCGGTAAGCGGGTCCATCCAACTGGCGATCGTCCTGGAAGTTGAATCCGTCCAGGAGTTGGATGAGTTGATCGAAGGCTTGCCACTTTGGCCGCTCATGGAAACTACTGTGATACCCTTGACGACTTTCGAAGGGCGAATCCAGGCAGTTCAGTCCAAGCTGAAGCAGCTTAAGTCGTTGATTGCGGACCCCGCGGGCGTGATCGGGGCCTCTGCCCAACGATGACGCGTGGTTGGATCTAATTGGAGCGCCACCTCGCACTTCCTCCAGGAGGATTCGGGCGATGGAATATTGGAGTCGATAAGAGCGTGTCGGAGTGAGGAACCAGGGCCATGAAGCTAGAAGATCATCCAACCGTTCGCCGTCTCGCCCGGGAAGTTCAGGGGGTCGAAAACCGGCAGCCAGCTGAGACGATGTTGGATGGTGCGTGGTTGTGCCGTCTCGCTTTGGATTGCGGCGCGGATGATGCCGGAATAGTCGAAATCGCGCGCCCAGGGCTCGATCCGCAACGTGACGAGATCCTCAGGAACTATCCTTGGACCAAGTCTCTGCTAAGCTTCGTTCTACGCATGGCGCGTGAGCCCGTGCGCGGGGCACCGCGTTCGGTGGCCAATCTTGAGTTCCATCGAGCCGGTCATCAGGTCAACGAGATCAGCGCAGCAATCGTGGCTAAGCTTGAGGCGCGCGGCGTTCGGGCCGTCAATCCCTCGATGGGTTTCCCCATGGAGATGTATCACACCCCGGGCCACGCGATCTGGGTTGTCTCGCACAAGCCCGTCGCGGTCGAGGCCGGGCTTGGCCACATGGGTATTCACCGCAATCTGATTCACCCGAAGTATGGCAACTTCGTGCTTTTGGGAACCGTGTTAGTCGAATGTGAAGCAAGCGGCTACGACTACCCAATTGACTACAACCCCTGCCTTGAATGCAAGCTGTGCGTCGCCGCCTGTCCCGTGGGTGCGATTGGGCCGGATGGCTCGTTCAATTTCTCGTCCTGCTTTACCCACAATTATCGGGAATTCTTAGGCGGCTTTTCCGATTGGATCGAGCAGGTGGCGGACGCGCGCGACGCCGTCGACTATCGTCGGCGTATCAACGAGCCTGAGACAGCGTCCATGTGGCAGAGTCTATCCTATGGCGCCAATTACAAGTCAGCCTACTGCATGGCTGTTTGTCCGGCCGGCGAAGATGTTATCGGTCCGTACCTGAATGATAAACAGCGCCACCTCGAGGAGGTCGTGAGGCCGCTTCAGGAGCGTGCCGAGCCGGTCTACGTGGTGGCTGGCTCTGACGCCGAAGCGGTTGCGCGGCGAAAATTCAAGAACAAGACGGTCAAGCCTGTGGCGAATGGACTCAGGGCGCGCTCAATTGCTGGGCTGCTCAACTTCATGCCCTTTGTCTTCCAGCCGAACCAATCGCGGGGCCTCGACGCGACCTTCCATTTTACTTTCACCAACGCGGAAAAGCGCGAGGCCACGATCACGATCAAAAATCGTACGCTTGACATCAAGGACGGCCTTATCGGCAAGCCGGACGTCCATGTCACGGCCGACGCTAAAACCTGGCTCGGTTTCCTTGCCAAGGAAAATAGCCTGCCCCTGGCCTTGATCAGAAGAAAAATTCGCGTAAAGGGCGACCCCAGGCTGCTTCTCGCCTTCGGCAAATGCTTTCCCTCCGCCGGCGCACGGCATAGGCAGGTTGAGATCCTACCGCAGCCTTCAAAGCTGAGACGGGAGCCCTCGCGTTATCAGAAGAACGATCCGGCCACCGGAAAGATTAGGTGGCTCGGCAGGCTAGCGCTCGCGGAAGTGGAAGATGTGACTCACAACGTGAAGACGTTCCGCTTCAGGCCCTCGGATGGGGGGCAGATCCCATTCGATTATCTGCCGGGCCAGTTTCTCACACTCCATATCGCGCCGCGAGGCATCCCGACCAAGCGCTCTTACACCATCGCGTCGACACCCACTTGGCGCGACCGGATCGAGATCACGGTCAAACGGGAGGATCATGGCTTGGTTTCGCGCTGGTTGCATGACGAGCTAAGGGTTGGTGACCAGGTTGAGATCGAAGCCCCTAACGGGACCTTCTGCTTCAAGGGGGAAGAGGCGAGAAGCGTGGTGTTGATCGCGGGCGGTGTGGGTATCACGCCCATGATGAGCGTGGTGCGTTATCTCACCGATACAAGTTGGTCGGGCAAGGTTCACTTAGTCCTCGGATTCCGGGCACCGCGCGAATTCATTTTTCGAGAGGAGCTAGCGGAGTTAGAAGCCCGCAACGCGAACCTCAGCGTCACTGTCGCCATGAGCAGGTTAGGAGATGAGCCATGGCGCGGCGCCGTCGGCCGCATTGATGCGGCGCTGCTCGCTTCGGCGGTGCCGAATATTGCAACCCAGCGAGTGCATTTATGCGGCCCTCCGTCGATGATGGAAGCGCTAAAGGCCGCGCTCATCGGCCTTGGTGTGCCCGAAACTCAAATCAAGACGGAGGCGTTCGGCACCGTCAAACGCGATCCCACAGCGAAGGGCGCTGCATCAACCGAGGTCGGAGGCAAGGTGGTCTTTCAGGCTTCGGACACGACCGCAACAGTGCCGGTCGGTGCGACGATCCTCGATGTAGCCGACGAAGCCGGCGTTTTTATCGACAACGCGTGCCGCTCGGGAACGTGCGGATCATGCCGCGTCAAGCTCGTATCGGGCAGCGTGAGGATGGCTGTGGAGGATGCGCTCACCGAACAGGATAAGGCTGAGGGCTACATCCTGACCTGCCAGGCCAAAATCCGAGGTGACGTTAAAGTCGATGCGTGAGAGGGCGCAAGGAATGGGCAGACATAGTCTAGGTAGCGGATGGGCCGTAGTCACTGGCGCCTCTTCAGGGATCGGACTGGCGTTTGCACGGGAGCTTGCGCGGCGTGGACACAGGACGCTCGCTGTGGCGCGACGGCGGGACCGGCTGGAGACGCTTGCGAGAGAGGCGGCCAAACAAGGCGGCAGCGTCGTGCCTCTGGCTGCCGACCTCAGTACGGCGGAGGGACTCGCGTCGGTAGTCGAGCGCATGATCGGCCTGGGTGCGATCGATCTGCTGGTCAACAATGCCGGCATCGCAACATCCGGCGATTTCCAGCGCTCCTCGCTGGAACAAGAGCTTGGCGCGATACGATTGAACGTCGATGGGGTCGTTGCGTTGACTCATGCGGTTCTCGGCGAGATGCTGCGACGCCGAAGTGGTGCCATCATCAACGTGGCTTCGGTCGTCGCTTTTCAGCCCTTTCCTCACTTCGCCGTCTACGCGGCCAGCAAGGCCTTCGTGCTTTCTTTCAGCGAAGCCTTGGCCGAGGAGGTGAAAGCCTCGGGAGTACGGATCCTGGCTCCGTGTCCCGGCGCCGCGAAAACCGAGATGAACGTTTTCTCTCAGAACGAGGACCTTCTCGGGAAGCTCCCGAGTCTCAGCGCCGATGAAATCGTGAGGACGGCGTTGCGCGCGCTCGAGGGCGGGCGTGTGGTCAAGATCGTTGGATGGCTCAACGGAATGCTGGTGTTCCTGAACCGTTTCATGCCGCGCGCCGCGGTCCGCTGGATGATGGGCGCAAGCACGAAGCCGCTGTCGCAGCTGTCCACTCTCCACTGACCAACGATCCGTGACTCTGCCCTAGGGAAAGACATCTTAATCGGATAATCTGCGGACAAACTGCTCGAAGCTCTGGGAGATGGGGGCTGAGTCGTAAAGGCCGATGTGTAGCACCGCCGCGCCTTCTATTGAAATTGCTTTTGAGATTCGCAGCAAGTCGCGGTTCGCCACGGCGACAGTTGCTCGCGGAGTTGTTTCCGAGCACGGTGAAGAATGATCCAGAGATTATTCTCAGAGATGCCGAGCTCGGCGCAGATTTCATCGCCGGTCCACTCTTCGGATTCGTACAGGGAAAATGCCTTGGCAAGCCGCCCCGGCAATTTCGCCAACGCTTCTTGAATCGCCTGGCGCAATTCTTTTCGTTCCAATTCGGCGCTCGGATCTGCTGACATCGCCGCAGAAAGGCAACCTGCGAAGCCGTCAAATTCGTCGCGTTCGGTCGGAGCACATGATTCGAAGATTGCCCGATCACGGCACGCCTGACGCACCTGGTCGCAAACCTTGTGCTTCAGAATGCCAGTTAGCCAGGTTCTTTGGCTTGATTTTCCGAGAAATTTGTCGGCGCCAACGAGCGCCGCAAGAAACGAGTCGTGCACAGCGTCCTCGGCCAGCTCTCGATTACGCAACCGTCCAAGCGCGTTATGGAAGAGATAATCTCGGTGTTGTTCGATGCCGTTTGTCGCAGTCGTCGGCCGCCGTTTTTGATATGAGCGAGTTGAGTGGACGTTTTTCACGTGTTCCTAGCCGATTCCGGCCTCTCGGCAATCGTCCCGAGCAGCGCCCCATAGACGACACGTCCCGTCAGGCCGACCATCACGGCCTTGGCACCGTCATGCGTGGAGCTAAAAAAAGCCGTTGCCCCGCCATCGGGCGCTAGTTGCAAAGCTGGGGAACAACATAACAGCCGCTAAGGTTCGTAATATGGGCGCGTAAGACAAAAATGGGGCTAAGCTGGCCAAACCGGACGGTCCGCCGGTGGCTGGAAGGGCCCCGAGAGTTTGGGTGCTGGGCCCTTGGGCTTCCCTCCCTATCCGGTCAGTCCAAGCGCTGGAGTTGTCGATGTCTTCTGGAAGGGCGCTAACAACAATCTCTGGCACAAGTGGTGCGTCCGAGCACTTCCCGCTCGCCGAGACACTAGCAGGGAAGCGGTCGCTTTTTGACAACCATGGTTTACAGCAAAAGGGCGCGAAACAGCCGACAGGTTCTCCTTGAGTCGTTTCGCTTCGACCACGACCACGAACCGAAGCAAAGCCGCGGTCACACTAACTATTTTATAAATAAAATATCGGTTACTGCAGTTTCTGCGCTTGCGATCAGTTCATCGCCCAGAGCGCATCTGACGATGTTTGGCTCGGTGTGCTGCCGCTTTAGCGCGATTGCCACAGGCGGCCATGCTGCACCAGCGCCGCGCGTGAGCTTTGGTGCGGTCGTAGAATACGAGTGTGCAGGTCGGTCCCTCGCATTCTCGGACCAGACGGAAATCCGCCGTGCAGACAAGATCTCCGATCGCCTCTGCAATAGGCTGCAAAAGGCACTCAGGAGTGGTCCATCGGCGTTCCTGACGCCAGTGAATTGCACGCGCAGGGCTCTCATCATTGCCCGACCCGATCTGCTCCGCGGCTCCGACTTGGCGATAGATTTGGTCACGCGCTAGCAGGCGATTGAGGGGATGGAGTTCCTTGATAGCCTGCGCACTGAGTGGCGCCCCGGCATGCCGTGTGACAAAGCCTCGGAACCATTCGCGCAAGCTTCGCGCCTGCTCGGCAACGGCATCCA
>Ga0207684_10006585_pt1 | contig 10567 bp, 9 predicted proteins | sample KBSK5501metaG_FD_184342 | JGI IMG/M metagenome (GOLD analysis project Ga0207684, IMG submission 184342) | Corn, switchgrass and miscanthus rhizosphere microbial communities from Kellogg Biological Station, Michigan, USA - KBS K5-50-1 metaG... | ecosystem: Host-associated > Plants > Roots >... | reverse complement strand
TGCACCGCGGGCGCTGGGCTCGGCACCACCAACGTGAAGGGCGATGAATAGGTCGGCGTCGAGGGTGTTCGCGAGCGTCGCTCGCTCGGCTTCTGCAGGTCCGTCGCCGGGGCGCCGCGTGAGGAAGACTTGCGTGCCCGCAGCAGTGAGCGCGGCCTCGACGCTATGCGCGATCGCGAGGCACACGTCGTCTTCACGCGTGCCGCCTGGACCGACGAACCCGGGATCGTCGCCACCGTGGCCCGGATCGAGGACGATGCGGAGACCGGCGATGCCCGTTGCCGTCCGCCTGCGCAACGCTTCACGCTCACGGAGGACGCCGATCGGAAGGTCGCTCGCCATTCGAGGGAGCCCCGTGAGCGCGCGCACCGATTTCACCGCCACGATGCCGTCGGGGGGCAGGCCGTAGTTCCGCTGGAAGTCGCGAACGGCCGTCTCGGTCGAAGGGCCGAAGATGCCGTCGGTCCGGCCGGAGTTGAAACCCAACGTTGCGAGGCGGTCTTGAAGATCCCGAACGTCGTCGCCGCGGAGGTGCGGTGCGGCGAGGTACAAGACGCGGTCACCGAGTCGCCACGAGGCTTCGACCAGCTGGCGCCACGTATCGTCGCCGACGACGCCGTCGACGAGCAGCCCTCGCTCTTGCTGGAACGCGCGGACCGCGCGTGCGGTAGGGGCACCGAAGACGCCGGTCAGGTCCTCGGACGTTGTCGAGTGCCCGATCGCCGCGAGACGACGCTGGACGTCTGAGACCTGGCGACCCCGGTCGCCTTCCTTGATCACTCGCATGCTTCTTTGTCGCACGTCGCGCAGGCGCGCGCCAAGTCCGAACGGACGGATTACGCCAGATACTGGGAAAGCTCGGAAAGGATCTGCGCCTTTCCGCGGGCTCCGACGATGCGAGCCTTCTCGACGCCGTCCACGAAGAGCAGCATCGAAGGGATCGAAAGGACGCCGTAGCGGCGGGTGGTCTCCGGGTTGCTATCGACGTCGAGCTTACGAACGACGAGCTTGCCCGTGTTCTCGGTGGCGATCTCGTCGATGACCGGAGCGACCATGTGACAGGGCCCACACCACTCCGCCCAAAAGTCGACCAGGACGGGGGTCGAGCTCTTTAGGACTTCCTGCTCGAAGTCGGTATCCGTCACCGTGGTCGTCGCGTGGCCCATCCCTCGTACCTCCAGATCAGTGTCTTTGACAATCTACCCCGTCGGGGCGACTTCAAGAACGCGGGCCACCAGCAGGCTATTCCTTCCGGGCGCCGGCCTGGGCGTCCAGCTCGCGGGCCTTCAGGGCTCTCGCGACGTCGTCCCGGTTCTCCATCAGATACCGGTGGATCGGAGGGGCCGCTTCCGGGTGAGCTTCCAAGTAGGCGTCGGTCTCGCCGATCAGCTCTTCGCTCGTCAAAGCGTGGGGGTACATCCCATCGACGAACGTCATAGCGACCTCGACCGGCCGGCTGCTCCACATCGTCAGGATGGCATCGAAGTACTTCTTGCGGTAGGGCTCGATGAGGTGCGCCTGGTCGAAGCGACCGAAGCCTCCGATCAGGGATCGGATTGTCGCGAGCGTTGTCGTCGGGTCGTCCACGATCCGAGTCCACGCCTCCGCCTTCGCTTCGGGTGTGGGGCGCGCGGCACGGGCCCCGGCGGCGTATCGCTGTCCCTGGTCGGTCGGGTCTCGGTTGAGCTCCGCGGAGATCACGCCATCGTCGATGACCCCAAGGCCTGCGAGGCTGTGCACGATCAGCCAGCGCATGTCTGTATCGATCGCCAGCCCGGAGAACGTGGTCTTGCCCTCGAGGAGCCCTTTCACCGCGGCGACGTGCTCGTCGCTCCTCGCGTTGGCGATGAAGGCGCGCGCCCACAACAGCTGAAGGTCGCTGCCATGATCGGCTTCCTTCAGCGCAGTCAGCGCGCGCGTCGCGAGCTTCAGACGTGCATCGTCGCGGTTCGCCGGGTCGCCGTAGACCGTGATGGCTTGCGCAGCCCCGCCGAGCAATTGCTGCACGGCGCCGGGGTCGGTCTCTGTATGGATGTTGTTCACGACGAGCCGCACGTAATCACGCGCGGCGAGCTCGGCGAAACGGAGCTGGTCGATCGCGGCGGTCCACGACAGCGCGCGCGCGAGGGGCTCGGAGAGATCGGCCAAGTGATCCGTGAGCGTTTGCAGCGACCGAGGGTCGAGGCGGATCTTCGTGTACGAGAGATCGTCGTCGTTCGGAAGCACGAAGTTGGCCTCTTCCTCGCCGATCAACGCTGCGACCGGCGTGCTCGGACCAACCGCGTCGAGCTCGACGTGCCGCCGGCGCTGGAGGGTCCCATCGTGCAGGTCGTAAAGACCGGCGCCGATGCGATGCGACCGCAAGGTCGGCCACTCAGGCACGGCCGATTGCTCGAGCGACATCGCACTGTACCGACCGTCGGTTACTTCGAGATCAACACGGAACGTATTGACGCCCGCCGTCTCGAGCCATTCCTTCGACCATGCGCCGAGATCCCTGCCCGATGACTCTTCGAGCGCGCCGAGGAATGCATCGAGGTCGGCGTTGCCGTATTCGTGGCGGCGGAAGTACCCGCGGATGCCTTCGATGAACGGTTCCTCACCCACCCACGCAACCAGCTGCTTCAAGACCGACGCTCCCTTGGCGTAGCTGATGCCGTCGAAGTTCGTGCGCGCCGTCTCGGTATCGGGTGCGTCGGCCACGATGGGATGGGTCGTGGGCTGTTGGTCTTGCACCATCGCCCACAGTTTCTGACCCTGGGAGAAACGGGTCCAGGCGTTGGTGAAGCGCGTCGCTCGCGCCTGGGCGAGCGTCCCCATGTACGTGGCGAAGCTTTCGTTCAGCCAGAGGTCGTCCCACCAATCCATCGTGACAAGGTCGCCGAACCACATGTGCGCCATCTCGTGGAGGATCGTGCCTGCGCGGTTCTCTCGAGCAGCATCGGTCGTCCGCGATCGGAAGATGTACGCCTCCGCGAATGTCACGCAGCCGGCATTCTCCATCGCTCCGGCGTTGAACTCGGGGACGAACAACTGGTCGTATTTTCCGAAAACGTAGGGATAGTCGAAGTAGCGTTCGAAGAAATCGAATCCTTGCTTCGTTATCTGGAAGATCTCGTCGGGGTCGAGATACTGCGCGAGTGAACGGCGGCAATAGATCCCGAGCTCGATATCGTTGTGCCGGTCGCGTGCAACGTGATACGGCCCGGCGACGATCGCCGTGATGTAGCTGGACATGCGCTTCGTTCGCGGGAACACCCACGTGCCTGAGGCGCCGGGGGAGGGCTGCTCGATCACCGGTGTGTTACTGATGACGATCCACTCTTCCGGCGCTTTTACGGAGAATGCGAACGTTCCTTTGATGTTCGGTTGATCGAAGTTCGCGTAGACCTTGTGCGCCTCGCGCGATTCGAACTGCGTATGCAGATAGGGAAGTCCGTCGACGGGGTCGCGGAAGAAATGCAGTCCGGTTCCCGAGTTCGAGTAAGCGCACGTCGCGACGACCCGAAGGGTGTTCTCGGCCCCCAGGCCTTCGAGCGTGATCCGGTGGCCGTTGTGCGCATCTGCCGGGATCGCACGACCGTTCAGCTCGATCGAGCTGATCGACCGGGCCATCAGGTCGATGAACGTCGATGCACCGGGCTCACTGCAACGGAATGTAACCGTCGTGTCGCTCGCGAACGTCTGGTCGCCGGTCGTCGATCGAGCGCGATCGTGTACTCGGGATCGCCGATGAGCGCGGCGCGGGCCTTTGCCTCGTCTCGCGTCAGGGCTTCGGGCCCGAGTTGCTGCGCTGGATCCATCCGGTGCTCCTCCTCGTGGGTCAAGAATGGCCGGCCGCGCTCGTGGCCGGCCGACAGGCTTAGATCGGCGTTCCGACGGACTCGATGCGATCGAAGTCAAGCTCGATGCCGAGCCCGGGGGCTTGTGGCAAATCGACCATCCCGTCCGCCCCTATTCTTATCGGCTCGGCCAACATCGCGTCGCGGCTCTCGACGACGAAGCTGGGAGGATCGTACGGGAACTCGAGATACGCGCCGTGGGTCGCACCCAGGACGTGAAGGTTCGCAACGAGGCCGATCCCATTCCCAGACCACGTGTGCGGCGCGAACTCCAGACCGGCGATGCGGGCCATGTGCGCGATCTGAACCGCACCGGTTATCCCCCCGGTGAACATCGCGTCGGGCTGGATGATGTCGAGGCATCGCCGTTCGATCAGCTCTCGGATCGCCCAGATGTCCCCTGCGAGCTCTCCACCGGCGAGCCGTGTCGTGGTCTGCGCGCGCAACGCGCGGTACCCCTCGAAATCGAACTGGTCCAGCGGCTCTTCGAGCCACATCACATCGAACTCTTCGTACGCCTTCGCGGTCGCGAGAGCGCGTTTGAAGTCCCACCGCGGGGAATCCGTCTTGAATACGTCGACGCGCCAGCCTTGGTTCGCGTCGCAGGCGATCTGGAGACGGTCGCCGACGGCATCACGCACCACGCGGACCTCCTCGACGTCTTCGGCGAACGTGTCGTGGCGCGGGCGGAGCTTGATCGCAGTGAAGCCAGCATCCAAAGCAGCCAGCGCATCGTCGGCGCGCCGCTTCGCCTCACGAACCTCGCCGAAGGACGCGTACGCCGGGATGCGGTCGCGCGCGCCGCCGAGGTACCGGTACAAAGGCAAGCCGGCCGCCTTCGCGGCGAGGTCGAGGATCGCGGCCTCGATGAACCACACGCGAAGGCCGAGGACGCGAACCGCTGCCTCGATGATCGGCCGGAATTCCGCGGGCCGCGTCGGGTCGCGCCCGATGAGGAACGCGCGCAGGAGGTTGACCGGTCCCTTCGCTTCGTCGGCGAACGCGGCGAAGGCCGTGTAACCCTCCAGCCCCTCGTCGGTGACGAGGCGGTAGATGACGCAGGAGTTGGCGGGGCTCGCCAGGCCGGGGACCCACGAAGGCTTGAACGGCTCGGGGAACGGGAAATGGCAGATCCACGCGTCGATCCGTTCAATCTTCATATCTCCCCCTGGTCGAGCCGAGATTGTGTCACGGAGTTGCGCGCGCGCGCCACGGCGGGCGAAGAGGTCGGCTTCGCGCCCGAAACCCCTCGACGCTAGGATGCCGATATGCCGAGGTACTTGCGCTGGATCGCCGCGATGACGTCCGGAGTCACCGCCTTCTTCATCTACAACATGATCACCCTCGGCATCGCGCGCGCGTCGGGGGTGCATACGATCCACGGCTCCGCCGGCGGGCTGCTCGCCCTGGGGGCATGGGTCATCGCGATGGCTGCAGTGCTTGGGACCGAGGACTACTTGACGAAGCGGTACGGCTTCGAGGTCGTGCGCCCATCCCGCAAGCCTTCGGAACCGGAGACCGTTACCTCACCGGTCTCCACCGATCGTTGAGGCCCCGACCGGCGAGGCAGTCTCAGTGGGGCAGCGACTCTAGGTAACGCTCGGCGTCGATCGCCGCCGCGCATCCCGTTCCTGCCGCCGTGATCGCCTGCCGGTACGTGTGGTCCACGACATCGCCACATGCGAACACGCCGGGGATCGACGTTTGCGTTCGCGGATGCTGCACGACGATGTAGCCGTTGTCGTCCAGCTCGAGCTGCCCTTTGAACAGCTGCGTGTTCGGGTCGTGACCGATCGCGATGAACAAGCCATCGGTCGCGAAGTCGGTGACTTCGCTGGTCTTTACGTTCTTGAGCTTGACACCGGTGACTGCGCCGCCCTCCGAGCCGATGACCTCGTCGACGGCTGAATCCCACTTGAAGGAGATCTTGTCGTTCGCCTGAGCGCGATCCTGCATGATCTTCGACGCGCGCAGCGCGTCTCGACGGTGAACGATCGTGACGCTGGGCGAGAACTTCGTTAGGAAGATCGCTTCCTCCATCGCGGAGTCGCCTCCCCCGACGACGACGAGATCCCGCCCGCGGAAAAAGAACCCGTCGCAGGTCGCGCACGTCGAGACGCCGCGACCGAGCAGCTCGCGCTCACCGGGGATGTCGAGCATCCGCGCCTTCGCTCCGGTCGAGACGATCACACTGTTCGTCTCGTACGTCGTCTCACCAACCTCGACCACGAATGGCGTGCGAGTGAAATCGACGCGAGTGGCGTCCGCCGTGATGAAGCGGCTCCCGAACCGCTCGGCTTGCGAGCGGAATTTCTCCATGAGCTCGGGGCCCAGGATCCCCTCGGGGAAGCCGGGATAGTTCTCGACGTCGGTCGTCAGCAGGAGCTGGCCGTACGGAGCAGCGCCTTCGATGACCAGCGGCTGCAGGTTCGCGCGCGCGGCGTAGAGGGCGGCGGTGAGACCGGCCGGCCCTGATCCTACGACGATGACTTTTTCGGGCATCCGCGCTTCCTTCCGGACGTTTCGGGGAGGTGCGCCAATCCTAACGCAGGGTCGTTCGATGCTCTTCCCGGCTACTGGGGCGCGACGAAGAAGCGGATATAGCAGTCCGACCGCTGGACGACCCAAAGCTCGAGCTTCGTCTCGCCTCCCGAACTGACGGAGTACATGAGGAAGAAAACGGGAGTCTTCTCGAAGGTACCCACGATGTAGCGGAGCGGCGTGAGATTCGAGGCGTTGGCCGGAAGCGTTTGCTGCTCACATCGCTGAATGGCATTCAAGTACGAGGCACGTTGCGCGCCGCTCAGGCTCGCCCCGGAGGCTTTTTGTTCGAGAGATGCTCCCCCTCCTGCAGTGGTTCCGGCAACCGCTGAGCCGGAAGGATTGGGCGTAGCAACGGATGGCGCGAACTCCGTGAACGGAGCATCGAGAAGTTGCTGAGCCGATGCCCTCGTGTAGTTCGTCGGGTCGATCTCGATCAGCGAGAGCTGTGCGTCACGTGGTGCCGCGGCGAGACCATTCTCGACCGAGGTGCCGGTGGGCCTGAAGGTCGATGAGGCGGTCTTGTTGTTCGCAAGCACGACGATCAATGCAAAGACCGCTGCGACGGTGCCTGCAGCAGCCACCCATTGGCCGTATCTCTTCGCCGGGCCCTTGCGCGCTTTAGTGATCGCGGCGCGCAGCGCCCACGACTCTTGCTCGGACGGCACAGGGGACGGGAGCGCGCGCATGTCAGCAAGCGTCGCGCGCAACGCGCGCAACGTCGCAGTGCACTCCGAGCAGCCGGTGAGATGCTGCTCGAGATCGTCGCGGTCGTCGTCGTTCAGCTCACCGTCGATGTACGCGGAGAGCTGCTCGGGATCTGGATGCGTGGTCATCGTCCTTCCTTTAGAGGCTCAGGGCCCTCGGACGGTTCCGTTTCGCGTAGATGGCCGAGGAGGCGGGCCATCTCGAGGCGCGCGCGATGCAGGCGGCTCTTGACCGTTCCGACCGGGATGTCCAGGGCAGCCGCGGTTTGGGCGTAGTCCAGATCCTGGAGATCGTGCAGCACGAGAACCGCTCGATGCTCCTCGCTCACAGCCTTGAGGGCTCGCTGAACCTCGGCAGCGCGCGCAGCGCGCGCAGCAGCGTCGTCGGGCGCGATGTCATCGCTCGGTTGCTCACCCGCTTCTTCGAGCGGCCGTGCCGTATGACGCACCCGCTTCCGCAGGACATCGAGCGACGCATTCACCGCAACCCGGTGGATCCAGGTCGACAGCTGTGCATCGCCACGGAACGAGCGCAACGCGCGCAGGGCGCTCACGAAGACGTCTTGCATCGTGTCGCGCGCGTCCTCGGCGTTCCCGGTCATGCGCAACGCGATCGCATACACGCGTTGCTCGTAGCGACGAACGATCGTGTCGAACGCTCCCGATTCTCCGCGCGCGAATCGCTCGACGAGCTCGCGATCGTCTCCTTCGTTCACCGGTGCCTACCCGTCGCCGATCATTACGCGCTCGATCACGGGATCGACGAGCAGCCGGCGAGCGGGGATGCGCGCAACAGTTCCTTCCATGACGTCGGGGATCTCATCGACGTCCACGGTCACGAGTTGCATCCCGATCCGTCCGACGACGGGCGCTCGCTTGTCTCCAAAGTAGACCGCGCGCGGTGACTCCCGTACGCCCGTGGCGCGCGCAGCGACCCGGGCTGCTGCGCGTGCGGACTCACGAACCGACTCGGTCCGAGCGGTCGGCTCGAGCATGAAGCCGTCCACATATCCGACCGGAAGCGTGGCGACGCGCGTGGGTCGCTTGGCTCGCCACTCCGAGCCGTACCCGACCGGAGTACCGGAAGGGATCGTGCGGACGGCGATGACACGGGCGTACCACGCGAATGGGTCCCGAGGGGTCCACGGGGCGTGAACACCGGGTGGGTCTTGGCCATACAACAGCGTCCCAACGCGAACCATGTCGAAGCGCGCGTCGGGCAGCGCGAGGGTTGCAGCCGAGTTCGAGGCGTGCACGGGAACCGTGATCCCCACGGTCCGAAGCGACGACGTGATCCCGCTGAATAGCTTCAGCTGCAATTTCCCCGACGGGCCGGCGGCGTCGGCGAAATGCGTCCAGATCGACGACAGCGTCGCGCGCGCGGCGATGCCTTGGGCGGCGGCCGCAGCTTCGTCGGGTTTAACACCGAGCCTTCCCATCCCGGTGTCCACGATGAGATGTGCGCGCGCGCCCGGCGGCAGACCGGCGATCTGATAGAGCGAACCGATGCTGATCTCGCATCCGAGGTTGTGCGCCTCCTGCGGGTCGCTCACCGGCGCGAGGATAAGGATGCGGGCATCGACGCCGGCTTCGCGCAGCGCCCGCGCCTCTTCGATGCGAGTAACGGCGAGCATGATGGCTTCTCGTGCGAACGCGCGCGCTGCGATGACGAGGCCGTGGCCATACGCGTTGGCCTTCACGACCGCGCAGACGGGGACGCCGGCGTGCTCGGAAACGAGGGAGAAGTTGTGCTTCAGCGCCGAGACGTCGATCTCCACCCACGTCGAGCGGTCCATCTATTCAGCCTCGGCGGCTCTGCCGCTGAGCGTGCGGCGGAGCGCGATGGCGGCCGGCGCTGCTTTCCGCCAGACGGTGTACCACCCCTGCCGGAGCGGGAGGTCGAACTCGCCCGCGTACTCGACATACCGAGCGCCGAAACCCTCCTTGAAACGGTTGAGGCCCGCGATGTGATCCTCGACGGCCTGACCGCTTCGCATCGGAGAGACGCCGCGGAAGTCGTAGAGACGGTACCCGTGCTCCGCAGCCCAGCGGATCGCGGTCCATTGGATCAAATGATTCGGCATGACGTTGCGATGCTCGTTCGAAGACGCGCCGTACGTGTAGATGACCCGCTCGCCCATGCACGTGAGCAGGATCCCTGAGATCGGGGCCCCTTCGTAGTCGGCCATGAACATCTTGAGCATGCCGTGCGGCTCGAGCTCGTCCCACAGCTTCTCGAAGTAGGAGCGCGCGCGGACGACGAATCCGTCTCGTCGCGCCGTCTCTTGCAAGATCGTGTAGAAGGGCTCGATATCGGCGCGGGTTGCTTCGCGTACGGTGACGCCTTTCCGCTCGGCCAAGCGGATGTTGTAGCGCCATTTCGACTTGAATCCCTCGAGCACCTTGTCGAGCCCCGGGCTGAGGTCGAGGATCATGACGGCCGTCGGTTGCACGCCGCCGAACGCGCCACTACGGACCGATCGGAATCCGATGCTCTCCAGCGCCTTCACGGCAGCCGATCCGGCTTCGATCGGTGGGTCGCACTTCAGCATGAACCCTCGCCCGGCGCGTCTGCGGATCTCGTCGACGAGGACACGCAGCGCTTCGACGTCGCCGTAGTCCAGCACCGGACCGCGCGGTGCGTAGAGAAGGGGAGCCACGCCGCGCGCGGGCTGGGTCCGCAGCACCGAGCACGCGGCCCGCACGCGTCCGCCTTCGTCCTCGACGAGGAGACGCAGCGGTTGCCAGCCGCTCGCACGCTTCACCTCTCCCCAGCCGAAGGACTGCATAACATCGGCGAGCGGAGATGCGGAAACGGCGTCGTCGTAGCGCTTGCGTTGGTCGGGAGAGATAGCTGTTACACGCACGTGGCGAGCATACCCCGGCCCGGATGGACCTCCTGCGTCACGGGGCGAAGAACTGGATCTCGTTGACGTCTGCGCTGTAAGGGAACTTCGGGTCGGTGTGGTTCAGCGTCAGGGTAGTTATCCAGAGCAGGACGTAGCGCGTCTTCGTTCCGTTCGGCAGCTTCACCGTGGTCACGCCGGATCCCGAGGTGAGGTTCTTGATACTTCGGAAGTCCGTGGCGGCGGCTCCGTCTTGGTCGGCGACCCTGATCTCGGCTTGCCAGCCGGGAAGCGAGGTCTGCAGCTGAAGTTGCGAGATCGTGACGTCTCGGCCGAAGTCGAAGACAAGGCCGACTCCCTTCTTCCCTCCCACATTGGCGGTCGTGTAGTCGAGGGTCGACCAGGTGCTCGCGGGATCGCCGTCGTACGCGTTCTGAACCTGGCCGGGGTTCTCGCTCCCATTCCCCGCAGGTGGCGGGTCGAAGTCGTGCGCGCTCTTTATCGCGATCGGGCTTCCAGCAGTCCCGGCCGACTGCGTGGCCTGAACCTTCGGCTTCTTTCCCAGGTTCTGGGCGAACTCCACACCGAACGTCAAAGCGGCGACTGCAAGGGCGATCACGATGATGACGGG
>Ga0207684_10006583_pt1 | contig 10569 bp, 10 predicted proteins | sample KBSK5501metaG_FD_184342 | JGI IMG/M metagenome (GOLD analysis project Ga0207684, IMG submission 184342) | Corn, switchgrass and miscanthus rhizosphere microbial communities from Kellogg Biological Station, Michigan, USA - KBS K5-50-1 metaG... | ecosystem: Host-associated > Plants > Roots >... | reverse complement strand
CGGAGGCTGGCGGCGAGCTCGAGGATCTGTTGCTCGAGCGCGGCGAGCTCATCGTCCGCGGCCGTCTCCGTGTCGCCCAGCGCACGCTGGCGGGCAAGCGTCCCGACCTCGGCCTGCTCAGCCTGCTGAAGGAGTCCGCCGATCCGAATCAGCTGCTGCCGCAGTTGCGCTTCCTGCTGGCTCTCCCGCTGAACCGCTTCGGTTGCCGCAGCCAGCGCGCCGGCGGCCTGCGCCGCCGCGGTGCGCGCGGCATCGAGCCGTGCCGTAATCGTTTGCCGTTCGGCCTTCAGCGCGGATCGAACCGCGGCCAGCGTCTCGACATCCTCGGCAGCCCGAAGCGCCGCGTGCCGCTCACCTTCGAGCGCCTGCTCGGCATCGCGAATCCTGGCCTGGACCTCGAGCAACGCATCCGCGGCCCGCCCGCCTCGATAGGAGACGGCCGTGAGGATCTCCCCGCTTGGAGTCACCGCCCGCAACTCGGGATGGCCTTCCACAACACGAGCGCCCTCCGACCGGTCGGCGACCAGGACCACGCCGCGAAGCAAATGGACCAGGAGCCGGCCGGCATGATCCGGGGCACGCACGAGGTCGATAACAGGAGGCAAGCCGTCGGGCAGCGGGGCCGGCGCGTCGTTTTCCCGCGGATAGAGCAGCGTGTCGCGCGCCTCCTCGGCGGAAGCCAGTGCAGCTGCGGCGCTTTCGAAGCTGCGGCGGTCGCGCGCCACCCAACCGTGCAGCGAGCCCTCCAGCGCAGCCTCGACGGCAACCCGATTCACCGGATCCACGTCGATCAGCTCGACCAGGCGTTCCCAGTTGGCGTCACTGCGGATCGGCCAGCGACGCTGGGCACCGTCCCGCAACGTGCGAAGGGCGCCAAGCTCGGCCTCGAGTGAGCGCAGCGCCGCCTCGCGCTCCACAACCGTCTTACGCGCCGCCTCGACTTCGGCCTCGGTTTCGGCCTGGCGCTGCTCGATACTCGCGGTTGCCTGGCCGACATCAGCAAGCTCTCGCCCCGCGGCTTCGGCCGTGCGGCTCCGGCGATCGAACTCTTCGCTCAGGGTCGCATGCCGAACCGACCAGGCCTCCAGTTGGGCGCGCGCCTGCTGCTGTTGCTCGCTCAGGAATTGCCGCCGGCCTTCGAGCTGACGAAGTTCCGCGTCGATGGACGCGACCTCTCGCTGCGCGTCGTGGCGCTGCTTGAGACGCGCGATCCGGTCGGCATCGAGCGCCGCCTGGGTTGCGCGTGCGCCCTGCTCGCTATCCACTGCGGCCTCGAGGGCGGTGGTTGCCGCCTCGAGCTCAACGCCCGCGGACTGGACCGCCCGAGCGAGCTCATCCACCACACGGGTCCCAGCCTGTTCGGAGGCGTCCAACCGGGCGAGCTCGCGCTGCAGCGCCTCCAGCGCCTGAACCGCCGCCAGATTGCGTTCCTGCGCGATCCGCGCCTGGTGCTTACTCTCCGCCAGGCGAAGCCGGACATCGGCCACCGCCTCCTGGTGACGCCAGCGCGCCTCGCGGGCCGCGAGCAGCGCCGAGCGGTGCTCCGCGTAAAGCGGCTCGAACTCGGCGACCGCCTGGTTCGCCGCCGCACGCTTGTGGTCCGCCGTTTGCTGGCGGGTCAGGGCTTTGCGGAGTTGGACCATCGCCTTGCGCCAGGCATCGCGGGCGAGGCTGCCCTGTAGTACCTTGAGCGCGTCGGCGACCTTCTTGTACTCCTCGGCGGATGCGGCCTGTAGCCGCAACTCCTCGGCGCGGGGACTCAGCTCGTTCAGGATGTCGCGCGCACGTCGCATGTCACGGTCCGCTTCGGCCAGCCGGTTGATCGCTTCCTGCCGCTGGTCGCGAAGGCGCCGGACACCGGCTGCCTCTTCGATCAGCTCGCGGCGAAGGGCTGGGGCAGCCTGAATCACGAAGTCGATATCGTTCTGGGCGGTGACCGCGTAGCCGTCCTGGCGGAGACCGGTGCTCGCGAGCAGCGCGTCGATGTCTTTCAATCGAGCGCGCGAGCCGTTGATCAGGTACTCGCTCTCACCGGAGCGGAAAAGCCGGCGCGCGACTTCGATCTCGTTGAACTCGATGTTGAGTCGCTGGTCGGCGTTGTCGATCGTCAGCATCACCTCGGCCATGCCGACCGCCGACTTGCCGGGGCCACCCGAGTAGATGACGTCCTCCATCTTCTGGCCACGCAACCCACGCGCATTGCGCTCGCCAAGGGCCCAGCGGATCGCATCGACCAGGTTGGACTTGCCGCTGCCGTTGGGGCCGACGATGGCGGTGATCCCCCGGCTGAATGGCATCTCCGTGCGGCGGGCAAAGGTCTTGAACCCTTGCAGCCGCAGTGATTTCAGGTGCACTGGCTAGATAGGTAAAGACATGGCTGAGCGATCGCGCCCATCAGTGATGTAAGCATGGACCACGGCGCGGGTCACGCCCAGTATTAGACCATTTCCCCGTTGCCCGTGGCAACGGGCTACAGCGAGCCCGCAGGGCGAGCCGCCCTTTCGGGCGCAAGCGCCGGCGCCGCATGCGGCCTGTACACGCACACGAGGGCAATGGAATTTTGCCCGAGTGCGTGATGGGCCGCTGGACGCCGCAACTGCGCGATTCAGTCACCGTGTAACTCAACTACGCGTTAGCGGGCGCTGCGCGCTTACGGTCGAGCTTCCGGTTGCGACAAGGTAGATCTCGGTGACGCGCTGGGCGCCCGAGACCGGCGGCGCCTCAAGCAGGGTAGACGACGATTTCTGTGGCTTTAACGCCAATCCAGACCGTATCTCCACGGTCGAGCCCCAGCTCGCGTACCGCCGCAGGGGTGACCTCCGCCACGATACGGGGAGCTCCCGCCAGCTGAACTCGAACCCGGTCTCCCTGCCGATCGAGGTCTAGGGCCCGTCCTTCCCACACATTTCTCGGAGTGCCGTCGGGACGCGTGCGATAAAGCGCGACTGTCCGTGGGTGGACGACAGCAAAGACGTCGCCCCCACCGGCGCCCGCAGCGGTAAGCGATCCGCCCTCGGCGAGCGTGATCACGTCGTGGCTTGCCCGTCCGCGAAAAAGATTGACGCCGACGAGGTCCGCCACGTACCGCGAGCGCGGATGCTGCGTGACCTCGGCCGGCGAGCCAGATTGCAGCACCCGCCCCTGCTCGAGGATGACGAGCCGATCCGCCATCGCCATCCCCTCCACCGGGTCGTGGGTCACCAGCAAGCGCACGCCGCGAAATGACTCGAGATGGCGACGGAGGTCGCGGCGGAGGTCCACGCGGGTGCTGGCGTCGAGCGCCGCCATCGGCTCGTCGAGCAGGAGGAGCGCAGGGTTGGTCGCCAGCGCGCGCGCCAGGGCGACACGTTGGGCTTGCCCACCCGACAGCGATGCCGGCTTCCGCTGCGCCTCTTGCTGCAGTGCGACCCGCTCGAGCCAGCGGTGGGCAGTTGCCGTCGCCTCTGACCGAGGGGTGCCGCGCGAGCGCAGGCCGAAGGCGACGTTCTCCACGACGGTGAGGTGAGGAAACAGCAGGTAATCCTGGAAGACCATCGCGATGGGTCGTCGCTCCGAGGGAACGAAGACGCCGGCTGCCGGTTCCTCCAGCACCATGCCCTCGAGGGCGACGCGCCCTGCGTCGAGCGGCAAAAGTCCGGCCAACCCGCGGAGCAGCGACGTCTTCCCGGCTCCATTTGGGCCGAGGACGGCGACGACTTCGCCCGGCTCGACCTTGAAGTCGACATCCAGCTCGAACGCGCCGATGCCAAGGCGCATCCGAGCCTCGAGGCTCACGAGGCTCCCAGCCAGCGGTCGCGCAGCCCGATCAGCACCGCGAGCGAGACCGCCAGCAGCACCAGGCTCAGCACGATGGCGGCGTCGGGGTTGGTCTCGAGGGCGAGGTAGACAGCCAGCGGCATCGTCTGGGTTCGCCCCGGAAAGTTGCCGGCAAACGTGATGGTGGCGCCGAACTCCCCGAGCGCGCGAGCCCAGCACAGGACCGCGCCTGCCAGCAGCGAGGGGCGGACCAGCGGCAGGGTGACCCGCCAGAGCACGGTCCATCGACTGGCCCCCAGCGTTCGCGCTGCGTCCTCGAAGCGGGTGTCCATCGAGCGAAGGCCCGCTTCGACGGTGATGACGAGGAAGGGCATCGCCACGAAGGTCTCCGCGATGATCGCGCCGGCGGTCGTAAAGGGAAGATGAATGCCGAAGGTGCTCGCGAGCCAGCCGCCCAGAAGACCGCGCCGGCCGAAGACCAGCAGCAGGGCGACGCCGCCGACCACCGGGGGCAAGACCATCGGTAGAACGGTCATCGCGCGCAGCACCGCTCGTCCCGGAAAGGTGAGCCGCGCCAAGGTCCATGCCAGCGGCACGCCGAAGACAAGAGCGATCGCAGTTGCCGAGAAGGAGGCGAGCAGAGAAAGGCGCAGTGCGGTCAGGACCTCCGGTGACCGCAGCTGGTCCCAGGCCGCGGCCCAGGGCGTTCGCAGCAGGAGGCCGATCAGCGGGAGGAGGAAGAACGCGGCGCCCACCGCGGCCAGCACCAGGAGCGCGGCCGGGGCGGCCGGCCGAACCCTCGTCGGCTTACGGAACGGTAAAGCCATACCGCGCCAGGGTTGGCCGTCCGGCGCCAAGGAGATACGACACGAACGCTTTCGCCAGTGGCACGTTCTGGGAATCTTTGAGAATCGCGACCGGATAGTCGGCCACCACATTGAGGCTGAGTGGGATTTCCACTCCCTGCACGCCGGCGCCGGCCGCCTTGACGTCGGTGACGTAGACGATGCCGGCATCCGCTTCGCCCAGGGCCACCTTGCTGACGACCGACTTCACATCGGTCTCCTGGCTGGCTGGCTTCGCGGTCACGCCGGCTTTCTGCAAGGCCTGCGCTGCGTAACGCCCGCACGGAACCGCCGGGGCGCACAGCACCACAATGAGTCCGGAGTTGGCGAGGTTCGAAAGCCCCGTGATGCGTTTCGGATTTCCGGCCGCGACCACGATCTCGAGGCGATTGTGGGCAAAGATCAACGGCGATCCGGCAAGCAGTCCGGCGTCAACCGCCTTCAGCATGTTGGGCTGATCCGCGGAGGCGAAGATGTCGCCGATTGCGCCTTGCTGGATCTGCGCAACGAGGGTGGACGACCCGCCAAAGCTGAGGTTGATCGTGCTCCCCGGGTGAGCCTTTTCGAAGTCCTTGCCGATCGTGGTGTAGGCGGCGGTCAGCGAGGATGCCGCGAAGACGGTAATGCTGCCACTGACAGCAGAAGGACTTGTCGACGCAGGAGCGGAATTGCCACATGAAGTACACAGCGCGGCCGCAACGGTGAGTGGGGCCACCGCTCTCCGGCGCATGGGACGCCTCAGGCCTCGGGTAGCTCGACCATCACGTTGGTTGCCTTGACAACGGCCATCGCCCGCACCCCTGGAGCCAGGCCAAGCTCGTCCGCCGCTTCGCGAGAAATCAAGGACACGAGTCGATACGGCCCCGCCTGCAGCTCCACCTGTACCATGACCCGGTCTTTGACAACGCGCGTGACGATGCCCTGGAAATGGTTGCGTGCCGATCGGCCCACCGTCGTTTCCAGCTTGATGTCAGCAGGCGTCTTAGCCATGAAGCGGGCGAGTTGGCGCCCATCCACGACGCGTTGCCCACCAGCCGTTCTAACCGTGGCCAGCCGACCGCTATCGGTCAGCCGCCGAACGCTATCGACGCTGATACCGAGGAGCTCTGCGACTTCGCCGATCTTGTATGAGGCCATCCTTAGGTTAACAAACTCTAGCATTTGCACGGTTCTTCCGCAAAATCCCTAGTGTTATCGAGCATTCCGCCGTAGCTTTGGGTAAGGTTTGTGCCCATCAGAGGCTCGCTAGAATCCTTCCCATGAGCGACAAGGACACCAACGCCCTTCGAGCCGAACATGCCGAGTTACGTCGTCTTCTGGTCAAGAACCAGTGGGGCGGGCTGACGCCGGTGAAATCCAACGGGGCCTGTCCAGAATGCGCGGGTTCGCAACCGCCGCTTGGCGGTGGTCACCGGCCAGGCTGCGCGGTCGCCGCCGTACTAGCCCGCCCTTAGTTCGGAGACCGGCGCGCCTCGTGGGCGGCCACGGCTTCGAGCACCCTGGTCGGCCGTGGGCGGATGATCAAGCGCCCCAGCCGCCGCCAAGGCCACAGGCGCAGCCGCCTGCTCGGCCGCGCGTTTCTTGCGCGCCCTGACCAGTGCGGCGCTTGTCGTCCCTAAACTGACCTCGGCGCCCTGCTTACGGCGATGACCACGAAGTGTTAAGCGGGGACGAGCTCAACGGTAACATGCCGTTGGCGAGCGTTGCGAGCCTCATCCAACAGATCGGGGTACTTGGCTAGTAGCCGCCGGAGATTAACCTTGGCCTCGTCCTCGGTTTCCCCCTGGGCTGTGGCATGTGCCTCGGGCGCAAAGGCGATCCAACCCTTGCCTTCGACCTCTTCGGTCGTGATAGCAATCTCCACTACCTGCCTCAAATTCATACTACGCTCACGCCGGTTAACAACGGAAACTCGGCTGGAACGCTTCGGTGCCATAGTGTACACACCTTGGCTAGGGTTGTCGCCAAGCCCTCCGAGTAGAGGTCCGTAAAAAGTTTACGGATACTACTTGCGATAGTCCGATTAGGGGAGTATGCTGATGCTTATGGCAGGTCTACGTTACCCACGCTACGATCTCGAGGCTTCTATCCAAGCCGCCCGAACTCTGTACGAAAAAGGGGGCGGTGCGGCGAACGCTGATGCCTTTGCTGAATACCTCGGCTACAAGTCGGCCAAAAATGGAGCGTTTTTGTCCCGCGTTGGAGCCGGCCGGCTGTTCGGGCTGCTCGAGGGCCCGTCGAGCGAGACCAAGCCATCAGCGCGCGCGATGGACATATTGAAGCCCGATTACGAGTACGTCGCCTCCCGCGCACGGCTCGAGGCCTTTCGGGAGGTGCCACTTTTTGGGGCGTTCTTGAGCGAGTACGAAGGGAAGCCGCTACCGCCGAAGGAGGGAATGCTAAATGTGCTTGAGACCCGTTTCAGCGTTCCCAAGGACGCAGCCTCCGCCGTGCTGAGCTGTCTGCTGAACTCCGCCGAGCAGGCCGGCCTATTCGCGGTGACGGGCGATCGGACGAAGATGATCCGTCCGCCGCTGGGCGGTAGTTCAGCCTCGAAGCTCGCGGTAAGTGTTGCCGATGCAGGCGGACCGGCTGCCGCTGGCGGCGCCAGCGGTGGGTTAGGTCGGGGGAAGCTCTTGGACGGGGTTATCGAGGCGCTCCCTGCCACCGACAAGTGGACAGAGGACCTCTTCCAGGATTGGCTCGACATGCTCGCCATGGCCGTCCGAGTCCGTTATCAACTTCCGAAGCCCAAAGGCCAACGGCCCGAGAAGGAGGTGAGCCGATGAGGACCGCTGAACTCGGGTTCGCCTGACATCCTCGCTTCCCGAACTCAAGTATCGCGAGTTGGTAAACCTGCTCAAGGCCTTCGGAACTGGCCTTCAGGGAGAAGAGTCGGGCGAGCTGCATGTAATCAATCGACACGGCCGTAAGGTCGGCGCCGACTGCCACCCAGGCAAATCGTTTTGGCCCCAAGCGTTGGCTCGAGTCCTACGCGATATGGACATTAATCGGGATGAGTTTGACCGCTGGGCTCGTCAGGGCCGCAAGCCGAGAGCACCCAAACCGAAAAAGCCCCCTCAGCAGAAAAACTAACGCGCTGTCAGTTGTTGCTTGGCTGGCTCGCGGGCGCGCGGCGCGCCTCGTGGGCGGCCACGGCTTCGAGCACCTCGTCCTGGGCCGGCGGATGGTCGAGCGCGCCGAGTTGCGCCAGGGCTTCACGCGCGGCCATCTGTTCCGCGGCCCGCTTTGTCCGTCCCTGTCCTTTGCCGCGAATTTCGTCCCCGAAGGTGACCTCAGCGGTGTACTCCCGCCGGTGACCCGGTCCCGAGGCGCTAACGATCTCGTATTGCGGTGTCGTGAGGAAGCGCTCCTGCGTGACCTCCTGCAGGCGGCCCTTGTAGTTGTCGTCGGGCCAGGCCTGCACATCGATCAGGCTGCGGCTGAATAGCTTGTAGGCGGCGCGGTAGCCCTGGTCCAGGAAGATGGCGCCGATCACCGCCTCGAAGGTGTTGGCGAGGATCGACTGTAACGAGCGGGCCCCCGTCTTGTGCGCGCCCTTGCCCAGCAACAAATAATCGCCGAGGCTGAGCCGTGAGGCGAGGCGCGCCAGGCTTTTCGTGTTGACGACCGAGGCGCGCAGGCGGGTCAGCTCGCCTTCATCCGAGGTCGCGTAGGTGTTGTAGAGATGTTCGGCCGCGATCAGCTCGAGCACGGCATCGCCCAGGTACTCGAGACGCTCATTGTCGGCACTGCCCCGTTCCGGATGCTCGTTGTTATAGGAGCGATGCGTCAGCGCCTGCCGGAGCAGGGCAGCATCGTGGAAGCGCACGCGGAGCGTGCGCTGAAGCTTTTGGAGGGGGTCGTCGGTCGGCGTGGGCTCTAGTTCAGGTGGTGATTCCGAGCTTTTCTTGAACGTAGTCCCACGCGGCACCGACGGTCTGGATCTTTTCAGCGTCCTCGTCAGGTATCTCCATTCCGTATTCTTCCTCGAACGCCATGATCAATTCGACCAGATCGAGGGAATCCGCGTTCAGGTCGTCGACGAACGAGGCGTCGGGTGTGACTTGCTCGGTATCAACGCCGAGCTGTTCGGCGATGATGCCCTTGAACTTCTCGAAACTGTTCCCGTCCATCCGACTCCCCTTCTAGCTAGTGCCAGTGCGGTCAAATTCTAGACCAAGCGGGGCCAATCTTCCTAGATCGGGAGACCGCCGTCAATGCCCAATACCTGGCCGGTGATGTAGCCGGCGGCCCGCGACGCGAGGAAGACGATCGCCGGTGCAACGTCGTCTGGCGTCCCAATCCGGGGGATCGCCGCTGCTTGACGGGCGCGCTCGAGGAGCTCGACGGGCAGGCCGCTGGTGAGCTCCGTCGTGATGAAGCCGGGAGCGACGGCGTTGACCGTGATGTTCCGGGAGCCGACCTCTTTGGCCAGCGCCTTGGTCAGCCCGATCAATCCGGCCTTGGAAGCGCTGTAATTGGCCTGTCCGGCGTTGCCCACCACGCCGGCGAGCGACGACACATTGACGATGCGGCCGTACTTTTGTTTGAGCATCGGCCGCAGCGCCGCCTTGCTGGCGAGAAAGGCTGCCTTCAGATTGGTCTGGATCACGATGTCCCAGTCGGCCTCGCTCATACGCATCACCAGGGTGTCGCGGGTAAGCCCGGCGTTGTTGACCAAGACGTCCAGCCTCCCCCACTGTTTCACGACCGCCTCGACAACCGTGCCCGGCGCCGCGCTGTCGGCGAAGTCGGCCTGCAAGGCCATCGCCTGGTGCCCCTCGTGCGACAGCTCCTCGACCAGCGCGTCGGCTTCCGCCTGGCGGCTCTTGTATGTGATGGCAACCATGGCGCCGGCCCGTCCGAAGAGGACGGCGGTGGCCCGACCAATGCCGCGGCTTCCCCCGGTGATGAGGACCACCTGTTCCGAAAAGCCGTCAGCCATGGATGGTCTTCAGTGTCGTGTTCATGCTCGCCAGATCCTCGATATTGTGGACCACCGCGCCCGGAAGAATCTTCTTGACCAGCCCGGTCAGGGTCCGCCGCGGACCAACCTCAATGTAGGTGTCGGCGCCCAGCTGCTGCAACCGCTGGATCGACTGCGTCCAGCGCACCGGGCCTGTCAGTTGGCCGACCATGAGCCGCCGTACTTCAATCGGATCCTCGTGGACCTTCGCATCGGCGTTGAAGACCTGCGGGCGTCGCAAGACGCGGAGCGGGATCTTCTCCCAGGCGGCCGCGAAGACCTGGGCCGCGTGCGCCATCAGTGGCGAATGGAAGGCACCGCTCACCGGCAGCCGGACCAGGCGCTTCGCCCCCGCCGCCTCCAGCTTGGGGCTGATGGCCTCCAGGCCGGCCTCGCTCCCGGAAACTACGATCTGGCCGGGCGCGTTGTAATTCGCCACCACAACCTCGCCGTGGCTGGCGGCGCAGGCCTGTTCGACGGCGTTGTCGGGCAGACCAAGCACAGCGATCATGCCGCTGGCCGCAGGCGCCGCCGCCGACATCGCCCAGCCGCGTGCCCGGACGGCGGCGAGCGCATCCAGGGGATCGACCGCCTCCGCCGCCACCAAGCCGGCGAACTCGCCCATGCTGTGGCCGGCCACCAGCGCCGGGCTGAACTCCCGGGCGCTCATCAGGCGCACGAGAGCCAGGCTGTGAAACAGGATCGCCGGCTGGGCGTTGCTGGTCGCCTGCAGCTCGGCCTCCGGTCCATCGACCATCAGGCGTCCGAGCGGCATCTCGAGCCGCTCCTCGGCCTGGCGGAGGAAATCAGCCGAACCCGGGTCCCCTTCCAGGAGGTCGCGAGTCATCCCAACGAATTGGGCGCCCTGGCCTGGAAACAGGAAGGCGACGGTGATCGGCTTGGGACCTAGTCGGTCTTGATGACTTCGCGCCCGTCGTAGTAGCCGCAGTTACGACAGATCGTGTGCGGCCGCTTCGGCTGGTGGCACTGCGAGCATTC
>Ga0207684_10006579_pt1 | contig 10573 bp, 8 predicted proteins | sample KBSK5501metaG_FD_184342 | JGI IMG/M metagenome (GOLD analysis project Ga0207684, IMG submission 184342) | Corn, switchgrass and miscanthus rhizosphere microbial communities from Kellogg Biological Station, Michigan, USA - KBS K5-50-1 metaG... | ecosystem: Host-associated > Plants > Roots >... | reverse complement strand
TGGTTTTTCTTTTCGCCGGAAAGTTTACCGAAAAGAAGAGACCGTTGGATTTCGTGAACGCAATTGACCAGGCGAAGTCGCTTGGAGCTGAAGTCGAAGGGTTAATGGTCGGGGACGGTCCGCTGCGCGCCCCGTGCGAACAGCTGGCGAAAGAAAAGAATCTTCCAATCAGGTTTGCAGGCTTCCTTAACCAGTCGGAAATAACTGCCGCGTACGTTGCGGCCGATGCACTCGTATTACCATCTGATGGAGGCGAAACCTGGGGCTTGGTCGTTAACGAAGCGATGACTTGTGGAGTGCCTTGCTTCGTAAGTGACCGGGTCGGATGCGGACCGGACATGATAAGGAATGGTGAGACCGGCGCTACATTTCCGTTAGGCGATACTAACGAGCTTGGAAATATGTTGGCAGAATTGGCCGCGAACAAAGAGCGAGTGAGTTGGATGAGTGAACGTGCCAGGGAGAAGGCCCAGCAATACACCTTGGAAATCGCAGTTGAACGTACGATCCAGGCGGTTGAGGTGGTAAGCGGATGAAAGCTTTAGAGAAGAATATCCCCTCCAAAGTGAAGTTGCGTCCCTTTGTTGCGGCTCTGGGAATACCGTTAGTTGTAACGACGTTGCTTTATGTCGTGCGCCTGAACGATGTCACGCCGGTGCAATTGTTGCTAGCATTTGCGCTGCTGCTTTTGCCATGGCATGAATATCGCCAGTGGCGCCGCGGCGTTAATAAACCTGCTTTGCCGGTCTTCGCTCTATTGGCGGCCATGTATTGGCTGTACTACGCAGTCCCACTGTTCCTCGAGGACCACGTGTTTGCAACGATCAACGAGCCAATCGGACATGAATTGTCGTCTGAGACAATCACCCTTGCTTTGTCAATGGCTTTGCTTGGAGTTTGCGCGCTTTGGCTCGGAATGAGGTCAGGAATCGCTAAATTGTTGGTGCCGCGCGCCCGGTTATCGCTGGAGCTGACAAATCCAAAACTCAACTACGTTCGGGCCGTGCTCATTATGGGCAGTCTGCTTAGTTTATCGGATACGCCCGCACGACTTGCGGGCGAAGGTGGCCGACAGCTGGTTGGCATCATGGTCTCGGTGATTCCGATTCTTGCCTTTGCAATCCTGTTCCGAAATCTCATTCGCGGTCAAAGTAGCATCGCCGACAAGGTACTTGTGCTTGGCTTTCTATTTGTAAGACTGGTAGGAGGCCTTTCATCAGGGTGGTTGGGTGTCTCTGCTTCAATCTTAGTGATTTGTGGAGCAGTTTACCTTTTGGAGATGCGCCGCATACCTCGTTGGGCCCTAGTCTTTGTGGTGCTCTTTACTTTGTTCTTTCAAGTAGGCAAGGACGATTTTCGGCGGGAATATTGGCTGGCTTCAGAGCAAGGGATTGAGCAGGGGCAGGGAAATAAGATCGAGCGAGTCGCCTTCTGGGCACAAAACTCCTTCGATAAATGGAATGAAGCCCTCAGCGATAGCACTGGAGAGTCATTTCGGCGCGCGCTTAATCCCAGCGTCTCGCGCATCTCGCTGCTCAATCAGTCCGCAAATGTAATTGAACAGACTCCGTCCGTCGTCCCATACCAGTATGGCTGGCTTTATTCCTACATGGCCGTCACCTGGATTCCGCGGTTCGTTTGGCCTGATAAGCCTTCAATGAGCGAAGCGAATCAGTATTACCAGGTGGCTTATGGCTTAACCGCGGAAGAAGACTTAAACAAGGTGGCGATCTCTGTCGGGATTTTGACTGAAGGCTTCATTAACTTTGGCTGGGCCGGTGTAGTCGGCATCATGTTTCTGGCGGGAATCTTCTTCGACTTTTATCAACGGACTTTCCTGTCAACGACCTCGGGAGCGCTGATGACGGCAATCGGTGTAATCCTGATTCCGCAGTTTCTCGCCGTCGAGTCGCAGATGGCGCAGTATCTCGGCGGAATAGTGCAGCAGGTTGTGGTAACGCTCATTGTGATGTTGCCGATAATCAGTGTTCGGCTCTCGGGGCGACGTCGCGTTTCTGAACCCTCCAGAACGATGAACCCAAACGCTCTGCTCGCGCCGAAATAGAATTGCAAGCTGGTTCAACTCTTGAACAAGACAATCGCGAATACTCAAAGGGCCAGGGTGTTGGGCCTATTTCCTTATTTCGGCCCGGAGGCCGTTGGCGGAGTTCAGGCCAGCGCCCGGATTGCCTGGGAAGCAGTGACGGAACATGCAGAGGCGCCGGAGTTGCTGGTTTATGCAAACGAAAACCACATCACGTCAGGAAATGGCAACGGGACGCTAATCGTCAATTCCAAGCGAAAAGCGGTCTACCACGCACTCACGCGAAAGTGGTCGCAAGATCTTGCCTTCGTCTGGCATTTGGGATTGCTGCGGCTGCTCCCATTCTTCCGCTTCTCCAGGGTTCGCGTGGTAGTGATGTTGCTCGGCATTGAAGCCTGGAAAAAGCACGCCGGGCTTACACGCAAACAGTTGGAAAAAGTCGATCTATTCCTAAGCATCAGCGATCACACTTGGCGCGGCTTTCTTAAGTTCAACAGGCGATATGAAGATAAGCCACATCAGACGGTCTTGCTGGGGATTGGAAGCCCACTCCAGGGAGAAACGCCTGTTCCTTCTGCCACACCTGCTGCATTGATGTTGAGTCGTCTATCTAAGGATGAGGACTACAAGGGGCATCGTGAAGTGATCAGGATCTGGTCGCGCGTGGTGCAAAGTGTGCCGGGAGCAGAGCTATGGATTGTGGGCGAGGGCGACTTGCGAAACAGCCTCGAAGAATTGGTAACTCAGCTGGACCTTGGAGGGCAGGTGAGATTCTGGGGTCGTGTTTCAGAGGAAAAAAAGGAGAAACTGCTGCAGGACTGTCGGTGTTTGCTGATGCCCAGCGGCGGGGAAGGGTTTGGGTTGGTCTACCTTGAGGCGATGCGAGTAGGGCGTCCTTGTCTCGTCAGCACGCTGGATGCCGGACGTGAAGTTGTTAACCCACCCGAAGCAGGCCTGGCAGCGAATCCCGATAACGAGGACGAGTTGGTGAATTCGGTCTGCCGCTTGCTTACTGACGGCCGGGAGTGGGAGCAATGGTCTGTCCAGGCCCGACGACGATACGAGGCGAAATTCACCGCCAAGCACTTTCAGGAGCGACTGCTGGCCGCGTTGTTTCAAGCCCAGATTCCAACAGGAAGCAGTAAGCCGGAGGCAGGAAGCAAGTGAACGAAAGATCCTTTTCCCGCTCCCTGCCTCCTGCCGCCTGCCGCTGATTCACCGCTAGTTAAGACTGAATGAGATGGCTATGATTGGTTGACACACCCACGGAACAAGTTGACGCCCTTCAACTCACGCATCACCACGAAGGAAAATCAATGAAAATGTTGACTGCGATTTTGTTTTTACTTTGCCTTAGCGTCTCTGTTTCGACCCAAACTAATCCAGATATGGAAGGACTACCCATTCACAACCCTGATAACCTTGTAATAGGCGCAGATAGGGACAACGTTGATCCCTCCAGGCGCGTGACAATCAAAGTAAGCGGCAAGGAGGCCGTTATGGTTGGACGTGTTGTTGAGCCTATGGCCACTGCAAATCTGCCGGGAATAGGAATCGGTCTTGGTGGCGGCGATATCAAAGCGTTTCTCGACTTTGGCGGATCAAACGAACTTGGCTTTACGGAAATTATGCGCGTCCGCACTAACGAAGCTGGAACGGCAGATTTTGGCTGGACGCTCGCAAAGTACGCAGGCTCAAACGGCGAAACCCGCCAGGACAATCAGTTCTGCTGGGGCTATAACGTTGGGCCGGGAGGCAATAAGATTGTTGCCTCGGAACATCTCTACGGGCACTGCATTGAGAATCGTTATAAGACGGCCGACGGAGCAACACTGTTAGAAGAATACAATATCTTTATTCCCGGCGATGACTGCGTGGGAGCACGATGCGTGGCGCAACGCACTGCCTCGATTACCCCTGATCTAAGGAACGGCGTGGTAATCAACCGCTTTGAGGGAATGGAAGTCGCGCGGAACAACGAAACCAAAATCAGTCTGGACTCTAATCTTAACTTTTTCGATCCTGCGGGAACCGTTAACTTTCACGGCACACGAACAAGCAACGACCTCATCTTAGCGGGCGGTTCCAGTATTCTTTCTTTCAAATTCAATGGGGCAAACAAGCTGGAGATTTTCAACACTGGCATCGGAGACGCGGAGATATGTTTCTTTTGCGCTAATGGCCCAAGTAACAATACGCTAACTTTTGGTGGAAATATGGGTGTCTTGAACCCTAACGCTCCTGGCTTCCGTAAAAATGTCGCCGGAAAGATGCAATTCAGTAATGGCGGTGGCGTCTGGCAGGACTTCACGGGCTTGGCCGACGTGGCCGTTAATGGCATCGCAAACACGATCGTCCAACGCGGAGCAAGCGGTGAAATAAATACCAGCAGCGTCAAAGTCGGCGGCGTAAAGGTAGTTGGCACGCAGTGTCCGGCTATTCCAAACTCAAATGGTTCGACGACTGACAACCGTAGAACAATAAACAGTGTGTTGGCATGTCTTAGAACACATGGAGTCGTTGCACCCTGAACTAAACAGGAGCCGTTGCAGAGTGTCATCGCACTCTTGCGGCTCTGCCGCTCTGGTGCGCGGCAAGTCTCGGACTTGCCGAAGAAGCATTTCATCTTCGGGGTCTCCGACCCGGATGAATTGCTTTGGGGGTCAAAGACCCCAGGATTTGAATGTGAGGTACGGCAAGTCAGAGACTTGCCGCGCACCCGAACGGCTTAATGGAAATCGCCCGATTATGATGCCTGCCTCATCATCATTTCGCGCCTTCAGCGCTAACGAACATAGGTGACTGCCACCCTGGGCCGATGGCCCAGGCTTTCGTATTTCGCGCCTTTGGCGCTGCGAAGCAACACTAAAGAATACCTTGAAAGTGCTGCATGTCATTCCGTCCGTTTCGGAACGGTCGGGTGGGCCGGGTCAGGCGATTATTCCAATGTGCGGATCGCTGGCGGCCAAAGGCATAGAAGTCTTGCTGGCGAGTACTGACGACGATCTACCGCCTCAAAACAGGCCCGGCGGACCGAAGCGTGGAGCGATAACGCGATACAAAAACTTGCCGGCGATCTTCTTTCCCATACAGCTCGGAGCGTCCTTTAAGTATTCGCGGCCTTTTGCGCAATGGCTCAACGAACACGTGTCGGACTACGAACTCGTGCACATCCATGCAATTTTTAATCACTCCTCCATCGCCGCTGCACGCGCTTGTCGTGCGAAGGCAATTCCATACGTCGTTCGTCCTTTAGGAACTCTCGATCCCTGGAGCATGAAGCAGAAGAGCCTGCGGAAGAAAGTATTCTGGAATGCCGGTGTGAAGGCAATGCTCACTAGCGCCGCAGCCATTCACTACACCACGCAGGGTGAGCAGCAGGCGGTTGAGAGTTCACTTGGACTGAATCACGGCGTGGTGGTGCCACTTGGGGTAGAGAAGCCTAAGACACCGGGTCCTGAGGCCGTGATGCAATTGGCCTCCCGTTTTCCTGCTCTGCTTGACCATCCTTACGTGCTGGTGCTTTCGAGACTGCATCCCAAGAAGGCGCTTGAAGTCCTGGTCGAGGCATTTGTTTCATTGATCAAGCGCCAGGAATTTCGCAACTGGCGGCTGGTGCTTGCCGGTGAAGGTCCGGCTGAGTATGTGGCTTCGCTTAAGCGTCTTGTCCGCGAGCACGGCGCCCCGGAGTCTGTGATTTTCCCTGGCTGGCTCGAGGGGGAATATAAAGAGGCTGCGCTTAGAAATGCGTCACTGCTGGCACTGCCGTCGTATCACGAGAACTTCGGGCTTTGCGTGATGGAGTCCCTGGCTTGCGGCGTTCCGGTACTGATCAGTCCGCATGTGAACCTGGCGCCTGAGATTTTGGGAGCGCAGGCCGGATGGATTGCGACCGTCGACAAGGACTCACTCGAAGCTGCGCTGAGTGAGGCGCTAAGATCCGATGCGGAATTGCGGCGCCGTGGCGAGGCAGGACTCAGGCTGGCGTCTAGTTTTGACTGGTCGGTAGTTGCCACCACGTTGCAGGAGTTATATGCCTCAGTTTTGCAGGGCACCAATGCGTCACCTGCGAGGAGGCCGGCCTGATGTCTACGACGAGTTACAAAGAGTTCGAGTGGTATGTACCTGAAGCCGGCAACGGTGAAGCGGGAGTGGGGTTGACGCAGAAGTTCATCGATATCGTGACAGCTCTCGGAAATGTTAAGCGCGTCTGCGACCTGGGCTGCGGCAATGGATTCATGGCTGGCCGGTTGGCTGAGCTCGGATATGACGTTACCGGAATTGACGCCTCTGAAAGTGGAATCACGATAGCTAAGCTTAATTTCTCAAAGGCTACATTCCTGCGGGCGTCTATCCATCCCACTCTGGGCGAACGCGAGCGACTAAAGGACTTCGACGTGATTGTCTCGAGTGACGTAATTGAACACCTCTATCGTCCGGCCGACTTGATCGAGGCAGCAGGGTCTATGCTCAAGCCAAATGGCTACCTTGTCATTGGCGCCCCCTATCACGGTTATTTGAAGAATGTCGTGCTAAGCCTTACAGGAAAAATGGATGCTCACTTCAGTTCGCTGGATGATGGCGGACACATTAAGTTCTTTAGTGTGAAAACTCTCTCCGAGTTGTTAAGGAGGCACGACTTCATCGATCTGAAATTCAAGTTCTACGGCCGCGCTCCATTGCTTTGGATGAACATGATCTGCCTGGCACGGAAAAAATGATCGAGTCAATGCTCACAAAGGTCACCCCGCTAATCCTCACTTACAACGAAGCGCCAAACATCGGGCGCACGTTGGAGCAACTGCGTTGGGCGCGCGACATCGTTGTCCTCGACAGCTTTAGTGTTGATGAGACACTGGAGATTGTCAGGACGTTTCCGCAAGCGCGGATCTTTCAGCGCGAGTTTGATTGTCATAGGAAACAGTGGAATTTTGGCTTGAGTGATACCGGCATCAGTTCGGAGTGGGTCCTGGGGCTCGATGCCGACTATGTTTTGACGGAAGAGTTTTCTGCAGAGCTGCAAGCCCTCAACCCGGCACCAGACATCAAAGGATATCGAGCGAAGTTTATCTACTGCATCAACGGCAAGCGAATCTCGAGCGGCGTCTACCCACCAGTGACTGTGCTGTATCGCAAAGACAACGTTTCATATGCACAAGACGGGCACACGCAGCGGCTGGTTATCGACGGCCGGATCGAGGATTTGCACGCGCCCATTCTTCATGACGATCGCAAGTCACTCAGTCGCTGGCTGGAAGCGCAGTCGCGCTATACAAAGTTGGAGGCAGACAAGCTACTTTCTTCGCGAACCGAAAGTTTGAGTTGGACTGATCGTGTTAGACGCTGGCGAGTGGTGGCTCCCGCGGCGATGCTCTTTTACTGCCTCATTATTCGCGGCGGCATACTGGATGGCTGGGCGGGTTTCTATTACGCCTTTCAGCGCAGCTTAGCTGAGCTGATGTTGTCACTGCACATGCTGGATCGCGACCTGCGAATTTCGGATTCCGGACTGCGGAATTCGGCATTTGAAGAGCCGGCCCTCAGGGACATAGAGCATTCAGATCTAACAAGCCCTGCGCAATTCCCAATCCGAAATCCGAAATCCGAAATTCGAAATTCTTAGACATGTGTGGAATCTGCGGAGCAATTGACTTCAGCGAGCCTGCGAACGCGGCGGAGATCGTGCGGCGAATGAACCCGACCATGCTGCATCGCGGGCCGGATGACGAAGGGTACCTTGATCGCGGGGTACTTTCTCTGGGAATGCGTCGCTTGAGCATTATCGACGTCGAGGGTGGGCATCAACCGATCTTCAATGAAGACGGAACAATCGGTGTGGTGCTCAACGGCGAGATCTATAACTTCCAGGAGTTGCAGCAGCGGCTCAAGGATCTTGGTCACACTTTCCGCACGCGTTCCGATTCGGAAGTAATCGCGCATGCTTACGAGGAGTGGGGAGTTGATTGCGTTGAGCGCTTTCAGGGAATGTTTGCGCTGGCGATTTGGGACGAACGGGAGAAAGGGGAAAAGGGTAAAGGGGAAAAAGGGGAAGAGGGGAAAGGGGAAGGGGTAAAGGGAGGCAGGTTGTTTCTTGCTCGCGATCGTCTGGGAATCAAGCCGTTGTATTACTACGCGGATAAGTTTCAAGTTTCAAGTTCCAAGTTTCAAGTCAAATCCGAAATTACTTCTGAACCTGAAAAAAGAAACTTCCAACGCGGAACTTCAGGCTCCGAACTTGAAACTAGCAACTCGAAACTCGAAACTTTCCTATTCGCTTCTGAAGTGAGGACATTGCTGGCGAGCGGACACGTCTCGCGCGTGCTTTCGCGAGAGGCCGTTGAGAGTTATCTGTTGTTTGGTTCAGTAGGCGAACCTCTTACGTTGATCGAGGGAATTGTATCGCTGCCGCCCGGCCACTGCATGACGATCGAACTTGGCTCGACACCGGGTTCTGCTAACGTTCAGCGGTATTGGAGCATTGCCCATGAGCCGGCGCGCAATGGCCACGCGAATGAGACTGGCAAGACCGACATCAAGACTGCTGCCAAGCGTGTGCGCGGTCTGCTCGAACAGAGCGTGCAGAAACACTTGATTGCGGACGTTCCGGTCGGAGTGTTCCTAAGCGGTGGCATCGATTCAACCGCACTTGCTGCATTGGCGAGCAGGGAAGTATCAGGAGTCCACACCTTCACCGTGGCTTTTCCGGAAAGCGAATTTAGCGAAGCTGCGATCGCGCGACGTACCGCGCAGAGTTTCGGGACCACGCATAGCGAAGTGATGCTCAGTGGCGACGACATGCTCGGGCGCCTGGGTGAGGCAATAGGCGCGCTCGACCTGCCGACCATGGACGGCATCAATACTTATTTTGTTTCCGCGAGCGCGCGCGAGGCTGGATTGAAGGTAGCGCTTTCGGGGCTCGGTGGCGATGAAGTGTTTGGCGGTTACAATTCGTTTCGCAGAACGCCGCAGTACCAACGCCTCGCCACAGTTGGGAATCGCGTACCGGCGGGTATGAGATCGGCGATGGCGACAGCGATGACCGGAGCCGGTGGGCGATTCATGCCGGGGGATGCCGCGCGAAAGGTCGCCGCACTTTGGAAAGACTCAGGCTCGTTGCCCGATCCCTATTACTTTGGTCGCATGCTTTTCGCGCCGGAGCAAGTCTCCGGTCTAATGATTGGACGGGCACCGTCTGTAACCGCGTCGCTTTGGCGCGACTGGTTGACGCAGAGCGCGCTACGAGCGCGGCAGTTGGATTCCTTTGCGGCGGTTTCCTGTCTCGAAGCCGAGTCATATCTAGTAAACACTTTGCTGCGTGACACGGATTCAATGAGCATGGCGCATTCGCTGGAAGTGCGCGTGCCGTTTCTTGATCATCCGCTCGTGGAGTTTGTGACGCATCTGCCGCAGGAAGTGAAACTTGCTAAAGGGACACCGAAGGCTTTGCTGGTGGCAGCGCTCAAGGACCTCTTGCCGTCAGAGGTAGTGCACCAGGCGAAGCGCGGATTTACTTTTCCCTGGGAGGCGTGGCTGCGCGGGCCTTTGAAAGCGAAGGTAGAGAACGTCCTTTCTGAGTTGTCGCCGGCATTGCGGGAAATCATCAGCGCGAAAAACGCGGCGGCCGTTTGGAAGAGTTACCTCGACGGAAAGACGACCTGGTCGCGACCGTGGAGCCTCTACGTGTTGAATGAGTGGGTGAAGCGCAACGTGGGGTAGTTTCGAGTTTCTAGTTTCGAGTTTCTAGTTGGAAAACAAAGCCGCTTAAACCTTCCGCTTCTCTTAGGAGGATCGCATGGCTACGTTTAAGAAATTTGAAGAGATTGAATGCTGGAAACGAGCACGACAACTTACGCGTCGTGTTTATGAAATTACAAACATGCCTGCGTTTGCAAAAGATTTTGGGTTGAAAGATCAGATTCGCAGAGCGTCGGTTTCGGTGATGTCGAACATTGCCGAGGGGTACGATCGAAGCGGCACCGCAGAGTTCGTTCACTTTTTGGCCACGGCCAAAGGTTCTGCAGCGGAGGTTAAGTGTCAGCTCTATGTGGCTTGGGATCAGGGCTACATTCAAGAGGATCAATTTATTGAACTCAGTGCTCTCGCATCTGAAACGGGAAGCATGGTGGCTGGTCTAATGAAATACCTGCGCGCTTCAGGATACAAAGGGACCAAGTTCAAGACCACAAGTAACAGTAAACTCACTTAAAGAACCCTCAGAACTAGAAACTCGGAACTAGAAACTCGAAACTTGAACCTATGTACATTCTCGGAATAAACGCGTACCACGGAGATGCAGCCGCGGCTTTGATCAAAGATGGCCGCATCGTGGCGGCAGTTGAAGAAGAACGATTCAATCGCGTCAAGCATTGCGCCGGGTTTCCCTCTCAGGCTGTGCGTTATTGTTTGGAAAGCGCAGGGATTGGCGTCGAAGAAGTCGCGCATATCGGCATATCGCGCGATCCGTCCGCTCACCTGCATAAGAAGATTCTGTTCGCAGCGTCGCGAGCAGCCAAGCAGAGTAGGCAGTGG
>Ga0207684_10006576_pt1 | contig 10578 bp, 7 predicted proteins | sample KBSK5501metaG_FD_184342 | JGI IMG/M metagenome (GOLD analysis project Ga0207684, IMG submission 184342) | Corn, switchgrass and miscanthus rhizosphere microbial communities from Kellogg Biological Station, Michigan, USA - KBS K5-50-1 metaG... | ecosystem: Host-associated > Plants > Roots >... | reverse complement strand
GATCCGCCGCCAGATGTCGGAGGCGACCACACCCGGGTGCAGCGCGTAGGTCGTGATCCCGCTCCCCTCGGTGCGGCGCGCGAGTTCGGCGGAGAACAGCACGTTGGCAAGCTTGGAGACGGCGTATTCGCGCAGCCCTGTCCGGCTGGCCGTGGGCTTGCGTACCGCCTCGAAGTCGATCCCCTTGGCCTGGTAGTGGGCATCGCTGGCGACCGTCACCACCCGGGCGGGCGCGCTGGCGGCCAGGCGGTCGAGCAGCGCCGTGGTCAGCGCGAAGTGCCCCAGGTGGTTGATGCCGAAGCCAAGCTCGAAGCCGTCCTTGGTGAGGCCACGGGTCCCGGCCACCCCCGCGTTGTTGATCAGCACGTGCAGCGGTTCCTCCAGGGCCAGGAACTCCGCCGCGCAGTCGCGGATCGAGGCCAGGTCGGCCAGGTCCAGGGGCAGGAACGCGACCAGGTCGTTCCCGGTGGCAGCCGCGATCTCCGCCACGGCGGCGCGGCCCTTCTGCGCCGAGCGGCAGGCCACGAAGACCTTGCCGCCTCGCCGGGCCAGATCCTCGGCCGTGGCGCGGCCGATCCCGGTGTTGGCCCCGGTGACCAGGAAGGTGCGCCCGGACAGGCCGGGTGAGTTCGCGGACATGACTCCCTACCCTACCGACCAGTAGCGCCGGGGAGCAGAGGGCCCCTTCCCCGCCCGGGCGGCCGGGGCCCGCCACCTGACGGCAGCCCGGCCCACCGCGGCCGGCGCTCCCGGGGACCGCGGCTCGCCCGCGACGGCGGGCGGCCGGTGACCGGGCCGGATCCTCACCCGCCCCGCACGGGCGGCGTCGCTCAGGGCGCCGGGCGTGCCCTGCCGCGTTATGCTCGCCCAAGAGCAGGGGGAAGGGGCCACGGCCCGGCGTGCGCGGGAGCTCAGTTGCGGATCGCGGGAGACAAGCGGCAGCGGGAGCACGCGGCCACCGGTCCGGCGGGCGAAGGCACCGAGCCGGCCGTGGGCGCGAGCCGGCCCGCGCGTCGCCAGATGTGGATCATCCTCGGTGTGGTCGCGGTGCTGGTCATCGGCCTGACCGCGTACGTGGCGCACGTGGTCGCCCGCACGGACAACGCGAACGCGGGCGCGAACCTGCGGGTGTCCGGGCTCCCGCGGAACATCTCGACCCGCCTCGCCAACCTGATGCAGCTCTCGCCGATCCCCGGCGTGCGGGCACCCGGGTTCACCCTGACCGACCAGAACGGTCACACGATGAGCCTGGCCAGCCTGCGCGGCAAGGTCGTCGTGCTGGAGTTCATGGACCCGCACTGTACCGACATCTGCCCGATCGTGTCGCAGGAGTTCGTCGACGCCTACCGCCGGCTCGGAGCGCAGGCGAGCAAGGTCGTCTTCGCGGCGATCAACGTCAACGCCTACCACGCGACCGTGGCCGACGTGGCCACGTTCTCCAGCGAGCAACGGCTGAACACGATCCCGGGCTGGCACTTCTTCACCGGCCCGGTGCCCGCGCTGCGGACCGCGTGGCGCGACTACAACGTCGCGGTCGAGGCGCGCAGCCCGAACGCCGACATCATCCACACCTCGGCGGTGTACTTCATCGACGCACGGGGCCGCGAGCGTTTCATCGCGTCCCCGATGGTGGACCACACCGCGAACGGCACCGCGTACCTGCCGCTGGGGCAGATCTCCGACTGGGCCGGCGGGATCGCGGGGCTCGCCCGGGACCTGGCCCGCTGACCGGGCAACAGCCGCGCGGCGGCCGTCAGCGGGGGATGACCACGGTCGCGGCCAGCGCGCTGGCCCGCTCGTCCCCGCCCGCGTAGAGCGGGCGCGGGCCGGGCGCCGTGACCCAGCCGCGCGTCTCCTGCCAGTACTGAAGCTGGCGCTCCGGCACGGTGACGGTGACCGTTCGCGATTCGCCGGGGCGCAGGCTGACCCGGGTGTAGGCGGCCAGGGCCCGCTGGGCGAACGCGGCACCCCGCGGCGCGGCGGCCGGCGCGCCCAGGTAGACCTGCGGCACCGCCGCCCCCGCCCGCCGGCCCGCGTTGGTCACGCGCAGCCGCACCACGAGCCCGCCGCCCGCTTCCGCGTGCCAGGTCAGCGCGCTGTAGGCGAACCGCGTGTAAGACAGTCCATAGCCGAACGGGAACAGCGGGGCGATGCCGTCCTTGTCGTAACGGCGGTACCCCACGAAGATCCCGGTGGGCTGGTTCCGGCGGAACCGGCCCGTGGTGGCTGGCCAGGTCACCGGGAGCCTGCCCGCCGGATCGGCGCGGCCGAGCAGCACGTTCGCGGTGGCCATGCCGCCGACGGCCCCCGGGTACCACATCTCCAGCACGGCTCGCACCGCGCCGAGCCAGGGCATCGCGATCGGGCCTGGCGTGTTGAGCACGACGACCGTGTCCGGATTGACCGCCGCCACGTCGCGGATGAGCTGGTCCTGGCCGTCCGGTAGTGCCGCGGCGCCGTTGCCCCACGCGAACACCACGGCCGACCGGGCGGCCCGGGCGGCGGCCACCGCGGCGGAAACGTTGGCCTGCTGCTCGGCGGGGGTAACCCAGTCGAGCCGCGCCTGCACCGGCCTGCCGGAACCGTCCGGCCACTCCGTGACGCCGATCGTGTGCGTGCCCGAGGCCAGGGTGACCCTGGCGCGCAGATTCTCCAGGCCGTCGGTGGTCGGCACCGGGGCAGCGCCCGCCGGGGCGCCCGGGCCGGCCGGGGGCGCTGCCTGCGGTGGGCCGTCCCGGGCGATGACGGTGCCGTCCAGGGTGAGCGCGCCCCAGGCCCCACCGGTGCCGAGGCCGATCCAGTAGGTGCCGGTCGCCGGGACGGTCAGTTCACCGGTCCAGGTGTGCCCGGACCCGGGTGTCAGCGCGTCGTGACCGGCGAGGGTGTTGTCCAGGACGCTGACCACGCGCGGCGGCCCTTGTCCGGTGCCGGTGCGCACCAGCCCGGGCTGGCCCTCGTGGGTGAGCGCGGCCGCCGGGACCGGGGTGCCGGTCATGTCGTCGCCGACGGCGAAGGTCAGCCGGGCCGCCGGGTCCCGGCGGAGCACCTGCAGGGTCCCGGGCGGCTGGGCGGCTTTGCCCGTCGCGGTGCCCGCAGCGGTGCCCACGGTGGTGCCCGGGGCGGCCCCGCCCGGCGGCCCGGTCCCGATGACTTGGCTGGCGCCGGGGCCGATGAGGGCGAGCGAGCCGAGCGCGGCCGGTGACAGCGGGAGCGCTCGGCCGGCGTTCTTCAGCAGCGTGGCAGCGTCCGTCGCGGTACGGGAGATGACTTGCGCGTCGGCGCGGGCCGGCCCGGCGGCGGCGCGGCGCGGGGGCTGCGGGCCGAGCAGGCCGAAGCGGGCCATTTCGGTGAGGACGGTGGCGGCCGCCTGGCTGACGGTGGCGGTGGTGATGGTCCCGCTCGCGATCGCGGCGCGGAGCGCGGCCGGGGTGAAGTACTTCACGGCCGCCCTGCCCGCGGCCGGGATCTCGCCGTCGAGCCCGGAGCCCAGGGACGGGGTGCCGGGGTTGGCCCCCGGCCCGGCGACCACGAAGCCGGTGAAGCCGAGTTCACTGCGCAGGATCTGGATGAGCAGGCCGGGGTTGCCGCAGGCTGCCCGGCCTGCGGATGCCGTGGCGCCCCCCGGGGTACCGGGGCCGGCCGGCGTCCCGGCGGTGCCCTGTGCGCCGGGGACGCCGCCGGAGGTAGCGCCGGTGCCCGGTTTGGCGCCTCTGCCGGGGGTCGCGCCGTTGGCGGGGACGGCGCCGGGGACGCCGGGCGCGGTGGGACCGGCGGCCGCGCCCGCGGGCACGGTGCGCGCAGCGGCGCCGGCCGTGCCAGCCGCAGAACCTGCTGCGCCCGCGCCAGTCCCGGTGCCCGGGGCGGCGCCGCCCGCCGAGGTCCCGGCGGTGCCCGCGCCGTTGGCGGCGGCACCGGAACCTGGGCCGCCTGCCACGGTACCGACGCCCGGGGCCGCGGCGCCTGCCGTGGTACCCGAGGACGTGGTGCCCGGGGCGGCGCCGCCCGCCGTGGTGCCCGGGGCGGCGCTGGCCGCCGTGGTGCCCGGGGCTGCGCCGCCCGCCGTGGTGCCCGGGGCGGCGCTGGCCGCCGAGCAGAGCACGCCCGCGGCACCGGCGCGCACCGCGTCCTCGACCGGCTGCAGGTAGATTTCGTGCAACGCCGCGGCACTCGGGGCGACGCCGGGGCCAGCGGGCCCGGCGGGGTAGCCGCCGGCCACCGCCATGGTCCGCTCAGCCTGGATGCCGGCGATCTCGGCGGCGGCGGTGCCGCCGGCCAGCAGTGGGTCCTCACCGAAACTGGCGCCGGCCTGCGCCCCGGCGGCGCCGGTGTCGATGGCGCCGAACGGCCGGGCCACCGCCTGCTGGCCGAGGGCGCGGGCGTCCCGGCCGAGCACCTCTCCGTTGGCGTAGGCGTCCGCCCGGCTGAAGGTGGCAGCGACCCCCAGCGGCGCGGTCATGGCCGGCGCGGGCTGCCACGGCGTGCCCAGCGGCCCTTCGGCCAGGTGCAGCGCGGGAATGCCGAGGCGGCGCAGCCCGGCCAGGGTTGCGGTTTCCGGCTGCCCTGGCACGGTGGCCCATTCCAGCAGCCGCAACTTCTCCGCCAGTGACATCCGGCCGAGCAGGGAGTTGACCAGCGGGTTACCGGTGACCGGGGGCCGAACGCTGGCCGCACTGGTCGCTCCCGGTCCCCGGATCGCACCGCTCGCCCAGGTGAGTGCCGCGGTGCCCGCGACCAGGGCGGCGACCAGCGCGACGACGGTTACGGCGGGCAGGGGCCGGCGACGGCCGTGGCGGCCCCTGCTCGCTCTGGTCACCGCGCTCTCCCCACCTCGATGAACGGCCGCCGGCAGCCACGGACGGCCGTGGCCGGCACGAATCAGCCCTAAACGGCCAGAAAAAGGCATTGACCCGTTACCCTTAATAACAAAACGCTAGAGCCATATTGCGTAGCGGTCAAATATGCAGGTCTTCTTTTCAGGTGAATGAACTGCCAATCAGGCCCGACCCGCCCAAACGGGGCGGTTTGGATATCCGCTATTTGCGCTTAAAACGGCTGGCCGGGTTTTCCGTAGCGGTGTTCCGGCGATTGCGGGCGGCACCGTCAGGCACCGCCGCGCTGGCCGCGGTCGCCTCGCTGCTGCGCGGTCCGCGCCGCCGCGGCGCTGATGCCGTCCGGCGAAGCAGAGGAGTGGGCCGCCGCCCGGGATCAGATTTCGGCGTGACCCGGACACGCGCCATCGCCCGGCTGCGAAACTACCCGTCATGCAGACTCTGGTTGTCGATCATCCGCTGGTCACCCACAAGCTCACGGTGCTGCGCGACGAGTCCACCGAAGCGCCCACGTTCCGGCGGCTCACCGATGAGCTGGTGACGCTCCTCGCCTACGAGGCGACCCGCGAGGTCCCGGTCCGCCCGGTCACGGTCCGAACGCCGGTGGCCGACGCCGCCGGGGTCAAGATGGCACCGCCGTTCCCCCTGGTGGTGCCGGTGCTGCGCGCGGGCATCGGCATGCTCGACGGTATGGCCCGGCTGCTCCCCACCGCCGACGTGGGGTTCGTGGGGCTGGCCAGGGACGAGGAATCCCTGGTCGCCACCACGTACGCTAACCGGCTGCCCGCCGACCTGTCGGGGCGTGCCGTGTTCGTCCTGGATCCGATGCTGGCCACCGGGGGCACTCTGGAAACCGTGTTCCGCATGCTGATCGACCGCGGCGCGGGCGCGGTCACGGGGGTGAGCCTGCTCGCGGCGCCCGAGGGCGTCGCCCGGCTGGAGGCCGCGTTCCCGGGGGACGGCCCGGTGCCGGTCCGCGTGGTGACCGCCGCGCTCGACGAGCGGCTGAACGACCGCGGCTTCATCGTCCCTGGCCTCGGCGATGCCGGTGACCGCCTGTTCGGGGAGATCTGACCGTCGGCCGGCCGGGCGCACCCGGCGGCGCCCAGCGGGAGGCGGCGCCCGCTACCAGCCGGTGAAGTTGGGCGCGCGCTTCTCGCCGAAGGCGGTGACCCCCTCCACGAAGTCTGCCGACCCGGCCGCCTCCTGCTGGATCCGCGCCTCCAGCTCGAGCTGGTCCGCCATGCGGTCGTAGAGCCAGTTGTTGAGCTGGCGCTTGGTGCCCGCGTAGGACGTGGTCGGGCCGACCGCGAGCCTGGCGATCAGCTCGTCGGCGCGGGACGGAAACTCCTCGTCCGGCCAGACCCGGTTGATCAGCCCCCAGTCGAGCGCCTGCGCGGCCGGCAGCCGCTCACCGAGCAGCGACAGCTCGGCTGCGCGGGCGAACCCGACGCGGGCCGGCACCAGCACCGAGGATCCGCCGTCCGGGACCAGGCCGATGTTGACGAACGCGAGCACGAAGAACGCCGATTCCGCGGCGACCACCAGGTCGCACGCGAGCGCCAGGGACAGCCCGATGCCCGCGGCGGCACCGTGCACCGCGCTCACCACCGGCTTCGGCATCTCCCGGATCGCCGTGATGATCGGGTGGTACCGCTGGGTCAGCCTGCCGTACACGTCGGGCGTCCCGGCCTCCGTCCGGTCCGCGAGGTTCTCCCGCAGGTCGGCCCCGCTCGAGAAGGCCTTACCGGCCCCGGTGACGAGGACCGCCCGGAAGCCCGGGTCGGCCCCGGCCGCCCGCAGGGCGGCGAGCAGGTCCACCGCGAACTGCGTGTTCCACGCGTTCCGGGTCTCCGGCCGGTTCAGTTCGATCTTCGCCACGCCGCCGCGGCGGTACAGGTTGACGGTCTCGTACCCGTGGGCCAGCTCATAGTCGTCCATGGCGCCACAGTAACCGGGGCCGAGTCAGCGCGAACCGCGGTCGCAGCGGGAAGCCCGGCGTACCTTGAGCGCCCGTCCGAGCGGATGGAAGAGTTCGGCAGGCGGCAGGCGTGGGCGGCCGGATGCGGGCATCAGTCGCCGAAGTGCGGGGCGGTCATGGTGAACCGGGCCTCGACCTGCGCGGTCACGGTCTGCTTCGCCGGCTCGAAGTCGAACGTGGGGCCCTCGTCGGCGCCGCCGCCGCCCAGCGACAGCGCCCGCGCCGCCGCGAACGCGGTGCGCCGCGGCTGCGCCGTCAGCATCCCCGTGTCGGCCGCCTCGACCAGGCCGGTGATCCGCCCGCCGAACGCCTCCGCGTACTCGCCCGCACGCTGGGTGGCGTCCTCCGCCGCGGCCAGCCGCGCCGCTCGGTACACCGGGCTGCCGTGCCGCAGCTGCCAGTCCGGGCCGGTCACGGTGACCAGGTCCGCATCGGCCAGGCCGGTGACCAGGTCACCGAGTACCGCGAAGTCCCGGACGGTCGCGGTGAGCCCGCCCCGGGCGATGTAGGCGTAGACCTTCTCCTTGCCACGGCCATCCTTGAACACCGGCTGCAGGCTGACCGGCTGGCTTTCCAGCTTCTCGATCGCTTCGCCGAACCCCTTGATCGTGCCGCTCACGGCGGCGGTCCGCCCGGCGAGCAGTTCGACGGCCCGGTGCCGGCTGGGGTCCCGGGCCTGCACCGTGACCCAGACCACCGCGATCTCCGGCTCGACCTCCAGGCTGGCCTCTCCCCGGACGGAAATGACGGGCTCGGGCATGGTGCGCTCCGCTCTGTGCTGGGCTCGGTCGGGCGGCGCCGGGCCGGAGCGGCTCAGGCCCCGACCGGGTGCCAGACGGTCTTGATCTCCAGGAAGGCGAGCATCCGGGCCGGCGACGGCGCCGCGGCCCAGTCCTCGTCGCCGGCGAACACCCGCTTGACGTTGCCCGCCGCGAGCCGTTCCAGTTCGGCCCGGCCGACGGCGCCAGCCCCGGTCAGGTCGATCGCGTTCACGTCCATGTGCGCGGCCAGCACCGGCGCGAGCTCGGCCTGGCGCCCGGTCAGGATGTTCACCACCCCGGCGGGCACGTCCGAGGTGGCGAGCACCTCGGCCAGCGTGACCGCGGACAGCGGCGCGGGCTCGCTGGCCACCACGACCGCCGTGTTGCCGGTCGCGACCACCGGCGCGAGCACGCTGACCAGCCCGAGCAGGCCCGGCTCACCCGGCGCGAGGACCGCCACCACGCCGGTCGGCTCCGGCACGCTGAAGTTGAAGTACGGCCCGGCGACCGGGTTGGCCGCGCCCGTGACCTGGGCGACCTTGTCGGGCCACCCCGCGTACCAGACCCACCGGTCGATCGCCTCGGCGACGGCCCGCGCCGCCTGCCGCGGCGACGTGCCTTCATTCTTAACGATTTCATCGGCGAACTGTGCCGCCCGGCCCTGAAGTAGTTCCGCCACCCGGTAGAGCACCTGGCCCCGGTTGTAGGCGGTCGCGCCGGCCCAGCCGGGACCGGCCTTGCGGGCGGCGACCACGGCATCCCTGGCGTCCTTGCGCGAGGCCCGTGCGGCGTGGGCCAGCAGCGTGCCGTCCGGCCCGGTCACGGGGTACGAGCGGCCGGACTCCGACCGGGGGAACGCGCCCCCGATGAACAGCTTGTAGGTCTTGCGCACGTCGAGCCGGGACCGGGTTTCCTGGCCGGGGCCGTCGCCCGCCGGGGCCGGGGCGGCCTCGCCGAGCCTGGCGGGCTGGCCGGCCCGTGGCACGGCCCGGCCGGTGCCGGCGCCGTCAACCGCGCCGGCCTTGGTCTTCCTGGCCTTGGCGCCGGCCCCGCCGGCCCGCGGCGTCGCGGCGCCGCGGGCGCCCTCGCCCGGGACGCGGCGGTCAGCCACGGAGATACGCGGCCAGGCCGGCCCGGCCGCCCTCCCGCCCGAACCCGGATTCGGTGTACCCGCCGAACGGGCTGGCCGGGTCGAACCTGTTGTAGGTGTTGGCCCAGACCACGCCCGCGCGCAACTGCTGTGCCATCGAGAGGATCCGGCTTCCCTTCTCCGTCCACACCCCGGCGGACAGGCCGTACGGCGTGTTGTTGGCCTTGGCCACGGCTTCCTCCGGGGTGCGGAAGGTGAGCACCGACAGGACCGGCCCGAAGATCTCCTCGCGGGCGATCCGGTGCGACTGGCTCACCCCGCTGAACACGGTCGGCGGGAACCAGTAGCCGCGCGCGGGCAGCGGGCACACCGGCGACCAGCGCTGGGCGCCCTCGGCCTCCCCGGCCGCGGCCAGCCTGGTGATCTTGCCGAGCTGTTCGGCGGAGTTGATCGCGCCGATGTCGGTGTTCTTGTCCAGCGGGTCGCCGAGCCGCAGCGTCTCCAGCCGCGCCTTGAGCCGGTCCAGCAGGGTGTCGGCGATCGACTCCTGGGCCAGCAGCCTGGACCCGGCGCAGCACACGTGCCCCTGGTTGAAGAAGATGCCGTTGACGATGCCCTCGACCGCCTGGTCGATCGGCGCGTCGTCGAACACGATGTTCGCGGCCTTGCCGCCGAGTTCCAGGGTGAGCCGCTTGCCGGTGCCGGCGATCGCCCGCTGGATCTGCTTGCCCACCTCGGTGGAGCCGGTGAACGCGATCTTGTCCACGCCCGGGTGGGCGACGAGGTCGCGCCCGGTGCGGCCGTCCCCGGTGATGACGTTGACCGTGCCGGGGGGCAGGCCGGCCTCGGCGATCACCTCGGCGAGCAGCAGCGCAGACAGCGGCGTGGTCTCGGCCGGCTTGAGCACGCAGGTGTTGCCGGTGGCCAGCGCCGGTGCCAGCTTCCAGGCCGCCATGAGCAGCGGGAAGTTCCACGGGATGACCTGGCCGGCCACGCCGATCGGGCGCGGGTCCGGGCCGTACCCGGCGTAGCCGAGCTTGTCCGCCCAGCCGGCGTGGTAGAAGAAGTGCGCCGCCGCCAGCGGGATGTCCACGTCCCGTGATTCCTTGATCGGCTTGCCGTTGTCCAGGCTCTCTAGCACCGCGAACTCGCGGGCCCGCTCCTGGATGACCCGCGCGATCCGGTACAGGTACTTGGCCCGTTCCCGCCCGGGCAGCGTGCCCCAGGACCGCTCGTAGGCCGCACGGGCGGCCGCGACCGCCAGGCTCACGTCCTCCCGGCCCGCCTGCGCGACGCCGGCCAGCGGCTCCTCGGAGGCCGGGTTGAGGGTGATGAAGTGCTCCCCGCTCCGCGGCGCGGCGAACTCCCCGCCGATGAACAGGCCGTACTCGGGCCGGATGGTCACGATGTCCCGGGATTCCGGCGCGGCGGCGTATTCCCACTCCGCGCCGGTGCCCACCTCCCGGCCCGCTCCCCCGGCCGCGACCGGCGAGGCTGATTTACCGCCCATGTGCGCCCGGCCTCCACTTATCTCCGCTCCGTCAACCTACCCCGCCCGCGCGCCGAAGCGCGCGGGCGGGGGCGGAGGGCACCGCGTCGTGCCACTACGGAGGACCACAGTGACTTGCGTGACAAAAGAGAATTTAGTGAATAATTTGGATAAAAGAGGTCAGAGTGAGTTGCGGGAGTGGTGATCCGACGTGCACGCTGGTGACGTACCAGGCATAGCCAGCCCCATGAGGTGCCCAGCAGGGTCGCGGATGACCCCGTCGCCAGGAGGGCGACTGCTGGAGACGCCCAGATCCAGGGGCTGATCAGGAGGGGGACAACGAATGCTCAGACGACTCATGACCTCGGCGCTGGCCGCTTGCGCCGCGGGCACGCTGATGACCGCCACCATCGCGGCGGTCGGCGCCA
>Ga0207684_10006575_pt1 | contig 10580 bp, 9 predicted proteins | sample KBSK5501metaG_FD_184342 | JGI IMG/M metagenome (GOLD analysis project Ga0207684, IMG submission 184342) | Corn, switchgrass and miscanthus rhizosphere microbial communities from Kellogg Biological Station, Michigan, USA - KBS K5-50-1 metaG... | ecosystem: Host-associated > Plants > Roots >... | reverse complement strand
TAATCACGCTCTCTTTTTCGCTGATTCCGGCAAGTCTTTCGGGTTGTACCAGCAGTGGCTGCACTTGGTTCGAATTGACTGTACATCCCCGTTCGTTGAGACTTGTTCAGCGGCCTCTACAGCAACGTTGGATACCTCTTCTGCCTCCTGATCCACAATAGGCTGCGTATAGAGCGGGTGGCCTTCAGAGGTGAGACAACGGCCTGTGGCGAGCTCAAATTGCCAGCCGTGCATCGTGCAGGTCAGCACGCCGTCTTCTATCCTGGCAAAGCGCGTGAGATCGGCCTTCAGGTGAGGACAGCGCCGCTGGATGCGATAACCGTTGCTTTCCCAGAGTTGCTGCACCGCCGTCTTCTCGGCATAGTAGCCCTCGGCGTATTGCAAGCGTTCCGGTGAGAGGCACTTGAAGAAGTTGTACACGTACTCGTTGTACGCTCCCTTGCGCTGCGCCTCGAAGCGGCAGGAGAGGAAAATCTGGTTGATCCAGTCTTCCTCGTGATGGATGATGCAGTATTCAATCAGCGCCGGATCTATGTGGAAGCGGTAATCCCATTCTTCGCCATCCCATGCATAGACGCTGCGCGTATGGAAATCAAGCACAATCTGCTGCACGTCGCAGTCGATCAGCACGCGCCCGTTGATCCCGACGCTGGTCAGGTCGGCCTGCTCCAACAGTGGCTCGAACCAATCGTGCAGCGAAGACAATATATTTACCTGGCCGCGCGGCCATGAAGCCTTTTGCGCGTCAATAACCGGCTGCTTGCGAGCTTTGTAGCTCTCCAGGTAGGCTCGCTTCCGTGTGAAGATAGCCTGCACCTGCTCTTCTGGTAAAGGGTGCTCAACGGTGCAGGCTTCCTTGCCGAGCGTGGCGGTGCTGCCAGGAATCATCAGGCGACCGTTATCCAAACCATTGGCCTGCAGGTACTCCAGGAAGACTGTCTGGTCAGGGAACGTGTTCGTTGAGTTGCGATCGAAATCGTTGAAATCAAACAGGTGATCATCAAGGAAGCACGGCGGCCCGGCGGACGGGATGACAAAGCTTGCGCCGATTTCTCGCGTATAGCGTAGGGCGCGTGCCATTTCATTCTCGCGTTTTTTGCGCCCAAGTGCCTGTAGCATCTTCTCTGGAAACTGGTATACCATTGGATACCAGATCGCGCCTGAGAACTGCAGGAAGTGAGCATCATACGGCCCAAAACTATTCAGCACATCCAGGTCCATTGGTCGTGAATCGTTCTGGTTAAAAATACGCGTCTCACCATCGTCTACCATCAAACCGGAATCGCCAAGCGGGCCATCGATGGGCGCGACCATCGCCATAATCATGAAACGCAGCCCATCCACTTCCACTGCCTGCCCGTTTTTCGTCTGGATGAATTTTGTGAAGCCCAGTTCTCGTAGTCTACGCTCCAACAGGTTCAACGGATAGTCCGGTAAAAGCACGGTGGTGTCTTTCCAGACGTGCTCAGACAGGAATTGCGGATCAAAATGGTCATGATGCAGGTGCGAGACGTAAAGATACGTGGGACGCGAGATTTTCTCCAGGTCCACGTCTTCGTTGCTGGGAAAAGGGAACCACGAGGCAAAGTACGCCGGGTTAAACCAGGGATCGCAGAGAATACTTCCATGCCGCGTCTCGATAAACAGGCCAGCCTGCCCAAGGAATGTAATCTCCACTAAAAATCTCCTTTGGTTTGGTTAAATGGGTCGCTTGTTCTTTGCATATATATCATATCATTCTGGTCTTGGATTGTTATGTTTGGATGACTCATGTTATCAGCCCCATGGTTTACGCAGGTCAATCGAGAGCAACTCGCCTTTATGGGAGAAATTAAAAGCCAGGCGCGTCCAGTTGTTCGGCCAACATGGAGACGTGGTATAGCCATCGCCGGTTAAGCGAAGACCCGCAAATCCTAATATGGCCGCCTGCCAGACAGCTCCTGCGCAGGCTAAATGAATACCTTCATTCGTGTTCCCGCGCAGATCCTCCAGGTCGACCAGTGCGCCTTTCATAAACATGCTATAAGCTGTCTCGTCCAGGCCCAACTCACATGCCAGGATTACGTGCAATGCCGGGGTAAGCGACGATCCGTAATCGTGGTCTGTGATGGGGAAGTAATAATTCCAGTTTACTTTCTTGGTCTTGAGATCAAATTCTTGATCCAGCACGGTTAGTAGCATTAAGACATCGGCTTGCTTGATAATTTGATAGCGCTGCACTTCATAGACTCCCAGGATGGCCTGGTAGGAACTGGTGCGGCCTCTAAATTTCTCTTGATCTAACGGCTCGAGCTGGAAGAAGCCATCGAACTGCTCAAAGAGCCTGGTATGCTCATCTTGTGGAATGTGCATATGGTCAGCCACATCACGCCAATGGTCCAGGCGCTCCTCACGCAAATCAAGCAGCTCTGCCAGTTCCTGGGCCTTGCCAGGAGCAATTGACTGGAGCCAATGCAGGATATCGAAAGCAATCTGGATATTCCACTTTGCCATGTAGTTGGTGAAGGCGTTATTGTTGACGTGCTCATGCCATTCGTCGGGGCCGATCACATTATTGATTTCATAATCCTTGTGCTCTGCATGCCATTCGGCGCGGCTACCCCAGAACTCGGCGGTGCTCAGCACTATTTCCGCGCCGTAATCGTGCATGAAATCGTCATCACCTGTAACGCGCCAGTACTGCCAGATAGCATGTGCGATACTGGCCGAGATGTGTAGTTCGAGAGGGCCATTAAGCACGGCAATCAGCTCGCTGCTTTCCGGGTGAACAATCGCATCCGGCGTGGTTTCTGTTCCATCCAGCGTGCTTTCCCACGCATACTGTGCCCCTTCGTAACCGTTGCGTTTCGCTTTAGCGCGTGCAGCTGGCAGGGTGCGGTAGCGATAGATCAGCAGGAGGCGGGCAATGCCTGGATGGACATACACGTAGTAAGGAAGCATGAATATCTCAGTATCATGGAAGACGTGGCCGTGATAGCCGAAACCGGTGAGGCCCTTGGCCGCAATGCTGTAGCGGCTATCGTGCGAAGAAGCGCTGATGCGCAGTTGATAGATATTGAAACGAACGGCTTGTTGTGCCTTGTCGTCACCCTCGATGATCACATCTGAGATCTGCCAGTAGCCTTCCCATGCCTGCTTGTGCGCTGTAAACAGCGTCTCATAGAGAGCCAGCCGCACACAGGGTTTGATCTCCGTAATATCCTCTACCTGGAGTACATAGTGCTTGTCGGGCTCAGGTACCGCCGGCGTGACATCGATAATTTCACGATGATGTGCAAGTGCGACTTGCACTGGCTCGGCTACGTCACGTGACGTGTACATGACGACGGCTTTTTCTGCCATTACTGTTTCCCCAGGAGCCAGCTGCCCATATAAACGGATGCTTGGAGCGATATCTGAGAGGACTAGCTCTTTGCGGAAACCATCCGCCCCCGTGGTAAAGCTCATCGTCTGTGCCAATTGGACAGACGAGTGACGGGTCTGTGTATGATACCAGATCAGTCCGTCCTCGTAACCGTGCTCTACGGGCTCCCAGTGCAACAGGTCGTAGTTGCCCACCGCGAGATTGAAGCCGGCCCATAGCGCCACGTCGATATTTTCTCCCGTTGTTTGCGACTCATCAGAGGTCACACTGTAACGAATAGCCCCAACATGCTCATCTGCTAAGCTAGCGAAGCGTTCGCTCGTAACCTGGATACGTATACCTCCCGGGCTTTCCCAGCGTACAGTGCGACGAAGGACGCCATGCTGTACATCCAGCGTGCGCTGGTAGTCGAGGATTTTGCCGTGATCCAGGCGAAAGCGCTCGCCATTGACAAACAGTTTAATCGGCAGCCAATCGGGCGCGTTAGCTAACTCCTCTTTGCCTATGTCGATGCGGTCAAAAACGCCAAACAACAGGGTTGCAGGATTGTCTTTTGGATAGCCTTCTTCAAAGGTGCCGCGCGTGCCGAAATAGCCGTTGCCGATGGTGTAGACTGATTCCTTGCTATGCAGCTTGCTGGGGTCAAACGTATTTTCACTTATGTGCCAGGGATTCACAACTTATCCTTCCTCCCATAATAGTAATGCTTAGTCTAGCAAATCTTGCAAATGTTTATTGGCGAAGGTTGGTAGGACTTTATCTGCCTTGTGGAAACGCTCTGCCGGTCCAATTCCCAGGGCTTGCATCCCTGCAGCCTTTATGGCTTCGATGCCCGCGTCGGCATCTTCAACTCCCAGGCAATCCGGCGTGGGAACCTGCACTGTACCTGCCGCGTAGACAAAAAGATCCGGCGCGGGTTTGGTATTTACGACGCTGTAGCCATCCGCTATACCATCGAGCAGGTCCATAATATCCAGGCGCTCAAGCACTGTTAAGGCATTTTTGCTGCTGGATGCGATGGCTACTTTGATGCCTGCTGCACGAATCTCCATCAACAGTTCTCTGCCGCCCGGTACCAGGTCTTTAGGCGACATTGACTCGATCATGTCGGTATAATAGCGGTTCTTGCGGTCCATCATCTCTTGAATCTGCGCTTCAGAGTAATTGCGACCCCGAATGATGTACATCAAGGACTCGCGGCGGCTAACGCCGCGCAGGTGTTCATCGTTTTCCTCGCGTGTGAAAGGAATACCCTCTTCATCGGTCAGGCGCTTCCAGGCCAGGTAGTGGTACTCCGAGGTATCGGTTAATACTCCATCAAGGTCGAAGAGGATTGCCTTTGGTTTTTGCATAGTTGAAAACCTCCATCTTTTTACTTGAGGTACTCCATTGCTGCACGTGCCAGTACCTCTATGCCGGTGGGGAGAGCATCCTCATCGATATTGAAGCGCGGGTGATGGTGAGGATAGTTTGCTCCCTTCGCTGCGTTTTCTGCTCCAACGATGAAGTAGCAGCCCGGAACAGTTTCAAGAAAACACGCCATGTCATCACTGCCGCTGGTCAAGACTTCCTCGCTGTCGTCTACGTCTTTCTCACCTACCGCAGCCACCGCTGCTTTATGCACTACCCCGGTCATAGCCTTGTCATTTATGCAAGGCGGGCAACCGTCAATCATCTCTACTTCGCAGGAACCACCCATGGCCGTGGCTATGCCGGTAGCTACCTCAATGATGCGGCGCTGTAGTTTCTGGCGGTGTTCGGAGCTATAAGCACGCATGGTGCCATGCATTTCTGCTGTCTCAGGTATGATATTAAAAGCGGAACCCGCTTGAATCTTGCCGATAGTGATGACGGCAGGACTGAATGGTGAGGTCTCGCGGCTGATCAGCGTTTGCAAGGCCGTGACGATGTATGCTGCTATGACAATCGGATCGATGGATGCCTGCGGCATGGCAGCGTGACCACCTTTGCCCTTCACTGTCAGCACAAACTTATCTGCGCTGGCGAAGGTTGGACCGGCACGCACGCCGACGCGGCCAAGAGGAAAGTCACTGATGAGGTGCAGGCCGATGATGCCATCTACGCCCTGCATTGCTCCCTCCTTGATCATTGGCTCAGCCCCGCCGATGCTTTCTTCCGCCGGCTGAAAGACAAATTTGACATTGCCGGCCAGTTCGGACTTGCGTCTGGTTAAAATATCGGCCACAGTGAGCAGAATAGAGGTATGTCCATCGTGACCGCAAGCATGCATCTTGCCGGCGATGGTCGAACGATAGTCTATGTCGTTCAACTCGTGGATGGGCAGAGCATCCATGTCTGCGCGGATAGCAATGGTCTTCGCTCCAGGCTTGCTTGCTCCTCCACGCAGCAGGCCAACGACCCCTGTTTTAGCGATGCCGGTCTGCACCTCTAACCCCAGGGCGCGCAGGCGCTGTGCTACGATACCAGAGGTGCGCACCTCCTCAAATGCAAGTTCGGGGTGCTCGTGCAGATCGCGGCGCATCGCCACTGTACCGGGAACGAGTTCATCAATCTCGGCTTTCAAATGATCGGTTTCGGGCATGGAACCTCCTGGTTGCTAACGTATTGGTTTCAGGATAGCATAAAAAAATTGAAATGCATAGTGTTCCGAGTTGCCGAATTGGCTTCTCAAGCGGCTTCAGAACTTGTTAAAGATGCTTGGAGTAGAAACTGTGGCTACGCGATTTTCGCGGCATAGTGTCCCTCCTGGCTGCATTGTATCACCGGCGAGGTGCTGGATAAAGTGGGTTTGTACCATCTCTCCCCTGTTCAAATTCAATCGAGCAACGCGAGCGCCTCAGATGGAAAGCCATTATACCATTCCGACTTTTCTAGAGTGCTTGAAATGCTCGCCAAGCATCTTTTCTAGAGGAAAATATTTTTTATTACATATAAATAGTTGATGAGACAATATAAATGCTTGACAAGGCAACAACTACAACGTATACTTTGTACAGAGAAAGGAAGGAGCGAGATGCAACTGAATGCACAACTCAAGATTTGTCTGCTGGCCGTGGCCAGTAGGTATCCAGAGAGTGTTATAGATATAGACGAGACGGTACTAGGCCAATACGTCTGTCAAATAGATGCCCATGCTCCCGAACTGGTGCTCGAGTGGCTGCAAGTTTGTGCGCCGCAATTCTTACAATCACCAGCGTACCTGGTGATTGATCCGCAACAGAGTGTTGTGTATCTTACAGAACTGTCCCGGGATACGCCGGCTTTCTGGATTTATTGCGAAGGATGCAGTCCCGCACAACGAGCAAAAAAAGCAATATACCAGCATGCTAAAAAGTCGCCAGCGTTAACAAGGTAAGATATCCACCTTGTGATGACGTGCTTTTTGCTGCTCTTCGATACATTGCTGGAATTGGCGCACGAGCCGGGACTCGCCGGGTAGCTTCATATTGAGCAAATAGGCAATTCCCCATTGTCTTGATAATGGGCACGCTTTAGATTTACGGTTTTTCTCATATGAGATCCGAGGCTAAACGTGTCTTCTATCTTCTTAGAGGTTCTGTTCCCTCGTTGAGAAGTCGTAAGTAGTTCTCATAGCTAAAGAGTTTATCACGTCGCTTATTCGTTATCTCACGCACAATCCCTAACTCTTGTAAGCGGGTTAATGCGGCAGTAACAGTTGGTACGGAAATTTGTGTTTCTTGTGACGCCCGTGCAATAGTTATTAGTGGCGTAGATTGCAACAGCTTAAAGACACGAAAAGTTGTCCCTAAAGACCGCCCGGATGTTTCAACACTTCGCTGGTCATTCTGGAAGAGTTCTAAAATATTTTTTGACGTTCGAGCAGCTTGAGTAGCGGTCTCATATAGTCCCGTAAGAAAGAAATGCAACCAACTTTCCCAATCACCATCAGTTCTAACTCGTTCCAACAAGTCGTAGTAGATCTCCCGGTGTTGTTTAAAGTAGAGACTTAAATAGAGCATTGGTTCTTGTAGGATACCCTCCGCACATAAAAATAGGGTTATGAGCAATCGTCCTACGCGTCCATTTCCATCAAGGAACGGGTGAATAGTTTCGAACTGTACATGCACAAGCGCTGCTTTCACCAGAACTTGCATGTGCAGGTTTTTCTCATGAATAAATTTTTCAAGCGCTCCCATACATGCAACCACCTCATTCGGCGGGGGTGGCACAAATCTTGCGTTGCCAGGTCGAGTACCTCCAATCCAGTTTTGTGACGTCCTAAATTCACCCGGCATCATTTCACTGCCTCTGCCTGAGGAAAGCAGAATCTCATGGATCTCACGGATCAGCCGTAAAGATAAGGGGAAATTATCCTCTCGAAGTCGCTTGAGGCCATATTTCATAGCTCTAACATACTGGAGAACCTCTCCTACGTCTTCAACAGGCACGGCAGGTACTTCGTTGTTCTCATACAAAATAAGGTCGGATAAAGATGATTGTGTTCCCTCGATTTGCGATGATACTACTGCTTCCTTGCGCACATAGAAATAGGTATACAAGGAAACGACATCAGCCGGAAGTTGCCCTATTGTGAGGCCGTCTAACCGCCCTAATGCCAGTGTAGCCTTGTCAAGCAGTGCGTAATGCTCACCACTAAGATTTAGTGGCGGATCAGGAGGCAAAGGCTTTGGAACGTATGATTTAAAGGACTCTGAGGAATGAGAATTTGTAATATATGTCCCTGAGACTCTCTCGTTAGCCATATTTTTATGATCTCCGTTAATCAAGAGAAAACTTATTAAAGGAACCTTTAATAGCAGTTTCCCTTATTAAAGTTTTTGCCATGTTTCTTTAATTATACAAGGATATCACAAAAATGTCCATTTCATGCACCCACAGCCAGACATGTAGAGAGAATGCCTGTCACCCTGAGCCCATTCGCTTCGCTCAGGGTAAACTCAGCGAAGGGTCTGGCTCGCCGGACGCACAGATCCTTCGCTGCGCTCAGGATGACAGCCAGGACACCGCTCACAATCCTCTCACGGCAAGTCTTCTCTCCAAACGTCTGACCCACGGCTGTCTATGTGGCATTAGAAGCTGGTCTAGCGCGGCTTTGTGGTATGATTTTAGTTGGAAAAAAACTTTAAGTGCAAGAAACGGATAGATTCTCACCTGATCTGATCTTATTATACATATGCACGGGTGAATGTAAAAAATTCTTTAGACAGAATTATCCGAGCAAATCATGGAGAAACAAATCATGCACGAAGAAAACTACTGGCAGGCGGTGCTGACAAGAGATAGCCGTTCCAATGGGTCTTTTGTCTATGCTGTGCGTTCCACCGGCATCTATTGCAATCCCTCGTGTCCCTCGCGCAGGCCGCAGCGGGATCAAGTGATCTTCTTTCCCGTACCTGAAGCCGCCGAGAAGGCTGGATTCCGCCCCTGCCGTCGATGCCGGCCTCAAGAAACTGCCGCGCAGGAGCCACAGGTTGAACTGGTCCAGCATGCCTGCCGCTATATCGAACAAAATCTCGACAGTCCAATAAGCTTAGCGACTCTCGGCGAAGAAGTACACGTCAGCCCGTACCACTTGCAGCGTGTTTTCAAACGTATCGTGGGTATTACGCCGCGCCAGTATGCAGAAGCCCATCGTTTGGGGCAATTGAAGGCGCAACTCAAGGAGGGAGAACCTGTGACTAGAGCACTTTACGATGTTGGATATGGTTCCAGCAGCCGCCTTTATGAACGAGCACCATCTCAACTGGGTATGACCCCGACAACCTATCGTCGAGGAGGCCTGGGTATGCGCATTAACTACACCGTCGTAGATTGCCCCCTGGGGCGTTTGCTGGTAGCTGCCACTGAGAAGGGTATCTGTGCCATCAGCCTGGGCGATACCGATACTGAACTTGAAGCTGCTCTCTGCGCCGAGTACCCCGCCGCCGAAATTGCGCAAGACAGTGACGGGGTTGACCTTAGCCGGCTGGTAGATACACTGATCAGCCATCTGAACGGCCAGCAGCCGCACCTCGATCTGCCCCTGGATGTACAGGCTACCGCTTTCCAATGGCGAGTCTGGGAAGAACTGCGCACGATTCCCTACGGCAGCACGCGCTCATATAGCCAGGTTGCCCAGGCGATGGGTGAGCCTAAAGCCACTCGCGCCGTGGCCCGCGCCTGTGCCACCAACCCGGTGCCGCTGGTCATTCCCTGCCATCGCGTAGTAAGAGAGGATGGTGACCTGGGTGGCTATCGCTGGGGCCGGGAGCGCAAACAACGACTACTGGAGCAAGAATCGAGATAGGCCAATTCAAGCTCTTTGTATCCATATTGGCTGTAGAAACAAACCTTTACATCTGTTACTATTAATAGTGTAGTCAAGCATAGCTTCTGTACATTTTAGCAAGTCACATCAGGATTCACGCGCCGGTCATAAGACCAGAGGAGGGCATGATGGAATTCGTAATCATTCTCGTCATGCTAGCGGTATTATTAGACATAACCGCTGTTAAATGGGGCGTCAACAGTGTCGATGATGCTGGCAGCCCTGAATGGGAGCGACGCCAGCGCTGGTATGGATTTCATTAGTCTATACGTGCCTGATCCATCGCAGTATCACCGAAGACGAGACTATCGTGTATACCAGACTTCCGATTGCGGGTAGGGAGTACTTCCCCATACTCCTTTGCCCGCTTTCATTTCATCATGATGGTCCACAAGAAGCATTATTGCGAAATAGAACAGGAATCTGAATTGAGCGATAGCCGCATTACTGAAATAAAACAAGGACAAGTTGCAAATCAAGATCAAGATCTAAAAAACTCCTCTACAGCCTCCGTAGCTCCCAGTCATAATCGTCTGATGATACTATTGTCCTTACTTGCGCTGTACTTTCTGTGGGGCGGGACCTACCTGGGAATGCGCATCGCCCTGGAGGGTTTTCCCCCTTTCTTTGTGGCCGGTATTCGCCAGTTATCGGCTGGAGTAGTGCTGTACGTCTTTTTGCGCGCAAGAGGAAATCCCAGGCCCACACGCGCTCAATGGCTTGCTGCAATACTGGTGGGTGGACTTTTGCTGGTAGTCGGTAACGGAGGCGTGGTATTCGCCGAGCAGTGGGTATCTTCGGGCCTGGCCGCCCTGGCATTGGGCGCTATCCCTCTTTGGGCAGCTCTGTTCTCCGGGCTTTTCGGCCGTTGGCCCACACGCGTAGAATGGTTCGGGCTGGTGTTAGGATTTTTGGGAATAGTGCTCTTAAACCTTGAAAATGGGC
>Ga0207684_10006574_pt1 | contig 10580 bp, 6 predicted proteins | sample KBSK5501metaG_FD_184342 | JGI IMG/M metagenome (GOLD analysis project Ga0207684, IMG submission 184342) | Corn, switchgrass and miscanthus rhizosphere microbial communities from Kellogg Biological Station, Michigan, USA - KBS K5-50-1 metaG... | ecosystem: Host-associated > Plants > Roots >... | reverse complement strand
TCCCCTCCGCCCCGCGCTCCATCACCTTGACCCCACCGCCCCGCGCTCCATCACCCTGACCCCACCACCCCGCCCTGTGACCCGAGGGCGGCGGATCGGATATCGTGGCTGTCTGCGAAGGCATTGATGGGGACAGCTGCCGCCGGTAGCGGCCAGGAGCGACCCGGGGATGGTGTGAGCCCGGGGGCGCGCCCAGCGGACCAGATCACCCCGGAGCCGCCGGAAGAACACCTCTCCCGTACCGGGCAGCCGACCGGGAGCGGCTCAGTAGAACCGGCCGCGAGCGAATTGAGCGGACCGTGACCTGCCCCTGCGGGCGGATCGCGGTCAAGGAGGGTGGTACCGCGGGACCGCCGCCGGCGAAGTCCCGTCCCTCCAGCGATCCGTGCACAAGCCAGCGACCCCGGCCCGTGCCACGAACGTTGGAGGAGCCCGATGCCCCCGTCAGGCGCTTCAGGCGCTGCCTACTTCCCAGCCGTGCCCGCGGCGATCGACCTGACCGCGGTGGAACACGAGATCCTCCAGCGCTGGCAGGACGGCAAGGTGTTCGACCGCTCCCTGGACCGGACGGCCACCGGCCCGATCTGGACCTTCTACGAGGGGCCACCGACCGCCAACGGCATGCCCGGGGTGCACCACATCGAGGCCCGGGTGTTCAAGGACCTCTTCCCCCGGTTCAAGACCATGCGGGGGTTCCACGTGCCCCGCCAGGCCGGCTGGGACTGCCACGGCCTGCCGGTGGAGGTCGCGGTCGAGAAGGAACTCGGGCTGTCGGGGAAGAAGGACATCGAGGCGTACGGGATCGCCGCGTTCAACCAGCGCTGCCGTGAGTCGGTGCTGCTGCACGTGGACGCCTTCGAGGAGCTCACCAACAGGCTTGGCTACTGGATCGACCTGCCCAGCGCGTACCGCACCATGGACGCCAGCTACATCGAGTCCGTCTGGTGGTCGCTCAAGCAGATCTTCGGTAAGGGCCTGCTGGTCAGGGACTTCCGGATCAGCCCGTACTGCCCGCGTTGCGAGACCGCCCTGTCGGACCACGAGATGGGCCAGCCGGACGTCTACCGCACGGTGACCGACCCGGGCGTGACGGTGCGGTTCCCGTTGCTGACCGTGCCCGACGGGGCCACGCCGCTGCTCAACGGGGCGGACCTGCTGGTCTGGACGACCACCCCGTGGACCCTGGTGTCCAACACGGCCGTGGCCGTGCACCCTGACGAGACCTACGTGGTGGCCCGCCGGGCGGGCGGCCAGGAAGCCGTCGTGGTGGCGGAGAAGCTGATGCCCCGGGTGCTCGGCGAAGGCTGGCACGCCGCGGCGCGGCTGCGCGGGGCCGGCCTGGTGGGGGCGGCCTACCGGCCGCCGTTCAGCCTGGTGGACATCCCAGGTGCGCACCGGGTGGTGCCGGGGACGTTCGTGACCACAGAGGACGGGACGGGCCTGGTGCACGTGGCGCCCGCGTTCGGCGCGGACGACATGGAGGCGAGCCGGACGCACGGGCTGCCGGTGGTCAACCCGATCCGGCCGGACGGGCGGTTCGAGGAGCAGGTGCCGCTGGTCGGCGGGATGTTCTTCAAGGACGCCGACGAGCCTTTGGCCCGGGACCTGGCCGAACGCGGCCTGCTGTTCCACAGCGAGCCGTACCAGCACAGTTACCCGCACTGCTGGCGGTGCCATACGCCGCTGCTCTACTACGCGCTGCCGTCCTGGTTCATCCGGACCACGCAGATCAAGGACCGGCTGCTGGCCGAGAACGAGCGGACCAACTGGCAGCCGCCCACGATCAAGTACGGCCGGTACGGGGAATGGCTGCGCAACAACGTCGACTGGGCACTGTCGCGCACCCGGTACTGGGGCACGCCGCTGCCGTTGTGGGAGTGCGGCGAGCAGCATCTGACCTGCGTGGGGTCGCTGGCCGAGCTGAGTGAACTGGCCGGGCGCGACCTGTCCACGCTGGACCCGCACCGGCCGTACGTGGACGGCGTGGTCATCGCCTGCCCGGACTGCGGCCAGCCCGCGCAGCGGGTACCGGAGGTCATCGACGCGTGGTACGACTCAGGCTCGATGCCGTTCGCCCGGCTCGGCGCCCCGTGGAAGGGCGAAGAAGAGTTCCGCCGCACATACCCGGCGCAGTTCATCTGCGAGGCGATCGACCAGACCCGCGGCTGGTTCTACTCGCTCATGGCGGTCGGCACCCTCGTCTTCGACCGGTCGTCCTACGAGAACGTCGTGTGCCTCGGCCTGGTGGTGGACGAGCACGGCCGGAAGATGAGCAAGCACCTCGGCAACGTGCTCGAGCCGATCCCGCTGATGGAGGCGCACGGCGCGGACGCCGTCCGGTGGTTCTTCGCCGCCTCCGGGTCGCCGTGGTCGACCCGGCGGATCGGCGCGGCGGCGCTCGAGGAGATCGTCCGCAAGGTGCTGCTGACGTACTGGAACACGGTCTCCTTCCTGGCCCTGTACGCCAACGCGGGGGCCGCGCAGGGAGCGGCATGGCATCCGGGGATGCTGGCCAGCGCGCCGCCGCCCGGCGCCAGGCCGCTGCTGGACCGGTGGGTGCTGAGCGAGCTGACGATCGTGACATCGGAGGTCACCGCCGCGCTGGAGGAGTTCGATACGGCCGCGGCCGGGCGCCGGCTTGCCGCGTTCGTGGACGAACTGTCCAACTGGTACGTGCGCCGGTCCCGGCGCCGGTTCTGGGACGGGCCGGGCACGCCCGACGGTGCCGCGGCCTTCGCTACCTTGTACCAGTGCCTGGAAACCGTCACCAGGCTGATGGCGCCGGTCGTGCCGTTCCTCACCGAGTACGTCTGGGGAATACTGCGCGGGCCCGAGGATCCGGACTCGGTGCACCTGACCACCTGGCCGGCCGCCGACCCCGGCCTGGTGGACCGGCAGCTTTCCGAGCAAATGGGCCTGGCCCGGCGGCTGGTGGAACTGGGCAGGTCGGCCCGCGCCGCCGCGTCGCTGGGCGTCCGCCAGCCGCTCCCCCGCGCCGTGGTGGGCGCGGCAGGCTTCGCTGGGCTGCCCGCCGGGCTCCGTGACCAGGTGACCGGTGAGCTGAACGTCCGGGCGCTGGACGCACTGAGCGCCGTGGGTGACGACCTGGTCGACTACGTCGTGAAGCCGAACTTCCGCGCGCTTGGCCGCCGGTTCGGCAACCGCACCCAGCCGGTCGCGGCGGCCATCACCGCGGCGGACGCAGGCACGCTCGCCGCCCGGCTGCGGGCAGACGGTCAGGCCTCCGTCCTGGTAGACGGCGATCCGGTGGCGATCGGCCCGGAGGACGTGATCGTGACCCAGACGCCGCGCGCCGGGTGGTCCGTGGCCACCGACGCGGTCGAAACGGTGGCGCTGGAACTCCAGATCACGCCGGAACTGCGGCGCGAGGGGCTGGCCCGGGAGGTCATCCGGCTGGTGCAGGACGCCCGCAAGGCCGACGGCCTGGAGGTCACCGACCGGATCGTGCTGCGGTGGGAGGCGGCGGACCCGGACCTCGCGGCGGCGCTCACCGAGCATGCGCAGCTCATCGCCGGTGAGGTGCTGGCGACCGGGTTCGGCCCGCGCGACGCCGGCAGCGGCGCCGGGGCCGCGCCGGGCCTGGGCACCGAGCACCGGGACGCGGGCCTGGGCCTGGCCTTCTGGATCCGGCGCTCCTGAGGCCCGCGGCCGCACCGGCCGCCGCGCGCAGGCAGGCGAACTCGTGCAGGCTTGCTCACCGGCGGCCGGTGCGCCGCAGCCGTCCGGGATGTACCGCAGGAGGGGCCGCGCCGGACGGCCCGCGCGGGGCATTCGGGTGCTTGGCGCCCGCCAGCCGAACGGGGCGATGACCGCCAGCCGGCCCGGTTTCGCTGTCCGCGCCGCGTTGCGCGCGTCAGGTGGGGGGGTCCGTCTTGTCCGGCTGGCACGCCTTGCACGGCACCAGCCCCGTGGCTTCCGCCTCCCGGCGGGGCATGGTCTCCAGGTCGCCGTCGCTGAGGAACCGGATCAGGATGCAACTCCGCCGGTGGTACCTGGTGACCCCGGGCACGATGGTGACCGCATCGTCCGGCGGTGCGCCGCCGTCAGCGGCCCGGCCGGCGTCCCCGCCCCGGGCGGCGCCCTTCGCGGCATCCGCGCCTTCGGTGCCTTCCGCGCCGCTGCGGCCCCGCCCCGCCCCGGCCTCGGTATCCCCGGCGTGGTCCCCGACGGCCGCGCTCCCGTCGCCGGCCCTCTGCCTGGCGGCGCTCTCACCCCCCGTGCTCTCGGCACCGGCCCCCTGCCTGGCGGCGCTCTCACGACTGGCGCTCTCATCGCCCGCACGGTCCGTGCCCCCGGCCCCCTGATCGTCCGCGCCGGTTGCCCGGTCCCCGGGCGGCTCGGCCCGTCCCCTACCGGCGGCGGCCGAACCGGCCCCGCCCGCGCTGGCGTCATCTAGTACGGTTCCGTATTTCCCGGTTTCGTGCTGTCTGGCCTCGCCGGCGGGCTCGTCCGCGGCGGGCTCGTCCGTCACGGGAGGCGTGCTCCGGGCACCGGACCACGCGCTCCAGACGCTGCCCGTGTCCCGGCCGGCCATTCCCGTGCCGGTTTCGGCCGCAGCGCTGCCTTCGTCCGGAGCCCTTTCGTCACCCCGGTCCCGGCCCGCCCCGCCCGGCTCACGCCGCTGCCTGGGCCCGGCCAGGTCGTCCAGGTACCGCGGGACGATCCGGTCCCACCGGGGCTCCTCGCCTGCCGGGCGATCGCCCGCTTCGTGACCCGCACCCGGCCCGCCCGGTGACCGGGAAGCTTCGCCGCGGTCCCGCGATGCCTGCCCGGCCTGCCCGGGCCCCGCCGACGGCCAGGCGGGTTCCGCCTCGTTGTCCCCCGCGCCGGCGGCGCCGCGCCGCGCCGCCGAGCCTGCTCCCATGGCCCGCGGTCCGGCGGTGGACGGCCAGGCGGGCCGGACCGGGCCCTGGCTCCCGCCGTCGGCCAGTTCTTCGCTCACCTGGTCCCAGAAGTCGTCACCGGAGGCCTGCTCGTCCGGAGACCGGCGGCGTGCCTCGTCACGGGCCCGGGCCGCGCGCTCATCGGGCGACGGCAGCCGGAGCGGCGATGCCTGCGCTCCGGACGCGGGCTCGCCCCGGTCCTGCCCGTGTGCCGGCTGGTCCCGGCCGGTCCGGGCCGCCAGTTCACGCTCGGTTTCCGGCTGCTCGTGGTCTGCCCGAGCGGCGCGCTCGCGGCCCGCCCATTCCTCCATGCCGCGGCGGCCTGCCTCCCGGCCCGGGCCCGGCCAGGCCGCGGCGTCACGCCCGGCGCCCGCCCGGTCGCGGTCAGCCCAAGCCGCCGCCCCGGGCGCGGCGCCCGCGTGCTCGCGGTCCGCCCGCGCGGCTCCCCGGCCGCGGCCGACAGCCGCCTGATCCCGCGCTCCCGAGGCCGCGGCCTCGCGCCCCGCCTCCGCCTGCCGACGGTCGGCCGGCGCCGCCCCGGCCCGGTCGCGGCCCTGCCCGTGCGCCGCCCGATCCCGGTCCGCCCAGGCTGCGGCCTCACGCCCGGCCGCCGGCGACCCACGATCCGCCCGCACCGTCCCTCGGCCACGCCCCCGGCCGCCGGCAGCCGGATCCTGCTCCGCCCATGCCACTGCCCCGGGCCCGGCGCCCGCGTGATCGCGGTCTGCCTGGGCGGCGGCCTCAAGCCCGGCTGCCGCTTGCCCGCGGTCCGCCCGGGCTCCCCGGCGATCCTGGTCGCGGGGCGGCCGCTCCCGGTCCGGCCGTCCCTGGCCCGGCCGGCCGCGTTCCCGGTCCCGTCCGGCGCCTGCGGGCTCACGCCCCGCCCGGTCCCGTTCCCGCCGTTCACCCGCGGCCGGTTCCTGGTCATCCCGCAGGCGCGCGGCCGCGTCGCCCTGAATGTCGCGCCCGGCCCTGGCCCAGTCATCGCGCGCGGGCGCACGGGGTGTGGGGGTATGTGCCGCCCGGCTCCCGGCCGCTGCCTCGCCCCGGGAGGAAGACCTCGCGGCCCGGCCGCGGCCGGCCGGGTACCCCGCGGCGTGCTCACCACGGCGGCCCGTCACCGGGGCGCCCTTGGCCGCTATGGCCCCCGGCCACCGCCCCGAACCCGAGCCCGCCGAACCCGCCGGCGCCTTCCGCGGCCTGCCGGCGAGGTTACCCCTGCGCTCGCGGTCGTCCTGCCGGCCGCCCGCCGTGCCGTTGGGCCTGGCTTGTGCGCGGTCGGCCGCGGGCACCCCCACAATGACTCCTCCGGCGGCGCGCGTCCCGGCCGGGCCGGCGGCCGCCCAGCCGGGCTGGCTGTCCACCGCCGCGGTCCCGAAAAGCTCTCGGCGCCGGAGCAGAACTCCGGCGCCGAGGGTCACCGCCGCGAGAATGCTCACGGCGATCGACGCGTAGACCAGTGCCAGGCTGGCCGAGGCTGCCCCGGCCACGAGCATCGCCAGCGCCGCGACCGTGAGAAGGGCGCTGGCGCGGATCACGTGCACCCTCCCACGGCCCCGCGCGGATCGGCGGGGTACCGGCTACCGGCGGTCGTGCGAAGGGCCGTCCGAGGGGTGGAAGCCCCCGTTGTGCCCTCCGGGCTCCGGCGAACCGACGTAGGCGCCGGTAACCGCTGGCTGGCCATTGCGGGATTCCATCCGGGACGACATGCCGCCGCCAACCGACTGAGGCCCGGCGACCGCAGGGAAGGTGCCGCTGTCCGCGGCGCCCGCCTCCAAGTCGCGGAGCTGGCCTTCCAGGTATGCCTTGAGCCTGCTGCGGTACTCGCGCTCGAAGGCGCGCAGGTCGTCCACCCGGCGCTCGAGCTCTTCGCGCTGCTGCACCAGGGAGCCCATGGCCTGGCGGTGCCGCTCCTGCGCGTCGCGCTCCAGGCTCTCCGCCCGGGCCCGCGCGTCGCTGGTGATCTGCTCCGCCTGCCGTCTGGCCTTGCCGAGGATCTCGTCCGCCTCACGGCGGGCCCGGCCCAGGGTCTCGTCGGCCTCGCGCCGCGCGTCGGCGATCGCCTGGTCGGCGGTCTGCTGGGCGAGGGCCAGGACGCGGGCTGCCGTGTCCATGTTGTCCTCGGACGGCATGCTCGCCCTGATCGGCTCGGGCCGGTGCTCCGGCTCGGGCATCATCGGCTCGGGCGACAGCATCTCCGGCTCGGGGTCCGCCAGGGGGGAACTGAGCGCGGACACGGCCGACTTGCCGCCGCGCAAGCACTCAGCCAGCTTGGACCGGAGTTCCTCGTTGTCCTGGATCAGCCGGTCCAGCTCGACCTCGACCTCATCGAGGAAGGCGTCTACCTCTTCCTCGTCGTAGCCCGGGCGGAGCCTGGTGGTACTGAACTGCTTGTTCCGCACGTCTGCGGGCGTCAGCGGCATCTCGTCTCCTTGGTGCGCTGCAAGTCTGTTCTATGGGACCGTACCTGATCAGAGTGCCGGCACGACGTAGCTCAGCAAAACAAGTACCACGAAGAACAGAACCATGAAGCTCAGGTCCAAGGCCACACTACCGAGCCTCAGCACGGGGATGAACCGGCTTAGAAATTTCAGTGGCGGGTCAGTTGCGGTGTAGACGGTCTCGGCCACCACCAGCACCGGCCCGCGCGGCGACCACGACCGGGAGAACGCCTGGATCCAGCTGAAGATCAGTCTCCCGATGAGCAGCAACAGGTAGAAGTACAGGACGTACGTCAAGATGATCTTTACAAGCGCCACAATCTGTCCTGCTCTCCTGGCAACACGGCAACTGCCCTGGGTGCCCTGCCGCCTCTGCGCCGCCTGACCCTTGGGCCGCCTAGCTCTGGTTGAAGAAGCCCCTCTCGGCTATCCGGGCCTTGTCTTCGGCCGTCACCTCTATGGACGCGGGTGACAGCAGGAAAACCCTGTTGGTCACCCGGTCGATGCTTCCGCGAAGCCCGAAGATAAGCCCGGCGGCGAAGTCGACAAGTCGCTTAGCGTCACTGTCGACCATTTCCGACAGGTTCATGATGACCGGGGTGCCCTCGCGGAAGTGCTCACCGATTGTCCGGGCCTCATTGTATGTGCGCGGGTGGAGCGTCGTGATCCGGGTGAGATCGGCGGTCTGGCGCACCGGGGCGGGGCGGGCGGTCCCGGCAGGGTCGGCGTCGTAGCCGTTGCGGGCCGCGGCGGCGTGCTGCCGGGCGGCATCGGGCGCCGCGCTCTCCTCGTCCTCGTATCCCGCGTAGTCCTCCTCGAAGGAGTCGTAGCCGTCCTCGTAGGCCACCTCGTCCTCGACGAGGCCGAGATAGACCGCCATCTTGTGGATCGCGCCGGCCATCCGTCAGTCCTCCGTCGTCCCTGGCCTGCCATTCGCTGCGACGGACATTACCTGACGAAGCCCGGCCGGCCGCCGAGCAACGCCGTACCGACGCGAACGTGTGTCGCGCCGGCCGCAATGGCCTCTTCCAAATCCCCGCTCATTCCCGCCGACACTATGACGGCATCCGGATAGGCGGCACGCACCACGCCGGCGATTCGCGGAAGCGGTGCGAACGCCTGGGCCGGGGGCACATCGAGCGGTGCCATCGCCATCACACCGCCGAGCATCAGGCCTCCCTCGCCGGCCACGGCGGCGGCGAGGGCGGGCAGAGCGCTCTCGGGTACGCCACCGCGGGCCTCATCCTGGTCCAGGCTCACCTGGACCAGGCAGGTGACGACCCGGCCGGCCTTCCTGGCCGCCGCGCCAAGCGCACGCACCAGGCGGAGCCGGTCCACCGAGTGCACGACCCCGGCGTACCGGACCACGCTGGTGGCCTTGTTGGTCTGCAATTGCCCGATGAAATGCCAGGTCAGCTTCGGCGCGAGAGCCGCACACTCGGCCGCCTTGGGCGCCGCCTCCTGGTCCCTGTTCTCCCCCACGTCCCGAACGCCGAGTTCGCTGAGCAGCCGCACGTCCGACGCGGGAAACGTCTTGGTCACCGCGATCAGCGTCACCTCGCCCGGCTCCCGCCGCGCCGCCCGGCACGCATCCGCAATCCGCCCGCGGACCGCCGTCAGCCGCGCCGCAAGCTCGGCCCTCCGCTCGTCCACATCCGTCACACCCACATCATCACCCAGGCATGGAGCTTGCACTCAGGCCCATGGCCACGGAAGCGGGCATCGGCCCCGGAACCACCTCGTGCGTGCACCGCCACACGTGCGCGAGCCGGACAGCCTCAAGCGAATATGCAGCGATGCGATGCGCGGGCGGGTCGGTGATCGCGGCAGTGGGGTTCAGCCAGTGCCGCGATTATCGTGCCCGCCGGGTCCCGCCCCGGCATCACTTCAGGAAATCGGGCACGTCAAGCTCGTCGTCTTCTTCGAACACGACGCTGCGGCGGCGGGTGGTGGTGGCCGCGTCGAACATGCGCGCCGCGGCACCGGGGTCGGCCCGCTGACGGGCGGGGACCGCCGCCGTGGCGGCTATCGGCCTGGCCGCTTCCTCGCCGGTACGCTCCCCTGGGTCCGTGTCGCCGGTGAGAGCTGTGTCCGCCGCGGCCAGCGGCTCGGGGCCCGCCGTGGTCGCCCCTGGCGTGGGGGTCAGGCTGGCGGCGGGCTCCACAGGCTCCTCCACCAGTCGATCATCCGGCGCAGCATCGTGGGCGTGGAGGCCGCCGGAGTGGCCGTTGCCGGTGCCGAAGCCGCCACCGGAAAAGGAGGCCGCCCCCGGGACGCTCCCGCGCGCGTCCGCCCCCGGGCGGGCCATGACCGGCTGCGCGGGCATCGCGCGACGCGTGCCCGCTTCGTCGAACCCGGCCGCGATCACGGTGACCCGTACCTCGTCACCGAGCGCGTCGTCGATCACGGCGCCGAAGATGATGTTGGCGTCGGGTGCCGCCGAGTTGGCGACAAGCTGGGCCGCCTCGTTGATCTCGAACAGCCCGAGGTCCGAGCCGCCCTGGATGGACAGCAGGACGCCATGCGCGCCGTCGATGCTCGCCTCGAGCAGTGGGCTGGAGATGGCCATCTCCGCGGCGGCCACGCTGCGGTCGTCCCCCCTGGCGGAGCCGATCCCCATCAGGGCCGAGCCGGCCCCGGACATGACCGACTTCACGTCGGCGAAGTCCAGGTTGATCAGGCCGGGGGTGGTGATCAGGTCGGTGATGCCCTGGACACCGGACAGCAGCACCTGGTCGGCCGCCTTGAAGGCGTCCAGCACGCTGACGTGGCGGTCCGAGATGGACAGCAGCCGGTCGTTCGGGATCACGATGAGCGTGTCCACCTCGTTGCGCAGCCGCTCGATGCCGATCTCGGCCTGGGATGCCCTGCGCTTGCCCTCGAAGCCGAACGGCCTGGTCACCACGCCGATCGTGAGCGCGCCCAGGGACCGCGCGATGCTGGCCACCACGGGGGCACCGCCGGTGCCCGTGCCGCCGCCCTCGCCGGCGGTCACGAAGACCATGTCCGCGCCCTTGAGGACTTCCTCGATCTCCTCGCGGTGGTCCTCGGCCGCCTTCGTCCCGACGTCGGGGTTGGCGCCGGCACCGAGTCCGCGGGTCAGTTCGCGGCCGACGTCCAGCTTGACGTCGGCGTCGCTCATGAGCAGCGCCTGCGCGTCCGTGTTGATCGCGATGAACTCAACGCCCTTGAGCCCCTCTTCGATCATCCGGTTTACGGCATTGACGCCGCCCCC
>Ga0207684_10006571_pt1 | contig 10584 bp, 9 predicted proteins | sample KBSK5501metaG_FD_184342 | JGI IMG/M metagenome (GOLD analysis project Ga0207684, IMG submission 184342) | Corn, switchgrass and miscanthus rhizosphere microbial communities from Kellogg Biological Station, Michigan, USA - KBS K5-50-1 metaG... | ecosystem: Host-associated > Plants > Roots >... | reverse complement strand
TCGACACGCGGCTGGAAGAAGGGGCCCGCATCGTGACGTTTGGTAACGGCATGGTGGCGCGCGAGCTGATCGTCGACCTCGACGATGCGGCGCGTCGGCTCGTGTGGGCCGTCGTCGCCTCGCCGCGGTTGACGCACCACAACGCCTCGGTGCAAGTCTTCGCGGACGGCGAGCGGCGCAGCCGCGTCGTGTGGATCGCCGACGTGCTGCCCAACGAGATCGCCGGCTACATGGCCGGCCTGCTCGATCAGGGCCTGGGGGTGATGAAGAAGACGCTCGAGCGATGACGCCCCACCCGCTCGTGACCCAGCTCCGCTTCACGCGCGGCGAGTGGGTGCGCGGGCTCAGGCCCGTGACGGCGGATGACGCCACGCGACGGTTCGGGCCGATCAATCCGATTGCGTGGATGATCGGCCACCTGGCCTGGCAAGAGCAGCGCTACTTCGTCGAGCTCGCCCAGGGCACCACCGTCGTGCCGGAGGTCAAAAGGTTCGCGTTTGGAAAACCACTGACGGTGCCCGCGCTCGACGAGGCGTGGCGGTGGTGGCGCGCCGTCACCACCGCCGCCGATGCCTACCTCGAGACCGTGACCGGCGCCATGCTCACGCGTCGGTGGAAGCGCGACTCGTCGGGCGAGACGCTGGGCACGCGCCTGCACCGCACCACCTATCATTACTGGTTCCACCTGGGCGAGTCGCAGGCGGTGCGTCAGCTGCTCGGACACACCAAGCTGCCGACCTTCGTGGGCGGCTTCGGAAAGTCTCAGTACTCCCCCGAACGCTGAATGCTCAGGCCTTCAAGAAGGCGAGGAGATCCGCGTTGACCTGATCCTTCTTGATCGTTGCCCTTCCACGGCTGGCTCGAGCGCCCGTGACCGCGGCGATCGTGCGCGATGACGCGATAGCCGCGGGAGCCGAGGAAGAACATCTGGTCGTCCCAGGCGTCCGCACTCAGCGGCCATCCATGACTGCGCTGCTTCCTCGCTTCTGATGGTCGGGTCGGTTTAGATCTGGGCCATGCCGCCGTCGACGAACAATTCGATGCCGGTGACGTAGCTGCTGTCGTCGGAGGCCAGGAACACGGCGGCCTTTGCGATCTCGTCGGCGCTGCCCATCCGCCCCAGCGGAACCGTCGCCACGATATTCTTCTTGAACTCTTCGATCTGCTGCTCGCTCAACCCCAGGCTCTTGTAGCCCGGCGTCTCGATCGGGCCCGGGCTGATGGCGTTGACCCGAATCTTCCGAGCCTTGAGATCGACGGTCCAGCAGCGCGCAAACGAGCGCACCGCCGCCTTGGTGGCGCTGTAGACGCTGGCGGCCTCGAGGCCCTTGGAGGCGACGATGGACGCGTTCAGGATGATCGAGCCGCCGTCCCGAAGCAGCGGCAGGGCCTTTTGCACGGTGAAGAGCAGGCCCTTGACGTTGGTGCCGAACGTCGTGTCGAAGAGCTCCTCGGAGATCGCGCCGAGCGGGGCGAGCGTGCCGCTGCCGGCATTCGCGAAGACGACATCGATGCGGCCCTTCTCCCGCTTCACCGTCGCGTACAGCCGGTCGAGGTCCGCGAGGTTCGACACATCGCCCTGAACGCCGGTGGCCTGCTTGCCGATCTGCCTCACCGCGGCGTCGAGCTCGTTCTGGCGGCGGCCGGTGATGAAGACGTGCGCGCCTTCCTCCGCGAACCGGCGCGCGGTGGCGAGGCCGATGCCGCTGTTGCCACCCGTGATGACCGCGACTTTCCCTTCGAGTCGATTCATGCTCGTCACTCCTTCTTCTTGGCGGCCTCGACGGCCTTGGGTTGTTCGAGGGCGACGCGGACGCCGTCCTTCAGACCGTCGGGGGGGCTCACGACGAGCCGCTCTTGCCCCGTGAGTCCGGAAATCACTTCCACGGACTGCCCGAGGTCACGCCCCAGCTGAACGGCAACGTAGCGCACGGCCCCATCGCCGCGGACGGCGACGACCTGCGAGCCGCCGGCGCGCGCGACGAGCGCCGTGGCCGGCACGATCCACACGTCCTCCGAGGGCGGCACGCTGAACTGGACCTGGGCGTACATGCCGGGCATCAGCGCGCGGTCGTCGTTGGGCAGGCGCACCTCGGTCAAGAGCGTTCGTGAGGCGGCATCGAGCGCGCCCGCGGTGCTCGCGATCGTCCCCACGAATTTCCGCTGAGGGAACTCGGGCACCAGCACGCTGGCCTTCTGACCCGGCGCGATCGCACGCACGTACGTCTGGGGGACGTTGACGAAGATGCGCAGGGTGTCGATCCGCGCGATGCGGAAGAGCGGTGGGCTCGCACTGGAACCGCTGCCGGAGGTGATCAGGGCGCCGCGATCGATCCCGCGCATCGTGATGATGCCCGCGAAGGGCGCCTCCAGCCGCTGGAACGACTGCAGCGCGCTCAGGCGTTGAACGTTGGCCTCGCTCGCGGCCACGCTCGCCCTCGCCGCGCCGATGCTGGCGTCGAGCGCGCCGACGTTGGCCTGCATGGCCTCGACGTTGGCCGCGGCGGCGGCCGTGGTCGCGCGTGCCGCGACGTGCGCCGTGCGCTTTTCGTCGGCGTCCTGGTGCGCGATCAGCTCGGCCTGCTCCAGGCGGGTGAATCGATCCGACGTCGCCGCCGCAAAGCCTTCGGTGGCCTTCACCTGATCCAGGCTCGCGCGCGCGTGCTGCAGATTGGCCTGGGCCTGGGTGAAGCTCGCCTGCGCTTGCGCTAGCCCGGCGCGCGTCTGCGCGAGCGCGGCGCGGGCCTGGCTCAGCTCCTGGTCGAGCTCGGGCGTGTCGATCTGGGCCAGCACGCGGCCGGCCGTGACGCGATCGCCGATGTCCACGTAGCGCTCGCGCACGTAGCCGCTCGTGCGCGCGTAGATCGCCGTCTCCTCGATCGCCTGGATGTTGCTCGGCAGCAGGAGGTCGCTCGGGCCGTCGGCGCGACGCGGCGCCACCACGCTCACGGACGGCAGGCCGGCGTCCGGCGCGGTGGCCGCCGCCACGCGCTCGGACCGATCGCGCAGACGCGGCACGATGCCGATGACCAGCAGCGTGACGAGGAGCGCCACGCCGATGAAGACAGCCCATCCCGTTCTCGACTCAGGCATGGCTCGACTCCTCTGCGAGGAAATCCTTCCGCGGCGGCGTCCGCCGCAACACGCTGTAAATGATCGGCACGAGGAACAGGGTCGCGAAGGTGGCCACCGACAGGCCGCCGATCACCGCGCGGCCGAGCGGCGCGTTCTGCTCACCGCCCTCGCCGAGCCCCAGTGACATCGGCAGCATGCCGATGATCATGGCGAGCGCCGTCATCAGCACCGGACGCAGGCGCGTGGCGCCGGCCGCCAGCGCCGCGGCGCGCGCGTCGCGGTCCCGAGGGGCGGCCCGGGTACCCCGGGCCGTCTCGGGCCCTTCGAGGCCCCCCATGTAATCGTTCGCGAACGTGACCATGAGGATGCTGTTGGCGGTGGCGACGCCGACGCTCATGATGGCGCCCATGAGGGCGGGGACGCTGAACGTCGTGTGCGTGGCGAAGAGCATCCACACGATGCCGGCGAACCCCGCCGGCAGCGCGGTGATGATGATGAACGGGTCCAGCCACGATTGGAAGTTGACGACCATGAGCAGGTAGACGAGCAGGACCGCGAAGATCAGCCCGAGACCGAGCCGGACGAAGGCGGAGTTCATGCTGTCGACCTGGCCGCGCACGGCAATCGAATGACCGGGCGGCAGCTTGCCGCGATACTCGGCCACGATCTTCTGCACCTCGGCCGCCACGCCGCCGAGGTCGCGGCCCTGGACGTCGGCGTAGATGTCGAAGACGGGCTGCACGTTGCTGTGGCTGATGACGGCCGGCACATCGCGCCGCTGGAGCGTCGCCAGGTTGCTGAGCAGCTGCGGCTGGCCGGTGGTGCCGGGTGTGACCGCCGTGTTCATGAGCGTGTTGACGGAGTCCACGCGGCTCTGCGGCGTCTGCACGGCGACGATGTAGTTGATCCCGCTGCGCGGATCGGACCAGTAGTTCGGGCTCACCACCGAGCTCGAGCTGAGCGAGACGAGCATGCTGTTGGCCACGTCGCGCTGGGTGAGGCCGAGCTCGGCGGCCCGCGAGCGATCGACGTTGACCTGCAGCGAGGGCGCGTTGACCACCTGATGCAGGTGCACGTCGACCGCGCCCGGGATCCGGCCCATCCGCGCGGCGACCTCCACCGCGATCTCGTGCGTCGCCTGCTGATTGAAACCCGTGACTTGCACGTCGATCGGCGCCGGCAGCCCGAAGTTCAGGATCTGGCTCACGATGTCCGCCGGCTGGAAGAAGAAGGTCACGCCGGGAAACTCCCGCGGCAGGGTCTGCCGCAGCGTCTTCATCCAGTGCGCGGTCGGCTGGTGACGCTCCGGATCGAGCGAGACGAGAATCTCGCCATCGGAGGAGCCCAGCGTCACGCTGTCGGTGAACGCGAGATTGATCGGCTGGGGCTGGCCGATGTTGTCGATCACCGAGACGATCTCGTCCTTCGGAATGACGCGACGGATGGCCCCCTCGACGTCGGCGAAGACCTGCTCGGTCTCCTCGATGCGGGTGCCGGCCGGGGCGCGTACGTGCAGTCGAAACTGGCCCGTGTCCACCGTGGGGAAGAAATCGCGTCCGACGAACGGCAGCAGCACGAGCCCGCTGACGACGACGACGGCAAACCCCGCCAGCACGCGCCCACGGCGCGCCAGCGCGAGCTCGAGGGCGCGCACGTACACGGCGCGCAGCCGCTCGAACTGCCGCTGGAAGGCATCGTGGATGCGGCCGAAGAACCGGGGCGCGCCGGCCGGCTCGCCGTGCGTCTCGCTGGCGAGCAGGTAGCGCACGAGGGTCGGCACGATCGTGCGCGAGAGGAAGTACGACGCGAGCATGGCGAACACGACGGCCATGGCGAGCGGCGTGAACAGATACTTCGCGGGGCCGGTGAGGAACACCACCGGCACGAAGACGATGCAGATCGACAGCGTCGAGACGAAGGCCGGCGTGGCGATCTGCTGGGCGCCGTCGAGGATGGCCTGGACGAGGCGCGTGCCGAGGCCGAGATTCCGGTGGATGTTCTCGATCTCGACCGTCGCGTCGTCGACGAGGATGCCGACGGCCAGGGCCAGGCCGCCGAGCGTCATCACGTTCAAGGTCTGGCCGACCGCGCTCAGGATGGCCAGCGAGGTCAGGATCGAGAGCGGGATCGAGGTGATGACCACGAGCGTGCTGCGCCAGCTGCCGAGGAACAGCAAGATCATGACGCCTGTGAGGAACGCCGCGATGGCGCCCTCGGTGAGCACGCCGGCGATGGCGGCGCGCACGAACAGCGACTGGTCGAACAGCTCCTTGATCTCCATGCCGGGCGGCGCCGATGCGCGAATCGTCGGCAGGAGGTCCTTCAGCTGCTTGACGATCGTGAGGGTCGAGGCGCCACCCTTCTTGATGACGGTGAGCAGCGCCGAGCGCCGGCCGTCCTGGCGGACGATGTTCGTCTGCACCGCGAAGCCATCGCGCACGTGACCGACGTCGCGCACGTAGACGACGGCGCCGTTGACGTACTTGATGGGCAGCTCGTTGAGCGCGGCGATCGCGTCCGGGCTGCTGTTGAGGCTCACGCGGTACTCCTGCGCGCCCAGCTTCACGGTGCCGGACGGCAGCGTCAGATTCTGGAGGTTGACGGCGTTGCTGACGTCGGCCGCGGAGATGCCCTTCGACAGCAGCGCCTGCGGATCGAGGTCCACCATGATCTGCCGCGGCTTGCCGCCGTACGGCAGCGGCAGCGTGATGCCCGGGATCGGCGCGATCTGCTGGCGGATGCGGTAGATGCCGTAGTCGTAGAGCTGGGCCTCCGGGATCGTCCTACCGCTGAGCGCGAGCTGGATGATCGGCACGCTGGAGGCGTTGTACTGGATGATGAACGGCGGGACGGCGCCGGGCGGCATCCGGCGAAGGATCGTCTGCGACACGGCGGTCACCTGCGCCAGCGCCGCCTCCACGTTCACGTTGGGTTGGAAGTAGATCTTGATGACGGCCACGCCCGGGTACGTCTGCGACTCGATGTTCCGCACGTCGTTGACCGCCGAGGAGATCGTGTACTCGGAGAACGTCGTGATCTTCGATGCCATGTCTTCGCTGGTCAGACCGTCGTAATTCCAGATCACCGACACGACCGGGATCTCGATCTCCGGGAAGATGTCGGTCGGGGTGGTGACGATCGCGAACACGCCGAGGAGCAGGATGGTCAGTCCCATGACGACGAAGGTGTAGGGGCGGCGCAGCGCGAGTCGAACGATCCACATGCCCATGTGGATGCCGGGACGTGTCTTCGCGATTCTTGCTCAGGCGAAGTGCCCGAGCGGCGGGCCCCATGTATCGCGTCGTGTCGTCGGCCGGCGCGGATGTATGGGGGCCGGCTCGCGGCCCACACCATGTATCGTGTGGCTCGCTGCGCACGACCAGTTGTATCGGGAATTGACGCGGCGCCTCCGCGTGACGATGCTCGCGCGCGGAGGTGCCGAGATCATGACCAGCAACGATCTGGATGCGTTCTTCGAAGGCTGGAACCGCCACGACGTCGACGCGCTGATGCGCTTCATGGCTGACGACTGTGTCTTCGAGACGAGCGCCGGCCCGCAGGCCTGTGGCACGCGTCACGCCGGGCGCGAGCGCGTGCGCGCGGCATTCGGCCGTGTCTTCGCGATCTACCCGGACGCCGCCTTCGCGGCTACGCGCCACTTCATCGCCGGCAATCGCGGCCTCTCGGAATGGCTGTTCACGGGGACCACCGCCGACGGCACGAAGGTGGAGGTGAACGGCTGCGACGTGTTCACCTTCGACGGCGACAAGATCGCCGTGAAGAGCTCGTTCTTCAAGAATCGAACCGCGTGAGGCGAAGCCGCAGCGCGCGAGCGCTCAGAGCTTGGCGACGCCGGCGCGCGCGCAGTCCTCATCCTGTTGCGCGGTGCCGCCGCCGACGCCGCACGCGCCCTCCACCACCCCGTTGCGGATGATCGGCACGGCGCCCTGGCTCGGGATCATGTGGCCGCCCTCGGCGGCGATGATGCCCTGCACGATGGGGGTGCCTGCGCGCTCCTGCAGCTCGCCGCTCGGCCGCGCGAACGCCACCGACGCGATGGCCTTGCCCTGCGAGCCATAGGCGCCGGCCCAGAGCGCACCGTCCATGCGATTGAACGCGACGAGCCGACCGCCGGCGTCGCAGACGGCCACGCTGATCTTGATGTTCAATTCTCTCGCGCGCGTGAGCGCGCCCTGAACGACCTGATTGGCTTCGGCAAGCGTCAAGGCCATGGTCCCCTCCTGTGCGCGGCTGCGCCGCGCCGCCATTTGTATCACGGCGGAGGAGGTTCGCTCGGGCGCGGCAGGCGCGGCCGGAGGAGGATCATCGTGGCCGCCGCGGCCTGGAGTGCCATGCAGGCGCCGAGGGCGAGCGGATAGCTTCCCGCGCGGTCGCGGATGAACCCGACGAGAAAGGGCCCGAACGCGAACGTGAGCTGGTTGATCCCGACGGCCAGACCGACGAGCGCGGCGAAGCGCTCGCGCGGCCACTCGACGGCGAGGATCAGCCCCGGCAGCGTCGTGAGGTTGCCGACCCCCAGGCCGAACAACACGCATCCCGCATAGACGGCCGCCGCTGACGGCGCCGTCGCGAGCAAGGCGACGCCGAGCATCTGGACGAGGAGCGTCGCGCTCGCCACCACGCGTCGATCGATGCGATCGACGACGAACCCCGTCAGCAGCCGGCCGATCAGCGCCATGGCCGTCGTCGCCCCGAGGGCGCGGGCAGCCCCTGCGGGGCCGAGCGTTGGCCCGACAAGGCCGACGAGATGAGTGAGCACGCCGACCTGGGCCGCCAGGCCGAGCGCGAAGGGCGCCGACACACTCCAGAACCGCCACGTGGCGAGCGCGTCGCCGCGCGACCCGCACGCCGTGGCGACACGACGTGACGCGAGCGGGAATCGGGCAGGCGCGCCGTCGGGCCCGAGACCGAGCGTGTCGGGACCGCGGCGCATGGCGATCGTGGCGGCGGCGATCACGACGACGAACGACGCGACGGGGGCGGCGACGAGCGCGCGTGAAAACCCCAGGGCGGCGATGAGCGGGATGAGCAACGGTGCGACGATGACACCCCCGAGCGTTGCGCCATTGAACGCGATGCTGACCGCGAGACCGCGGCGGCGCTCCCACCAGGGCGCGAGGATGATGTTGATGGCCGCTCCGCTCATCGAGCCCCAACCGAGCGCCATGACGAGAAACGCTGGATAAAGCTGCCACGGCCGGGTCACGACGCCGAGCGCGATCAGCCCGATCGTCATGGCCACGCTGCCGCCGACGACGACCAGGCGCGGACCGAAGCGCTCGTACACGGAGCCGACAACCATCGTCAGCAGCGCGCCGGCCACGTAGTACACGGTCACGGGCGCCGACACCGCGGCCGCCGACCATCCGTGCAGTCGTTGCAGCGTTGCGACGTAGACGGTGAGTCCGTAGAAGCCCAGGCCGAACGTGAACAGCGCCATGACGAAGGTGGCGCCCACGACGTTCCAGCCGTAGAAGTACCGTGCCGGCATGTCCGGCGTCGACGCTACCGGCGGCCTCGGACGTCGGCTCGCCGTTTTCGGACGTGATCGTCGCCGGCGCGCCGGCGCTCGGATTCCGCGTGCTAGGCTCGGCCATGATGAGCGACGACGTTCTGGACCGCCGTGCGTGCGATCGCGCGAGACTCGCACGCGACCCGCGGTTCGACGGGCGGTTCTTCACCGGCGTGCTGACGACGCGAATCTACTGCCGGCCGACGTGCCCGGTGAAGCCCGCGCGATCACGCAACGTGGTCTTCTTCGCCACCGCGGCCGCCGCCGAGCGCGCGGGATTCCGTCCGTGCCTGCGCTGCCGGCCCGAAGCCGCGCCCGGAACGCCGGCGTGGCGCGGCGCGGCCGCCAGCGTCTCGCGCGCGCTGCGGCTGATCGAGCGCGGCTTTCTCGACGACGGGCAACGCGTCGACGATCTCGCGGAAACACTCGGGATGACCGCCCGGCATCTGCGGCGGCTGTTCCTGCGCCACGCGGGCGCGTCGCCGACGGCGGTCGCAACGACGCGGCGCGTGCAGCGCGCAAAGACCCTCATCGACGAGACCGTGCTGCCGATGTCGGCGATCGCGTTCGCGGCGGGGTTCACGAGCATCCGCCGGTTCAACGCCGCGTTCCGCGCCGTGTATCGCCGGCCGCCGAGCGCGGTTCGGCGGCGCCAGGCGCGTCGTCAGTCGGCGGCGGAGACCGTCGCCGCGCGCCAGATCCGCCGCGCGCCCTTGTCGATGTTGAGCGCGACGACGGCGGCGCCGGCGAGGAACACGCACGCCAGCGCAAACGCGGCGCCGTAGCCGCCCGTGGTCTCGAAGAGGGCGCCGGCCAGCCAGGAGCCGAGGGCGGAGCCCGTCTGGTGCACGAGGAAGATCAGGCCGAAGACCGAGCTGACGGAGAAGCGGCCGTAGATGTCCGCGGTCAACGCCGACGTCATCGACCCCGTGCCCGCCATCGTGATGCCGCCGAGCACGGCCACCGCGAGGATCGCCATCGGGTTGTCGCGGATGAGGAAGAAGCCGGCGAAGATGGCGATGCGCCCGGCGTAGATCGAGGCGAGCACCGGCCGGCGGCCGAACCGGTCGGAGAGCGCGCCGAGCATCACCGTGAAGCCGATGCTCGAGCCGCCCAGCACGCCGAGCGCCCACGACGCGAACATCGGCGTGTAGCCGTGATCGGTGAGCATCGGCACGCCGTGCGCGGAGAGCAGCGCCATCGAGAACCCGCACGTGAAGAAGGAGCCGGCGAGCTGCCAGAAGGCGAGCGTCTGCAACGCCTCGCCGGCGGCGACCCGCTCGTGGCGGCCGGCGGCCGCCCCGGACTTGGCGCGGACGCCGTCGGGACTCAGGCCCATCGACTCCGGCGAGTCGCGCACGACCAGCAGACACAGCGGCAGCACCAGGACCACGATGCCGGCCGCGATGAGCACGTACGTGATGCGCCAGCCCGTGGTGAGAATCAGCCAGGTCACCGCCGGGACGAGCAGGCTCATGCCGGTCATCGACGCGCTGCCGAGCACGGACAGCGCGGTGCCGCGACGCTTGTTGAACCACCGCGCGACGACGCCCGACGCGATCACGGGCCCGGTGCCCGCGAGCCCCAGCGGCACCAGCACGCCGTAGACGGCAGCGAACTCCCACACGTTGCGGACCATCGCCGTCATCACCAGCGAGATCACCAGCAGCACGGTGCCGACGGACGTGACGAGCCGCACGTTGAAGCGATCGAGCAGCATGCCCGCGATCGGCATGAACACGCCATAGAGCAGCAGGCTCAGCGCGATCACCAGCGAGAAGCTGGCGCGATCGAGATGCAGATCGGCCACGATCGGCTTGAGGAAGGGACCCACGGCGTGGCGGATGCCCGTGGAGATGAAGGTCATGACCGAGAACGCGGCGACGACCCACCAGCCGTAGAAGAGCGATCGGGTGTTCATGCCATGAACGACTCTATCGCATCAGCTCCTCCCGCAGCCGCGCGGCGATGACGGC
>Ga0207684_10006569_pt1 | contig 10587 bp, 8 predicted proteins | sample KBSK5501metaG_FD_184342 | JGI IMG/M metagenome (GOLD analysis project Ga0207684, IMG submission 184342) | Corn, switchgrass and miscanthus rhizosphere microbial communities from Kellogg Biological Station, Michigan, USA - KBS K5-50-1 metaG... | ecosystem: Host-associated > Plants > Roots >... | reverse complement strand
GCGCGAGCACAAGGGAGAAGAGCCGGTTCTCGCGCTGGCGACGGATGAAGTGCTGGTCGAGGATCACGCCGGGCAGGAGCCCGAGCCCCGCCCGAACCCCCACCTCGCGGGCGTCGATGACGGCGAAGTCTCCCTCGCCGGTGATCGCGAGCGTCGAGACGACGGCCGTCCCCGCGCTGGAGCTCGCGACGGCGGCGCCTTCACGGTAGCGGGCCCGGAGCGCCGCCGCCACGACGTCGTCGGCGAGCACATCGAGCAGGCGCTGCTGGTCGCCCCCGGCCAGGAAGATCCCCGTGGCCCGCTCCAGCCGCCGTCGGAGCTCGGCGCGCGCATCGTCGCGGAGCGGCGCGGAGGGGGCCGCCTCCACGACGCCGGGGGCGAAGGGACGCAGCCCGTCGCGCACCGCCTCGAAGCCGTCGCGGGCGTCGTCCGCGCCCCACGGGACCACGAGGATCCGCGCGCGCGGTCCGCCCGCCCACTGCACGAAGCGGGCGAGGGCCGTCTCGGGCGCGCGGCCTCCGCCGAGGAGCACGAGGCGCGTCTCGGCGGCCGACACGGGTCTCGCCGCCAGACCGACGAAAATGGCGGCCGCGACGCGAGCGCGCATGACGCCAGCAGTGTAACCGCGTCCTTGACGCTCTCGCGGAGCCTCGCATAGACTGATCGTTCCGACACACAGAAGGCGAGAGGAGAGGCGATGGCGATTCGGGTGGGTATCAACGGCTTCGGCCGCATCGGGCGCAACATCCTGCGGGCCGCCCTTCACGACCGGGACCTCGAGTTCGTGGCGGTCAACGACATCACGGACGCGCGCACGCTGGCCCACCTGCTGAAGTACGACTCCATCCTCGGCAATCTTCCCGACGAGGTGCGGGTGGAGGGCGACACCATCCAGGTCGCCGGGCGCAGCATCAAGGTCCTCGCGGTCAGGGACCCGGCGCAGCTCCCGTGGAAGTCGCTCGGCGTCGAGTACGCCGTGGAGTCGACGGGGCTCTTCACCGACGCCGACAAGGCGCGGGCCCACGTCGGCGCCGGGGCGAAGAAGGTGATCATCTCCGCCCCCGCCAAGGGCGAGGACATCACGATCGTGATGGGGGTCAACCACGACAAGTACGACCCGAAGGGCCACACGATCGTCTCCAACGCCTCCTGCACCACGAACTGCCTGGGCCCGGTGGCCAAGGTGCTGCAGGAGCGCTTCGGCATCGTGAAGGGCCAGATGACGACCGTGCACTCCTACACCAACGACCAGAAGATCCTCGACCTCCCCCACCAGGACCTGCGCCGGGCGCGGGCGGCGGCCGTGTCGATGATCCCGACGTCGACGGGGGCGGCCAAGGCCATCTACCTCGCGATCCCGGAGCTGAAGGGCAAGCTCGACGGCATCGCCATCCGCGTGCCCACTCCCAACGTCTCGCTGGTGGATCTCACGGTCGAGCTGGGGAAGAACGCCACCGCGGAGGACCTCAACGGCGCGTTCCGGCAGGCGGCCGCGGGGCCGATGAAGGGCATCCTCGAGGTGACGAACGAGGAGCTGGTGTCGGTCGACTTCCGCGGCAACCCGCACTCGTCCATCGTCGACGCTCCGCTCACCAAGGTCGTCGACGGCAACATGGCCAAGGTGTTCTCGTGGTACGACAACGAGTGGGGCTTCTCGAACCGCATGAAGGACCTGATCCGCTACATGGCCTCCCGCGACCGGGGCTGATCGCTTCACGGTCTCTACGATGGTAAAGCGTACCGTCAGGGACCTTCCCGACTTGAAGGGCGCGCGGGTGTTCGTGCGCGTCGACTTCAACGTGCCCCTGGAGAACGGCCGGATCACCGACGACACCCGCATCCGCGCCTCGCTGCCGACGCTCGACTACCTCGTCAAGGCCGGCGCGCGCCTCGCCCTGGCCTCCCACCTGGGCCGGCCCAAGAAGGGGCCCGACCCGGCGCTCAGCCTGAAGGCGGTGGCGGCGCACCTGCAGGACCTGCTCGGTGGCTCCGTGGCCATGGCCCCCGACTGCGTGGGCCCCGAGGTGCGGAAGATGGCGGAGGGCCTGCGTGACGGCGACATGCTGATCCTCGAGAACGTGCGCTTCCATAAAGAGGAAGAGGAGAACGATCCCGCCTTCGCCGCCCGGCTGGTGGCGGACACCCTGGCCACCGTCTTCGTGAACGACGCCTTCGGGACGGCGCACCGCGCTCACGCGTCGACCGAGGGCGTCTCCCATCACGTGCCGAGGTCCGTGGCCGGCCTCCTCATGGAGAAGGAGCTGCGCTACCTGGGAATGGCCCGCGACGCGCCCGACCATCCCTACGTGGCGGTGCTGGGCGGGGCCAAGGTCTCCGACAAGATCGAGGTCATCGAGAGCCTGCTGCCCAAGGTCGACGCGCTCCTCGTGGGCGGGGGCATGGCGTACACGTTCCTGCGCGCGGAGGGGCTGCTCACCGGCAAGAGCCTCGTCGAGGAGGACAAGGTCGAGCTCGCGCGGCGCCTGCTCGAGAAGGCGGGGCCGAAGCTGCGTCTGCCCATGGACCACGTGGTGGCGGCCGCCTTCAAGGAAGACGCCGAGCGGCGCACGCTGCCCGTGGACCAGATCCCCAACGACTGGATGGGCCTGGACATCGGCCCCGCGACCATCCGGGCCTACACCGAGCAGGTCCGTCCCGCGAAGCTCGTCTTCTGGAACGGCCCCATGGGCGTCTTCGAGATGAAGCCGTTCGCGGAGGGTACGCTCGCCATGGCCCGCGCCCTGGCCGACAGCGGCGGCACGTCCATCGTGGGAGGCGGCGACAGCGTCGCCGCGGTGACCCAGATGGGCCTGTCCGACAAGATCGATCACGTGTCCACCGGGGGCGGCGCCTCCCTGGAGTTCCTGGGCGGTGCCGAGCTGCCCGGCGTGGCCTGCCTGGAGGACGCATGAGACGGCCGCTGCTGGCAGGAAACTGGAAGATGTACAAGACGGTCCCCGAGGGGGTGGCTCTCGCCCAGGAGATCCGCGCCGGCCTCGCCCTCCCGCTGAAGGACCGCGACGTGCTGGTGGCGCCGCCCTTCACCGCGCTCGCGGCCATCGCCGAGGCGCTGCGTGGCAGCGACGTCTTCCTCGGCGCCCAGAACATGCATTGGGAGCGCGAGGGCGCGTTCACGGGCGAGGTCTCGCCGACGATGTTGAAGCAGGTCGGCTGCAGCCACGTCATCCTCGGCCATTCCGAGCGGAGGCACATCTTCGGCGAGAGCGACGACATGGTGGCCCGCAAGACGCGCACCGCCGTCGACAACGGCCTCACGCCGATCCTCTGCGTAGGGGAAACGCTGCCCGAGCGGGAGTCGAGCCTGACGCTGGAGGTCGTCGAGCGGCAGCTCGAGCGCGCCCTGCGCGCGCTCACTCCCGATGAGGCCAGCCACGCCGTCGTTGCCTACGAGCCCGTCTGGGCGATCGGCACCGGCCGCACGGCCACCCCGGCGCAGGCCCAGGAGGTCCACGCCTTCATCCGCAAGCGCCTGAGCGCCACCCACGGCGAGCCGGCGGCGGCCGCCCTGCGCATCCTCTATGGCGGCAGCGTCAAGCCCGACAACGTCGACGGCCTCATGGCCGAGCCCGACGTGGACGGCGCGCTCGTCGGGGGCGCGTGCCTGAAGGCTGAATCCTTCCTGAGGATCGTCCACTACCAGCACGCCTGACGTGCACTTCCCCGCGCCGCCGCTGCCGGACTGGATCGAGCGCCAGCTTTGCCCCGGCACCCGGCGATTCCTCGTCGACGTGGGCGGCTACCGCATGCACGTCAGCGAGGTGGGCGAGGGGGATCCGGTCCTCCTGCTCCACGGCAACCCCACCTGGAGCTTTCTCTACCGCAGGGTGGCGGCGGCGCTGGCCGGCGCCCGTCTTCGACTGGTGATGCCCGACCTCGTCGGCCTCGGGCTCTCCGACCGCCCGCGCACGGCGGCCGAGCACACGCTGGACGCCCACGCCCGGTGGGTCGGCGCCCTCCTCGACGGTCTCGGCCTGCGGGATTTCGTGTTCGTCGGCCACGACTGGGGCGGTCCCATGGGCCTGCGCGCACTGGCCGATCGTCCGGCCGCGGCCCGCGGTCTCGTCATCCTCAATACCGTGGTGAGCCCTCCTCGGGCCGGCTTCCGCCCCACGCGGTTCCATCGCTTCTCGCACGTCCCCCTCGTGAGCGACGTGGCCTTCCGGCTCCTCGGGTTCCCCCAGAGAGCGCTGCACCGGGTCCAGGGCGATCCCGCGAGTATCCGCGGCGACGTGGCCCGCGCCTACCGGTATCCGTTGCGTCGCATCCGTGACAACGCCGCGCCTCTGGCGCTGGCCCGTATGGTTCCCGATGGCCGTGCGGACCATCCTTCTCTCGAGCCACTCGAGCGCGTCCAGGCCTTCGTCACCTCCTTCGCGGGCCCGGTCGCCATCGTGTGGGGCGACCGTGATCCAATCCTGGGGCGCCTGCGCAAGCGGATCGAGGCCCTGCTGCCGAAGGCGGTCGTCACCCGCACCGACGCCGGCCACTTCCTGCCGGAAGAAGTGCCGGAGCAGATCGCCGCCGCGATCCGCAGCGTCGCCGCCCGGTGATGTATACTTGCCGTTTCGAGCGGGCCGCGCCCGCCGCGGAGACGATATGGCCCTTGTCTACTACGCGATCATCTTCGTGCACGTCCTGGCATGCCTGTTCCTCATCGGCGTCGTGCTGCTTCAGCAGGGCAAGAGCCAGGACCTGGCCAGCGCCTTCGGCGGCGGCGGCAGCCAGACGGCGTTCGGGCCCCGCGGCTCGGCCAACGTGCTCTCCCGCGCCACCACCATTCTCGCGGGCGTGTTCATGGTGACGAGCCTGTCGCTCTCCATGGTGCGCCCGCGATCGAGCACGATCCTCGACACGGTGAAGACGCCGGCGGCCTCTCCGACGCCGGTCCGCTCCGCCGGTCCCGCGCCGGTCACGACGCTGCCCGCGCGGTCCGGGGCTCCGGCGCCCGCCGCTCCGGCTCCGGCGGCGACGGCCAGTCCCGCTTCCCCAAAGGGCCGCTAGCCGCCGGTCGGCGCGGGCGGGGCGGGAGTCACCGTGAAGGGCTCGCGCAGCTCGAGCGTCTTGCCCGCGATCTCGTCCCGCACCGTCAGCACGAACTCGTAGTCTCCCGGCTCCGCCGCCACCAGCCGCGTCCCGACCAGCCGCGACAGCTTGCCGATGGATGTGGGCTGGATGGGCGTGGGGCTCACGACGGACTGCACCGGACCGTCGAGGCGCCGGATGATGTAGCCGGCCGTGACCTTCGGCATGCCGCTGGCCTTGTCCTTGGCCGCGCCGTAGACGTCGAACTCCGCGTACAGCGTGCTGCCGGCGGGGAAGGCGCGGCGGAGGCTGAGGACCGGCCGGGGCACCGCCTTCTGGCCTTCGGGCGAGGGTTGCAGGGTGTCGCTGAGGATCGGGGTCGAGATGCGGAACTGGGAGATGTCGGGCACGTCGAACTCGTGGACGACCGTGCCGATGCGGCCGCTGTTCTTGTCGCGGACGACGATCTTGGCCTGGTAGCCGCCCGGGGCCAGCTCGAAGTCGCGCACGACCGGGAACCAGGACTTGCCGAGCCTCTCGCGCGTGGGGGGCAGCAGCTTCATCTGGACCTGCTGGTCGTAACGGAAGAACTCCCCCGTCTCGCGGTGCGCCACCACGAGCAGGACCTCCAGCGTGTCCAGGAAGCGGCCCTCCTTCTCCTCGAAGGTGAAGCCCGAGATGTCCACGTCGGTGGCGATCATCACGCTCGCCTTGCCGAGGATCGTCTCGTCGAAGACGTACGAGGTCATCCGCAGCGGCACCTCTTCCTGGGCGTACGGCGAGTCGAGGGCGGCCTGGATGTCCGGGTCGCCGGGGCCGACACGCTTGTCGAGGGCGCTCTTGCCGCCCTCGAGCGGCGCGTAGTACCCCTTGCGGTAGCGAAGCTGGAGGCCCTTGCGGCCCGGCAGATCGACCTTGATCTTGCGGAACCGGCCGTCACGCTGCGTGTGGCTGGAGTTGTAGCCGAGCAGGTAGTAGATCCGCGACTCGTCGGCGATGCGCTGGATGCCCTTGCCGAGGTCGTTGGTGTTCTTCACCGAGAAGCCGCCGGTGTCCGCGGCGATCGACTCGGCGCCCTCCGACGCCTCCAGCGTCTCCATGAAGGCGGCCCCGATGTCCTGGTTGTCGATGGGCGGCCCGAACTGGGCCGTGAAGTAGTCGGGCATGCCGGTGAGGCCGCGCGTGTCGAGGAAGTAGATGGCCACGTTGGACCTTCGGGAGGCCTGCACCGCCTTCTTGAACTCGTCGAGGTTGGGGTCGTAGATGAACCCCTCGGAGACGAGGATGAGCGACTTGCGCCCCTTGGTGGAGGCGAGCGACGTGAGCGTGCGCTCCAGGAGCTGGAGGGTGATCCGGTTCCGGGACACGGACTGGAAGTACACCTCCGTGGCCTTGCCCTGGACCATCGGATCCCCGCCCATCATCGCGGCGCTGCTCGTGTCGCTGGCCGAGGTGCCGCCTCGGGTCGAGGCGCCGTACTGCTCGAATCGCCGCGAGACGCGCTGCTCCACCTGCGTGTCGTGGTAGACGTGGATCCGCATCGCCTCGTAATCCGACATGCGGTCCGGGGCCATGTCGGGGATGTAGCGCCCATCCAGGCGCTTGAGCATGGTCATGAGCGCGTCGCGTCCCGCTTCCATCCGCGTGCTCCACCACACCTCGCCCCCGGTGCCGATGAGCGTGACCCGGTCCCCCTCCCGGACGCCGTTCTTGAGGAACTCGGCCACGGCGACCTTGGCGCGCTGGGCCTGGGGCGGCGCGAGGTGGATCGTGTCGAACAGGATCACGAACGTGCGGCCGGTGCGGGACTCCGGCTCGGTGTTGGTCGACACCCGCGGGGGGGCCTTCGGGGTGGCCGACGGGGCCGCGGGGAGCTGCACCGCCTCGAAGCTGGCGATGGACTGAGGGTCGCCGTCCTCGCTCACGGCGAAGTCGGTGGCCTTCAGGTCCGGTATCGGCACTCCTTTCTTGTCCGTCACGACGAGGTCCACGGTGACCAGCTCCACCTGGGCGGGGAAGGAGGGGGTGCCGGCCTCGGGAGACGGCGACGGAGAGGGAGCGGGCTTGGGGGGGGTACCGGGCGCCTGGGCCCCAAGGGCCCAGGGGACCAGGATGAAGCCGGCGAGGAGCGGTATGAGCTTTCTATTCACCCCTCGGATTTGCCATACCCGCCGCCAAAAGTCCACCCGGCATCGGCTTGACAGGGGTCCCCCTTCGGAGTGTGATGGCCCTGCCGGGCGGTCGCTGCGCGGCAGGGGGCGAAGCGCTGGAGCTGACAGATCCGTCCCTGCTTCTCCTCCGGGACGAGGTCGGGGACTGTTACGAGTCCGTGACCCGCAGCGTCGCCGCGGCCATGGGGGCGGAGAGCTGCCACGTCGCCCTCTACGACGGCGTCCGCCGCGAGCTCGTGGCCCGCCGGCCCGCCTACACGGGGCGCGCCAAGGGCGTGCCCCAGTACCGCTTTCCCCTCGAGGCGTCGGCCGCGTCGTCGCACGTCATCGAGACCGAGCGGCCGCACCTCTCCAACGATCCCCAGAGCGACCCGCTCTACGATCCTTCGATCAAGGACCGCGGCGTGCACTCGGTCCTCACCGCTCCCGTCCACCGGGACGGCCACGTCGTGGCCCTGCTCTACGTCCTCAACAAGACCGGCGGCTTCACCGCCGACGACGCGCGCGACCTCATGACGCTGGCCCCGCCGGTGGGTCTCGCCCTCCAGAACGTGCGCCTCTACGCGAACGAGAGGGACCGGCGTATCCTCAACGAGAGCCTGCTCGAGGTGTCGCGGGCGATCCTCGGCACCCCCACCGAGGAGAACGCGCTCGGCACCGTCCTCGACCAGATGTGGCGGGTCGTGCGCTACCAGGCCGCGGCGGCGGTGGTCCTCGAGGGCGACGAGCTGCGCGTCGCCGCGTCGCGGGGCGGAAGCGCCGACGTCCGCGTGCCCCTCGGCTCCTCGGGAGAGCTGGGCCTCGTGCTGGAGCGGCACGCCCTGCAGGTACTCTCCGACGCGGCGACGCTCCTGCCCGAGCTGGGCATTCGCGGCGCGACCGGCAAGGCGATGGCCGCTCCCCTGAAGGCCAAGCAGAAGGTGCTCGGGGCGCTGGTGGTCGTCTTCGAGGACGAGCACGCCACCGAGGCCCGCGAAGGGCAGCTCCTCACCGCCTTCGCCGACAACACCGCTCTTTTCCTGGACGCCGCGCGGCTCTTGAGCCGCGAGCGCCAGGCGCGGGCGCGGGCCGCCAACGTGGCCCGTTTCACGCGGCTCGCCGCGACGCGCCTGGAGCCGGAATCGCTGCTCGGCGCCGCCGGCGAGGAGATCCTTCCCCTCAGCGGGGCCGACCGGGTGGTGCTCTACGTGGCCCACGCCCGCAACGCGGTGCTGATCCCGGTGGCCCACGAAGGCACCGCTCCCGCCGAAGAGAAGCGGGTGACCGAGCTGCGTCTCGACCTCAGCGCCCCCCTGCTCACCCCCCTCGTCGAGGAGCGCAAGACCCTCGTCTTCCAGGGCGAGACCGGCCCGCCGCCGGACTCCGTGAGCCCGTTCCTCGGCGCGCGCTCGCTGCTCCTCATCCCGCTCGTCTCGCGCGACGTGATCGTGGGCGCGGTGGCGGTGGCGCACCTCTCCAACCCCGAGCCGTTCGACCGCGCGCTGATCGAGTACCTCCACGACGTCTGCCAGCCCCTGGCCCTCGGCCTGGAGAACGCGCGCCTGTTCGCCACGCTCACGCAGATGGCGGCCACCGACGAGATGACGGGGGTCGCGAACCGGCGGAAGTTCATGGAGACGCTCCGCGTGGAAGGCACGCGCTCCCGCCGCAGCACCGATCCCCTGTCGCTGCTGCTGGTGGACCTCGACCACCTGAAGAAGATCAACGACACCCACGGCCATCAGGCCGGGGACACCGCCATCCGCCACGTGGCCGACATCCTCACCCGGCGGCGGCGAGCCACCGATCTTCCCGGGCGGCTCGGCGGCGAGGAGTTCGCGCTCCTCATGCCCGCCACCGCCAAGGAGGGCGCGGTGCTCACCGCCGAGCGCATCTGCCGCGAGGTGTCGGGCTATCCGGTGCCGAAGATCGGGACCGTCACCGTGTCCATCGGAGTGGCGACGATGCCCGAGGACGCCCGTGAAGAGGAGCCGCTCATCCGCGTCGCCGACCACCGGCTCTATGCCGCCAAGGCCGCGGGCCGGAACCAGGTGCGGTCGACGAGCGTCCCCGCGGAGCTGAAGGACGCCGCTGCGCTCGATGCGGTGACACCGCCCGACGCCCCGCTGCCGGCCGCGCCCGACACGCCGACCGAGTCCTAGCGTTTTCGATCAGCCGACCTTCACCAGCACCTGACCGTCCTCGACCCTCACCTCGTAGGTCGGGATCTTGAGGGTGCCGTTGACGACGTTCTCTCCGGTCTTCACGTCCCAGCTCCAGGCGTGCCACGGGCACATGACCGCGTGTCCCTCGAGCAGGCCCTGCCCCAGCGGTCCGCCGCGGTGGAGGCAGAGGTTGCTGGTGGCGTAGAACGTGCCGTCGACGTTGTAGATCGCCACCGACGTGCTGCCCACCGTCACCTCCGCGCACTGGCCGGGAACCAGGTCGGAAGCGGCGATCGCCCGGACGAATTCGGCCATGGCCGCAGTCTACGCGATCTCGTCCAGGGCCGCGCCCAGCGCTTCCAGGCCTCCGGCGAGCGTCTCGGGCCGGCACCCGTAGGAGACGCGGAAGCGGTCGCTCAGGCCGAAGAAGCGGCCGGGCACGACGGTCGTGTCGTACCTCTCCCGGAGGACCGCGCACATCGCATCCACGGAGCCGCGGCGCAAGCGCGGGAAGGCGATCATTCCCGCCTGCAACCGGGGCACGTCGAGCTCGGCGCGGCCGTCGAAGAAGCGCTGCAGCGTCGCTCGGTTCCCGTCCAGAAGCGCCTTCGCGCGCGCGGCGACCTTCGGGAGGTGGTCGAGCGCCACGATGCTGAGCCTCTCGGCGGCGTGCGCCGGCACGACCCCGAACAGGTCGTTGAGCCGCCACATCCGCCGCGCCGACGAGGGATCGGCGACGATCCAGCCGCAGCGCAGCCCGCCGAGGCCGTACGCCTTGGTGAGGCTGCTCGTGATCACGTAGCGCTCGGGGTCGAGGGCGAACGCGGAACGCGGCGCGTGCTCGAAGAGGGCGTCGAGATAGACCTCGTCCACCACCACCCGCGCCCCCACTCGGCCGGCCAGTTCGCCGATGGGGCGCATCGCCTCTTCGCCGACGAGCGCGTTCGAGGGGTTGTGCAGGTTGCTCAGCACCACCAGGCGCGTGCGCGCCGTCAGCGCGCTCCGAACGCGGTCCGGGTCGACCGCGAAGGCGTCCTCGGCGCGCCGCGGGAAGCGCCGGATCTCGGCCCCGAGATGGGAGGCCGCGTCGACGAGCGGGCCGTAGGCGGGCTCCTCGATGAGGACGTGGTCCCCCGGCTCCAGGAATGCGGCGAGGGCGAGGTAGTTCGCCATGGAGGCGCCCGTCGCCGCGACCACGCATTCGGGCGTCACCCCCGCCTTCTTCGCCA
>Ga0207684_10006565_pt1 | contig 10590 bp, 9 predicted proteins | sample KBSK5501metaG_FD_184342 | JGI IMG/M metagenome (GOLD analysis project Ga0207684, IMG submission 184342) | Corn, switchgrass and miscanthus rhizosphere microbial communities from Kellogg Biological Station, Michigan, USA - KBS K5-50-1 metaG... | ecosystem: Host-associated > Plants > Roots >... | reverse complement strand
TCGCGCGCCTTCGCCATCGCGAGATACCCCTTGAGGGTGGCGTCGAGATTCCGGGCCGCGTCGGCCGTGTAGCCTCTCACGACGTCATCCGTGACCCACGTGGAGTCGCCGGACGAGGCCAGCAGCAGGTTCCGGATCTTGCGACGAACCAGCCTCACGCCGCCGAAGAACTTGATCCAGGGCGCGAAGCGGAGGTTGCGCTTGAGGGCAGGCGTGATGGTGACTTCGGTGGGCCCGCTCTCGATCGAGAGCACGCCCTTCACCAGGTCGCGACGCCGGTACGCAAGCCGCAGCGCCTCGGCCCCGCCAAGCGAGTGCCCAATGACCAGCGCGCCGCGCACGTGCAACGTGTCGAGCACCGCGGCGATCCGGTCTACCTGGGCGGAGAGCGAGTAGTTCGCCTTCTCGGGACGCGCCGACGCGCCGATGCCGAGCGGCTCGATCACGATCGTGCGGTAGCCCGCTGCGTTAAGGAGGGGGACGAGAGTGCGAAACCCGAACGCCGACCCAAAAAGGCCCGGGATGAGCACGACGGGCTGGCCCGAGCCCGAGGTCTCGACCGCCAGCGACTCCGTCGGCGTGAGCGGTACCGCAAAGGCCCGCGGGGACCGCGAACTGTCCGCGAGGAGTAGAACGGCGAGCCACCACATCTGTCGTTACCTCTATCGCATGCGAGCGAACGAACAGCCACGTGCGCTCGAGCGTACATCAACGATCGGCCTGTGGACGACGGGCTGCAATGCATCCGACGGTGCGTCGAGGGGCTAGCTCTATTGGGGGGGAACGCGGAGCTATTCCCCCAACACCTTGATGATCACCCGCTTTTTGCGCTGCCCGTCCCACTCGCCGTAGAACACCCGCTGCCAGGGGCCTAGGTCGAGCTTACCGGCCGTGATCGGGACAAGCACCTCGTGCCCGATCGTGAGGCTGCGCAGGTGCGCAGCAGCGTTGTCCTCCCCCGTTTCATTGTGCCGGTACCGTTTGGGGTCCCACGGCGCGATGGTGGTCTCGAGCCACTTCAGGATGTCCGCCCACAGTCCCGATTCGTGATCGTTCACGAAGACGGAGGCCGTGATGTGCATCGCGCTCACCAGGGCCAGCCCTTCCGCGACGCCACTCTCCCGGACCTGCCCGGCGACTTGCTCGGTGATGTCTATGATTTCCTGGCGCTGCTTCGTGGTGAACCAGAGGTAATGCGTGTGGCTCTTCATCTCACCCCTCCCCATGAAATGCGGAATGCGGAATGCGGAATTGATCGGACGGTGTCGAACCCGGATCTGGCGCTCCGACCCCCCTCCTGACATTCCGCATTCCCCATTCCGCATTCCGCATTGTCTTTCCCTGTGTCGATTTGTCACACGGGCACCGAAGCCCTAAATTGCCCCGTCAAATATGCCCCTCCCCTTCCGCCAGCGGATCTTCGTGATCCTGGTGGCCCTGACGGCTGTGCCGACCGCCCTGGCCGTCGTTGGCTGGGCGCTCGCCGTGCGAACGGTGGCGCCGTCGGCGGGGGCGCGAGTGGCGCTCGAGGAGATGACGGCCTCGGCCCGCCTGATGGTGGATCGAATGGACACGACCCACCTCTCCGCGCGCGAGCGGGCGGCGTTCCGGGAGCACCTGGAGCAGCTCTCCAACTCGGTGACGCTGGCGCGCCGCGCGGAGACGTACCTGCGCTACTATGCCGGCGGGTTCGCGGCGGTCGTCTTCGTGCTCGGCGCGTTTGCCGTGATCGCGGCCGTGCGCGTGGCCGGCCACCTGTCGCGCCAGCTCTCCCGTCCGATCGACGAGCTCGTGGGCTGGACACGGCTGATCCGACGGCGCATGCCGTTGCCGGCGGGCCCGCCGACCCGCGGCGCTCCGGAATTCGAAGCGCTGCGCCAGGCCCTGCGGGAGCTCGCGACGGCGCTCGACGCCGCGCGCGAGCGCGAGCTCGAAGCGGAGCGCCTGCGGGCGTTTCGCGAAGTGGCGCGCCGCGTCGCGCACGAGATCAAGAATCCGCTCACCGCCATGCGGATCGCGGTAGACCAGCTGCGGCGGTCGGGCGGTCCGGTGGAACGGGGGACGGACGTGGCAGTGGAAGTCATGGGCGCCGAGACCGAGCGGTTGGACCAGCTCGCGAAGGAGTTCTCCGAGTTCGGGCGCCTCCCCGAGGGGCCGAGGAGCGAGGTCGACCTCGTGGACCTCCTGATGGACCTCGGGAAGAGCGCCGTGCCGTCGGAGGTGGGCGTCTCGGTGCGAGCCAACGGAGAGCCGTGCAAGCTGCTCGGGCACTACGATCCGCTGCGGCGGGCGTTCGCGAACCTGCTGCGCAACGCTGCGGAGGCGATGGGAGGACGCGGGTCGATCGAGATCGCGGTGAGCCGGGACGGGGCCGGCCTGGCGGTCACGATCGCCGATCACGGGGCCGGGATCCCGGACGACCTGCGCCAGCGCGTGTTCGAGCCGTACTTCACGACCAAGCACGACGGGACCGGCCTGGGACTCGCCCTCGTGCGGCAGACAATCGAGGCCCATAACGGCAGCATCACCGTGGCGGAGACGCCCGGCGGGGGCGCCACGTTCTCCATCGTGCTGACGGCCGCGTGAGCCCCCGCGTGCTGCTCGTCGATGACGAGACGAACATCCGTAAGATGGTCGCCGCCCTGCTCGAATCGGAAGGGTTCGAGACGGCGGAGGCGGCGAACGGCAGCGCGGGAATAGCGGCGGTGGAGCGCGACGCGCCGGACGCCGTATTGCTCGACCTGATGATGCCGGGTGGACCCGACGGCCTCGCCACGCTCGAGCAACTGAAACGCGTGGCGCCGGACCTGCCGGTCGTGATGATGAGCGGCAAGGCGAACCTCGCCGACGCGGTCCGAGCGACCAAGCTGGGCGCGTTTCAGTTCCTCGAAAAACCGCTGACGCCGGAGGGCCTGCTCACCACGCTGCGGGCCGCGCTCGAGCTGTCCCGCACGCTGGCCGAGAACCGGCGTCTGCACGAAGCGCTGGGGCACGCCGACCCGCTCGTGGGCGTGAGCAAGGCAATGGACCAGTTGCGAGGGCTGATCGCACGGGTCGCGCCCACGGAGGCGCGCGTCCTGATCACGGGGGAGTCGGGGACCGGCAAGGAGCTCGTCGCCTCCGCCATCCATCGCCAGAGCGGGCGCGCGGCGAAGCCGTTCGTGTGCGTGAACAGCGCGGCGATTCCGAGGGACCTGGTCGAGTCGGAGATGTTCGGCCACGAGCGCGGGGCGTTCACGGGCGCGACGGAGCGGCGGGTGGGGCGGTTCGAGCTCGCGGACTCGGGCACCTTGTTTCTCGACGAGGTGGGCGACCTCAGCCCCGAGGCCCAAGCGAAGTTGCTGCGCGTGCTCGAATCGGGAGTGATCGAGCGGCTCGGCGGCGAGAAGCCGGTCACGGTGGACGTGCGGGTGATCGCCGCGACGAACAAGGATCTCGCGAAGGCCTCCCAGCAGGGCCAGTTCCGGGACGACCTGTTGTTCCGCCTCAATGTCCTGCCGATCCACATCCCGCCGCTGCGCGAGCGTCCCGACGACATTCCGCCGTTGGTGCGGCACTTCGCCGCCCGCCAGGCGACGCGGCTGGGCCGGTCCGTCCACTTCGACGCCGGTGCGGTGCAGCTGCTCGCCTCCTACGCCTGGCCCGGAAACGTGCGCGAGCTGGCGAACATCATGGAGCGGCTCGTGATCCTCGCCGGCGCGGACGTCGTGACTGCGGATGACGTCGCGCGGGTGGTGCCCGGGGACGGCGTGTCTCCCTCCACGACGCCGGGCGAGGGTTGGAGCGACGTGGCGCTCGCCGAGGCGCTCGACGGCTTCGAGCGTACGCTCATTGCACGCGCGCTGTCGGCGGCGCGGGGCAACGTGGCAGAGGCGGCCCGCAAGCTCGCCACGGATCGCGCGAACCTGTATCGCCGCATGCGCCGGCTCGGCCTCGAGCCGCCGCGGAACGTGGCGGGATGACACGATCGGCGGGCTTCGCGCCCGCGCCATCGCTCGCCGCCGTGCTCCGCGACCCGCTCCGGGAGACGGCACAGCCCGTGCACCTCGCTCCCGCGCCTCCAACCAGGATGTCCGCTATGCGCGCCCTCGTGCTCGTGGTTCTCTGTGCGCTCGGCGCTACTGTGGCCGCCGCGCAGGACACCGCCATCGTGATCCAGCCTGAGAGCGCTGGGATCATGGTGCCGCCGCCCGAACTGCCCCACGCCGTGGCCGAGGAAGCCGTGCGCCGGTACAACGCGCCCACGACGACGCGGCTGGTGGGTCGCGCGCGCCTGCCGCACGGGAACGAGTGGCGTGGCGACGTCGCCGTGCGGAACGGCACCGTGGTGGTCGCGGGCCGGGTGGACGGCACCCTGCTCGTTGTCAACGGCGACGCGATCCTCGACACCGGCGCGGTAATCACCGGTGACGTGATCGTGGTCGGCGGGACGGTGGCGCGCAGCCCGACGGCCGTGGTGTCCGGAGAGCTGCGCGTGTACACGGCGCCACTCGCGTACCGCACCAAGGGCGAAGAGATCGCCCTCGCCCCGCCAGACCTGCGTCGCTGGTTCCGGCGGCTCGGGATCGAGAAGTCGTGGGGCACGGCCGACTCGCGGTCGTCGCTCACGCTCGCCACGGGCGGCACCTTCAACCGGGTCGAAGGCCTGCCGGTAGTGTTCGGGCCGCTGTTCGACTGGAAGCTCCACCGCAACGTGCGCCTACGGGTGGACGCGCTGGGCGTGTTCCGCACGGCGGGAGACTTCACCGACAAGCGGAGCGACCTGGGGTACCTGCTCCGCACCGAGCTGCGCGCCGGCGAGACGCCGGCCTACGGGATCGAGTTCCGCGCCTTCGACGACGTGACGCCGGTCGAGGATTGGGGGCTGCGCGCCGGCGAGGTCGGGTGGTCCGCGTTTCTGTTCCAGCGCGACTATCGCGACTACTACCTCAGCAAAGGCATCGCGGTCCGCGCCTTCGTTCAGCCGGAGCGCGCGCTTCGCCTCGACATCGACGTACGGCACGACGGACAGTCGACCGTCCGATCGCGCGATCCCTGGACCGTGTTCCGCAACGACCAGGCCTGGCGTCCCAACCCGCCGATCGACGACGGGCACTACACGACGTTCGCCGGCACCGTCACCTTCGACACCCGCAACGATCGGCGCGACCCGACCGCCGGCTGGTTCCTGCGCGCCCGCTTCGAGAACTCCCGCTCGAACGACGTGACCCCCCAGACGGGCGTTCCGTCGGCCGTGCGCGGCCCGATCCCGACCGATGGCTCGTACGCCTTCAGTCGCTTGTTCGTCGATTTCCGCCGCTACACGCGCGTGAGCCCGTCGGGACGCGTGAACCTGCGGGTTCTCGCGGGCGGCTGGATCGGCGGCGATCCGTTGCCGCTGCAACAACGGCTGTCGATCGGGGGGCCCGATCCGCTGACGGGGTACGGCTTCCGCCACAGCGCCTGCAACGGCGACATCATCGACCCCGCGTTTGCGGGCACCCGGCTGGCGGCGTGCGACCGCGTGATTCTCGCCCAAGCGGAGTACCGCGGTCACCTCTCGCTGCACTGGTCGTACGGCTCCTCGGCCCCCGAGGACGAAGGCGCGAAGTCGCTCTTCACCCTCCAGGGCCCGGACCTGGTCGTCCTCGCGGATGCGGGACAGGCGTGGCTCGTGGGCAACGGGCCCGGCCGACTCCCCGCCGATCGGCTCCCGACGCTCGGCAGCTGGCTCGCCGACTTGGGCCTCGGCATTGATTGGGGAGGGCTCGGTTTGTACGTGGCGAAGGCGGTGACCGCCGGGGAGCCCTTGCGATTCACGCTGCGACTCGACCACCGCTTCTGAGGTGAGGCCGGGCCTCGCATTCCTGGCCCTGCTCGGCGCGGTGACGGTCCCCCGGGCCGCCGCGCAGGCACCCGCGTTGACGGTCATCGTCCAGAGCGGCGTCCCCCGGGTCCAGACCACGGGGCTCCTCGCCGACGGCAAGTTCGTCGGCCTCATGCGCTCCGGATTCCCGCTCCGCCTGCACTACCGCCTCGAGCTGTGGCGCTCCCGCTCGGGCTGGTTCGATCAGTACATCAGCGAAGCCTCGTGGGACGCGGTCGCGCGTCACGACCCGCTCGCCGACGACTTCGTGTTGATCCGCACCGGGGGCAGCGTGATCCGCTACGGCACGCCGGACGACCTGGAGCGCGGGCTCGAGCTCCCCTACCGCGTCAACCTGAAGGTCAAAGGCTCGGGGAACTTCTACTTCCTCTGCCGGCTCGATGTGACCACGCTCAACGACACGGACCTGGAAGAGCTGACGCGCTGGCTGAAGGGGGATGTGAGCCCGGCAGTCTCAGGCGGCGGCAACCTGGGTGGTGCGCTCGCTCGCGGCGCGCAACGGCTGCTCGTGCGGATCGCCGGCCTTCCGCGGCTCACCCTCGAGGCGCGGTCCGAGACGTTCAACCGGACCGAAAACTAGGAGCCGAACCGCTGGTCGATCGCGCGGCGGACCTCATCGAGCGAGCTGCCCTGCGACGCGAGCGTCGCCGCGAGCACCGCCTCGCCCATACAGATGTCGCACTGCGCGCCGTGGTCGGTCTCGAAGCAGGTGAGCAGCGAGCGATGCCCGAGATGTTTGGCACACTCGCAGTAGCAATGGACGCCGTCGAGCACCTGTGGAGCATGGCGGGCAGCCGCGTATGCTTCCGCAGCCCCGGGCGTATTCAGCACCGCGCTCGCGGGCAGGACCCGCTCGGCCGTCACTGCCGGGCGGGGCTCGGGGTGCACGACCCGCGCGCCAGCGCGCGTCGTCATGAGCAACCCCACAGCCGCTGCCCCCGCTACCCCCGCGATGATCCAGGGGAGCTTAGGGGTCACAGCGCCTCGAGAGTCGCCAACACCTCGCCGCCGTAGAACAGGCGGATGTACTTCGACTGGATGGATGTGAGCCGCCGCACCGCCCACGCCAGGTGCACGAAATGGGGCTCGAACGGCGGCCGCAGCGGGTGCATCCCCGCCTCCTCGGGCAGCAGGTTGCCCTTCCGGGTGTTGCAGCTCGAGCAGGCCGTAAGGACGTTGTTCCAGCCGTTCGTTCCGCCCCGCGACAGGGGAACCAGGTGGTCCCGGGTGAGGCACTCCCGGTGGCGCAGCTCCTGCTGGCTTCGCCCGCAGAACTGGCACCGGTAGTTGTCACGGGCGAAGAGGAAGGTGTTGGTCACCTGGCGCCGGAACCGGCGGGGCACGTGGACGAACTTGACGAGGCGGATGACCGCCGGGCGGGGGATGGCCAGGCGCTCGCTCTTTACCACCGGTCCCTCGGCCTCGACGATCTCCGCCTTACGGTCGATCACGAGCCTCAGGGCCCGGCGCACGGGCACCATGGTGAGCGGCTCGAATGAGGCGTTGAGCGCCAGGCAGCGCAAAGGGACTCCCTCGGTGTAAGAGCGGCCGTCTCGGTCAGCGCTGAGACGGCCACGTATCCTACACAACCTGCTAAGGCGCGGCAAGACCTTGGGTTAAGTCCCTCCACCCTCGGCGAATGCCGGGCGTAACGCCTCCAGCTGCTCCACGACCGACCGCCGCGAAGACCCCCCCGGGGTGGCGCGGCTCTCCACCGAGTCCTCCCACGTCCCCAGTTGGGACAGCGCCGCGGCCAGCGCGGGATGGATGCCGGCCGCCACCGGTCCCGGCACGCGATCGAGCGGGACACCGGAGCGCTCCGCCTCACGCACCAACCGGCCCACCAGGCCGTGGCTCTCGCGGAACGGCACGCCGGCTTCCACCAGGAGATCCGCAAGGTCCGTAGCGCGCAGCGAGGCGTCGAGCGCGGCCCGCATCCGCTCGGCGTCGACGCTCAGCGCGGCGATGGCTCCGGTCGCGGCGGGCAGCACCAATGCCAGGGTGTCGAATCCGTCGAAGAGCAGCGCCTTGTCCTCCTGGAGGTCCTTGCTGTAGCCCGCCGGGAGCCCTTTCAGGGTCGTGAGCAACGCCACGAGGTCGCCCAGCAGGCGGCCCGACTTCGCCCGTGCGAGCTCGAAGATGTCGGGGTTGCGCTTCTGCGGCAGCAGGCTCGAGCCGGTGCTGAAGTCGTCCGAGAGCCGCACGAAGCCGAACTCCGCGCTCGTATACAACACGATCTCGGCCGCGAGGCGCGAGAGATGGGTGCCCACGAGGGTCAGCGCAAACAAGACTTCGGCCACGAAGTCGCGATCGCCGGTCGCATCCAGGGCGTTCGCGGAGACCGAGCGAAAACCGAGTGCTTCCTTCAGGAGCACCCGGTCCACGGCGAACCCCGACCCGGCGAGGGCCCCGGATCCGAGCGGCAGCTCCGCCACCCGGCGCCGGGCGTCCGCCAAGCGTTGACGGTCGCGCACCAGCGGCCACGCGTGCGCCAGCAGCACGTACGCCCAGCGCACCGGTTGGGCGCGCTGGCCGTGTGTGTAGCCGGGCAAGAGGATATCCACGCCGTCCTCCGCGCGCGCGACCAGTGCGCGCCCGAGCGCGGCGAGGTCCGAGTCGAGCTGGTCGATCGCCCCGAGGGTCCAGAGCCGCAGGTCGGTGGCTACCTGGTCGTTGCGCGACCGGCCCGTGTGCAGCTTGCCGGCGACGGTACCGACCTCCGCATACAGCAGTCGCTCAACGAGGGTGTGCACGTCCTCGTCCGGGGCACCCACAGCGGCACCATCGGCGAGGCGCTCTGCTACACGGTCGAGGCCGTCGAGCAGCTGGGTCTCTTCGCTGGGGGTGAGCACTCCGACCCTGCCGAGTGCGTGGACCCAGGCCTTGCTGGCGGCGACGTCCTGGGGCCAGAGCCGGTGGTCCACGGGCAGGCTGCGATTCAGCGCGTCGAGCGCTTCACTGGGGCCGAGACTGAAGCGCCCGCCCCACATCTGATGCGCCGCCGTGGGCGGCGCAGGAGTCGGCGCCGGGTCTGGGGGGGGGGCCTCCGTTGGCTGGCGCGGCATCAGTCCGCCGCCGCGCCGACTTCTTGCTGGCGGCGCGCCGCCTCGAGGCCGGACCCGATCCGGATCGAGAGGCCGTAGAGATGGATGAAACCTTCGGCATCCTTCTGATCGTAGACGTTGTCCTTGCCGAAGGTGGCGTACGAGGGTTGGTACAGCGCGTACGGGCTTTCCCGTCCCGCCACGGTGAGGCCGCCCTTGAAGAGCTTCAACCGCACCGCACCGGTCACCCGCTTTTGCGTGCTCGCGACCGCGGCATCGAGCGCATCCCGCTCCGGCGTCCACCAGCGACCGTCGTACACCAGGTCGGCGTAGCGGAGCGCAAGCTCGTCCTTGAGGCGGAGCGTGCGCCGGTCGAGCACCAACTGTTCCAGCTCGCGGTGCGCCGCATGCAGCAGCGTGCCACCGGGCGTCTCGTAGACGCCGCGGGATTTCATCCCGACCAACCGGTCCTCCACGACATCCGCCCGGCCGACGCCGTGCTCACCCGCCGTGGCGTTCAACGACTCGAGCAGCTCCACCGGACCCATCGGGATGTGGTTCACGCTGACGGGCGTCCCCTCCTCGAAGCCGATCTCCACGACCACCGGAAGATCGGGGGCCTCGAGCGGGTCTTTCGTCATGACGAAGATGTGCTCTGGGGGTTCTTTCGACGGATCTTCGAGGATGCCGCCTTCGTGCGAGCAGTGCCACAGGTTGCGATCGGTGGAATACGGCTTGTCCACCGTCGCCTGCACCGGGACCCCCTTCGCCTTCACATACGCGATGAGATCCTCACGGCCCTTGAACTGCCACTCGCGCCACGGTGCGATCACCTGCAGCTCGGGCGCGAGGGCGGCGTAAGTCAGCTCGAAGCGGACCTGGTCGTTCCCCTTGCCCGTGCACCCGTGGGCCAGCGCCTCCGCACCGACGTGCTGCGCCAGTGCGACATGGTGGGCCGCCATGACCGGCCGCGCCATCGCCGTGCCGAGCAGATAGGTGCGCGCGTACACGGCGCCGGCGCGGAGCGTGGGAAATACGAAGTCGCGCACGAACTCTTCGCGCAGGTCCTGGACGACGCAGTCGACGGCGCCGGACCGTTTGGCCTTCTCGACCAGGCCCGTGAGCTCATCCGGTCCCTGGCCCACGTCGGCCGCGAAGCACAGGACCCGGGCGCCGTATTTCTCGCGCAGCCAGGGCACGATCGCCGACGTGTCGAGTCCACCCGAATATGCCAGTACCACCAACGGCCCCATGGCGCGCTCCCTGTCGATTTATGCAGGAGGATGCATAAACATACAACAGCAAGGTGGCCTGTCAACGCCCGCCCGGCGTCTAGCGGACTCCCGCCGTTTGGCCGATTCTTAGGGCCTCCATGAACCGACGAGATCTGGTCCGCTCCCTCGCCGCCGCCATCGCGATCCCGGCGATCTCGGGGCTCGAGCCCGACACCTTGTTCGCAGTCGGTCGCCGCGCGCACCGCCGCGCGCGTACGGGCGGCCTGCAAGTGCTCGATCCGCACCAGAGCGAGACGGTGGCGACGATCGCGGAAATGATCATCCCCGCGACGGACACGCCGGGCGCGCGCGCCGCCCAAGTCGAGCGGTTCATCGATTTGCTTGTTGCGGAATGGGCTCCGGACGACGACCGGAAGCAATTCCTCGAAGGCCTGGCCGACGTGGA
>Ga0207684_10006563_pt1 | contig 10591 bp, 10 predicted proteins | sample KBSK5501metaG_FD_184342 | JGI IMG/M metagenome (GOLD analysis project Ga0207684, IMG submission 184342) | Corn, switchgrass and miscanthus rhizosphere microbial communities from Kellogg Biological Station, Michigan, USA - KBS K5-50-1 metaG... | ecosystem: Host-associated > Plants > Roots >... | reverse complement strand
ACCTTGTCCCAGTCGCCCGCGAGGACCTGGGCGATCTCCTCGGCCTGGGTCCACCGTCCGATCGACTGCCAGAAGGTCAGCTCGAAGCCGTTCGGATAGCCGGCCTCGGCCAGGAGCTGCTTGGCCAGGGCGGGGTCGTAGGGATACGGGCCGGGGTCGAAGCCGTTGCTGACGGTCGGCGCGGCCGCGCCGTTGAGCAGCCGCGCCCGGCCCCCGAAGAGGTTCTTGATGATCGTCCCCGGCGATCGCGGAGCTGCGGCGCCTCCTTCGTGTTCAGCAGGACGACGGAGACGAGCGAGCTCACCTCCGAGTAGACGCGCGCGTTCGGCGAAGTCTCCACGGTCGGCAGGAGGGGCAGCGGCAGGTTGATGATCACGTCGACATCGCCGCGCTGCAGCGCGGCGACCCGGGTCGCGGCGTCCGGGATGACCTGCCACACGATCCGCGGCGTGGGCGGCTTCGCGCCCCAGTACGCGGCATTGGCCTCGACCACGATGCGGTCGCCGACCACGTGCTCGACGAAGCGATGGGGTCCCGTCCCGATGAAGCGGTCGGTGACGAAGCGTTCGCCGTACTCCGCGAGCGCGCGCGCCGGGGTCATGGTCATCGACTCCGCGGCGAGCCGGGCCGGCACCATGGGATCGGGCACCCTGGTGGTGAAGCGCACGGTGTGGGGGTTGACGATCTGGGTCTCCTGGCCGAAGGCCGGCGGCCACGTGAGCTTGCCGAGCGTGTTGAGCTTCGACTTCACGATGCGGTCGATGGTGAACTTCACGCACTCGGCGTTGAACTCCTCGCCGTTGTGGAACTTGACCCCGCGCCGCAGCTTGAACTCCCACGTCGTCGGGTTCACGTTGCGCCAGGACTCGGCAAGCAGCGGCTTGAGCTCCATCGTGTAAGGATCGCGCGTGAGGAGCCCCTCGCCCATGAGATTGATGATCGAGCCGCTCAGGACCGAGCGGAACTGGTGGGGGTCGATCGTCTCGGGGGTGGACGGCAGCGCGATCGTGAGCACGGGCTTGCGTGCCTGCGCGCGTGTCGGGCCCGGGCTCAGCACCGCGACGGCGGCGGCCGCTCCACCCCCTTTGAGCACTGCGCGACGAGTGGGCATCGATATCGTCCCTCCGAGAGCCGATTATACTGGTGGCGTGAAAGCGCGCCGCGCGGGAGTCCAGCTCACGCATCTCGGCGCGGCGGGCTGGGAGATCACGGACGGCGAGCGGGTCATCCTGCTCGATCCGTATCTCTCGCGCCTGCGCGTCACGGGGCAGTTCGGGACCTACACGACGCCCTCGCTGCCAGGCGACACGCGGCGGGTGTTCGGGCCGGACGACGAGCTGGTCGCGGATCCGGCGGCCGTCGACGCACACGTCGCGCGCGCCGATTTCATCCTGCACTCCCACTCGCACTTCAACCACACGATCGACATGCCGTACATCGCCAGGAAGACCGGCGCGACGGTGATCGGCACCGAGAGCACGATCAACCTCGCCCGAGCCAGCGGGGTGCCCGAGGCCCAGCTCATCGGCGTGCACGGCGGGGAGGACTACGCGTTCGGGACGTTCTCGGTGAAGGTCATCCCGAGCCTGCACTCGGCGCTGAACGGCAAGCACTTCTTCGATTCGCGCGTCGTGTCGCGCGACTTCCGCGGTCCACGACGGCTGGGGACGGACGTCGAGGGCGGGACGCTCGCGTACCTGCTGCGGCTCGCGGGGTACCAGATCCTCTGGTTCGGCTCCATGAACTACATCGAGCGCGAGATCGCCGGACTCCGGCCGGACGTGGCGATGATCGCCGCCGCCCGCCAGCGGCTGGAGATCTATGACTACACAGGGCGGCTGATGCGGGCGCTCGGGTTCCCGCGGCTCGTCTTCGCCACGCACTGGGACGAGCAGTCGTTTCCGTTCGGCGCCCCCCAGGACGAGCGGCTGCACGAGGCCGAGGTCTTCGTGAAGGAGGTCAAGAAGGTCTCGCCGCGGACCCGCGTCATCCTGCCGCACCACTTCGAACGCCACACCCTGCCGCCCAGACGCCCGCGCTCGTAGGGCGGAGGCTTGTCCACCGCCGCCGGCAGGCGAGACCGTGATTCCGACCGTTCGTCCGTCCATTCCCGCCTCCCGTCCGATTCTGGGTGACGGCCTCCGCGCCCCCCGGCGATGCTCAACAGCGTCGCAACAATCGTCGGAGAGGAGACCTCATGAAGCCGACACGACGCACGACGCGAAGAGTTGCGGTGGCCGTTGCCACCGTCCTGTGCCTCGCCATCTGGGACCCCATGCGCGCCGCCTCTCAGACGATCGATCGCGTCACCGAAGCGACGCAGGCCCTCGACGCCGGCCGCGTGAACGACGCCATCGCGATGCTCGAGAAGGCGGTCGCGGCCGATCCGAACGATCCCGCCGCCCTGGCCTGGCTCGGCAGCGCGCAGGTCCGCAAGGCGCGAGACGCGTCGATGTTCGCGGCGGCGGGCCTGGTGAACAAGGGGTTCCAGACGATGGACCAGGCGGTGGAGCGATTTCCGAGCGCCTTCATCGTCTACGTGGTGCGCGGCATCACCGCGACGCGAGTGCCCGACTTCTTCGGGAAGATCCCGGTCGCGGTCCAGGATCTGCGCGCGGTCGTGACGATGAAGGAGACCAATCAGGCCTCCGTCCCCGATGCGGCCATGCCGTCCGTGTACCTCCATCTCGGCCGCGCCTACAAGAAGAACGAACAAGCCGCGGAGGCGCGAGCCGCCTGGGAAACGGGAAAGAGGCTCTATCCCGCGGCTCGGGAAGCTCGGGCGATCGACGAAGAGCTGCAGGGCATTTGACCAAACGGAAAGGAGACCGGTCATGATCTCCCGTCGTCAGTTCGCGAAGACGCTGGGCCTGGCGAGCGCGCTTGGCTTGATCGAGTCGCAGACGGTGATGCGTGCTCTCGCCGCCGATCGACGGAGCCTCGGCTACCTCGCGCATCGGACGGCGAGCGCCGAAGGCGCCTGGACGCTCGGTCGCGTCGAAGGCGCCGTCCCGAAGGAGTTGAACGGTGTGCTGTACCGCGTCGCCCCCGGACAGAAGGAGACGTTCGGCGTGCCCCTGCGCCATCTGTTCGACGGCGATGCCTTCGTCTCGCGGTACGCCTTCCGTGAGGGTGTGGTCACGCTGCGCGCCCGGTTCGTCGAGACCGCGGCGAGAGTCGAGGAGCGGACGGCCGGGAAGATGCTCTACCGGGAGTTCGGGACGCTGGCGCCGTCGGGGCCGGACACCGGACCGCTCCCCAAGAATCAGCCAAACGTCAACATCATCCGGTGGGATGGGCAACTGCTCGGCATGTCCGAGGGCGGCCATCCGACCGCGATCGACCCGGTCGATCTTTCCGCCCGCGGCGAATGGGACTTCCACGGGACGCTGCCGCGCGACGTGTCGTTCACCGCGCACCCGCGGTTCGACCCGCAGACGGGCGAGGGTTACGCCTGGGGCACTCGGAAAGGCGAGGGCTGGGCGCTGACCGTGTATCGCATGGAGCCGAACGGCCGGCTGAAGGAGCTGTACGCGCTCCCCCAGCGCGCGCTCTTCATGGTCCATGACGTGCTACTGACGCGCGAGCATGTCGTCTTCGTCGTTCCCCCCGTCCGCCTCGACATGGCTCGCCTGCTGTCGGGAAAGGTCACCGTGGCCGAGGCGTTCGGATACTTCGCCGACGAGCCGACACGGTTCGTGATCCTTCGCAAGGACGGCGCCGGCGCACCCGTCATCATCGAGCATCCGGCAGCGATGGTCTTTCACCACGGCAATGCCTTCGAGCAGGACGGCAAGATCGTCGTGGATTCCCTGCTCTTTCCCGACGGCGCCGTGCTGGCCGCGCTGCAGGCCTTCGACAAGGACTCGGAGCCCCGGGTCGCGCCGAATGTCCTGACGCGCATCACGCTCGACCCCGCGCGCCGCGCGATCGTCGGCCGGACCGAGATCGCGAGGGCGGAAGAGTTTCCGCGGTTCGACACGAGGCGCGTGGGCAGCGACGCGCGCTACCTCTACACCACGGCCCTGCCCGCCGCCCGGGCGTTCGCGCCCGTGGCGATCGTCCGGCACGACTTGCACGGCGGTGCCGATCGCCGCGTCGAGGCGGGAGCGACGCGGGTGTTCGGCGAGCCGGTCTTCGTGCCCCATCCCGGACGACGGGAAGAAGACCGCGGCTGGCTACTGGCGCAGGGATACGACGCCGGGCGCGACGAGACGTTCCTCGAGCTGCGCGATGCCGGGACGCTGGACTTCACGGCGCGGATCTGGACGGGGCAGCACGTTCCCCTGGGATTCCACGGCAACTTCTACGCGGCGTGATCCCGATCGCGCCGATCGGCTCAGAGGCCGGCGACGTCCACCACCTGGCCGGTCGCGGCGCTCTTGGCCACGGCGTCCGTGAACTCCATGTAGCGGATGCCGTCCTCGAACGTCGTGTGGGTGACCTTCTCGCGGCCGCGGATGGCGTTGACGAACTCCTCCTCGACCCGCCAGCCGATCCGGCGCTCGGCGGGAATCTGGATCTCGGATAGCGCGCGGTCGCCCCGGCGCCCGCCCGACAGTCGCCGGGCGTCGGCTTCGAGCCGGAGCGTGCCCTCGGTCCCGAAGATCCAGGCCTCGCTCGGCGGGGCCAGCGCCGTGATCGAGCTGAAGCGCAGATGCCCGACGGCGCCGCGCTCGAAGTTGACGAGGATATCGACGTGGTCGGGGACCTTCACGTCCTGCAAGGCGCCGCCGGCGTCGCGGCGGCGCGGGACGGCGACCTTCGTCATCGCCATCACACGCCGGGCGGGGCCGAGCCAGCGCATCATCGCCTCGTACCAGATGCCCATGTTCAGCACGTTGTGTCCGCTGAGCGTGATGTCCTGCCGCCAGTGCAGCGGCGCGTCGGACTCGACGAAGCGGCCCTGGGCTGCCTGCAGCTCGACCGCGAGCACCTCGCCCGCGTAGCCTTCGGCGAGCAGCGACTTGAGCGTCGAATCGACCTCGAGCGTGTGGGGCGCGGGAACGAGTTGGGCGACGAGATGCGGGGCGCGCCGCGACGCTTCCAGCATCGGCCGACCGGCGGCGGCGTTCATCGCCATGCGCGCCTCGCAGAGGACATGCTTGCCCGCTCCCAGCGCGGCCACGCTGATCTCGGGATGCATGTTCGGCCACGTCCCGATGCAGACCGCGTCGATGTCGGGGGCCCGCACCAGCTCTCGCCAGTCGGCGTAGACCCTGCCGATCCCGAATTCCTTGGCGACGCGCTCGCCCGACTCTTTGGTGCGGTTGGCCACCGCGACGAACTCGATCCCGGACAGTTTCTGGAAGCCCGGGATGTGCCGCTCCCGGGTGTTCTTGCCTGCGCCCACGAAGCCCACGCGGAGGGTTTGGTTTGTCATGCCGAGATCCTACCACTGACTACAGGGGGGGCTCCGGGCGCCCCCCAAGCCCCCAGCACTCGGGGCTCCCCGGCAAAGCCGTGGCGCCCCTCGATCACGCGATTCGTTCACGCGCTCTGCGGCTTGCCGCGCGCGGACTCGCGCCTTACACTCTTATCAGACCGCGGCACCAACGACGAACCGAGGAGCGGAAATCATGGGATACACCCTCGACGAATTCGCGGCCGCCTGCCACACCATTCTCACCGAGGACCCGGGGCCGAAGGGACGCACCAAGATTTGCGCGCTCGTGCGGGACGTGCTCAAGGACGAGACGTTCGTCGCCACGCATCTGGGGGACGACGTGCCGGAGCGGAAGATCCTTTACGAGGACCCGCAGCTCGGCTTCTGCATCCTCGGCCATGTCTACAAGGGCGCCAAGGAAAGCGCGCCCCACGACCACGGGCCGACCTGGGCGATCTACGGGCAGGCCGAGGGCGAGACCCTGATGAACGACTGGGCGAAGGTGGAGCCCGCCACCGAGGATAAGCCCGGCAAGGTGCGGCACGTGCGCAGCTACCCGCTGAAGCCAGGGATGGCGTACCTCTACAACGAGGGCGACCTCCACTCGCCGAAGCGCGAGGGATCGACGCGCCTGATCCGCATCGAGGGTCAGAACGTGGAGAAGATCAAGCGCCTGTCCTACGAGAAGGCCTGACCGGTCAAGGAAGCCAGGGCGGCGGAACGCGAAAGGAGATCAGCCTCCTGCGCTTTCGCCGCCCTTCCTGAGCGCGCGCAGCGCTGCCACTGCTTCGGCCACTTCCCGCCCTTTGGCCTCGATCAGATCCAGTAGCTCCTCGGGGGTGCGCCGGTCCTCCTGGCTGCGGGCGTTGGGATTCACGGCCTTGAGGTCGTAGCCCTTCGCCTCGATGTCCTTGCGGATGACGGTCCAGCTATGCTCGCCATCCGCCCGCTCGGGAAGGAGCCGCAGGCATTCCTCGAAATGAGCCAGCGTCAGCGGCGTCTTCTTGCCGACCTTGATCTGGGAGAGGTCGTAGTACCAGATCCGCTCCGTCGGCCGTCCGCGCGAGAAGAAGAGCAGGTTCGCCTTGACGCCGGCGCCCGCGTTGACGAAGGTCCCGGGCGGCAGGCTCACGATGCAGAAGAGATCGCACTCGTCGAGCAGCTTTCGCTTCGTCTGGACGAACGCCGTCTCGTTGGTCCGGAAGAGCACGCCCTCATCGAGCACGATGCCGCACCGCCCGCCCGGCTTCAGGCTCTCACTTCAGCAGCCTCAGCCGTCGATTCACCGCGGCAAGGTCGAACGCCTCCGGGTCGAACCGCCCGCCGACCCAAGCCAGCTGATCCTTGTGCTCCGGATGGCGAGGATCGCGGATCGCCTCCAGAAATTCCTCGTAGCCTGGTGGGCCGCCGCAGTCCTCGGGGGGACAGGCACGCTCTCCGATCAGGCACTCCGCGGCCCGAAGCTCCGGATCGGGCAGCTCGATCTTTTCAACGGTGACTTCGTGCGTCCAGCTGTCTCCTAAGTCATACACGTATTCGAAGCGTGCTCCCTCGATCGGCGCGGCCTCGCGCAGCGTCAGCTTCGCTTCTTCGTCTACCTCGTATTCGGGCTCGTCGGGCTCGGGCTGGCCATAACGGCGACCGCCTACAGTCCATTCGTGCAGATGCGCGTCTTGCCAGCCCATGACGCACTGGAAGACGTCGTGCAGGCGTTCGAGAGAGAGGTCGCCGCGGACCAGGATGCGGCGCCAGACTGGCGGCGCGATCTCGACCAGGGTGATCTCGAGCTGGTAGATCGGCGATGTCGCTGCGCGCCTCGGAGAACGCCGAGGCTTCCGGTTCATGCGTGGAGAGAACCCGCCGAAGACTTTTTTCGCTTGACAGCTTCTGCGATGCTCAATGATCACTCGTCGGCTCCGCGCTGTGAATTCGCATCCTGCGGACCGCAGGGGCTCACGGTGGCGCGATTGCTTGGCGGCCGACGAAAAATCATTTCCCGCTCACAAACCCCTCGTCGCCTGGGTTCCCCGGGGCCGCGAAAACCAGGGTGTAGAGTCGCCCCAGCAGACACGGGGGAACTCACATGAAGACTGATTCGCTGGATACCGTGGCCGCCCAGCATGAATCCGCCGATCTCGACCGGCTCGGCAACGAGATCGCCGAGCTCTCCGCTCACCTCGACGCCGCGACCGCGCACCTTCTCGACCTGATCCGCGAGTTCGACGCGCGGGCGGGATGGAACACCGGCTTCCGCTCGTGTGCCGCCTGGCTGAGCTTCCGAGTAGGGCTCGATCCGGGGGCGGCCAGAGAGCGGGTGCGAGTCGCGCGCGCACTCGGGACGCTGCCGCTCCTCGGCGAGGCCCTTGCCCGAGGAGAGCTGTCTTACGCCAAAGTTCGAGCGCTGACCCGCGTGGCCACGCCCGAAACCGAAGCCCGGTTGCTGGCGGTCGGACGTGCGGGGACCGCCGACCACGTCGAACGGATCGTGCGGGGTTGGCGACGGGTGGACCAAATGGCCGAGGCGCAGGAAACCGCAAAACGGCACGCTGGCCGAGCGCTTCTCGTTTACCAGGACGAGGACGGCATGGTCACCGTGCGCGGCAGACTCGAGCCGGAAGCGGGGGCGCTGCTCATGCAGGCGCTGGCCGCGGCTCGCGAAAGGCTCTACCGCCAGCGCCCGCTTCGGGAAGAGCTGCCTGCTATCCCGGTCGATCCATTCGGGGATCCACCGAGCATGAGCCAGCAGCAGGCGGATGCTCTGGTGCTGATCGCGGAAACGGCACTTCACCAGGAGCTCGATCCCGGCGCCGCCGGCGAGCGCTATCAAGTAGTGGTCCACGTCGATGCCGCCGTGCTGACCGATCCGGATCAGCCTGGGCAGTCGGTCCTCGAGGACGGCGCGCGCGTTTCCGCAGAAACGTCTCGCCGCCTGGCTTGCGATGCGAGCCGCGTGGTGATGCGGCACGACGACGATGGGCGTGTGCTCGAAGTCGGAGCTCGGACGCGAACGATTCCCCCGGCCTTGCGGCGGGCACTCGAGCATCGCGACCAGGGATGTCGCTTTCCGGGCTGTCACACCCGGTTCACGCAAGGGCACCACATCCGCCACTGGGCAGAAGGAGGGCCGACCACGCTCTCCAACCTCACCCTTCTGTGTCGCTGGCACCATTGCGCCGTGCACGAAAAAGGATACGGTGTCGAGCGTGGGCCCGACGGCTCGCTTCGGTTCAGACGTCCGGACGGTAGGCCGTTGCCCGACATACCGCCATCGGTCACGGTGCCACTCGATCCCGTGGGCACTCTGCGCGCACGTCACGACATTCAGGGCGTGCGCATTCATGCACGGACGGCGTGCGCCGGCTGGCTCGGCGAGCGCTTGGACGTCGGCTGGGCGATCGACGTACTGCATCCGTTGGCCGCGACGCCCAAACCCCCACCCCATTCGCGAGTAGAGATCGTCTCATGCGGCGAAGAGCCTCGCCTTGGTCTCGCGCAGGATGTCCGCCGGCTTGCCGAGGCTCTTGAGCGCAGCGAGGCCGCCGGCACGCACGACCTCGGAGAGCCGAAACACCTCCGGGCTCTCCAGTCCATCGGTTCCCGCACGGGCGAACTGCGCGGTGAGGGCTTGCAGCGTGGCCGCTGTCGCGGGCGGAAGCGTTGAGAGCCAGTCTCTGTGCTTGTACCCGAATGCCTCGGCCCGGTCCGGACGCGTGCGTGGGGCGAGGCCATAGCCGAGCTCGGCCAGGACGTCGTAGAGGTCGAAATCGGCCATCTCGGCGAGGGCACGCACTAACAACACCGACCGGCCGGCGTCGGGCAGTCGGCCCAGCATTTCCCGCCGATCGGGCGGCACGATCCAGCGGGCCCGGAACTGGTCGAGAGTCGGCGCCTCCTCGACGAGCCGCCGGGCCAGTCGCGCGCGGTATTCCTCGACGGTGACGAGCTGAGCCTGACCATCCACTGACGTCACGATGTACTGCCCGGCGTCGGTCACGCGCACGTCGAAGCCTTCGACCTGAAGCGTTCGCTCGAGAGGCGGCGGCGGCGTCTCGCCCGGTCTAACCACTCGTACTGTTGCGGATCGGGTAACGAAGCCCTGGCCGAAGAGCCGCGTGGCATCCGTGTAGTCGTAGACGCGGAACATCAGCTTGCCGGTCGTCGCGTCGAGTCGCGTTCCTCGCCCCACCATCTGGTGGAAGACGATCGGGGAGCGGACGTATTTGAAGAAGACGACGTTGCGGATGCAAGGCACGTCCACTCCGGTCGTGAGCAGGTCGACGGTCGTGGCGATGAAGTGATGACGCGAGGCCCCACGCAGATCGGCGAGATACTCTTGCCCGCCGGAAGCCGCCGTGCACTTGAATGCGTACGGCTCCAGCCGTGACCTTCCTTCCGCAGCGCACCACGCCGCATAGAGATTGTTGAGGGCAGCGGCCACGTCATCGGCGTGACGATCACGAGCGCAGAAGATGATCGTCTTCTGAGCTTGGCCCGAGTGTCGGCCTCGCCGAGTCCCATGCCGCGTGGAGTATATACGGGGAGAGACGCCAACGGCGCGACCGGGTCGGCCGCGCCGTTAGTCACTCGAACTGCGGAAGTACCGGTCTAGACCGTGACCGCGGGTCGCGTCCCGTCGAAGACGGGATTGTCGGTCTTGTCGATCAGCGCCTCGGCGCCCTCCGTCGGGAGCTGCTCGGCATAGTTCTGGGCGCCGTCGATGTCACCCTCCCACACCTCGCGCGGCAGCTCGTAGAGCACCTCGATGCCGTGGCCGTCGGGATCCGAGATGTACACGCTGTGCGTCATGCCGTGGTTCACGCGGCGGTGGAACTTCACGCCCTGGATCTGGAGAAACTCGACCTGCTTGAGCCACGACTCGCGATCGGGCCAGGTGATCGCCACGTGGTTGATCCCGGGGCGGTCCGGCATCAGGCTCCACTCCTGCGGCGACGGGTTATCGACGGTCTGGGGCACCTCGCAGAGCGCGAGGTCGTGATGAGACACGTCGCCATGCGCGTCGACGCCGCTGTAGAACCGCATGTTCGGCCGCTTGCGCCCGCCGGGGATCTGTTTCAGATAGGCAACGCACCTGAACCCCAGGATCTCGGTCCAGAACTTGTGCGAGACCTCCATGTTCCGCACGTTCAGGACGAGATGGTTGATCCCCCGTGGGGTCTGGGCCTGGGCCGGTGGTGCGGAAGCGGG
>Ga0207684_10006562_pt1 | contig 10591 bp, 8 predicted proteins | sample KBSK5501metaG_FD_184342 | JGI IMG/M metagenome (GOLD analysis project Ga0207684, IMG submission 184342) | Corn, switchgrass and miscanthus rhizosphere microbial communities from Kellogg Biological Station, Michigan, USA - KBS K5-50-1 metaG... | ecosystem: Host-associated > Plants > Roots >... | reverse complement strand
CCGATTTTGTGGATGAACAGATCATCAACATCTCGGACACGGGAGAGGTGAGTTTGAATGAAGAGCCGTTCGATTCCGCGCAAAGCAAAGAATTGCCTCAGCTCAAAGCCACTCTGATGCGGTTGAAACAAAATGCCGATGCCGCCAAAACGCCTGCCGTCGTCACCATCATTAGCGACGAACAAGCCAAGTACAGCCGCACCATCGACGTGCTCGATGCGCTGGCTCTGGCCAAGATCGACAACGTCACCTTCACCGTGAACGAGGAAGAATGACCGCCGCCACTGCGGAAATGACTTCGGAGAAGCCGACAACAATCGGCGGACGATGGTCAAAATTTCTTAGTGGCAAATTTCTCATTGTCAGTGTGGCGGCGCATCTGCTCTTCGCCTGCGCGGCCGCTTACGTCGTGGTCCAACGTTATCAGGCTAATCGTAAACTCACTTTCAAGGGCGGACCGCCTTCGCCGAATCCATCAACCCGTGCGCTCGAGCACAAAGTGCAGATGGCGAAGAAGCAGAGCACGATGAGCGCGCCGTCGCTCGCCAAAAGAATCACCACCACTGGGTTGGCCAAAGTTGCGTTGCCGGAAATGCCAGCCATGCCGAAGCTGGCGGCGCTACCGGTGAAGATGGCGGGCGCGGGCGGCGCCGACGTCAGCTTCAACCCGGGTGGGATGACCACCAGTGGCGGGAGCGGGGCCGGGGGCGCGGCCGTTCCGTTCTTTGGATTTCAGGAAACGAAGGGCGGCGGCTCACTGGTAGGAAGATTTTACGATCTCAAGCAGCTCAAGAACCAGACACCGTCCAAGCTGGATGAGCAAAACGGGTTCCCGAGTGAATTAGCGAAATTTGTGAACAGCGGATGGAACGAAGTAAATCTTCAGAAATATTTTGTTGGTCCGCATCCTCTTTACACGACGCAGATCTTCATTCCCAAAATTAACGCCGATAAAGGGCCGCAGGCTTTTGGCTTGGGCGTCCAACCCAAAATGTGGGTGGTGCATTACAAAGGGAATGTCATTCCGACCGAAAGCGGGACGTTTCGATTTGTCGGGGTGGCTGACGACGTTCTGGTCGTACGTTTCAACGGCAGAGTTGTGCTCGATTGCGGGTCGACCAATCCGAGCGGACACGCTCCGCAAAGTTTCTACACCCCGGTGGGCGTGCAGCTCGATCCGAAGATGGGCTGGTACAAAGGGCTGGGACGCGGCGATCCGATTCAGGTAAATGGTGGCGAGAGTTATCCGATGGAAGTCCTGATCGGTGAGTGGCCCGGCGGAGATTTCAAGGCCTGGCTGATGATTGAGAAAGACGGCGTCCAGTACGAAAAAGATTCCAAGGGCGCTCCAATTTTGCCGGTATTTAAACTGGCCGCGAGCGAGGTGGCACATCCGACGACCGAAGCCCCGGTTTTCGCTAAGAGCGGCCCCGTATGGAAAGCCGAAAAAGCAAAAGAACTCGCGTCGGCGTCACCAACGCCGCGATAGAGATTGGGGCGAAGCAGATTGGGGAAAGGGAGTATTGGAGTGTTGGAGGGATTGCCGAGCGTCCGAGGCTTTGCTCAGGCGGTGCGACCAATCAGTCAATGCAGTGGCGGCGATTTCAATAGCGGGCAATGGAGTGTTGGTCAAAAGCTTCAGCGGCATTACTCCACTACTCCATCACTCCACGATCTGCATCACCGCCACCATGGATTAACGAAACGCGGGTCGTATCGCGGATCGAATCTTGAATCAAACCGTGGAGCGGCGAAGCGACTGCGGCCAGTGAAGTGGTCCGAATATTGACTGCGCGGGGTCGTGCCGAAGACTGTGACAGGCGTTCCGACCTCGATAGCATTGAAAAACGCAATCGCGATTTCTTCCGGTAAACGGACACAGCCGTGCGATGCAGGGTAGCCGGGTAAATATCCGGCGTGCATTCCGTTGGCGCCGCTGAAGCGCATGAAATAGCGCATGGGCGCTGGAACGAACTTGCCGCCAGGCGGCACTTTCATGTCGGCATCAGCATCGCTAACCACGGTATTGCCACGGGCGTCGACGATTTTTCCGTACATGCTCGAGTAATGATTCCGCTCCTTCTCGACGATCTTGAAAGAGCCGGTTGGGGTAAGATGTCCGTAACGGCCGCTGGCAATCGGCGTAGCCAGAACGATGCGCCCGTTACGGACGAGATAAGCAGTTTGATCGCGTAAATCGATTTCGACTGTGTATGGCTTTGAATCTTGTGCGTTCAGCGGCGAGAGCAGGAGCAGACCAAGAATGACTAAACCAAGCTTCGCGAAAGGCCTCACAAACTCTTTAACCCGCGGAACGCGGAGAAGTCTCAGAGGTCGCGGCCTGCGCTTCCCAAAAGTTACACCGCGATCGGCGCTTTGATCGAGGGGTGCGGGTCGTAATCGAGGAGCTCGAAATCTTGGAAACTGAAGTCGTGGATGTTTTTGATCGCGGGATTCAGCCGCATCCGCGGCAATGGTCTAGGATCGCGACTTAGCTGTTCGCGCGCTTGTTCGAGATGATTTTGATAGAGATGCAGATCGCCGAAAGTATGCACGAAATCGCCCGGCTTAAGATCGCATACCTGGGCAACCATCATCGTCAGCAGCGCATACGACGCGATGTTGAAAGGTACGCCGAGAAATAAATCGGCACTGCGCTGATAGAGCTGACAACTCAGCTCATCATCGTGGACGTAGAATTGAAAGAGCACATGACACGGCGGCAACGCCGTTTTTTCGATTTCGGCTGGATTCCAAGCGGTCACGATGAGTCGCCGACTTGTCGGATTCGATTTTACCTGCGCAATGACCCGGTCGATCTGATCGACTCGGGCGCCGTTTTCACCGCGCCAGTCGCGCCATTGTGCACCATAAGCGCGGCCGAGTTCGCCATTTTCATCGGTCCACTCGTCCCAAATGGTGACGCCACGTTCGTTGAGATAACGCACATTGGTGTCGCCGCGCAGAAACCAGAGCAGCTCGTAGATGATCGATTTGAGGTGCAACTTTTTCGTCGTCAGCAGCGGAAATCCCGGGCCATTTGGCCCCAAATCAAAGCGCGTTTGCGCGCCGAAGATCGATAACGTGCCGACGCCGGTGCGATCTTTGCGCTGCTGCCCGTGGGTCAGCACAAGGCGAAGAAGTTCGTGATATTGCCGCACGAACAAACGTACTGCGAAGCTGTGAGCGTGAAAATGAAAAAGCGCGTTTGTAGCGGCGATCTCTAATCGTCGCATTAATTCGGGAGCCGAAAAGCGGGCGCTTGGCGCGTTGCAATAGATAAGTCCGACAGTCGGAGAGCCCCGCTACGTCGCCTCGCATTACTGCACTGTTGGCAAAGTCCGATAGTCGGAGGACCGCCGCTACATTCCAGAAAATAAATCGGAGGCCCGTTCGACAAGCTCAGGGCAAGCCGAGCGCGTCCCTCGCAACTTTTACTTCGTCGCGCGCAGCTCGGACTCGAGTTCTTTCTGGCGCTCGTTCAGTGTTTGCAGGCGCAATTGCCAGCGATGCAGCTGGATGCTGAGTTGATTGATGTAACCGGTGATCTCCGTGCGCTGCGATTCGTTTTCTTTTAACTGCCGTTTGATATCCTCTACCTGAGCTTCCGTCTTTGTGGAAGCCGTCCCGTGGACGGGAATCGCGGGCACTGGGGTCGGCTTTCCACATCGCTGACACTGGAGCGTCATGCCGGCGGCCGCGGCGTCAACCACCAGCGCCGAGGAACAATGAACACAAGCGAAAGTAATGTCGCTTGGGTGTGAAGACGCAGCCCGGGCGGTATTCTCCATGGGGATGTGGAAAAGCAAAAGAGATGCCCGCCTGAGCGGCGGAGTGACGAATGCCCGCCTGGCGGCGGAATGACGAATGTCGAATGACGAATGCCGAATATCGAAGCAACATAAAGGGGGTGAAGGGAGATGCTCGGTACGAGAGCAAGCCAAGGTAATTTTCGTCACGCTTTGTCGCGCCCGGAGAGCGGCAGATGTGACATAAGGTCGCAGATTGGAAAAACCTTCATTTTTGTAAATGGCAGTTGCATAGGAGTTTATGCTAGCTACTCTCTTTGGAATATGGGTTGCTAAAGGTTTGCCAGGAGGAGTGTATTCACATGGCTAAAGTTTTAGGTATTGATTTGGGCACCACCAACTCGTGCATGTCCGTAATGGAAGGTGGCGACCCGGTAGTTTTGGAGAACAGCGAAGGCGGGCGCACAACGCCGTCCGTAGTTGCATTTACGAAGACTGGCGAGCGAGTGGTCGGCCAGGCCGCGAAAAGGCAGGCGGTAACAAATCCGCAGAACACGATTTTTTCGATCAAGCGTTTCATGGGGCGCAAGTACGACGAGGTCCATGAGGAAGAGCATCGCGTGCCCTACAAAGTGGTGAAGGCGGCGAATGGCGATGCGCATGTGCAAGTGGAAGTAAGCGGCGAACGCAAGACGTTTTCGCCGCCGGAAATTTCCGCGATGATTTTGTCGAAAATGAAAGCCGACGCGGAAGCGAAGCTGGGCGAAAGAATCTCCCAAGCGGTGGTTACGGTGCCGGCGTATTTTAACGATTCACAGCGCAACGCGACCAAAGATGCGGGCAAGATCGCCGGTTTGGAGGTTCTTCGCATTATTAATGAACCAACCGCGGCCTCGCTTGCTTACGGTCTCGACAAAAAGAAGGACGAAAAGATCGCGGTCTACGACCTGGGTGGCGGCACATTCGACATTTCCGTGCTCGAAATCGGCGATGGCGTTTTCGAAGTGAAAGCGACCAACGGTGATACGCACCTGGGCGGTGACGACTGGGATGCGCGCATCATGGATTGGATCGTTAGTGAATTTAAGAAAGACAGCGGCATCGATTTGACCAAGCAGCCGGACGCGATCCAGCGGATCAAGGAAGAAGCGGAGAAGGCGAAGATCGCGCTTTCGTCGACACAGGAATACGAACTCAATCTGCCGTTCATCACGGCGGATGCGAGTGGGCCGAAGCACATTCAGAAAAAGCTTACGCGCTCGAAGCTGGAGCAGCTCTGCGATGATCTATTCCAGCGCACGATTCCTCCGGTGAAGGCGTGTCTTAAAGATGCGAAAATTACCGAGAAAGAGATTAACGAGCTGGTGCTCGTGGGCGGCATGACTCGCATGCCGAAAGTGCAGGAAATCGCGCGTAACCTCATTGGCAAGGAGCCGCACAAGGGGGTCAACCCCGATGAAGTCGTGGCCGTTGGGGCGGCCATTCAGGGCGGCGTGCTCAAGGGTGATGTCAAAGACGTGCTGCTCCTTGACGTGACTCCGCTGACGCTCGCGATTGAGACCGCCGGTGGCGTGGCGACGCCAATGATTCCGCGCAACACCACCATCCCGACTAGGAAATCGCAGATCTTTTCGACCTACAGCGACAATCAGCCGGGCGTAGAAATTAAAGTGTTGCAGGGCGAGCGACCGCTTTCCCGTGACAACAAGAACCTTGGCACATTCCATCTCGATGGGATTCCGCCCGCTCCGCGCGGTGTTCCGCAGATCGAGGTCACTTTCGACATCGACGCGAACGGCATTCTGCACGTCTCGGCGAAAGATCTCGGCACCGGTAAGGAACAGAAGATCTCAATTACGGGCAGCTCAGGACTTTCCAAGGACGAAGTCGAGAAAATGCAGCGGGAAGCTGAACTGCACGCCGAAGAGGATAAGAAGGCGAAGGAAGCGATCGAGATCAAAAACAACGCTGACATGCTCGCGTATCAAAGCGAGAAGCAGCTGGCAGAACTGGGCGACAAAATTCCAGGCGACAAGAAGAAGCAGGTGGAAGACGCTATCGCTGCCGTGCGCGACGCGATTAATCGCAACGATACCGATGCGATTAAGCGGGCGTATGACGATCTGCAAAACAAGTTCCAGGACGTCAGCGCCGAGCTGTACAAGCAGGCTTCCGCGCAAAGCGGGGCCGCCCCCGGTTCTGGCGGACGACAAGCTGGGCCGGAAACGCAAGCGCGTCCCGGCGCCGAACAAGGTGCCGGTGCTCGCGGCGGCGATGGCGATGTGGTCGACGCCGAGTTCGAAGTCGTAGACGAGGATAAGAAGAAGTGATGGGAGGAAGAAAGTAGAAGCGTGCTTCCAGCCCCGAAAGCTTTCGGGGCAAGATGCCGCTTCTGCCTAATAACGAAACAATTTGCTGACGGCTGTCACAACGTCGACAGTCGCCGGCTCAACCAAAAAAACCAGAAGGAGTAAGAAAAACAACTTATGGCAACAGTTAACGTAAAACCGCTCGGCGATCGGGTGCTGGTGCAGCCGATTGAAGAGCAGGAAATGAAGAAGGGCGGCATCATTATTCCCGATACCGCCAAAGAAAAACCCCAGGAGGGTAAAGTCGTCGCTCTTGGCACCGGCAAAATCGACGAGAACGGCAAGAAAATCGATTTCACCGTCAAGAAAGGAGACAAAGTTCTCATTTCGAAATACGGCGGCACCGAGATCAAAATCGACGATCAAACCTACCTGATCATGCGCGAGGACGACATCCTGGGCATCATCGGATAGACCATGGATCGACAGGCAAGGTGCCTGTCGGCCGAGTCAGGCAGGGATGCCTAACTTCCGATCAACAATCAACCAACAACTATCAACTTAAATTATGGCAGCTAAACAATTGCAATTTGATGAAAACGCGCGGCATGCATTGCTGCGCGGCATCGAGAAACTGGCGAAGGCCGTCAAGGCCACGCTCGGACCAAGCGGGCGCAACGTCATTCTCGATAAGAAATTCGGCAGCCCGACGATCACGAAAGACGGTGTGACTGTCGCGAAAGAAATCGAGCTGGAAGACCCATATGAAAACATGGGCGCGCAGCTTGTTCGCGAGGTCGCTTCCAAAACTTCGGACATCGCCGGTGACGGCACCACCACCGCGACGGTTCTGGCGGAGTCCATCTATAAAGAAGGACTGCGCAACGTGACCGCGGGGGCGAACCCGACCTCATTGCAGCGCGGCATTAACAAAGCCGTTGAAGCAATCGTCGAGGAGCTGAAGAAAATCTCCAAGAAAGTCAGCGATCGCACTGAGATCGCGCAGGTCGCGACCGTTTCGGCTAACTGGGACAAGACGATTGGCGAAATCATTGCCGACGCCATGGACAAGGTTGGCAAGGACGGCACGATCACGGTCGAGGAAGCGAAGTCCATCGAGACCACGCTTGAAGTCGTTGAGGGCATGCAGTTCGACAAAGGTTATCTGTCGCCCTACTTCGTTACTAACGCGGAGGCGATGGAAGCCGTTCTCGATAATCCCTATATCCTCATTTACGAGAAGAAGATCTCGAGTTTGAAGGATATGCTCCCGCTGCTCGAGAAAGTAGCGAAGGCCGGTCGTCCGCTGCTCATTATCGCAGAGGATGTGGAAGGCGAAGCGCTTGCGACTTTGGTCGTGAACAAACTACGCGGCACATTGCAAGTCGCCGCGGTGAAGGCGCCGGGCTTCGGAGATCGTCGCAAAGCGATGCTCGAAGACATTGCCGTGCTGACTGGCGGCAAGCTGATTAGCGAGGACCTCGGCATCAAGCTCGAGAACATCAAGCTTGAAGACCTCGGACGCGCCAAACGCGTCACGATCGACAAGGAGAACACCACGATCGTGGAAGGCGAAGGCAAATCGGCCGACATCAAGGCGCGCGTTGCCCAAATCCGTCGTCAGATTGAAGAGACGACAAGCGATTACGATCGCGAGAAACTGCAGGAGCGCCTGGCGAAACTCGCCGGCGGTGTTGCAGTCATCAACGTCGGCGCTGCGACTGAAACGGAAATGAAGGAAAAAAAGGCGCGCGTTGAGGATGCGTTGCATGCGACCCGCGCAGCGGTTGAGGAAGGCATTGTCCCTGGTGGCGGTGTTGCATTCATCCGTGCGCAGAAAGCGCTCGATAACATTAAAGGCCTCGAAGGCGATGAGAGAGTCGGCGTGCAGATCGTGCGCCGTGCAGTCGAAGAGCCGACCCGTCAGCTCGCGGACAACGCGGGCCAGGAAGGCGCGCTTGTGGTCGAGGAAGTAAAGAAGCGCAAAGGCAACGAAGGCTACGATGTCGCGGCCGGTGAATACACCGACTTGGTGAAGGCGGGGATTGTCGACCCGACCAAGGTAGCGCGCAGCGCGCTGCAAAACGCCGCGTCGATCTCGGGTCTGTTGCTCACCACCGAAGCCATTGTCACTGAGCTTCCGGAGAAGGAAAAAACTCCTCCGATGCCCGGTGGCGGGATGGGTGGCATGGGCGGCATGGATTACTAAGCCTAAACAACGAAACAATTACAGCAGCCGGGTCAGAAATGGCCCGGCTGTTTGTTTTTTGTGGGCGTGAAGTTCTTAAGCTGAACGACAAGCTACTCCGACTCTAAGGCGCTCAGTAAAAAGAACATAGCAGGGCTGCATCTAGATGACGGATGGAACGAGTAGCTGAAGCACGAGGTATGCAACCCGGCGGATTCACTGCGGTTGAACTACGCGGGCGTGGTTGTAAACTCGGACCGATGGCTCACGTTCGCAAAGACAGCCACGCGAAAACGGTGCAATGGTGGAAGCATCTGCGGCCGTATTGGAAGCGTCGACAGCAGCGTCGCGAGCGAGCAATCTCGGCAAAACTGATCCGCGCCATTATTCGAGAGAACGGTTAACCGTATGGATTGACGCGTGGCTCGGTGAACCCGAGCGGGCTCGGCTATTTTGGCTTTCTGCGATTGTCATTCCGAGCGAAGTCGAAGAATCTGAGTCGTGCCGGAAATTTCGCGATTCTATGGGATTATTATCCGGATGTTTTCGGAACCGACGGAGCGTCATCACGTGCCGCATTTTCACGCGTACTACCAAGATGATGTCGCTGTATTTTCGATCTCGCCGGTTGCTTTGCTCGGCGGCTCCATCCCGCAACGTCAGCAGCGCCTAGCCGAAGCGTGGGCCGAATTACATCAAGAGGAGCTGCTCGCGGATTGGGAATTGCTGCGGCGCGGAAAAAAACCTGCGCCAGTTGATCCTTTGCGGTAAAATGATGTAATGCAGCATCCGATCTACCGCGTTACCGCTTTTCAGCAAACCGCGCCTTACACTTTGCGCGTCCAGTTCGATGACGGCCTTTCGCGGACGATCAATTTCGAGCCGATTCTTCGCGGAGAACTTTTCGGCCTGTTGCGTGATCCGGCTGAGTTTTCGCGAGTGAAGCTCGACCCGGAAGTGCACACACTGGTCTGGCCATCGGGGGCGGACTTCGATCCAGCTATCTTGCACGATTGGCCAGAGCATGAAGCCGAGTTTAGAGAAGCGGCCGCAGGCTGGGATAATGTTTCAACCTCAGTGGTGAGTCGTTAGGCAAATTTGATAGCAGCCGGACTCGTAAGAGTCCGGCTGTTTTGCTTTCGAGTTGCCGCTCCGAGCGAAGTCGGGAAATTTTTCGCTTGAGGAAAAAGTGAAAATAGCCCAGCGCTTTAGCGCTGGGGGCATGATGCCACAATAAAACAGAAGTCCCGTCAGGGACGAAAGACCCCTCTTTTCAAAAGCGTTCTGCCGTCTCTAACGGGACTGGGTCGTTTTCGTTTGTCCGTCCCAGCGTTGAAACGCTGGGCTATTATCAAACGAGACCCGGTCGCTGCGCTTTTGATCCTGATTTTCGCTTTTGTGCCTTGCGAAGAAGGCAAGGCGTGGTGACGAGCCATTTCTTCTCATCTGTGTTTTACCTTTGTCCATGGATTCGACTACGCTCACCAAAGCGTCTGTGGCAACTTCGGTTCAGGGTTTGTTCGCCACACGACGAATCTGTCCGACCGGCACCACTGCTCCCTGGTGGAGTTTACAAGATTCTGCTTGCTTCTGTTTGGTTCGGCGCCCGACCTAGCCTAGTATTCTCTCTTCCATGCAGGACTACGTCTCAAGCTTGATGGCCGACGTGAAGGCCAAAAACCCGGGCGAAGCAGAGTTCCATCAAGCAGTCGAGGAAGTTATCGAGTCATTATCGATCGTCCTCGAACGCCATCCCGAATACCGCCACGCCCGGATTCTGGAGCGAATGATCGAGCCGGAGCGCACTATTATGTTTCGGGTCCCGTGGCAGGACGACCAGGGCAATCTTCACGTTAACCGCGGATTCCGTGTCCAGATGAACAGCGCGATCGGTCCTTACAAAGGCGGTCTGCGATTTCATCCCACGGTTAATCTAGGCATTCTCAAGTTCCTCGCCTTCGAGCAGGTGTTCAAGAACGCGCTCACCACTCTGCCCATGGGTGGCGCTAAAGGCGGGTCCGATTTTGATCCGAAAGGAAAGAGTGATCTCGAAGTGACGCGCTTCTGCCAGGCTTTCATGTGCGAACTTTTTCGACACATCGGGCCCAATACGGATGTTCCCGCGGGCGACATCGGCGTAGGCGCGCGCGAGATTGGATTTCTCTTCGGCATGTACAAGAAGCTTAAAAACGAATTCACAGGTGTCTTTACCGGAAAAGGTCCTACCTGGGGCGGGTCGGTCATCCGTCCGGAGGCGACTGGATACGGTGCAGTGTATTTCGCGGCCGAAATGCTCAAAACGCGCAAGGAAGAACTCAAAGGTAAGACATGTCTCGTCTCTGGCA
>Ga0207684_10006556_pt1 | contig 10595 bp, 8 predicted proteins | sample KBSK5501metaG_FD_184342 | JGI IMG/M metagenome (GOLD analysis project Ga0207684, IMG submission 184342) | Corn, switchgrass and miscanthus rhizosphere microbial communities from Kellogg Biological Station, Michigan, USA - KBS K5-50-1 metaG... | ecosystem: Host-associated > Plants > Roots >... | reverse complement strand
GATGGCGCATTTCCTTTTCGTGCCGAAAGACCCCGAATTTTTTTGCATGCGCCAAAAACGCGTCGCACGCGAACGCGTCGAACGCGCGAAAGAGCTGCTGGCGCGCGATTTAGCGAATCCGCCTGCGCTCGAAGCGCTCGGCCAGGAAGTTGGTTGCAGTCCCTTTTATCTCAGCCGGATTTTTTCGCGCGAAGTTGGTCTCACTATTCCGCAGTACTTGCGCAATCTACGGATGGAGCGCGCGGCCGAGCTGCTGCGCACCGGGCGTTACAACGTGACCGAAGCCGCGACGGAAGTTGGGTATTCGAGCCTCAGCCATTTCAGCAAAGCTTTTTGCGAAACGATCGGCTGTTGCCCGGTGCTTTATCCGGCGGCAAAGAACGTCATTCTCGACCGCTGAGTCTTGTCACGTTGAAACGTTAAAAACGTTAAAGCGTTACATTCGTTACATCGTTAAATGGTTACGTTGTTAGATCATTAGACTGTGACACCATTTTAGCCTTGTAGCTTTTGTAACCTTTCTAACTCTCTTCATGAAGATCACGCGCGCATTGCTTTCGGTCTCCGACAAAACCGGAATTGCGTCGTTCGCGCGCGCTCTCGAAGGGCAAGGCATTGATATCATTTCCACTGGCGGCACCGCGGAGTTGCTCCGCAAAGAAAAGATTCCGGTGCGCGAGATTTCCAGTTTCACGGCGTTTCCTGAGGTGTTGGAAGGGCGCGTCAAAACGTTGCACCCGCGTGTGCACGGCGGATTGCTTTACAAGCGCGGCAATCCGAAACACGAAGCCGAGGCGCGCGAATGCGGTTTTGAACCGATCGATCTCGTGGTGGTGAATCTTTATCCCTTCGAAGCGACCATCGCTAAACCAGACGTGACGCTGGCTGAAGCGATCGAGAATATCGACATCGGCGGGCCAAGCATGATCCGGAGCGCCGCCAAAAATTATGAGTCGGTTACGGTGGTGGTCGATCCAGCCGATTACGACACCGTGCTCGAAAACGTGCGCGATAACGATGGCGCAACCACTTTGAAATTGCGCGAGCACCTTGCCATTAAGGCTTTCATCAAATGCTCCGATTACGACCGGGCCATCGGAAATTTCCTTAACAAAGAACAAACAACCGAGGCCTCATTCTCGCTCTCGCTTCCGCTCGTCACGCGCCTGCGCTATGGCGAAAATCCGCATCAAACCGCCGCGCTTTATGGCGATTTTGATCGACATTTCGAAAAACTTCACGGCAAAGAACTTTCGTTTAATAACATTCTCGACATCAACGCGGCGACGAATCTGATCGCGGATTTCGAAGAACCGACGGTCGCGATTTTGAAACACACTAGCCCCTGCGGCGTCGGTTCCGATGTCGCTCTTCGCGAGGCTTGGGAGAAGGCGTTCGCGACCGACAAGCAAGCGCCGTTTGGCGGAATCATCGTGTGCAACCGGTCGATCGATGAGCCGCTCGCAAAAACAATCAGCGAAATCTTTTCCGAAGTGATTATCGCGCCAGATTTCGACGCGGAAGCACGCACAGTTTTGCAGAAGAAAAAAAACCTCCGGCTTATTCGGCTGATGACTTCAGCAGCCGAAGCAAGATCGACAATCGATATTCGCTCGGTTTGTGGCGGGCTGCTTGTGCAGGACCCGGACGTCGCCAGCCAGATTCCGCAAAATATCGTGACAAGACGACAACCGACGAAAACTGAACTGGACGCGATGCTGTTCGGGTGGCGGGTCGTTAAGCACGTAAAATCGAACGCGATTGTGTTTGCCGGCCCGGATCGGACACTCGGGATCGGCGCCGGCCAAATGTCGCGTATCGATGCGTCGCGCATCGCGATTTGGAAAGCGGAGGAAGCCGGACTTTCGCTCAAGGGCTGCGCGGTCGCGAGCGACGCGTTTTTCCCATTTCCAGATGGTTTGATTGCGGCTGCTAACGCCGGCGCGACTTGCGCGATTCAGCCTGGCGGTTCAGTTCGTGATGAAGAAGTGATTGCTGCCGCCAACGAGCGCAAAATGTCGATGATCTTCACTGGCATCCGCCATTTCCGGCATTAGGATCGACAAATCGAGCGCTGTCGTGTCCGCCGTTTCAGCGGATTGACACCGATTCGAGCGGAACTCGGATACTGCCGCTGAGGACTCCGAAAGGATTCGCGAGCAAGCGCAGCTTCTACAGATCACGGCTGGAACGTAATTGGGACGAGAATGCGCCACTCGCGGCCCGGCTCAGATTTCCATTGCCGCAGCGCGCTCAGTGCCGCTTGGTCGAGAATGTCATTGCCGGTTGATTCCACCGTCTTCACATCTTGCGCCTCGCCGTTCGCGCTGAAAATGACGCGAAAACGGCCCGATCCCTTGACTGGCCCAAAGTGCGAGAAACGCGCTTCCACTGGATATTTGGGCGATGGATTGTATACCAGCTTAGATTTGCGATTATTTAGTGCCACAGTCTTTACGGGCGGCTGGAGAGACGGCGAGGGCTGGGGTGATGCAGGCTCAATTGCGGCGGCGGCCCAACGACCCGTCGCGCCGGGTTTAACCTCCGACAACAGCGAGCCCAGCGCGTTCACAGATCTCAGCACGTTAGTAGTTGCACCTTGTTCGCGCGTCGATGTCACCACGCCCACGATTTCGCCGTTTACATCGACAATTGGCGCGCCCGCGGCATCATTTGAAATCGAACCCGAAACCTCGAGGTGATCTCCGCTTTGGTCAGGTCGTCTCGCGGAAATTGTTGCTGCGGCGAGCGGTTGCTCATGACGCGCGAGCGAACTTCCGATTACCGCGACCGGTGTGCCGGTCTGCACGCTGGAAGCTTTGCGGAGTGGAAGAAATGGTACCCCTGTTTTCGTTTCGGCTTTGAGCAGGGCGAGATCGAGCTGTGCGGAGGAGGTAAGGACGCCGGTCACATTGCGGATTTTGCCGTCCGCCGATTTTGCTACGGCATGTGCACCGCCCTCCACCACATGCCAGTTCGTAATGAATCGACCGTCCTCAGAGATGAAGAAGCCGGTTCCGCTACGGAGCAGCTTACCCGACGAATCAAAAACGCTGATCAAAATCACGGCAGGTCCCACTTTGCTTGCCACTTTTTGAAGCTCGGGTGACGGAGTTTGGGGCGTGGCAGAGGCCAGCGCTAACTGTGGTGACGCGCTCGGCGATGGAGTCGGCGTCAGGGAGGCGAGCGGTGATCGACTTTGAGCCGGAGCCGGGGCGCCGGTGAATTCAGGTTTCGGTGCTCGCCCGCACCATGAAATCGCGAGAATAACGACCAGGAGAAATCCGCAAATCAACGCGAGATAAGAATGTTTCATTCGCGACCTGCCACCACGAGGATACCGGGCGCCGCCGCCTCAAGAGTTTTTCACGTGCTACGGGAAGCGAGTCGCCACATCCAAATGCAGAGTCCGGCAGCGATGATGAGCGCTACCCAGCTCACCTCCATCGGTATCTGATGAGTTGCAGCGACCACTTTGGTGTGATTGTAAAGCCGCGCCGCATGGCCAAGGGCAAAAATTGCAAAAACTATGCTCGCGACGCGTAATCCAGTCGTTTTTGAGTTCATGCCTGTATTTTCTATGTCGATCTTCGGTTTGTCAGCAAAAATGCCGCTCAAAAAACGTCTCCACCAAACGTGGGCTTAATTGGAGGGACGGCCGCTGTGCCGTCTAAACCGCATGCCGACGAGACGGAACTCGTCCCTCGAATCTCCGAAATCAATCAGCTAAGAAATCTTGCCACTTCCTCGCATGGCTGCCGTCTGCACGATCATGCCGATGGCGGCGAGGCTGATAAATAGAATTGTCGATCCTGATTGCGGCAGTACGATCGTCCGTTGAATCAGATGCGCGCCGACAATCGACGACAGAACAATCAGCGCCCAATCGAACAAAGTCAGTAAGAGCAGCGCGCCAATAATTCCGCCAACCAAAAAGGTGATGACCGAATAACTCGCGTGCTGCACGAAAAATGCGGTTGCAATTGCCAGAGCGAGTTTTCCGCCGGCCAGAAATCCGACGACCGCAATGGCAATCTTCTGCAGGAAAATTGCGAACAACGCGCCGATCAATCCGAGGACGAGCGCAACCGTTAACGCCAGCAGCGTGGACGGCTCATGAACCAGTCGTGGTGCAATTTCCACACCCGCGGCAAAACCCACCGCCGCCACGCACAGCCAAAACAATTTGCGCCCAAATAACAAAACTACCACGCCAATGAGCGCGCTAAGGATCGGAATAGGCAGATTCACTGGTGGAAAGAAGTTGTAGCGGCGGTTGTGTCAACTCGCGAAAGCTTTCGGAGTCAACCGCCGAACTAAAAAACCAAGCGCTTGGCACCAGCGCCTCTACAACGATTGCGTCCTTTTGTCGTACCAGCTAGATAAGTCCCGCTTCAAAAGACGCTCCAGTTCTTTGATGTCGAAATAGAACATGTCGATCAAACACGAATACAAATCTGGCTCGATGCGTTTATCGTAATCGTGTTCAAAGACGTTGGCCTCCGCCGGGATAGCCGAACTGTCGACGTTCAAAAACTCAAACACGCCGCGAAGCGTGCTCTCGTGATTTGTCCTGAGTTCATCAGTCAAAAGAAACAGGCAATTGCCTGCGCGAAAAATGTTGAACAACCGCCGCACCTGATGCACGTAGAAACCTCTGTCGATATACGAAAATACTCGATGTTGCAGCGGCAAAGCTTCGCGGCATCGCTCGGCTTCTCGTTCCACTGCATCCCGAAAGGATAAATTTTCCGCTCCGCGCTTGGTTTCCATGTTCCAGGCGGAAAAGGCGCGCTCCACCGGATTCCGCAGCACCAGAATCCATTTCATCTGCGGGTTGTAGCTCCAAATGCGATACGGCGCGGCGTTCCAATACATGTAGATCGGACTGGCCTCGCCGATCGTGCGATGCTTTGGCTCTGGCCGAAAATGCGCATGATAACGTTTGTAATCAGGCGGCCCGCGAAATTCCTTTTCGTTGTCGAAGAAATGCAGCTCCTTCTTTGTCTCTGGCATGCAAATCTCCGGATGCTGCCGCAGAAAAGAATCCAGCGCCGAAGTTCCCCCTTTCTGTGTCCCGCCAATGACGAAATTTATTCGCACGATGGAAAGGTGTAGCGGCGCGTGTCTCCACGCGCAAGGTCAGTCGGTGAATTACGGCTGAGGGCAGCCGCCTCTACACCTGCAGCCGCAGATTGACACAGATCTTCACAGATTTGTAGACGAAGTTGTAGCGGCGGTAGTGTCAACTCGCGAAAGCTTTCGGAGTCAACCGCCGAACTAAAAAGACAGGCGCTTGTCACAAGCGCCTCTACAACGTGCATAGCAACAAGGAGCCGTTGGATGCATTACGTCTCGGCGGTAAAGCCGAGCACGATGTCGAACTTCGCCGCAAGCTCGCCGATGCGTGAATCTTTGATCGGAGCAAAGTCGACGGTCACGGACTCCTGAGCTTCCGCGTTACCGATTCCGCGATAAATGCCGTCCCGCTGATTGCCAGGATAACCCTTGATATAGAGCTGCGTGGTCCAAGGATCACGTCCCGGTGTTTTGATTTTGAAATGAATATGGGGCGCGAGTCGGCCAGGATAAGGAACCGGTTTGATGGTGCGAAAGCGATACGCGCCGCTCCATCCGGTTTGGAAGCGGCCGAAGCCCTGGAAATTTGGGTCGAAGCCGGTGCGCTTTGAGTCGCGTTCCGCCAGGTAAATGGCGTTGTGATCCACCTGCCAGATTTCGACCATGGCGTTCTTGATCGGGTCGCCCCTGGCGTCGAGTAGGCGTCCTCCCACGTGCGTAATCTCGCCCACCGCGGGCGTGACCGAATCATTGACAATGATGAGGTCATTGTCCGAGTCCAGCGGCAGCTTGTCGGGATAGAACGGCCCTTCCGTGACCCAAGCTGTGCGGTTCAACGTCGCGCGCATCAGTTCTTCAGCGAACGCGCCTGGAACAACAAAGAACCCGGCGGCGACGCTTGCACTGCGCAGGAAATCACGGCGCGTGATTGTGCGGTCTGTATTTTGCGTCATGGCGAAGACTTTCAGAGCTGCACCGCGTGACTACGCCCGTTGGTAGATTCGACTGTAACTCATCGCGTGGAAAGGCAATCTTTAACCGCCAATGCATCAGTGAATGATGTATGAACCGCTTTTTCAACATCGTTGGCGACGTTTCCCTGCAGCTCGCGCCGTGGGAACTGGAAGCTCAGGGCAAACGCGCGAGCACGGCATTATTCGTCCTAAAAGTGCCACTGCGATTTCGCAGCGACATTGCAGGCGGCGTGATCGTGGTTCCGAAAGATTACGTTTCAGATCTCGCGTCGATCCCGCAATTTGCCTGGTCGATTTTCATGGCAAGTGACGATCCGCGCATCGAGTTGGGAGGATGGGTGCACGACGTGCTTTATCAAAACCGTGGGATCATGACCTTGGAAGATGGTCGCAAGACTGCGCTGTCTCGTAAGGATGCTGACACGATCCTCGCCTACGAAGCGATGCCCGATCTTTGTGCAACGAGGTTTCAGTGCGCGGCGGTCTATCAATCTCTGCGCCGATTTGGTGACGGCTGGCCGGGCGATTCTTTTTGGGAACGATTCAAATAAACGCGCTGCGAAATTGCCCAGCGTAAAAGGCTTCGCCGCGTAATACGCGGCTTCGCCTCACATTAGGATTGTCTTGCCGCGTACACTGACATCTTTGTAATCGTCCCAACCGTACTCCGGCGCGACGATGCCGTAGCCGACAAACACGATATCCGAATCGTCGATCTTGATTTCGTTTTGCAATCGCGCCGACGACGCAACGTAGTCATCGGGACACTTCAGCTCAGTTTTTTTATCGCCAACCGTGAACGACAAAGTCGGATCGCTCTTGATTCCGGCGAGCGGAACTTCTTGCATGTAAGTGCCGTCTGGGTTCCCAGGTTTCAATCCGATCGCTTTGAATTGCTCGGTAATATATTTCACCGAAAGCTCTTCGCCTTTCGTGCCCGGCGCACGGCCTTCAAACGCATCCGACGACAGAACTTTAATGTGAACGAGCAACCCGTCGGGTGTGATTACGTCCAGCGCTGGCTTCACTCGATCTTCCGGATTGCCGGCTAAGATCGACATGGTGGTGGCGAAGATAATCGCGACCAAACATCGCATCGCTTTCATATCTATTTTGTCGCAAATTAAGGAAGGGCGTTTCCAAGGCGCCCTTTTGTTTAGTCGACGGTTTGGAAACCGCCGCTCCCTGAGCAACTCATTCCAGCCGAACGTATTTATAAGGATGATGATCGAGAATGGTGGGATACCAGTCTTTCACATTTGGCCGAATCAAAAAGGTGTGCGTATAAAAATAGACGGGCAAAATCGGCGCCTCATCGAGCAAAATCGCTTCTGCTTTTTGAAAAGCCTCATACCGTGCCGCTTGCTCGCCCGTGCGGCTGGCTTCAGCAATCAACCGATCATAGACGGTATTCGACCAGCCGGTTTGGTTGTTTGTTCCGTTCGTTAGCCAAAGATCGAGAAAGGAATTTGGATCGACATAATCGCCGATCCAGGTGGAGCGATAAATCTGGTAATTCATTTGCCGCCGCGAATCGAAGTAAACTTTCTCTTCCTGGTTTAGCAGTGTCGCACTCACGTTCAAGTTTTGCCGCCACATCTGCTGGATTGCTTCGGCGGTCAACTTGTGGTTCTCCGAAGTGTTGAACAGAATCTCGACCCGGGGAAGGCCGCGGCCGTCAGGATAACCGGCTTGCGCGAGTGTTTTGCGCGCAAGATCGACATCGTAGGGAATGGACGACTCGCACGTGTAGTCGGCCGTGTTCGGCGGCGTGAAACAGCCGGCGGGCAATTGACCGCCACGCCAAACTTTCTCGACAATCGCTTTCCGGTCAATCGCCATAGCAAGGGCGCGCCTAACGAGTCGATTGTTCAGCATTGGTTTGGTGACATTCACACGAAAGAAATAGGTGCCGAGATACGGATCGATCCGCAATAGCTCCGGATGTTCGCGGCGATAGCGATCGATTCGATTGACCGGAATGGAATCAGTGACATGCAATTGCCCGGAGCGAAAGGCGCGTTCTTCGACATCATTGCTGTCGATGGTGTGAAAAACGATTTCGTTAAGCGCGACGTTCTGTGCATCCCAGTAGGTGGCGCTCTTCTTCACGCGAATCCGGCTGTTCAAGCGCCACTCTTCCAAAGTGAACGGCCCGTTGCCGACGTATCGGCCGGGCTTTGTCCAGCGGCTGCCGCGCTCAAAGACTGGGCCGTACTTTGCAACCGTCGGCACGTGCACGGGAAACCACGAATAATGGTTGAGCAGCGAGAGAAAATAGGGCGTCGGATTCGCGAGCGCGATCTGCAACGTCCAATCGTCGAGTGCGCGGAAACCGACTCGGTCAAAGTTGTCGATCGTGCCTTTGTTAAACGCCTCGGCGTTCACCACCGGGTAGAGCATGTAGGCGACCGGCGAGCCGAGTTTTGGCGAAAGAATGCGATGGTAGGAGTCGATAAAATTCCGCGCGACCACCGCATCACCGTTCGACCACTTCGCGTCATGTCTGAGATGAAAGGTGTAAATTCTTTCGTCGGATGAAATTTCCCAGCTTTCGGCCACACCGGGAACAGGGTGAAGATCATGCCGGTCTTCTGAGACAAGACCTTCGAGCAGGGCGGAGATGACGTTGAGGGAACTGACACTGTTTACGATGTGCGGATCAAGGTCCTGCACTTCCTGTCCATTGCCCTTGTGCAGAATTTGCAGCCGCGCGCCTTTTTCGACATTGGTTTCGGCGCGGTGACACGATGTGCTGTAGAAGAGAAGAAGACTCAGCCACAGATTGACACAGATTTTCACAGACAGGCAGAAGTTGTAGCGGCGCTTGTATCAAGCGCCGAAGCAAGATAACAGGCGCCTGGCACAAGCGCCTCCACACTCATCTGCTCTCTGGTGATGGCCCGGCCTGCGCTTTCTTTTTCTCTTTCTGTCCGATGCCGAGCTTTTTCAGGAACGGTTGGATCGACTGGTTGCGGCCGAGAAACTTCTCGATGGAGAGTGGGACGTCGCGGGAATCGCCCTGTTCGTAGATCTCCCGACGAAGCTTCAGGCCCGCTTGCCGATCGAGATAGCCGCCTTTCGCTTTCTGAAAAACAGTTGCCATGTCGGCGGCAATCGCATCCGCCCACGCGTAACCGTAGTAACCGGCGTCGTAGCCGTTCAAGTGGCCAAAATACGAAACGAACGTCGTGCTCGGATCGATCGGCAAAAAAACTTTTTCCAGAATCGGATTGGACATCGCCACACAATCGTACGGCTCATTTTCGGGATGAACATCGTGTAAGGCGAGGTCGAGATCGGCGAACGCAAATTGGCGCCGGTAAAAAACTCCGGCCGTAGCGAGTTTCGCCTCGTTCATCTTCTTGGTGATCTCGGCCGGAATCTTTTTCGACGGATTGCGATAATCGGCGGCAAAAGTGTCGAGCACCTTTTTGTTCCAGACCCAGTTTTGCAGCATTTGCGACGGCGCTTCGACGAAGTCGCCGGGCACGTGCGTTCCGGCAAAACGGCCGTATTTCGCCTGCGTGGTGATGGTGTGGAGCGCGTGACCGAATTCGTGGAACAGCGTCTCGACATCCGAGTGCGTCATCAATGATGGTTTGTCTGCGCTCGGCGGCGGAAAATTGCAGAGCAGCGCGACGGTTGGACGCTGATATTTCCCGTCGGGCAAAAGTTTGCCGCCGATGATTTCAAACTCCGCGAAGTGATTGAACTTTCCTTCACGCGGAAACATGTCGAGATAAAACATGCCGAGCGGTTCGCCGGTTGCGGAATCGGTCACGAGATAAAGCTGAAGATCCTCGATCCATTTGTATGGCGCGGCAATGTTTCCGAACTTCAGGCCGAAAATGCTCTGGTAGATGTTGAACATGCCCTCGAGCACTTTTTGGAACGGGAAATAGGCGCGAAGCGCTTCCGCGTCGACGGCGTATTTTTGTTTTTTGAGCTGGTTCGTGTAGTAACGCCAGTCCCAGACGTCGATCTTGGCCTCGGGATTGTTAGTGTCCGCGGCTTTCATTTTTTGGAACGCGGAAACCTCCGCCGCGAATTTTGGCTGAATGTCCGAGATGAGATTGTCGATGTACGATTTCGCGCCGGCCCCGCTCTTCGCCATTTTAATTTCCGTCTGGTAATCATCCCACGATTTGTAGCCGAGCCGCAGCGCGATCTTGTTGCGCAGCACGAGCATTTGATTGAGCACGGAGACGTTTGTGTCCTTGGCCAGGCTGTCGCGCACTACGTAAAGCTTTCGACGCGTCGCTTCGCTCTTCGCGTTGTCTTGCACCGTGTTGTATTGCCAGGTCACGTTCGCGAGCACGGTGTAAGCATCGTCACCGGTTTTCACTCTGGGCGCCGCGAAGAAACTTTCCGGCACGCCATCCAATTCCGTTTTCGTGAAGACGACCGGCGCTTTGGCATTGACGATGTTCGTGTCGAAATCGGTGCCTAACTTCGATAGTTCCTTTCGGAGTTGCTCAACCTTCTTGCGCTTGCCTGGCGGCAGCTCGAGGCCGGCGCGCCGATAGTCGCGCATCGTCT
>Ga0207684_10006554_pt1 | contig 10599 bp, 9 predicted proteins | sample KBSK5501metaG_FD_184342 | JGI IMG/M metagenome (GOLD analysis project Ga0207684, IMG submission 184342) | Corn, switchgrass and miscanthus rhizosphere microbial communities from Kellogg Biological Station, Michigan, USA - KBS K5-50-1 metaG... | ecosystem: Host-associated > Plants > Roots >... | reverse complement strand
CCTCGTTCGGCTGGAGGAGGCCCTGGAGCTCCGCCGGATCGTCGAGGCTCGTGTCAAGCCAGATTGCCCAGGCCAATTCGTCCACGATCACCGGCATCCGGTCGTGCAGCCGGCCGACCTGGGCGTTGGGCCCGGCCGTCACGATCGTGAACGTCCGGAGCACCCGGTCGGCCGCCGGGTCGTGCCAGCCCGACCACAGCCCGGCCAGCGCCAGCGGCCGGCCGTCGGAACGGGCGATCAGGTAGGGCTGCCGGCGGGAGCCCACCCGCTGCCACTCGTAGAACCCGTCGACCGGGACGAGACAGCGTTTCCGGCGGAGGGCGTCCCGGAACGCCGGGCTCGCCGTCAGGGTCTCCGCGCGTGCGTTGAACATCCGCGACCCGACCTTCGACGTGTCCGCCCAGTGCGGGATCAGGCCCCAGCGATAGGCCGTGATCGCACGGCGCTCCTCGCGCTGGACGACGACTAGGGCGTCATCGGTCGGCGCCACGTTGAACCGCGGGCCGAGCTCGTCGGCGAGCGGCTCCGCGGCGAAGATCTCGGCCAGGTCCGAGGCGGGCCGCTGCTGGCTGAACCGTCCGCACATTGCCGGCAAGTCTAGACGCGTCTCCTGTATCGTCGGCCGCATGGATCAGCCTCCCGAGCCGCGGCCGGCGGACGACCGTCAGCCACCGGTCGATCGCCGCGCGACGGGTCCGTTGAGCCGGGAGGCCGCGGCGTCGCTGCTCGACCAGGGCGCGGCCCTCATCGAGGGCGGCGAGTACCCGGAGGCCGTCGCGACCTATCAGCGCATCGTCGGGTTCGACGACCCGGAGGTGACCGCGGCCGCGCTCCTCGGCATGGCCCAGGCCCGCTACCGGATGGACGACGAGGCCGGGGCAGTGGGGACGTGGGAGGCGATCCTCGAGCTCCCCGAGACGACATCGACCTACCACGCCTGGCGGAACGTCGCGGCGGGCCGCGTCCGGGACGGCGACCTGAACGGCGCGATCGGTGCGTACCGCGAAGCCGACCGACGCGCTCCGGCCGAGGACAAGGCCGAGATCGCCAACCGACTCGGCTGGCTGGCGAAGGAGACGGGCAACGTCCGGGCGTCGCGACGGTACTTCGCCCGCGGGCGCGGAAGCGTCCTGCCCGTGGCGACGTACGCGATCCTCGGGATCACGATCGCGGTCTCGCTCGCGGCGATGCTGGCCAGCGACGGGCAGCGGATCTTCGACCTGCTCCAGCTGGACAAGTCGGCGGTGGCCTCGGGGGAGATCTGGCGGCTCTTCACCGTGACCCTCCTCCACGATCCGGGCCCGATCGCCCCGTTCTCGCTGCATCTCCTCTTCAACATGTACGCGCTGTACCTTGCCGGCCCGATCGTCGAGCGGCTCTACGGCTCGGCCCGGATGGCGGTCTTCTACCTGGTCTGCGCGCTGGGCGGGTCGCTCGGCAGCTTCGCGCTTGGAAGCGCCCCTGCATCGATCGGCGCGTCGGGAGCGATCTTCGGCCTCTTCGGCATTCTGCTGATCGCGACGCGGACCCATCACCCGGCGCTCGACCGGTCGTCCCGGAACTTCATCGGGCAGCTTGGTGGGATCCTCGTCCTCAACATCCTGATCGGGCTGTCGGCGGCGGGCTACATCGACAACTTCGCCCACGCCGGCGGCTTCGTGACGGGCGCGCTGCTGGGGCTCGCATTCGTGCCGGGCAAGGTCACGACGATCCGCTCCATGTGGCAGTCGGGGGCATCCGGGACCCTCGCGACCGGGTTCATCGGCAGCCCGTTCGGGCGCCTCGCGTCCCTGTTCACCCTCGCGGGGCTGATGGCGATCGCGGTCTTTGTCGGGGTCCAGCGCTGGGGCTGACGATCGTCGGCGCGGTCGCCGGGAACGGCGTCAGGCGCTCGGGGGTCGGACCGGAAGGACGACGCTGACCCGCGCCCCGCGCGGCACGAGGTTCTCGGCGACCGCCGCGCCGCCGTGAGCCCGGGCGAGCTCGCGCACGATCGAGAGCCCGAGGCCTGAGCCCGACCCGGTGCGCGACGAGTCACCGCGGTAGAACCGCTCGAACGCCCGATCCGTGCCCCCCGGCGGAAAGCCCGGACCGTCGTCGACGACGGCGAACACGATCGCCGGACCTGGTACCCCGGCTGCGCCATCGATCCGACGGGCCTCGAGTCGGATGGCTCCGCCCGTGGTAGTCACCGCCAGGGCGTTGTCGACGAGGTTGCCCAGGATGCGGTCGAGTGCGAGCCGATCGGCGGCCAGGGCGAGCGGGGGATCGTCGGCGGCTTCCGGGCCCGAGCCCGACCCAGCGCCTGAGGCGGCGCCCGTGCCCCATCCGGCATCGGTGTCCGCGACCGCGAGATCGACCCCGGCGGTCCCTGCCGCGGCTTCGAAGCGGGCCGCGGTCGAGGCGAGGATCTCTCGCGCGTCGATCGGCTCGAGGTGGAGGGCGTCCGCCCCGGTCCGGAGGCGCTCGATCGCGCCCAGCTGGGCGACGAGGCGCTCGAGCCGGGCGGTCTCCTCGGCGATCGCGGTCGCCGCACGCTCGGCGGCCTCGCCGGTCGCCGTCCCGTCGCTCAGGGCCGCCGCGTAGCCGCCGATGACCGTCAGCGGCGTTCGCAGGTCATGACGCAGATCGGCGAGGAGCTCACCTTCGCGGGCGCGGCTCCGGGCGAGCTCGGCGGCCATCGCGTTGACGCGCTCGGTCAGCTGGCGGACCTCCTTCGGTCCGCCGAGCGGGAGGGCGGGTCCGGGAGGAGCCGCCGGATCGACGAGCTCGGTCGCGCGGCGGGCGAGGCGCTCGAGCGGCCGTGCGACGGAGCGTGAGAGCAGGAGGGCAAGCGGCGCGCCAATGAGCAGCGTCACGAGGATCACGATCGGCAGGCTCCGCCCGACGTCGCGGAGGGCATCGGCGCCGGAGCGGTCGACGGAGGACAGCAGGATCGCCCTGGACCCCACGACGTTCGGGCCGCGGAGGACGAGCGCGGCGTAGTCGTGGACCTGGCCGTCGCCGAATGGCGCCATCCCGGTCAGCGTCTCGCCGATCCGTGTCTCCGTCGGGATCGTGATCGGGACGGTCGGTGCCGGATCGGGGATCCCGACGTCGACGACCGTCCCGTCGGCCGCAAGGAGATGGATCGTCACCCCGTTCGCGATCTCGCCCCGGATCTGGTTGACGACTCGGCGGACCTCACCGTCGACTACGGCGCCGCGGAACCGGACGGCCAGCGTCTGGGCGATGTCCGCGAGGCCGCTGGATGTCGCGTCGGCGTGGAGGCCGCGCAGGACGACGAACATGGTCGTCCCGATCGCCAGCCAGAGCACCACCGCCAGCAACCCGAAGGCGGCAAGGATCCGACCGGTGAGGCTGGCGGGCACGGGCGGTCAGTCGGCGGGTGCGGCGGACGCGCCGGGTTCGCCGGAAGGGCCTCGGTCCGACGGCGGGTCCGGCACGGGCTCGCGACGTGGCGGCACGAGGCGGTAGCCGATGCCCCGAACGGTTTCGATCGGGGGCCCGTCCGCGCCGAGCTTTCGGCGAACCTCGCCGACGTGTACGTCGACGGTCCGCGTCTCGCCCGGGAAATCCGTCCCCCAGACGTCCTCGAGGAGCATGTCGCGCGTGAGGACGACGCCAGGGTCGCGGGCGAGGGCCGCCAGGAGATCGAACTCGCGCGCTCGCAGGCCGAGATCGCGGCCGGCGACCGTCGCTTCGCGCCGGCGCGGATCGATCCGAAGGGATCCCACCTCGATCGGCCGCCCGCCGCGAGCGGTCGCGTCGGTCCGGCGGAGGATCGCCTTGACCCGGGCAACGAGGGCCCGCGGGTTGAAGGGCTTCGTGACGTAGTCGTCGGCCCCGAGCTCGAGACCGACGATCGCGTCGACGTCGTCGTCCCGTGCCGTCAGCATCAGCACCGGCGTCTCGCCCCGCCGGCGGATCTCCCGGCAGACCTCGAGGCCGTCGATCTTCGGAAGCATCAGGTCGAGGATCACGAGGTCCGGGTCATGCCGGGTGTGCCGGGCGAGCGCCTCCTCGCCATCGGCCGCGCTGACGACGGCGAATCCTTCTTTCTCGAGGTAGAGCCGGACGAGCTCGACGATGTGCCGCTCGTCGTCGACGACGAGGATCGTCTTCATCGGACCGGGGTGGGCGTGCGCGTCGGCATCGCGGCGGAGGATACGCCGAGGCCCGGCGGGAACGAACGCGCTTCGTAAGCGGACGGTAAAGCCCTTCCGACGCCGTGACGTCTAAACCAATTGACGTGACCATGGCAAGGGAATAACATGCTAGTTGTGAGTAGCATGAAAGAGCCGAAGCGAGTTGCGGCCTTCGTTGACGGAGCAGTGATCGCGTTCGTTGTGGGTTCGGTCGCCCTAGCTCTGGGCGAGGCAACCCAGCAGCTCCGGGCGCTGGTCGAGGAACGGCCGTTAGCGAGCCTCGGCCTCGCGATTGCCTCAGGTCTCGGAGCGGTGCTTTCGAACAGAATCGTTCGGGGCGATCGCTGGCAGGCCGTCGCCGCCTCGATCGCGTTCGGCGTTGCCGTCCCCGCCATCGTGTCGGTTGTGATCGCGCTTCCCGTGGCGCCGATCGCGATCGTGTACTCGATGGCTGCATGGCCCATAACGGTCCCAGCCGCCTTCGCCTGGATGGTGCTCCTCAGGCTGCAAGCGCGCCACAACAGCCACGGTTCGAACGCGAGGCGAGCGCTCGCCGTCGCATTGGCGGCGGCCTTGCTGTTTGTCGGGTTCACGCAACCCGTCATGACCACTTCTGCGGCGGGCGCTCATTGCATCGCGTTCCCAGGAGAGCGGACGCGAGCCCTTGCGTGGTCGCCCGACGCCGACTGGCTGGGACTTGCGTCCAGCCAGGACGATGGGCAAGGAGTCGTCCGGGTCGTCGAGCGGACGACTGGTCGCGTGATTGAGCTCGATCGCGGGATGCAGGTCGACCTCTTGTCAGGGATCGCCGTCGGCCCGGGTGGTGTCACGACGTACCTGGTCGACGACGAGCCGGGATCGACGAATTCTACGGGTCCCTCGATTTGGCAAGCCTCCCCAGACCTCCCGCGGAGGCGGGTACTCACCCTCCCTACGCCAGCTCTGTTCGACCTGACCTGGACGCCGCTCGGAGTCGCTGCTGTCCAGCGGTACGACGTCGTGGAGGGCGAGGTCCATCGGCTCGTCTGGCTTCGGGCGAGCTCGACGCCCGGCGAGTCACTCGAACGAGTCGATGCGGCCACGATTGCCCGGTATCCCGTCCTGTCTCTTGCCGCGCTCCCGGATCTGTCCACCGAGCTGACAATCCAGGTGGGCACCGAGAGACGTCGGGTGCCATTGCCCACCGATGCCCTCGTCAATGCAACCGTGACGGATGATGGCCGGTACCTCGTTTTTCACGTGCGCAAGGTCAGCACCGACGGCGGGCGCGTCCTGTACGACCAGGTGGTGGCCCAGGCCACCGGGACCGGCGAGCGCGTCGTTCTCGCGGACGAGGCCGGCTGGGAGCCCCATCTGTCGGCCGGGCACGTCGCCTACCTCACGTTCCCGTCAGACAAGGCGAACAGCGCCTGCTTCGCAAATGCTCCGACACAGTGAAGACGCAGGTTCGTCACGTCGATTCCCAGCTGGTCGGCGGCGCGTCGCCCCAACGCGCTATTCGCTGGGCCAGTGCTCCTCGAAGACGACCTCCTCGCGGGGAAGGCGAGCCTCGCCGTGGATCGACTTCGGCCTGCGCGCGGCAGCCGTCGGGTGACCGACCTGGACGATCGTGCGGACCATCCGGTCCTCGGGCAGGGCGAGCATGCGGCCGACCTCGTCGCGGATGTTCGCAATGAGCCAGCTGATCCCGGCCCCGAGGTCGAGCATCCCGGCGCCGATCAGGATGCGCTCGGCGGCGCGGCCCTCGTCGTAGGCGCGGCCGATCGCTCTCTTCTCGTCCGACGGCATCGTGATCGCGATCGCCGCCGGCGCCGTCGCGAGGCCCCGGGTCTGCGGCATGCCCAGCTCGTGGATGGCCCGGATGGTGGCCGGCTCGCGGATGACGATGAACCGCCAGGGCTGGGTGTTCTGACTGCTTCCGGACCAGCGGGCCACATCGACGAGGGCGTCGAGGTCGGCCTGATCCACCGGTCGCGGCTCAAACTCGCGGAACTGGCGCGTGTGACGAAGGGCTCGAAGACGCTCGTCCGGGGTGACCATCCTCAGCCTCCAAGTGCTCGCAGCAGGTTCGCCGACGCCGATCGCAACCGATTCTCCTGGTCGGGGCCGATCTTGTCGGCGAGGTCGGAGATCCTCTGGTCGAGCTTCCGGGCCCGATCCAGGGCCGCGCGCCGATCGCCGGCCGTCAACGCCTGGCGGACATCGGCCGTCATGGAGGTGAGCTCCTTGGCGTCCTTGCCCTTGAGCCCGCCGGGCCCGCCCTGGGCCGCGGCGATTGCCGCGTCCATCGCATCGAGCGCCGCGAACGCGGGATCGCGGCTCGGGGACGGTGCAACGGATGGACTCGCCGACGGCGCGACCGAGGACGAGGCCGACGGACTCGGTGACGGCGTCGTGGAGACAATCACAGGCGGTGGCCCGGACGGCGATCCTCCAGGCGCGAGGAGGCCCCGGAGTTGCGGGGCAAGGAGTGCAATGGCGAGGAGCAGCACGGCCAGCCAGATCGCCGGTTGGAGCCAGCGCGAGCCACCGCGGGCGGGTCGGTCGGCCGTTCTGTCGCGATCCGGGTCATGGCGGCTCGCGTCGATGGGGATGCGCGCGGTCTGCATCAATGGGACGGCTGCCGCGGTCGTCGCTTCGTCGGCCGGCACGGGCTCGGCCACGGCTGCGGCCGCAGCGGCCGCCGATCCCGTGGCGGATCCCGCGGCGACCAGCCCCGCGGCCATCTCCGACGACCATCGTCTCGGGCCGCCGTCGCGGCTCCACCGGCCGAGCGCGAGCGTCAGCCCGCCGGCAACGTCGAGGGCGTCAGGTCGGGCCGCCGGATCGGGCGAGAGCGCCGCGCCGATCGTCTCGTCGAACGCCGGGCCGAGCCATGGCGCCGCCACCGACGGCCGACGGGCCGGGACCTGGGCGGCCGCCACGAGCTCCGCCATCGAGCTCGCCCGGCGGGGCGGTTCGGCCGTCAGCCCGAGGAACGCGACCACGCCGAGGGCGTAGATGTCGGCCGCAGCTGTCGCGCGCTGTCCGGCCAGAATCTCGGGTGCGAGATAGGCGAGCGTGCCGACAGCGGTGCCCGGGGCGGTCAGGTCGCTCAGGCCCTCGGCCTCATCGGGCCGAGCCAGTCCGAAGTCGGCCAGCTTGGCTCGATCCGCGGCGAAGAGGATGTTCGAGGGCTTGACGTCGCGATGGACGATGCCCCGCCGATGGAGCTCGGCGAGCCCATCGGCCACCGACACGAGGATCGGGACGAGCTCGTCGGGTGCCAGCCGGCGCCCGCCGACCAGGCGAGTCGCAAGGGACCCGCCGGCACACAGCTCCATCACGAAGAAGGGCTCCCGGCCGTTGGCGGGATCGCCCGCGTCGACGTCGTAGACGGCCACGACGCTCGGGTGCGCCGCCGCCGCGAGGGATCGGGCCTCGCCCTCGAAGCGCGAGGCCGTCGCCGGGTCGCTCGACAGGTTTGGCAGGAGCACCTTGACCGCGACGTCGCGCTCGAGTCGCTCGTCGCGGGCACGGTGGACAGTCGCCATGCCACCCGATCCGAGTGGGGCCAGGATCCGGTACCGGCTGGCGAGCAGGTCGCCGACGGCGGGCATGCCGGCGAGGGTACCCGATGGGATACGATCGGGCGCCCGCTCCGGAGACCCGATGTTCTCGACGCTGCTCGGTGCCCTGCCACCTGACCCGGACCTGGCCGACGCGACCATGGGCGACCGGATTCGGGCGACGTTCGGCGAGCTCGAGGCGGCCGGGGTCGAGCTCGTCGCGAGCGGTGAGCGGCCCGCTCTTGCCACTCCGTCGGCTCCGCCCGACCCGCCAGACCCGAGTTCGGTCGTCGAGGAATGGCGTCTGGAGACATCGATCGCGACGACGGCAGCGGTGAAGCAGGTCCTCCCGGGGCCCTATTCGGCTGGACGGAACGGCGCCCGCTCAGCTCAGGCCTGGGCCGAGGCCCTCAACCCCACGATCGCGGCCCTCGCGGCGGCGGGCTGCACGTTCGTCGAGATCGACGAGCCCGACGCGCTCGCGATCTCCGTGGTCGCCTCCGAGCGGCGTCGGTTCGTCGACGCGCACCGACGCCTGACCGACGGGATCGGCGGGATCCACCTGTCGTTGACGCTGACCGGTGGGAACCTCGACGTCGCGGGTCCCGCGACCTTCTTCGACCTGCCCTACGCGAGCTTCGCGTTCGACCTGATCGCCGGACCCGACAACTGGCGGCTCATCGCGGCGGCGCCCGGCGATCGCGGCGTGATCTGCGGCGCGATGCCCGCAACGCCGGGCGGCGACAAGAACCGCGACGTCCTCGTCTGGGCCGCTCACTACGCCGCCTCGACCGGCGGACGGGGGCTCGCCCGGGTCGGGCTGGCCAATGCCTCGTCGATGGCGGGGCTGCCCCGGGCCGAGGCGATGTCCCGCCTCAAGATCGTCGCCGAGGCTTCCCGGATCGCCGCCGCGCCGCCCGCGGAGTTGATCGACCGCCTCGATCCGCGGGCCATGGGTCGGAGGTCCCGGCGTCGGCCTGGCGGATGACGGCTCCGACCTCCGACTCTTCCCTTCCGGCCCGGCGCTCGGCCTTCTGGTCGGTCGTCTTCCGCGCGTCGTATCGGGCGATCCGCGTGCTCGCGCCGCTCATCCGGTCGGCGGTCGCGAACGGACTGCCCGGCGTCGATGGGATCGTGGAGCTCCGCTATGTCGGGCGCCGGACCGGTCGGCCGCGGCGGACGCTGGTCACGCTCCTGACCGTGGACGACCGCTGGTACGTCGGCCACCCGAACGGCGCGGCGGGCTGGGTCCGCAACATCGAATCAGCCGGCGTCGTCGAGGTCGACCCGCCGGGAGCGCACGGGTCGCGGTTCGCCGTCTATCGGCTGGACCCGGGACCCGAGCGCGACGCCGTCGTCCGCGCGACGTGGACGCAGCAGCCGTTCCCGGCCGATCTCCTCTACCGAGCCGCACGGCGCCACGTCGCCGCGGTCGGCGTCTACCATCGGTTGGAGCCCGTCACGCTCCCGGCCGAAACCTCAGAAGGAGACTCATGAGCCGTTTCTGGCACGGCTTCGCCGACATGCACACGGTCGCCGACGCGGAGATTGTGATCCGGTCGGCCGACGGCGTCTGGCTCGAGGACACCGCGGGCAACCGCTATCTGGATGCGACGGCGGCCCTCTGGTATTGCAATGTGGGCTACGGCCGGCGGGAGATCGCCGACGCCGTGGGGGAGCAGCTCGTTCGCCTGTCGGCGTACTCGTCGTTCGGCGCGTACACGTCGGAGCCCTCGATTGCCCTCGCGGATCGGCTGGCCGCGCTTGCGCCGATCCCGAACGCGGTCGTCTTCCTCGGCTCGGGCGGCTCGGATGCGGTCGACACGGCCGCCAAGCTCGCCCGCCGCTTCTGGGATGTCGTCGGCCGCCCGGAGAAGCGGGTGATCGTCTCGCGCGAGTTCGGCTACCACGGGATGCACGGCTGGGGCACGTCGCTCGTCGGGATCGGGCCGATGAAGACCGGGTACGGCGGCAACTTCATCGACGAGGTCGTCAACGTCGGCGCGATGGACATCGAGACGCTCGGGGCGCTGTTCGACTCGCGTTCCGACGAGATCGCCGCGTTCATCGGGGAGCCCGTGATCGGCGCGGGTGGCGTCTACCCGCCCGAACCGCATTACTGGCCCGAGGTCTCGCGCCTGTGCCGAGAGCATGACGTCCTCCTGATCGCCGACGAGGTGATCACGGGCTTCGGCCGGACCGGCCAGCTCTGGGCGACGACCCGGTACGGCATCGAGCCCGACATGATCACGTTCGCGAAGGGCGTGTCGTCGGGCTACGTCCCGCTCGGCGGCGTCCTCGTCGGGGAGCGGGTGCGGGGGCCGTTCTGGGACGAGGACGTTCCGGGCGCGGTGTTCCGCCACGGCTACACGTACTCGGGCCACGCGGGAGCCGCCGCGGCCGGGCTCGCGAACCTCGACATCCTCGAGCGGGAGGGTCTCGTGGCACGCGTCGCGACCTTGGAACCGGTCCTCGACCGGGCCGTCCGACGTCTTGCTTCGGCGCCGGGCGTCGGCGAGATCCGGACGGTCGGCCTGACGGCGGCAGTGGCGTTCCGAGCCGACCTCCTCGCGGCCGATCCGGGCCTGCCCGAACGGGCGGTGACGGCGGCGCTGCGTCATGGGGTGGCGACGCGCGTCCTGCGAGGCCACGCCCTCCAGATCTCCCCGCCATTCGTGATCACCGAGGCCGAGATCGCCACGATGGTCGACGGCCTGGGCGCCGCCCTCGAGGACGTGGCTACTCCCTGATCGGCACTGGCTAGCGTCGGGAGATCCGCAGCGCCGCGTCGCGGTAATCCGCGTACGGAGCCGGCGGCCTTCGTCCTTCTGCTCGGGTGGGTCTGAGCCAGTCGATCCGTCGACTCTTCGGATCGATCATCGCGAGACCGCGGATCGGCGGAC
>Ga0207684_10006553_pt1 | contig 10600 bp, 9 predicted proteins | sample KBSK5501metaG_FD_184342 | JGI IMG/M metagenome (GOLD analysis project Ga0207684, IMG submission 184342) | Corn, switchgrass and miscanthus rhizosphere microbial communities from Kellogg Biological Station, Michigan, USA - KBS K5-50-1 metaG... | ecosystem: Host-associated > Plants > Roots >... | reverse complement strand
GGTCCTTTGCCTCGTTGAGCCGACGGTCGGCCTCGACCCCCAGAGCGCCCGACAGATGAAAGACATCCTCCAGGATTTCTGCCGCGAGGGAAAGACCGTTTTCTTTTCCACGCATATCCTGGAAATCGCCGAGCGGATGTGCACGCGACTGGCCATCATCAACCATGGCCGGCTGGTGGCAATGGGGAGCCTGCAAGACCTCCGCCATATGGTCGGGCAGGACGGGCAGTCGCTGGAACAGATCTTCCTCGAGCTGACCGGCAGCCGCGAGGAGGACGTGAGCGGGGTGTTGCGTGGCCTGGAGAGCTAGACCCGGCAGGGGCGGCCTGGAAGGCCTCGAACTTGGCCTGCTGCTCTGGCGCGTCCAGCTGCAGATGTTCATCAACCAGACGGTCCGTAGCCGCCAGGCCGGACGGATCGCGGCGTCCATCACGGGCGCCGCCGTCATCCTGCTCGCCTGGTCGTGGGAAGGGTTCATTACCTGGCTTGGCGTGCAGGCCTCCCACCGCGTACCGGTTCGGGTCGACACCGTCCACGTGCTCAGCGTGGCGTTCCTTGTCTACACTGGCGTGCTGGTCTTCAGCAGCCTCGTCTTTAGCCTCAACGCGCTGCTTCTGAACCCTGACCTCGACATGCTGCTTGCCGCCCCGCGCCCAGTGGAAAGCGTGCTCGCCAGCCGGATGGTGGTACAAATCCTCCGCCTCTTCCTGCTGAGCCTGCTGTTCACGGGACCCGCCCTCATGATGCTCGCGGTCGTCAATCAGAACCCGCTGATCCCATTCGCGTTCGCGATGCTATTTCTGCTGTACCCGGTGTTCGTGGTCGTCATCATCTCGCTGATCAGCCTGCTGCTGGTTCGAATCATCCCGGTCGGACGGGGTCGTGAGGTCCTCACCCTCTTTGGCATCGCGCTGGCCATCGGCATAAACCTGGCCAACTTTCTGCTGAATCCCGCCCTGCGCGATCCGGGATTTGGCCGCCACCCGAGCGTGGCGCCGTCGCTGCCGGATATCCCGGCAGCAAGCTCCTCCTGGATCCCATCGGGCTGGGCCGGCCGCAGCGCCGCGGCCGTTCTGAGCGGCGACTGGGTGACCGCTGGTCAGTGGTTGTTGCTGTTGCTGGCGGCGTCGGCCGCCATCTTCGCCGTGGGTAGCTTGCTCAGCGGTCGCCTCTACATGGCCGGGTGGATCCACGCGGTCCCGCCTCGCCGGCGCCATGCCACACCGAGGGTCCGCCGGTTGAGGGGAGCGGTGCCACTGCTGAGCCCGGTCCTAACGGCGGTGGTGATCAAAGACTGGCGGATGCGCACCCGCGATCTTGCCCAGCTCGTCCGCTTCGTCATGCCCGTCGTGTTCTTGTTCATCATCTTCGGGCTGCGCTTCCCTCGCTTGTTGGACGCAGTGCGAAGCCTCGGCGATGGGCCCCCTGCGGCCATGATCGGATTGATCCCCGCCTGGATCCTGCTCTTCTCGCTGAGCATCTCGCTCGGCCTTTCGGCAGTCAGTCTCGAGGGTAAGAGCATCTGGGTCTACGCGGCATCGCCCAACAGTACGCTGCGCCTCTTGCAGGCGAAGTGCTGGTCCAGCGCGTTGCCGGTCGCCTCGCTCGTCGCCGTGGCCGCGCTCGCGGCAGAAATCATCATCCGCCCTGGATGGCTTTGGGCGGTCACCGCCGTCGTGCTCGCCATCGCCGAGGCAGCCGCGGTGACCACCCTGATGGTCGGGATCGGCGCTGTGTTTGCTCGATTCGATTGGACCGATGCCCGGCGGATGATGCACCCGGCCGGTATCTTCATCGGGATGGGGCTGTTCTCCATTGTCAGCGGTGTCAGCGCTCTGCTCCTGGGGATTTCGATCGCGCTCGCCGCGGTGACGCGATTCCCGCTCTTTACCACCTGGCTGGCCGCGATGACGATCTCGGTTGGAGGGGCGGTCGCTATCGCCGCGCTGGGGATTCTCTTCGGCAATCAGCGGCTGCGGGGGTTAGAGGTCGGCTGACTCCTCGGCGACGCTGACGGGCTCTGGTTCCGACCTTGCCGGCACCCCGATGCGGTGATGATGCCGGCAGCGCGCCTGGTAGGTCGCCGCTCCGCCGATCACGACTAGCGGACCGTCCACCGGCGCCGGGACTCCGTCGACCAGCCGCTGCGTGCGACTCGCCTGGTGCGATCCGCAGCCAGGATACTGGCAGGATGCCTGGAGCTTAGTCAGCCGGTCCGCATAAGCCGCGAGGAGTGGCATGGGTCCGAAGGGACGCGCGAGGAAATCGAGGTCAAGCCCGGCGACGATTACGTGCCGGCCGCGGTTGGCCAGCTCTTCCGCCAGGGCTACGATCTCGTGCCCGAAGAACTGCGCCTCGTCGATGCCGATGACGCGCGTATCGTCGCGAATCTGTTCGGCCAGGGCCGCCACATCAGGCACCGCAATCGCCGGGAAACGAATCTCTCGGTGCGAGGCAACCGCCGCGATCGCGTAGCGATCGTCGAGCGCGGGCTTGAACGCCTGGATCGTCGACCCAGCGTAATGGGCCTGGTCCAGCCTGCGGATCAGCTCCTGGGTCTTGCCGCTGAACATGCAGCCGCTGATCAGGTCGAGGCCGCCCGCCGGCTCGTCGAACCAGACTTCCTGGAAGGCGTGTGCCCGCGGCTCCGGCGTGTGGTGGCGCCGGCAGACCGGAAGGAAGCGCTCCGGCGTCCCATCGACACGCGGGAAATCCCGCGACCCTGACGACTTGTCATGCGGGAAATCCCGCGACCCTGACGACTTGTCATGCGGGAAATCCCGCGACCCTGACGACAAGAAGCCCTGGGTCCGGCTGGCGAGGTTGCGACAGCCCGGTTGGGCGCAGACGCCGTCGTCGAGCTTGAGAGCGACGTCGGCGGCGCACATCAACTCCGGCATCGGCCCGGCGGGCCGACCGGTGTAGTCCAGCTCCCAACCGGCGACCACCACGTCGACCCGGTGGACCGTCGCCATGTCACTGAGCACGTCGACCAGGCGGTCGTCGTACCGTTGCGCGTCGTCGAGCGTGACCAGTTCGGTCGCCGGGTCGAGCTGATCCATCAAGCGATTGGCGTCCGATGGGGCCGCGAGCCGCTGCATCCGGCGACCTTGCCGCTGGGCACGTTCGGCCTCACCATCGAGCTTCTTGGTCTTGCCCGAATGCGTTGGACCGCAGTAGACCGTCAGGCTGCCGAGCCGCTGGTGCTCGCGATCCTCGCGATACCGCTCGTTGATCATGGCCTCACCCCCGGCGAAACTCGACCTTGGCCTCCTCGACCAGCGCGGGGTCGGCGAGGAGATCGGCTCCGGTCATCGCCAGCGCTTTGGCCGCGTCCACCATCGCCTGGTAGCCGCGCGGGGAGCCCGCGGCTTCCAGAAAGGCTTGCGAGTGACCCGGCACCTCGGCCGATGCAATGCCGATCGTTGGATGAAGCGCGGGGACGACGTGGCTCACGTTGCCCATATCCGTGGACCCAGCCCCTGCCCAGGGCACACCCTCGACAGGGTCCACGCCAACGTGGCGGAGATTCTCCTCGAAGAGCCTGGCGAGCACGGCATTGTTGCGAAGGTCGACATACGGCTCCTCATCGAACGTGAGTCGCACTTCGCAGCCGGTCGCGAGTGCCGCCGCCTGGAAAATGTTTTTGACCTTCTGCAGCAGCTCCTGCATATAGGCGTCGTCCCGCGCGCGGACCAGGAATTCGCCGCTGGTCCGCTCCGGAATGATGTTGGGGGCGGTGCCCCCCTCCTTGAGAAAGCCATGAAGCCGAGCCCCCTCCTTCACCTGCTGTCGCAGCAGGCTGATCCCGTTGTAGGCGAGGACGAAGGCATCGAGCGCGTTTATACCCTTCTCCGGATCCCCCGACGCATGCGCGGCCCGGCCGATGAACGCGAAATGCATGTGGGTGACCGCCAGTGCCCAATGGAGCACCTGGGTGCGCGTATCCGGATGGAACATCATCGCGGCGTCGACTTCCTGGAAGATGCCGGCACGGATCAGGCGGATCTTGCCGCCGCCGCCTTCCTCGGCCGGGGTGCCGATAACGAGCACGCGTCCTGGCAGCCGGTCGAGCGCATCGGCCAGCGCGATCCCCGCGCCAGCGGAGGCAGTCGCGATCAGGTTGTGGCCGCAGCCGTGGCCCAAGCCCCGGAGCGCGTCGTACTCGGACAAGAACGCGATCGTGGGGCCCGTCCCATTCCGCCGGCTGGCAACGAAGGCGGTCGGGGTGTTGGCGACGCCGAGCTCGACGCTGAACCCATGTTTCTTGAGCAGCTCGGCCAGCCAGGCGACCGCCTTGTGCTCTTCGTAGCCGATCTCCGGATTGGCGTGAATGGCACGCCCGATCCGTTCCAGTTCCGGCCTGAGCGCGTCGATTCGGGTGCTGATTTCATCCTTCAGCTGGCTGATCGGCGCCTGGGTGACTGACACGCTGGCCAATAATTGTATGGCGATGGCAGAGCCCTTGAACCTCGAGCGGGCTTCCGACGACGAGCTTGCCGGACGGGTGCGCGAAATCATGGCCGAGATGACGCCCCTGGAGGAAGCCCTGGGCCGCTTGCGCGCCCAGATCCAGCAGGTGGTCAGCGAGCAGAAGAAACGCGAGCGCTCTCAGCACCTGAAGGCCCGGATGCAAGTCCGGACCACCGTGGCCCAGGGTCAGATGCCGACGCTGCAACAGGTCGCGGAAAGCTCCAACGACCTGGTTCCGCCAGATGCCGCATTGGCCACGTTGCGGTTCTTCCGTGATAGCGGCACAGAGATTGGGCTCGGCTACGCGACCGGTCGCGAGCCGACGGTCTGGATGACGAACGGCTCCAGCACGGCCGCCGTCAAGACCGTCGCGGAGATCCGATCGCGCTTCCTCGAGGGCTGGGACTTCGGGACCGCCGCGCATCCCGGCGTGAGGATCCACATCCCCAACAGCCGTACCGAAAAGATTCTGCAAGGCTCAGAAGTTTTTGTTCGGTTGAAGGACGGCGCGACCTGATCCCCGAGCTCGAGACGGTCTTTCGCGATGAAAACCTGTAGGAAGGAGACCGAAGGACGAGATCCAGTCGGGCAACATAGACGAGGTGGTGTTAGTTGCTCGTGTCACAGGCGCCATTGCCGCCAGCACCTGGTTTATCGGCACACCTCTGATGGCCCTTGCGGGAGTGCCCTTGCCCTCGGACGCGCAGTACTTCGTGGAGGGTGTTATCGCCGTGCTCATGGGGCTAGCTTTAGTACCAGTGATGCTGGCGATCGGAAACCCGATCCAATCGAGGACGAGAACCTTGGTCCGAGTCAGTGGGGTCACCGTATGCATCGCGCTGGTCGCCTCGGGGCTGGGATTGATCCTCGCGACAGCAGGGCTGCTGGGTGAGGCGGCGCCACGCCTCATTCCGGATAGCGCGATCGTCGTCCTCGTCGCCTTCTTTGTTTGGCTAACGATGGCGTCGATCGTTTTGCGGGGGCCAACCGCGATCGAGCGTTGGACGTTCTGGCTGGGATTGCTTACAGGCGCTTTGTGCGGTCTGGCCGTACTGGGGTCCATCCTGATGGTCGATCTCGCTCAAGGGTCCGTCGTAACCAATGCGACGGTGCTACCCCTTTTCGTGGTCGAGCTTCTTCTCTGGGTTTCGCTGCCGGCCTGGCTGACGGTCGTCGTCGTTGGCTTATCCCCGCCCTTGCTCAGGGAACCAATCGCAGCGCCGGAAGGTGGCGCGGGCGGACCACCGTGAAATGGCGACGGTCGAGCATAGCCAATTTGGATTCACCGCGACTCTATCAAAAAACGCCTGGCGTTGGCTTGCTCGCGCCGGGCGACCGGGGCCTTGGGTCGGGGATCAGGGGCGGGCGACTGGTAGACCGAGCTGGCCTGCAAGTGGCTGGCCGTCTGGCCGATGCACACGAACGTCGGCCCGATAGTCGAGCGGACCACCGTCCAGCTGGACTCGGTCCGGTTCGACAGTGAGCTGGAAGCGCAGCTGACGATGGTCGTCGGCAAGCTCCATCTCTGTGACGCCGTTGCTACCCGGAAAGATTTCGAAGCTCAGGGGGTCCCAGCGCCGTTCGTTCGCGTACTGGAGCTCCGGGCCCATGGGGATGACGGCGCCGGCGCGAACGAACAGTGGCAGCCTTTCGAGTTCGGCCTCGTATTTAATCCAGCGCGGGCCCTCGAATCGCTGATCGGTCCAGAAGTCGTACCAGCCGCCCGCCGGCAGATAGATATTGCGACGCCCGCTTTGCACGAACATCGGAGCCACCAGCAGATCCGGGCCGAGAAGATACTCGTCGTCGATGTGCCAGGTCGTCGGATCCGCCAGATGGTCGTAGACGAGCGGCCGAGCCACCGGCACGCCGTCTGACACGCGACGCGCGGCTGCATATAAGTAAGGAAGCAGTCGATAGCGCAGCTGGGCATAACGCCGGAAGATCGAAAGCGCGGGTTCGCCGTAGGCCCAGGGCTCGCGCGGCGCCGTATGGCCATGGGCCCGAGCATGGGAGAATAGCAGGCCCATTTGTGACCAGCGGACGTAGAGCTCCGGGCTCGGCGGATCGGTGAGCGTCGGGATGCCGAAAAAGCCGCCCATGTCGAAGCTGGCGAAGGCCGCTCCGGACAGGATCCAGCTCAGAGCCCCGCGAAGGCTGGCCGCCATGTCCTCGAATGTGCAAGCCGGGTCGCCACCCCAGTGAACCGGATATCGCTGCGAGCCGGCATAGCCGGAGCGGCCCCAGATCAGGCCATATCCATGCACGTCCTGGGTCGTTTCGAAGACCGCCCGCTGGTAGAGCAGCGGATACAGGTTGTGGAGCTGCTCGGCGGGCGTGCCGTCATGAGGCACCGCATCGTCGGGCATGTCTTCGGCAAAGTCGGTCTTGATCACGGCCACGCCCATCTCGAGCAGCTTGCGGTTCTTGGCTTTGAACCACTCGACCGCCTCGGGGTTGGTGAAGTCGACCGCGGCGCTGGGTTTGGCGAAGCCGTGGACGAGGGCCAGGCCCCCACCCTGCCCTCCCCCAGAGGGGGAGGGGAGAACCGACTGCCCTCCCCCGGAGGGGGAGGGGAGAACCGACTGCTCTCCCCCAGAGGGGGAGGGAGAAACCGATTTTGTTTTCATCAGGAAGCCTCGACGCGCACCCTCGGCGCACATCTCGGAGTCGAGCGGCACATAGGGGCTTTCCCACAGCGACAGCCTGAAGCCGAGCGCTTTGAGCTCCGCGATCATGCCTTTGGGATCGGGAAAGGCCGACTCGTCCCATTCGAGATCTCCATGGTGGCCTTCGTGGTAGCGCATCCAGTAGGGATCGATATGGATGACATCGCAAGGGACCTTTTCCTCTCGCATCCGGCGAGCGACGGTCATCACCTCGTCGCGGTTGCGATAACCCCAACGGCTGATCCAGAACCCAAAGGACCAGTCGGGAGGCACGCCAGGCTTGCCGGTCAGACGATGGTAGGCCTGCACGATCGGGCCAATGCCGTCGCCCATGATCAAGTAGGCGCGCAGATGATCGGCGCGGGCGGTGGCTTGCCAGGCGGCCACCGACGCCTGGCCGAGGTCGTAGTAGAGAGGACCGGTCATGTCAAAGAAGATGCCGTAGCCCTCGGAACTGATCAGTAACGGGACGTTCTTGTATGCCCGATCGCTGCGGACACCGAAGGCATCGACCGTCCACGACGCGAATGCCTGGCCGCGGCGATCGAGCGGCCCGAAGTGCTCGCCCAGCCCGAAGAGCGCCTCATCCGGTTTGAGCCTGGCGGTCAGCCAGCGCAACCCACGGGCATGACCGGTCGGAAAGTGGTGGTAGGCGCCGCGAATGTCACGATCGTTTGGCTCATCCGTAAAGCGCACCGAGCCGGTCGCAGCCTTAAGGCGCAGACGAAAAGGAGCACGGTCGATCTCGATGCTCAGCGCCGATGTTGAAAAGGACCACCCATCGGCTCTGTCTTCCGTTTTCCAGTCGGTGGCGGCTGGCGCATCGTCGACCAGCAACCGGGACGGCCTGCTGGCCCCAACGCCGAAATGGAGACGCACGATGTTGGGTGCCACCGGTCGGATCTCGATTGGAACTACGCTGCCGCGGTCGTCCTCCGCGGCCAGCTCGACCGCCTTACCATGCGCGCGAATGCGGCGCACGCTCGCGATCGATCGAGGGTCGCGGGGGAGAAAGTCGCTGGCCGGGCGCGCCGGTTTGGCCGCTACCAGCCGCGCTGGATCCACTCTTCCAGGTGGGGCCGCTCTCGGCCGATGGTGGTGGGCTTGCCGTGACCAGGGAGCACCTGGGTTTCATCCGGGAGGGTGAAGAGCTTGGCGCGAATGCTCTCGATGATGGTCGAAAAGCTCGCGTATGGGTTTTTCGTGTTTCCCGGTCCGCCTGGAAAGAGGGTGTCGCCGGAAAACAGGCGCTCTCCCCCGACGAAGCAGACGCTGCCGGGAGTATGGCCCGGCGTATGAACCGCCACGAGCTCGTACTCGCCAAAGCGGAAACGCTCGCCGTCCTGGATGCGATGGTCGGCTTTGATCGGCATCATCGATTCGTCTGCCTGGTGGCAGGTGAATCGGGCGTGGGTTTGCGCGCGAACCGGTTTCAGGGCCTGGACGTGGTCGCCGTGTCCGTGCGTCGTCAGGATGTGACTGACGCGCAGGCCCTCGAGCTCTTTGATGATGCGCGGCGCGTCGTTGGCCGCGTCGATCAGGAGCGCCTCTTTGCTTTTCGGATCGCTCAGCACGTAGACGTTGTTGTCGTAGGGACCGACGGAGAACGTCGCGAGCCGGTACACGGGTTGAGTGTATCGAGCCCCCACCCTGCCCTCCCCCGCAGGCGGGGGAGGGGAATTGCGCAGCCCTGCCCTCCCCCAGAGGGGGAGGGAAATCCGAGAATGAGTGACGTGGCCCAGAAACGGCGAATCGGCATGCACGTGCGCACCGGCCGTGGGCTCGACACAGCCGCGGAGATGATCAAAACGCTGCAGCTTCAGACTGTGCAGATCTTCACCGGAAACCCGAGTGCCTGGCGCTCGGCGCCGGTCGATCCCAAGGCCACCGCCTTGTTCAAAGCGGCACTCGAGCAGATGGACGTGCGTCCAGCCATGTCACACGCGATGTACCTGATCAACCTGGCCTCGCCGAATCCGAACTTCCAAAAAAAGTCGCGCGAGGCGCTGAAGGCGGAGCTGGAGCGCGCCGAGGCGTACGGGCTGCAGTACGTCGTCACCCATGTCGGCAGCCATATGGGTGCCGGTGCGCAGGCCGGCATCGATCGGGTGGTGGCCCAGCTCGACCAGATACTGAGCGCGGCCGGTGGATCGGCTACCTGCCTGCTGGAAACTTCTGCCGGGGGCGGCGCCTACGTCGGCGCGAAGTTCGAGGACCTGGCTCAGATCCTTTCGCGATTGGGGCAACACGCGGACCGGCTTGGCGTCTGCCTCGATACCGCCCACGCCTATGCCTCCGGCTACGACGTCGCCGGCGCGGAGGGCATGACCAGGACGCTGGCGGAGCTCACCGCCATCGTTCCGGCGGAGCGGATCCGCGCCTGCCACTGCAACGACACGACCGTGGCGTTGGGCGGAAAGGCGGACCGCCACGTCAACATCGGGCAGGGCAACGTCGGGCTCGAAGGCTTCAGGGCATTGTTGCATTTCGATCCATTGGCCCACTGCGCGTTCGTGCTGGAGACCCCGGGCGAGGAGATGCTGGAGGGGCTCGAGAACCTGAACACACTGCGGGCGCTGCGATGAGCCAGCCGATCGAGGCGGTCCTTTTCGACTACGGTCACACGCTGATCTATTTCGACGAGCGGCCGCACTCCGCGCTGCTCGGCGCCTACGAAAACGTCAACCGGTTGCTGGCCGAGACCTTGGAGCGGGAGGTGCCGGCGGCGCAGATCATGATCGAGAAGGTTTCACAACGAGTGGACGAGGAGATCCAGCGCGACTATGCTGCCGGCCGGCCGGAGGAAGTCGAGATCGCGACCATCTACGACGCCGCCCTCCGCGGCATCGGGCTGGAGCTCGAACCTGAGCTGATCGAGCGGGTCATGGAGCTCGAACAGGAGGGCTGGCGGAGCAGCGTGCACGTCGGCCCGGACGTAGTTCAAACGCTAGAGGGCCTGCGTCGCAAGGGCCTCCGCCTCGGCGTTGTCTCCAACGCCGCCTACCTGCCCCGCCTGATGAAGGCGCAGCTCGCCTGGCTCGGCCTGGCGACGTATTTCGCCGGCGTGACGTTCTCTTCGGAGATCGGCGTGCGCAAACCGCACCCCGCCATTTACCAGGACGCGTTGGCCAAGGTCGGCGTCGAGCCCGCAAGGACGGTGTTCGTCGGGGATCGTGTGCGCGAGGACGTACAGGGGCCGAAATCGCTCGGCATGCGCGCGGTCCTGACGCGGGAATGGCGGCAGGAGAACGACCCGGGTGCCGCGGATTTTGTCATCGAGCGACTCGGCGAGTTACCCGCGGTCCTCAACCATCTGGTGGGCGGGCAACAACGAGCCGATACCTATAATGAGGTGACGTCTCGCGAGTAGCGTCGCGGATGGGGTTCTGGAGGTAGGTGGGGCGGTGGACTTCCGCGAGTATCTGAAGCGCAAGTGTCGCGAGCAGAACATTTCTCTG
>Ga0207684_10006551_pt1 | contig 10600 bp, 10 predicted proteins | sample KBSK5501metaG_FD_184342 | JGI IMG/M metagenome (GOLD analysis project Ga0207684, IMG submission 184342) | Corn, switchgrass and miscanthus rhizosphere microbial communities from Kellogg Biological Station, Michigan, USA - KBS K5-50-1 metaG... | ecosystem: Host-associated > Plants > Roots >... | reverse complement strand
GAAGTAGTTCGCCAAAGAGGGTTTCGTCTGAGGAATCCATCGGTGCCTCCTTTTGATCTTGTTCACGCTTAACGTCAGGAATGTGGGTGGGACAACTCGGCCAAGCACTGGAAGAACGGGTTGAGACCCTGAGCGGCCCACGTGCCAAAGAGACTAAAGAGATCCATGCGCGTGTCGGAGCCTTTGGGACTGCGCGAGCCCCCACTGATCTTGCGCGCAATGACCAGCGGGCGCACACTACGCTCGGCCAGATTATTGTCTGAGGGCACTTCAGGCCTGGCCACAAAGACGAACAGTTCGGGTAAGAAGCGTTCGACACGCTCACACAGCGTATGCAGGGGCGAGGACGTGTGCGCATAGGGCGCACACAGCTGCCAGAGTTCCTGCTCGAACGCACGCAACAGCGTGCGCCGTGCGGCCTCTTGCTTGGCCGGTGGCCAACTCGCATCAGGCCCTGCATAGGCGACGGCCCGCTCATAGAGCGCTTTGACGTCCTTGGCCCGAGGCTCGCACGTCGGCATCCTCGGGGTACTGCTCTTTGAGCTCGTGGCGGTCGCGTAACAGATGCACCCAACAGCGTTGATGCAGTCCCGCATACACATTGTAGGAAGCCAAGAAGTCCGAGCCGAGGACTCCCTCGAAGCGTTCACCGCGCACCGCTTTGACCACCTCGCTGCCACGCGAATGCTGCTACTCGTACTAGCGCAGCTGCGGCGTACAGGCACACCACGCATAGCCATTGCTCCCATCTTCTCGCCATCCCGTTTCATCCATCTGCACCGCTGGGCTAGCGCGAATCTGCTGCTTCACCTCGGCCAACTGCGGCTCCAGCTGCGCTGTGACACGCTGCGCTAGTCCGACGATCTCCCCACTACTCATCGACAGGCCATGCAAGCTGGCCAGATACGCTTGGATTTGGCGCACGGGCAAGCGCATCACCGTGCGCAAATAGGCAAGGAGGCTGGCAAGCTTCACCCCGAAGCGTCCCTGTCCCACCACCTGCCGGCTCACATCCAGTGGGGCTTCCCGCCACGTCCCCGACTTCCTACACCAGCCGTGGTACATCACATGCTCCGTCACCTCGACCGGCGGTGGGGGTGGCAGCTCGATCACTTGTCGCCGCCGGGCCCGACTTCACCCCCCTAAAGCACTCGTGCACACCGGACAGTGCTTGATGCGATGCTCGACCACCTGAGTCGGCGCTTGGCGACGTCGGGCGTGATTGTACTGGGCATCGCGCTTCTTGCGCTGCTTCTTCTCACCTTCTGCTGGCTTGACCACGTTGGCTTTCACGAACGCCGGTGGCGGCGTCTTTTGCTTCTCCAGTTCCTCGATACGTTGGTGGGTCACGGCCAACTGCTCCTGCAGCGCTTGATTTTCTGCCTGCATTGCGCTCACTTGTGCCAGCAGCTGACTCTCTCGTTCCTGCGCCTCGCTCAGGTGGTCCACCACCTCGCTGAATCGCTCCACGAGCCGGCTCGGCTGCTTTTTCAGTTGGGCGATTTCTTCTTCTTGCGTCATGCCCTTAGTTTATCAGAAAGGTTCTTTCTGAACACTATCCTCCTTTTTGCGCGCCTGATCAACTATTACCCATGCGTAAGTCTATTACGCATGCTCTCTTCTATAATAGACAAAGAAGCACTTCTATAGCAAATGAACGACAAGATCCAGGTGCGCCATGGATGTCTCCGAGAAGGTGTCTCCAGAATCCTTGCCCAACGAGGCAACAGCGCACGAATGGTCTGGAGTCGTGATCAGCTGAGCAGAGCATATGATAAAGTAGTGAGTTACCTGTAGATTCGAGATATGCAATCATCGTTCCTGTGGTGCCAGTGAGACAAAAACCACTGTGACACGCTGATAAAGACCCTTGTCTGGGTGCTTTTCCCATGAGGGGCTTTTCCTCTCTGGGCAGATCTGGTTGCTTGTGTTCCTTGTCTTCATTCCCTCCACCTTGCCCCAAATGCTATCCGATGGAAGGGAAGTGATGGCAAATGCTGCTGTGAGAACTGCGATTCCCGGCTTTTAGCTCTACCAAATGTCATTAGTCTGAACGGATACATCTTACCATACACCAATCCTGGTCAATATGACTCGACCAACATCACTACCCTCGGTTTCTCATTGTACGTCGTCTTGAAGAAACGAGTCCTCGAAAGGGGGTGATACACACTCGTTCAGGCATGTCGGTGTTCCCTGACGAAAAGCTACTGTAGAGCTTTCTCAAGTGGCTTGTGGAGCGCTTTGAGAGCGGAGCGCAACAATTAGAACCGAGGCGAAAAGCGCTACTCCCACCACCTCTCAAGCACCTGTAGAGCGTTCCCTACCGTTTGAGCAACTTCCACTGTTTTTCTTGCCTGGCTTCATGGTATGACGATGAAGCCTGAATCGCGATTCTGTTTTACCTGGTTGGTCTTTCCGTTGGGTAAAGGACGCGTGAGGCATCCTTAGAAAGGACTGCTATGAAACATCGTTGGCGCTTGCTTTTCCTCAAAATCGTCATACTTGCAGCGCTGTTCTTGAGTGTGGGGGAAATAATCAGATGCCATACCGAATGTTGTGTAACGATGTACAACGAGAAGGCGCTAAACCCAGTCCAGACCTGGCTTTCGGGCTTTTCTGCTATGTACCCTTACACAACATTCGGTATGGCACCAATAATCACCGCGCAAACAGTGCATGTTGATTTGTCTTGAGGCTGATCTGTTCTCGTTTTCCCTGTTCAAGCAGTGTTCTCGTGTAATCATGTATGCACAGCAGTTACGCGTCTTGTGTAAGCGTTTTCGACCGCTTTGTGCCAGTCACACCTGGTGTATGCTGTGTCTCCGTCTGACACAACGCGTACACGTCGGGCAGTGCTGGTACTGTCCCATTTGATCCCTGCCTGGCGCTGTTATGGCTGCTTGCAGGCTCGTGCTTGTTGTCTCTCATCTGTTTGTAATCTGTTTCTCTTATTTCTCCGTCTGATTTTCCCTGCTGAGGCAGAGAAGGGAGTTCACTTCATGGCGCACTCGCATTCCTCCAATCGTGGTGTCCTTATTGTGCGTCCGCGCAGCGTTCGTCTTATGGATGTTCGTCGTTTGTTCACCTGGTCCATCCTGTGGCGACTGTTCATGGCCTTTTTGATGTGTAGCCTGTATGTGCTTGGTGCGTGGAGCACCCTTACCCCGCGGGCCCCGGTGGCGTATGCTGCCAGCCAGCACCAGGCGCAGTCGCTCACGAGCAAGTCCCCACGACTCGGCACGCGCTTAGCCGCGACCAGTATCAGCGCCTGTCCTGCCCTGACCGGGACGCCCAAAGTGAATGGAACCGTGGATGGCTTGGGCACCCTGGGCTTCTACACCCTGGTCAAGCAGCGCCTCGACGACCGTCTGCAACTGGCGACCAATGTCGCCAACGGCAACCTGGTCGCGCAATCGACCAACCTCCTGATTCAGGGCATCGGCCTCGACCTGGATATCACGGCGACCTACAACTCGCAGTCCAGCGCATCCGGCGTGCTGGGAGCCAACTGGACCCTGAGCGTGGGCAACGGCGTCTCCTTGTCCTTCAGCGGCGGCAACGCCACCCTGCACGGCTCCAGCGGCTTCTCAGCCACCTATCCTGCCGACAGCAGCAGCTATGGCGGCTATGACGAACCACAGGGCCTGGATGCGACCTTGCGCAATAGCACTGTCAACGGTGCGACCCATGTGCTGGTCTTCCAGAAAACCAGCGAATGCTTCGGTTTCAACAGCAGCGGGCAGGAAATCTTTGACCAGGACAAGAATGGTCACCAGATCACCTTCGCCTACAATGGCTCGGGACACCTCTCCAGCCTCACCGACACCCAGAATCGCGTCACCTCCTTTGGTTACGACGCCAACGGGCGCATCAACAAAATCACTGATCCCATTAGCCGTACCATCCAGTACGCCTACGATAGCAACAATAACCTGGCCAGTATCGTTGACCTGAACGGCAAAACGACCTCGTTTGTCTATAGCGGGCACAACCTGACCAGTATCACCGATCCCGACACTCACGCCAGCGCGATTGGCTATCAGACGAGCGGCAATCGTGTCAATGAGCTCACCGACGCCCTCAACACCCACACCAATGTGGCCTATTACTCTCCAGGAGCCAGCCAATGTGGCAGCATTACCGCCTTAGCCTGCACCGTGTTCACCGATGCCAACACCCACACCACGATCTACGGTTACAATAACCTGGAAGTGCAGGACGTGGTGGACGGCAATGGCAACATGGAGCAAAACTCCTACACGCCCGATGCCAACATCAGCCAGTATACTGATGCGCTGGGAGATTTCAGCGTCTTCAATTTCGACGTGGGTAACACCAATAACCTGCTCTCTACCACTGATGGCAGCGGAGCTAAGATCACCTTTGGCTATACCAGCACCAACCCGTACCTGCCCACCACCCTCAACGATGCGCAAGGCCATAGCATGTCCTTTGGCTATGACAGCAACGGCAACCAGACCTCGGCGACAGATACCACCTCCGGCGGGACAGGCTCATCAGCCACCTACAGCTATAATACCAGTGTGGCCTTTGGCTCCTCCCTCTATGGCACGCTGATCTCGGCCAAGGATGGCGATGGCAACGTCACCAGCTACAGCTACGACAGCGTTGGCAACCTGAAAACGGTGACGCCACCCAGCCCGCTGGGCCAGCAGAGCCTGACGGTGGATGGGGTGAGCCGGGTGACCAGCGTGACCGATGGCCGCGGCAAGACAACGAGCTTTACTTACGATAACCTGGATCGGGTGACCAAGATTACCTACAACAACAGCAACTCGATCACCTACACCTATGATGCCAATGGCAATGAGACGAGCGTGGTCGATAACACGGGCACTACCAGCTTCACCTATGATGGGGATAACCGCATCCTGACCAAGACACTGCCGAGTAGCCTGGTGATCACGAGCAGCTACGATCCCGTCGGCAACCTGAAGACCTTCAATGATGGGGGGGGGACCGTCAATTACGACTACGACAACGCCAACCGCGTCACGAAGGTCGAGGAACCCGATGGCTCCATCACCAGCTACGGCTACAACAACGCCAACGAGAAGACCAGCATCAGCTATCCCAACAGCACCGGCATGCTGTTCAGCTATGACAAGGCCGGGCACGTCACCTCGGCAGTGGGCGGGGTGCTCAACGCGCAAGGGCAGATCACGACGACCTATAGCAGCTTCACCTACAGCTATCTGGCGGGCAGTACCCAGACGAACCTGGTTCAATCGGTCAAGCTGTTAGATCCCATCGGACATGTCAACACCTTTACGCGTGACTATAGCTACGACAGTATGAACCGCTTGACCAACGCGGAGGTCTTCAACAGCAGCAACCATGAAGTCGAGGATTGGGGCTATAGCTACGACAAGGCGGGCAACCGGCTCAAGTCCACAGTGTTTTCCTCGGGGTCAACCATGACCTATAGCTACAATGGGGCCAATGAACTGACCAAGACTGTGCAGGGGTCCACAACGGTCACCTATAGCTATGATGGCAACGGCAACCAGACCAGCTCATCCATTGGTCCCTCCTTTACGTACAATGACAAGAACCAGACGACGGTCATTGGCAGCAACAGCTACACCTATAGCGGTCCCAGCCAGGTCGATCGCGTGAAGGTCAATACGTTGACCGACAACTATAGCGGCCTGGGGCTGAGCAACCAGTCGGACTCCAGCGGCACCACCTACTACACCCGTTGTAGCTGCGGCCTGTTAGTGAACGAACGCATGCCCGGTGGCGGCAAAAAATACTACCTCTTTGATGGGCTGGGCTCGGTTGTCGGGCTGACGAACAGCAGCAGCAGCGAGGTCAACGCCTACGACTACGACCCGTATGGGGTCATCTTGCATGAAACACAACAGGTCACCAATCCGTGGCAGTACGCGGAAGGCTATTTCGAGAGTAGTACCGGCCTGGTCAAATTCGGCACACGCTACTATAATCCGAACCTGGGGCGCTGGACGCAACAGGATCCGGTGGGTGGTAGCTTGGGGAGCCCTGACTCGCTCAATCGCTACCTCTATGCCCAAGATAATCCGGTCAATCTGGTGGATCCGAGCGGTGGTCAGTCATGGTGGGATTGGTTCCAAAAGTGTATAACTCAACCGATACCAGGGATACTCGCGCTTGCAGGGTCCATCATCGGAGGTTTTGCGGGTGCTTATGCTTTCGTTCTTGCTATTCTTGGAATAACAACAGTGCCTTTCTGGGTATCCTGGGCGGGGTTAATCGGTTTAGTATTGTTTTTAGGTGCGACAATCTTTTGCCTAGGCGTCGCCACTGGCGCCTGGCAGAGGTGGGGCTGACAGCCCAATGGTAATCCAACGGTGCTAGATTTTACGACCGTTGGTTAGTAAGCTAACAACAAAGACTCCTTCTGTCTCTTGTTGCTAACGAGGCAGAAGGAGGGATATATGAGTCATCCCGCAATTTCGGGAAACCTGCCAAGCAGCAATAATGGAGTAAAACAGGAAAAGTGAGGGCTAGGCAAAAACAGACCTCCTGAGCTAGACTGTAGAAAATGAAAACAACAGCAGAGCCAGGAAGTTATGCATATCGATGCAGTCAAAGTATGACATACTTCAAGAAAATGAACAAGATGGGCAGAAAACGTCGCAGGAAATCACCCAATTGCTTGAAGAATTTCTTTTGCCGCTCTTGCTTGTACTAGATGCGCTCCTTGACAAGAGACTGGTACGAACATTGGTGCAGTGTTGCGTGACGATCATTCGTTTCAGAAATACCAAACAAGGATTACAGTTGAGCGAACTTGGGTCCTCTATGGATGGATATCAGGGAGTAGCGGTGAAAGCAACAGCAGGAACGAAGAGAAGAAGTAATCTGCTTCGGTCCATCAAATGGAGTGTTCTGCAAATTGATCGCTACTTGCTAGAGGAAGCTGATAAAGCGGTGAACAAGCTCAAAGAGCAAGGGAGAAGGATTTTCTGTATCGGGGATGGGAGTGTGCTAGAGAAACCGGAAAGCAGTAAAATAGAGGGACTCTGTCCGGTGGTCTCAAGTAAAGCCAAACGACTGAATCGTTCAAGAAAAGGACTTGTTTTCAATTTTCCGCCAAGAAAACCGGTCACCGTGACAGGCATGCAGTGGACAGGTGTATTCATTACCGGAATAAACGGCCATCATAAAAGTAGCGTTGCTGAGTTGGTGGACGACGAAAGGAGACGATGCAACAAACCTAAGAACACAAGAAGAAGCGTTGCTGAGAAAATGTGTGAGGCAATGGGGGGATATGCTGCTGCACATCTTTGATCGTGGATATGCTTCAGGTCCTTGGATACAGGTGCTTCAGTCCTTGAAAGTACGGTTTGTGATCAGATGGAAAAAAGGGCATCACTTTTTCGATGCGAAAGGGGAAGAGAAGAAATTATGGCAGATTGGGCAAGGGAAAAAGTACTTTGCGCATAAGCAAATTCATGATGTCCATACCGGCGAAAAGATGCCCTGTGATATTTGGTGGGCACTAGTACGACATGAAGACTACGCCTATCAGCTGTATCGGGTCAAAGTTCGCGTCAAGAAAAAGATCTGGTATCTGGTGACCAGTGAGCAAGTAAGAACAGAAAATCAGGTGTGGGAGATTGTTTTTGCCTATAGAAGGCGTTGGCAAATTGAACTGAGTTTCGTTACGGAAAATGCGAGTTAGCGCTGGAGAGTCAACGCCTGTGGGCATTTGAAAATCGCCTCAAACTTCTTGGGATGGTGACACTGGGTCTATGCCTTTCTGCTTCACTTGCTCAATCCAACGTATAGTCATCTTGTAGCACATGTCCTGCGTTTAAAATACCATCGAACCGGAAAACGTTGCCGAGAAGTCCTCGCACCGCTTTACCGATTACGCTGGGCGATCAGTCGTCTTTGGGCCGACCATCACCCAGTTCTTGGGAGTATTTTTCCTCCAAACTTAAAGACTCTTCGGGCTGTGGCGTCTTTAAAATACTAGACGGGCTTCCCAAAACTTCGGGTTGACTCATATATCTGATATTCTCAGCCCAGTGTTCATTTGGCCTCTCGACACTTGAGAACGGAAAGGGAAATCTTATGAAGCGGATAGAGATATGGTTATTTTCCAGTTTCGTATTGGTAGCTTCCATCTTAATAATACTTGTCCTGGGATTTAAGATTTTACCAACTCCTTTTGTATTAGTAGCAGCAGCTTTGTATCTAGTTGCTCTCGTCATAGTCATAAATTTCTTGTTTGGCAATTCCTGCTGAGCGATAATTAGGAAGGCTCTTCCCCAAAAGAAGTGAGCCTGCTTGCTACGAATGACAAAAAAGGTTGAGAACATCGGCAGCTGGAGTTGGCGAGAGGATTCTGAGAGGAGAAACAGGAAACAGGAAACACGAACAGAAGAGGAAAACGCTCTGTCCAGATCAGGCCGCATGAAGCAAGCGTTGGCGTAACAGCGGGAGTTTGGCGCGGCCAAACATGGAGCGCTTGACCAATTTGAGCTTGTGGACCTGTGCCTCGACTGGCCCATTGCTGTAGGAGAGAGTCAGTCCAGCCACGACGGCATCCTTGTCTTTGAGCAAGCTGTGAGCAAAGCCAGACAGTTCCGCGATGTGGCTAGCTTCCACGGCCTGCAGCCACATCTCAAATTCCTGGCCTCGACGCAGACGCAGCATGGTCATAAACTGCTGCGTGAGCTGGTACGACCTCTGCGCCATGGCACTGCGCTGGCAGATCAGTGCGAGCTCGGCTTGTTCCTCTGTGGTCAGCTCTTTGGGCTCACGAATGAACAACCAGGTCGCCTCGTGCGCGGAGAAGCGTTCTGCCGCTGTTACAGGAGGGAGAAGACTCGGCGAAGGCTCATCGGCAAGCGCTTTCACACATCGCTGGACGATGCGTACCGTTCCCGGAAAGCCTTGCGCACGAATTTCTTCGTAGAGCTGTTTGCCCTCGTGCATTCCGGCAGGCCCTCGTTCCAGCACATACGGCGCATAGGGATCAAAGACACTGCGACGCCGTGACTTCCGCTTCCAGGTGGGGGCTGCCCCTCGTTTGAGCCAGTTGCGGACCGCTTTTTCCGACATGCCTATCCGCCTGGCAATCGCTGCCTGCGTTAGACCGTGTGCGTGAAGCTCCGTGATCTGCCGAAAACGATCATCACGGCTGGCTTGATGAGCCTGATGGGCTTGCTCAATATGAGCAGGGGTGCGTTGTTGCCAGATGGCGGGTGTGGGCAGCGGGCGAGGGAGTTCCTCGGTTGCCTTCGCCGGCGCAAGCTGCTCGCCGTCACCCTGACGAATCTCCGCACGACAGTGCGCAAGAATCTTCTCCAGGACCTCGGCCAGGTTGCGAACCAGATGGAAGCGATCCACCACCTGCTGGGCTTGCGGTGCGGCACGGCTAACCGCCTTCATGTACTTCTTGCCCCGATCACGGCTCACCACTTCCACCTTGGGATGCGCGTCTCCGCCACCGCTCCAGGGTCGCGCTTTCCCGATCGGCAAGCACCTCGACGATCTTGCGGCGTTCGAGATCCACCAGCACCGTTCCATAGCGGTGGCGCTTCTTCCAGGCAAAATCATCCACCCCAAGTACCCGTACCGCAGGGGCCACGGGCGTTGGCAACTGCATCAGATGGCGCAAGAGGGTTGTCGGGGTGGTGGCGATCGCTCCTCGGTCAGCCAGTCGCGTGCCCATCTGTCCACCTGTCGCCACCCCAAGAGCTTGCACAAGCGCGATGAGTCTGCTGGTCATCCGTGCATAGGACTGCACCAGCCCTGGGAGCCACTCTGTAAAGATTTTGCGCGAACACGTTGGCATCGTACACACGAATTTGCGCACGGTGAGTGCCAGGATCACGTTGCGACCGGCACACGGGAGATCGGCGACCGTTCGTTGGTAGTGTCCGTGGATACGAGCCGAAGGCTGATGGCACTGCGGGCACGGCATGCTTGTCGTGTGACATGCCACGCCAATGACAAGTTCGCTGGCACTAGGATGAACCGACGTCACCGCGATTCCGGCGGGCAGGTGGAACAAAGAAGAGAAGAGAGCCATCTCTCTGGGGTCCATTGCTAGAATTCTCCTGATAGGTTAAGACTGATGCTATTGTAGCAGAACCTCCAGACTTTTACAGCAAGCGGGCTCACTTCTTTTGGGGATAGGCCTTTCTAATTATCTCTCAACAGCATTGCAAGAAGAAGTCAACGAGTCTGGAACCTTTTCAAGGCCTGGTATCAAAATTGATGTGAAGGCCGAACCCGACGACGATGAAGTCGATGTTGAGATGGCTATCGTCCCTACTTTCCCCTGTCGCCTCACCGTCGAAATTGCGTACCGGCAGGCCATCAATCTTCAAGAAATCCCCCCACACAAGGCATTTCGCCTGCGTGATAGATCTCACCGGCTTCATCGGAGAGCGAGGATACCTGTAGAGATGATTAGAACACTGCTACCATGTATTTCAGGGTACTCTTAGGGGACTCACGGGAATAAAGTATACAGAAGGGAACGGATGTGATAAGCTGAGGGCATGATAGAGTTTTCTCAGCACGATCAATTCAAAGTGATGCACGGAGTGCTCAATGAGCGACAGTGGCGGCT
>Ga0207684_10006548_pt1 | contig 10608 bp, 7 predicted proteins | sample KBSK5501metaG_FD_184342 | JGI IMG/M metagenome (GOLD analysis project Ga0207684, IMG submission 184342) | Corn, switchgrass and miscanthus rhizosphere microbial communities from Kellogg Biological Station, Michigan, USA - KBS K5-50-1 metaG... | ecosystem: Host-associated > Plants > Roots >... | reverse complement strand
AAATCGGATTGAAACTGTTGCCTGGCGCGCGCAAATCGCACGCCTGGTCCCAAATAGTCTCGACAGCCATCTCAATCTCGCATCCGCAGCTCTGCGTTTTGGCGAACTCGACACCGCCCGCAAGGCCCTTGAGCACGTCCGGCCTAACGACCGTGAAAAAGCAGCATATCATGTGGTGGCCGGCTGGCTCTCCCGCGCGCAGGGTAATGAAGCCGGCTTGCTGGAACATTTTGCCGCCGCCGTCAAGCAAGAGCCTGGCAACGATCTTTATCAATTCAATCTGGCTGTTCTGCAGATCAAATCCGGAGAAGGAGAAAAGAACGAGCAAGCCCGGGCCACTCTCCAGCGGTTGACAAAAGTTCCTGAATTTCGCGCCGGCGCGCTGCGCGCTTTGCTCAATGACGCCGTTGAGCGAAATGATCTCGCCTCGGCTGATGCCCTTGCCCAGGAATTGCAGATGTCGCCGCAAGTAACCTTTGGTGATTATCTGCTTTGCCTGAATTTTTATCGAAAACTGGACGAGAAGAAATTTGCCGCTTTGCTCGAGAAAGTGAAACCGGTGGCGGCTCGAAATGCTTCTGATCTGGGACTGTTGATGGACTGGATGAACAACAACGGGATGGCGGCAGAAGTGTTAAAGTGGACGGAAAAGTTGAACGGAGACCTGACCAGCAAGCCACCAGCTTCTATCGCGGTGGCGGAGGCGTTTACCGAGGTAAAAAATTGGTCGCGCTTGAAGCGTTGGACCCGCAGCGGATCATGGAGCAATTCCGATTACATTCGTCTCGCTTATCAAGCTTTCGCTGCACGCCAATCACGCCAGAGCGGGGCAGACGCGGAGTTCAATTCCTTGTGGCGCTCGGCGGAAAAAGCAGCTAACGACGAGCCGCAGCGCGAACTAAACCTGGCGCGCCTGGCCACGAAATGGAATCTGATGTTCGAAGCTGAGCAACTTTGGCTGCGCGTGGCAAAGAACACGCCGATGCGCCGCGAAGCACTGGACGCACTTTCGCGCATTTACCGGACTAACAGCGATCTTCCAAATCTCTATCGCACGTTGCAGCGCCTGCACGAAAGTTCGCCCGCTGAACCTGCGGCCGCCGCGAACTACGCGCGCCTTGCCCTGCTCCTCGAGCAAAATGCGGCTGAGGGACATCGCGTAGCAAAAGAAGCATACGATCGCGCTCCCACCGAGGTTAACTGCGCTGTGACTTATGCCTTCTCACTCTATGGCCTCGGACGCACCGCCGAAGGATTGGAAGTTATCAAAAAGCTACCGAACGATCAGCTGCATGATCCGCACGCCGCGGTCTACGTGGCCGTTCTTTTATTGGATGAGAATCAGGTCGACGCCGCCAAGGAATACATCGAGACGGCGCGACGCGGTCCGATTTTTATTGAAGAAAAAAAACTGCTCGATGAGGCGCTGGCTAAAGTAGCGGCCGCGCCGCCAAGCCCCAGTGGTTCGCCGGCCACCACAACCTCTCCGGGCCCAGCAAAATCGCCGCAGCCTGCGCCGACACTCAGCCCTACTCCGGAAGCGACAAAAGTTTCCGGACCCGAGTCGATGGCCACTCCCTAACTTTAGAGCGGCGAGGCGAACCAAATCTGGGTTCGGATGTATAAAAATTTACTTCGCTGCTGGAGCCCGCGTATTTCCCGCGGCCGACGTCATTGCCTTTTCAACGATAACGGCCGCTAAATTTTGCGTCGCGGAATCGAGTGCTTCGTTTGCCTCCTTCAACTTTTGCGTTTGGCGTGAATCGATCTTTCTCCGAACCTCGCTCGCCAGTTCCAAAATTCGCTTTTTCTCAATCTCGCCGAGTTGATCACCAACCAAACCCAAACCCGACTCCACCGCCGCCAGCATTTCCTCGGATTTCAACTTCGTCTCCGTCCAGATTCGTTCGCTCACATCTGCAAATGCATGGTCAAGCGATTCCGCCAGCATTGACTCAACTGCTTGATCCGTTACATCGACTGCACTCTTCACCTCAATTATTTTCTCGTTTCCAGTTTTTATATCACGCGCCAGCACCTGCAAAATCCCGTTCGCATCGATTTCAAATTGAACGCCGACCCGAGGAACTCCTTTCGGAGCTGGTTCGAACTCGATCTCAAATTCACCCAATCTCCAGTTGTCGCGCGCCATTTCGCGTTCGCCCTGCAGGACTTTGATGGACATCGCGCGTTGGTTATGCACCGCCGTGGTAAACATTTCGCCTGCTCTCATCGGAATGGTTGAGTTGCGCGGGATAATAACATTCATTAGTCCCCCAAACGTCTCGATGCCTAACGACAGCGGTGTGACGTCGAGAAGTACGACCTCCTGAACAGCGCCGGACAGGATTCCGGCTTGGATCGTTGCCCCGATGGCGACAGCTTCGTCTGGATTTTGTGAAACGTTCGGCTGACGGCCAAAAATTTCGGCAACATACCGCCGGACTAACGGCATTCGCGTAACGCCCCCGACCAGGATCACGTCGTCGAGTTCGCCCGGCGAAATCCTGGCATCGGCCAAGGCACGCAAACAATGCAGCCGGGTCCGCTCAATAATCGGCCGGGCGATATTTTCGAGCTCTTCGCGGGAAAGATCGACCGGCAAAGTTTTTGCGCCGTCGAAAAATGGGATCTCGATACCGATCTTTTCCTCAGTCGAGAGCCGATGTTTGGCATCTACTATCCCTTCTCTTAACCGTTGTAGAGCGGTTGTGTCCGCTGCCGAGCTTTTCCAACTCGGCCTTTCACAGAAACGGGCCACGATCGATCGGCAGAGTGCATTATCAATATCATCGCCGCCCAGGCGTGTGTTTCCGTTGGTTGCCAGCACTTCGAAAACTCCTTCCTTCAATTCCAGGATTGAAATGTCGAACGTGCCGCCGCCAAGATCGTAAACTGCAATCCGCGATTTGCTTTGTGACCTATCGAGACCGTAGGCCAGCGCCGCCGCGGTCGGCTCGTTCACAATTCGCTCCACGAGAAATCCGGCGAGGTCTCCTGCTTTCTTTGTCGCCGTGCGCTGAGCATCGTTGAAATAAGCCGGCACGGTGATTACGGCGCGGGTGACGCTGCATCCCAACGCATTTTCAGCGTCCCGTTTCAATTTTCTTAAAACAAAGGCCGAGATTTCCTCCGGAGCGTAGTCAAGAGCGCCGATTTGAACTCGCAGCGGCGCTTCTCGATGCCGTGTTAAGCGGTAATCGACGTCAACATCTTCATCTCGAACGTCGCTCCCACGCAGTCCGATAAACCGTTTTATCGAATAAATAGTCGATTCCGGATATATCGCACGCATACGCGCCGCGGCTTGGCCAATAAGCGGCTCGCCAGTTTTAGGAATGTGAACGACTGACGGAGTCAAGCGCTCGCCATTCGCATCGGCCAGAAGAATGGGAAAGCCCGCCTCCATGATGCCGATTAGCGAATTGGTTGTGCCGAGATCGATCCCGACGATGTCGTCCATGAAGAAAAAGTTTACGGTTGCCCGCGGAAACTCTCAACTGATCGCGTTGGTCCAATCCTCGATATCGTTCGGGGCCAAGCGGTCAGGGCCCTCCAGCCGGGCGTCTCGAAATCCCCGCTCATGGATGTCCGGTAAATACTGCTCACGCGAAAGCAACGTGCCTCGGCAAACCCGATCGGTGGCGGCAAGGGAGCTTTCGCCGCGCCAGCGCTGGAGAAGCTCATCGATAATGGCGCGCGGGATTCGGGCGCGCTCGCTTGGATAAATATACCCAAACAACACGATGTGACTAAGCAGCACGCCCCAATGAGAGTCAAAACGTTCGAGAAGGTGTCTCCAATCAAGCTCCTCGGCGCAACTTTCAACAATATGCACGACGTCCGCGCCATCAAATCGCTCGCGCTCCATGATGAAAGCTTTCATCCAAATGATCTCCTCGGGAGCGCACATTTTGGCGGAGAGACCAAATGCCTGCGCATCGCGTGCCCGCTCAAACCACAAGTCATCGACTTCACAAAGACCATTACCGGCGCGATAAATCAGGTCGATGCAGTTCTCGCCGGACCTAACTTTTCCCAACCAATGCGGGAACGTTTTCTCCGATTCGAATCCTCTGCGACCAAGCGTCTCCAGTGCTCGTTCAAAGTCATTGCGGCGCAGAAACAGATCGAAATCCTTCGTGTTTCGATGGATCCCGGTGTAGACGCCGAATGCGTAAGCACCACCCATCAGAAATGGTATACTTGCTTTCTGGAGCACCTCCATGGCTTCGCGATAAAATTTATCGCTTTGGCCGGGCTCGCCGCTGGTTGTCGCCTCTGCGCTCATTCACAATGTTAAACGAAACCGAACATCAACACACGTGCATCGGATTGCCTGTAGCAATCGCACAGCGAAACGTCCGATGAACAGCACGAATCCGTTTACTCTTTCGAAAGATGGCTGAGCGAAAACTGCGCATCGCCGCAACCGCCGATATTCACTACGGCAAACATTCCCGTGGTGTGTTCCACGACGCTCTCGCTGAAATTTCCCGGAGTGCGGATGTGCTGCTCTTTTGCGGCGACCTAACCGATTACGGACTGGCGGAGGAAGCGGAGGAACTCGTTGCCGATATTCGATCTGCCGTCCGGATTCCCATGCTCGCCGTGCTCGGCAACCATGATTTCGAATCGGGCGAATCCGAACTTGTCTGCAAGGTTCTTGATGGTGCTGGTGTGAATGTCCTGAACGGTGAAGCGGCCGAAATTGAGGGTGTCGGCTTCGCCGGCGTTTGCGGATTCGGTGGTGGATTTGGCCGCAGAATGCTGAACGCATGGGGAGAACCCCTCATCAAAAAATTTGTGCAAGAAGCGATCGATCAAGCTGTCCGTCTGGAACAGGCGCTCGCCAAATTGCAGACAGATCGTCGTGTTGCGGTCCTCCACTATTCGCCAATTCGGGCAACGGTGCAGGGAGAAGACCCCGAGATATTCGCGTTTCTCGGTTCCACTCGTTTGGAGGAACCAATCAACCGCTTCCGGGTCACTGCGGTCTTCCATGGCCATGCCCACAACGGCGCCGCGGAAGGTTCCACGGCGACGAATATTCCGGTTTACAATGTTTCCGCTCCCGTGTTGCAAAGGGCCGGCAAACCGTACCGGATTATCGAGCTATGAGGCAGCGGAGTTCGGCGGTCATAGACCGCCGCTACAGTTATCAGTCTTTGTAGGGATCAATAATGCCGCGCCCGGCCATCGCCACCCCAAGCGGTCGCAGCGTGTGCAGGATTCGAATCGTTCCGGCGTGCGCGTTCAGAACGTCTGGTAAACGCCGGTAGGCTTGCGGCGCCTCGTCAAGATCGCCGCCGCGCAGAATAATTCCGCGATCCGCCAGCCACTTCATCATTTCATCATGCCGGACCAGTCCTTCCCGCCGAATCCGCTTATTTCCAACTTTCTCAAACCGGCCCTTGGCGGCAGTGCGCGACATGATTCGTCCGGCGCCATGAATCGTGGAGTACAACGCCTCACGCGATATTGGCGAATCAAGACCTTCAATAATCACTGCATCATCGCCCATACTTCCCCCCACAAAACCTTTTTGCCCCGGAAATGCTGGTGTGGCTCCTTTACGCACGACCCAATAATCCTCACTGTCATGCCGCTCGCGCCACGCGAAGTTGTGGTGATTGTGCACCTCTTCGGCGATCTGCGCCCTTAAAATCCCGCGCACGACGTGCCGTGCCACAGCTTCACGTCCCGCGTAGGCATAACGACCGGCCAGATGCATTCCGGCGAGGTAGTCGCGGCCAATCTCCGATGTTTCCTCCACTATGGTCGGTGCTACATCCATGCCATCCTTGCCACCGGCCGCTTTCAAGAAATGTGTCGCGGTTTTATGACCAAGGCCACGTGAGCCAAAATGCACCCCCACCCATATCCGATCCTGCTCGTCGGCAAAAAGATCGACATAATGATTCCCGCCGCCCACTGTGCCAAGCTGATCGGCTGCTGCCTTTTTCAATCCACCCATCGGCTCCAATTGCCATGCCGGATCTTCAAATAGTTCGTGATCGATTCGGGTTTTGCTTGTGCGTCCGATGCCAAACGAAATCTCCCGCACAACATCGTTCATGATCTTTTCGACCGACGAACGGATCTGCGAAAGATTTATATCGGTACGGACCGCCAGGTTCCCGCAGGCGATGTCAAAACCGACGCCGCTGAGCGAAATCTTATTCTTATAAGCAACCACGCCGCCAATCGGTTGGGCATAGCCTTTGTGCCCGTCAGCACATAGCACAGCGCGCTCTCCGCCGGCCGCGACACAAGTTTCAATCTGCTTGATTGTCGCTTCGTCGTGCTCTCCAAAAATCTTGGTCTTCTTTTCGGGCTCTTCCATGGCGTGATTAATCTACGGCAAACCGAATAGCACACACCCTGTCTTTGCTGTAGCGGCCGCTGCCTCAGCGGTTCGGGCGTTCCCGCCGCCGCAGCAGCCCGCCTCTACAGGATTAGCGCGTACGTCTGCCGAGAGATCGTCTCGCGACTGTCTTCCATGTTTCCACGCCGCGGCGATCCCGAATGGGCACAACGCAACGCACCGCTGCGACGGAATCAAACGTGACAGCACTGAATGGCAATTTGATTACGGCCGCGAGTTCTTCTTTTATTCGGGCCGGAAGTTTTTTGTAGAGAAGGCTAACATGCGGATCACGCGGAGAGTTTATTCTCATTCCCAACGCCGGCCCAAGGTTGCTGCTCAGCTTTTCGAGCGACTGATTCGATTCAAACCGCACGAAAAGAGTTTTCGTAAATTTCTCTGAGAACGCTGTTCCCCGAATCCGCAGACGAACCGGCGATGCAGTAAACGCTTGCAAAATCTTCGCGAGCGGCAGTCGAGCTTCGCGCGTCGCAAAAAGTGTCAGGTGCGGCTCAAAACGGGGCGCATCGAACTCCTTGGCGAGAATGCGGATGAGTTGACGAAACAATTCCCGTTCCGACTTGGCTGGCATCAGCCAGTAAACGATCGCGGTGTCTTTAGGCATGCGGTAGCGGCGCTACGCGGGCGCCAATTTCCTGAATCGATGGTGACAGACCGCGGCTACAGATTCAATTCGCGATAACAACCAGATATAAAATTCGCTAAGTACCACCCTTTAAAATTTTTGACCCAAAAATCCTTGGACTTCATCGCGGCGCAGTCAATCCGAACGGAGTCATGTCGATGCTGAAAAGTGATTCGTTGAAGCGATGAAGGATTGAAGCGGGCCGGCTCGCTCTACTGCTTCTCTGCTTCAACTCTTGAACGCTTCATCTCTTCAGCGCAAGGTTCCAGTCATGCCGACCAATGTTCTCAGGACCGAGCTGAAATGCTGTTGCCGCGATCCGATCACCGGCTTCTACCGCGACGGCTATTGTCGAACCGGTCCGGAAGATGTGGGGCTGCACACTGTTTGTGTTCAGTCCACGCGAGAATTTCTCGATTTTTCGGTACTCGACGGCAACGATTTGGTAACGCCGCACCCGGAATGGGGCTTTCCCGGGCTCGAACCCGGAGACAAGTGGTGCGTCTGCGTGACGCGATGGAAAGATGCTTTGGAACACGGCGTCGCACCACCAGTTGATCTCGAAGCGACGCATTCATCCGCCCTTGAGTTTGTTAGTCTCGAAGACCTCAAGGCACACGCGCTCGTTTAATTTGACTCTGTCAGTCCCGGGGGAAGTCTGACGTTGAGCGGACTCCATCAAGGGGAGCATTCTCCTACCTTTAACTGTCGCGCTTTCTCGGGCAGCAACCTCGTTAAGCAAAATAAGACATTGCTTTCGTGGCTCGGAAGCAGCTATCGAAAGAGGAGTGCCCCGCCCTTTTAAGCTTTTTAATTTAATCGTTCTGACTGCACTGCTTGCGCCTCAGAGTTTTGCCCAATCAAAACGGCGACACGCTGTCGATCAGCAGGCGAGAGTAGGTTTCACACCCGACGGCCGTGTTGTCTTGCAACCGTTCTCGATGGATAAACCGTTGCCACGGGTCGAATCAAACGTGCAGGTGGCCTACTATGTGCCGCGCGCAATTCCTCGCGCTCAGAGCGGCGCCGAAGAGGAATCGGGCATTATCGGAGCGATTGAACCGGACCGGGACCATCCAACCGTGGCCGGAAATCGCGCAATATTGCGTCATGGGGTGGCTTACGCGCCGGCTAACGCACCGGCCAATGTTAAATCCGCAATTTGGGCCGTGAACACAATTCGCTCCAAACCTTACCATTGGGGCGGCGGACACGGTTCTTTTAACGATTCCGGGTACGACTGTTCTGGCACCGTCTCCTTCGCTCTCTACCACGCTGGCGTGCTCAATCAGCCGTTGCCATCGAGCGATTTTCTTGGTTTTGGCCAACGCGGACGCGGACGATGGATTACCATCTACTCACGGCACGGTCACACTTTCGCCACGATTGCCGGTTTGCGGCTGGATACGACAGACCTTCGAACCGGCAACGATGTCGGCCCGCGTTGGCATATCGACGGCCGCGACACGTGGGGCTTCCAAGCGCGGCACCCAGTCGGATTGTAAGCATTCTGGAGCAGCAGCTCTCACGGTTAGTTTTTTCTTTGTTGGAAAAAACGGCGTTTACAGCAACGGTATCGGCGATTTGAAATTGCCGTTCAGTCTTTTTCTCGCGCTGCGTTACCTCAAACCAAAGCGCACATTTCTTTCCATCATCACATTAATCTCGGTGTTGGGCGTGACTCTTGGCGTCACCGTGCTGATCCTCGTGATTTCGGTCATGACCGGGTTCGACCGCGAGTTACGACAGAAAGTTATCGATTTCGACGCACACATCCTCGTAACAACGGAGGACATTTTGACTGACTGGCGTGATCTCACAGTCAAGATCCGCAATACACCCGGCGTCATTGCGACGGCGCCATACGTGCAAGGCCCCGTCATTATCGATTTTCAAAATCGGCGTCTTGCACCCGTGATTCGTGGCGTCGATCCGGTCCAGGAGGAAAACGTCATCCCACTGCGCAAATTCATCAAGGAGGGCAAGCTCGATCTCGAAGGAGAATCGACGGTGCTTGGAGTAGACCTGGCGCGCAAATTACGAATCGGCGTGGGCGACAAGCTCACGGTCTATTCGCCGGGCAACCTTGGGCATGTTCTCGACGCACTGAAAAGACTTGAGAATGCGAAAGGCGATGAGGAGAAGAAGGTTATCGATGAACTGCGCGACGTCATTTTGCCCAAAGACTTGACCGTTACCGGCATTTTCGAGACCGGCCATTACCTGCACGATTCGGAGTTCTTGCTCGTGCCTATTCATATCGGTCAAGAACTGTACGGCCTGGGCGACGCGCTCCACGGCATTACCGTCAAAACGGACGATCCGTACAGTGCCGAGCGGGTGAAGGAGTCAATCGAGCAATTTCTTCAGCCCCCGCAATTCGCCGAGACCTGGATCGATATGAACCGTCAATTTTTCGAAGCGGTACGACTGGAGCGGACGGTCATGTTTTTCCTGCTTTTCTTTATCGTAGTCGTCGCCGCATTTGGCATTATGAGCACACTCATCACGGTAACGGTGCAAAAGAGGCGCGAGATTGGAATCATGAAAGCGTTAGGCGCGACGATTTCGCAAATTGTTTGGGTCTTTCTCGGCCAGGGAACGGTCGTTGGACTTTTCGGGACCCTTAGTGGACTGGCGCTCGGGATGACCTTGATTCGTTACCGCAACGAATTCAGTCACTGGCTTGCCACGACATTACACATCGAAATTTTTCCTCGTGAAGTCTACCAGTTCTCGCAGATTCCCGCGCAAGTTGTGCCGCAAGACGTTTGGATCATTTGCATCAGCGCGTTCCTGATCTGCTCCGTTGCGGCGCTCATCCCCGCCTATTTCGCGGCGCGGCTCGATCCGGTGAAAGCGCTGCGATACGAGTGAGTTGCAGAGCAAGCCTCGTATCTGTTTAGCGCCAACAGCGCGATATCTATCCTAGCCTGGGGCAACGCCCCAGGATCCTTGTAGGAAAAATTCACTAGCGCTGACAGCGCGATTCACCTGCGCGTGTTCTTCGGCGATTATTTTGCAATGCCGCAATCGCCTAAGTTGCCACGGTCTGCCGTGACTTGAACGCAGCCTTGATTCGCGCTTTCAGCGGTCGTTTTGAGGGAACTTTTCCTCGCCGCAGCGAGCTTGCATGAACCAGCGCCCTTGGCACATAGCAAGCCTCTGGCTTGCTTCGCAACCGGGGCGGTTACGCCACATTTCCTAAAAACATATCCAGCGCGCGAAAAGCGTGGTCGTATCCTTCCGCCCATTCCGTTTGGCGCGGACCGGCGACATTAAGCGTGGCGATTTTCTGTCCGCCTACAAATTCCGCGATCAGATCCGCGGCGCGTTCAGCAGAAATCTTCGAGGCATTGATTAATAAATGCGGACGCTTTTGTTCGATGCAAAAGCCAGCGGTTTGTTGAGTTCCACCGTGCAATTGGTCAGGGTAGATGATCACTGTGCCATCCGATTCCTTGACGTTTTGCAAAGTGCGCTCGGCGAAACTTCCGTCCGGCAGCTCTTTCACCGGATAACGATCGGGAATTCTGCCGAACTCGTCCAGACGTCCAGCCGGAACCCATCCGCCGCATTCGATCCCGTGCTTCAA
>Ga0207684_10006546_pt1 | contig 10610 bp, 10 predicted proteins | sample KBSK5501metaG_FD_184342 | JGI IMG/M metagenome (GOLD analysis project Ga0207684, IMG submission 184342) | Corn, switchgrass and miscanthus rhizosphere microbial communities from Kellogg Biological Station, Michigan, USA - KBS K5-50-1 metaG... | ecosystem: Host-associated > Plants > Roots >... | reverse complement strand
CGCGGTCACTCGCGGTCAGACGAGCGAAGGTGCCGCAGACTAGCGTGTCCGCAGGTAAGCCGCGGATCGTGGCCGAGACTTCCCAAGCTGATAGTGCGGGTTCGATTCCCGTCACCCGCTCCACGACGAAACGCCAGGTCAGCGGGCACGCTGAAGATGGCTCTCCGTCTTGCTCGGGTACTACTGGAGCCCGGCGCGGACGGACGTGATGCGCTGTGTGTTGAAGCCGAGCCAGTGCATCCGGCCCATGTAGCGCGCGTGCTCAACCTTGAGACAGCGGTCCATGATCACCGTTACGCCACCGTCCTCGGCGATCTGCGCGGCCTCCTCGTTGATCACGCCGAACTGGCACCAGAGGGCGCCCACGTGGATCGCCACAGCCTCCCGTGCGATCCGCGGCAGGGCATCCGGCGCGCGGAAGACGTTCACGACGTCCACCGGCACAGGTATGTCCAGCAGGCTCGCGTAGCACGTCTCTCCGAGGATCTCCGTCTCGCGGGGATTCACTGGGATCACGCGGTAGCCGTGCCGCTTGAGGTAGTAGCCAACGAAGTTGCTGGCCCGCAGTTCGTTGCTCGACAGGCCCAAGATCGCGATCGTCTTGGCGGTGTGGAGCACGCGCTGGATCGTCGACGAGTCCTGGTATCGCCCGAGATCCGTCATGCCGTCGCTACCTTCTTCCCGCTGTCGCGGCGACCCGCGCGAAACCCTGCTCCAGATCCCAAATCAGATCGTTGACGGACTCCGTGCCGACCGACAGCCGAACCGTCCCTGGCCCGACCCCGGCCGCGCGCAGTTCCTCATCGCCTAGCTGGCGGTGCGTCGTGCTGGCGGGGTGGATGATCAGGCTCTTCGCGTCGCCAACATTCGCCAGGTGGGACCAGAGCGTCACGCCGCTGATGAGGCCCTGCCCGCCGGCCCGGCCACCGGCGCAGTCGAACGAGAACACCGCGCCGGCACCGCGCGGCATGTACTTCTCCACGAGCGGGCGATACCTGCTCCCGGGCAGACCGGGGTAGGTCACATTCGACGCCAGCTCATGCGACTCCAGGAACTCCGCGACCGCCCGCGCGTTGTCGACGTGGCGTTCCATCCGCAGCGACAGCGTCTCGAGCCCCTGCAGGAACAGGAAGGCGTTGAGCGGCGCGAGAGCCGCGCCGAGATCGCGCAGGGTCTCGGCGCGGAGCTTCATAAGATAGCCGTACATTCCAAACGTTTCGTGGAACTGCAGGCCGTGGTAGGCCGGCGACGGATCCGCGACCACGGGAAACCGCCCGTTGGACCAGTTGAACGTGCCAGCCTCGACAACGACGCCGCCGATACTCGTACCGTGGCCGCCGATGAACTTGGTCGCCGAGTGGATCACGATGTCGGCGCCCCATTCGATCGGGCGGCACAGGTACGGCGTCGCAAAGGTGTTGTCCACGACCAGCGGCAGCTCGTGCTCGTGCGCGATGGACGCCACAGCCTCGATGTCCAGCACGTTCCCGGCCGGGTTGCCAATCGTCTCGCCGAAGAACGCCTTCGTGTTGGCGCGGACCGCCTTCCGCCACGCGCCCGGATCGTCGGGATCGACCCACGTCAGCTCCACGCTCATCTTGCGCAGCAGGTGTTTGAGCTGATTCACCGTCCCGCCGTAGAGCGCCGAGGACGAGACGACGTGGTCGCCCGGCTGCAGCAGCGTGAAGAGCGCGGCGGCCTGCGCGGCGATCCCACTGGCGAACGCCACCGCCCCACAGCCGCCCTCGAGGTTCGCCACTCGCTCCTCGAACACCGCGACGGTCGGGTTCATGATGCGCGAGTACGTGTTCCCGTACTCCTGCAGGTTGAAGTACGCCGCCGCTGATTCTGGGTCCTCGAACACGTAGCTGGTCGTCTGGAAGATCGGCACCGCCCGTGCGCCCGTGTTCGGGTCGGGCCGTTGCCCAGCGTGCAGCTGCCGTGTCTCGAACCCAAAGACGTGGGCTTCCTCGGCCCGGGAGGGTTTGTCGGTCACCAAAGCCCCTTCCCCGACGTCATCCGCCGACCCCAGCTTCGGCTAGGAAGCAGCGGATGATCTGCGCCTGTCGCGCTTCTTCAAGCAGGAAGCAGTCGTGGCCGTACGGCGCCTCGATCACATGGAACTCGACCGGCTTGCTTACAGCGCGGAGCGCCTCCTCGACCTCCCGCGATGCAGACGGCGGGTACAGCCAGTCGGAACTGAACGCGATCAGCAGTATGCGCGCCGAAACGCCTTCGAAGGCCCGCGCGAGCGATCCGCCGCCGTGCTGTCGCGCAAGATCGAAATAGGTCAGCGCGCGCGACGTGTAGAGATAGGTGTTGGCGTCGAAGCGCTTGACGAACGAGTCGGCTTGGTGGCGCAGGTAGTTCTCGACCTCGAACTCCGGTTCGGTGATCGTGTAGCGGATGTCGTCAGCGAACTGCAGCCGCCGGCCGAACTTGTCGCCCAGCGCCACTGCCGAGAGATACGTGACGTGGCCGACCATCCGCGCCACACCCATGCCGGCATCGGGCCTGCGTCTCGTGCCGTAGTAATGGCCGCCCTGCCAGGCCGGGTCGCGCATGATCGCGTCACGCGCGATCGAGTTCCAGGCCACGCCCTGTGGCTGGAGGGCGTGCGTGCTGGCGATCGCCACGACGGCATCGACTTGATCAGGAAATAGGATCGCCCACTCGAACGCCTGCATCCCGCCGAGCGAGCCGCCGGCTACCGCCGCAAGCCGCTCGATACCGAGTGCGTCCAGGAACGCACGCTCGGTCCGAACCATGTCCGCGACAGTGATCACGGGGAAGTCCGGCCCGTACGGCTTGCCTGTCGCCGGGTCGGTCGATGACGGCCCCGTCGTTCCGCGACAACCGCCGAGCAGGTTCGTGGAGACGACGAAGAAGCGGTCAGTGTCGAACGCCTTGCCGGGGCCAATCATCCCGTCCCACCAGCCCAGCCCCTTGCGCGCTGCGCCGTCGCGATCCTCGGCCCCGAACCCATCGCGCGTGCCCTCTTCGGGCGGCGTCTTCGCGAAGCCCGCCGCATGGGCGTCACCGCTAAGCGCATGGCACACCAGGATGACGTTGTCGCGCCTGGGTGAGAGGGCGCCGTAGGTCTCATACGCCACGCGGATCGGGTAGAGCTCCCGCCCGCAGTCGAGCTGGACCGGCCCCGGCAAGTCGAGGTATAGCGTTTCGACCGTGCCGACCGAGCCGGCCGCGAGCGTCGAGGCTGGCTCCGCCATGGGGGCTATCGTAGCCCGACCTGGCCAGTGCATTGTAAATTATCTCAATAGAGAATATCGAGAAAAGCAACCAGCCGTCGCTTTCCCGCGCGGTCACAACCCCAGGAGCACGGTGGCTCCCTCTAGACGTCAGCCATGCCCCGGCCCGCGATCACGTGCCAGTGCAGGTGACGGTTGTGCTGGCTGTCCCCGCAGTTGGTGATCACCTGGCAGCCACCATGCATCCCGGTGAGCAGGCGGGCCATCTCCTGGACCATTCGCAGCAGCGGCATGGCTTCTTGGAGATCCAACTCCAGCAGTGACCGCACGTGGGCGCGAGGGATCACAATGACACGATCCCGGCCGGTGGCCGAGATGGGGCGGCGGAACGCCAGGCTGTATTGGTCTTCAGCCACCACGTCAACCGCCACCTGGCCCGACAGCACCTGGTCGCAGTACCAGTCAGGCTGGTCATGAAGCCCTGGCATCGCGTGAACATATCAGCCACCGTCCAACGTGGCCTGAGATTCCCCGGGCAGGCGGTAGCAGCTCTCGGTGGCCCACAGAGCTGGGATCGACGGATCAGGTACGGGCAGCGGGCACCGAGTGCAGGAAGAAGACGGCGGCGATGCCGACGGCGAGCACCGGGACGGCCAGAGCCCGCAGGTCCAGCCGGTGCTCCCGGATCTGGCGGAAGACCATGAGGACGAGGATTGCGTTGATCACGTACATGTTTATGTTCATGCCATGACCATGCCGCGCCGCGCCCCGCTAGCGCGCCGGCCCACGGGTGGCAACACGGGTTGACATCGAGGTCAACCCGTGGGTTGACCCAAGGAGCCGAGGATCAGGACACGCCCGGCCGCGTGGTCAGGAGGTCAGGCCGAACCAGGGCAGGCACGGCTCCAGCCCCGACATCTCGACGCACACGGAACGGTGCGCCTCCCAGGAGGCGCGGTCGAGCCGGAGCCGCTGGGTGGTCACTGGGCGCTCCCGGACCACCAGGCGCTCGATGCCGTCCTTGGCGTAACCCAGCTTGCGCGACACCCCCAGCGAGGCCGCGTTGCCGGACTGCGCCGTGGACAGCGCGTACTCGGCGTGCAGGCCGTCGAACGCCAGGGACAGGACCGCCGCCCGGCAAGTTCGTCGAGGTCGCCGAGCGTGGGCCAGCGCAGCTCCAGCCGCGGCGTGCGCAAGCGCAGCCCGGTCAGCGGCCAGTGCGGCGAGGTCATGAGGCGATTGTCAGAGGCCGCTGCAGGCCAGCGCAAAGGATTTAGCCGGGCGGACAGGTCTCGTGCACCCAGGCACCACCCGCGGTGCCGGCGCGTCGCCGGACATCCTGGCCGGGCGTGATCGGCCGCCCGCACCGCCCGCAGGGCTGACCATCAGCCCGCACCGCGGCGGGGTCTAGGGCCGGCGGCGGCCCGGCGGCGCTCTCCTCGTCAAGGCCGATCGGGCGGGAGCTCGTTTCCGGAAGGCTGGCACCGCCCGGGCAGTAATGGCTCAGGTGCACCTCACGCACCCGGTCGTCGATCCGCATCCGCTCCCCAGCCCGGTGGGCCGTCGCCCGGCCACAGCGGCACGGGCGCCTCCCCTCCTAGGAACACGCGGCGACCGCGAGTGCTTCCCGCACGGGCGCCGACTGCCCGGCGGCCGCGCGGAACCGGCCCACGACAACGTCCGCGACGGCCGGGTGGTCGCCGAGCGGCGCACTGACCCAGGCGCCGCTGAGGGCGAGCCGGTCGTGGAACAGCCCCGGCGCCAGCAGGTACGCGGCCACGGCGACCGGCTTGCCGGTCAGGCCGGCCAGAACCGTCACCGCCTCGTCCACGTCCGGGCGGGCAGCCGACACGAACGCGGCGACCACGGGCGCCCGCCGGTGCGCGGCGAGCATGGCGGCCTGAAGCCTGTTCTCCGCGAGGGCGCGCGGGTCCCGCGAGCCCGCCGCGGCCAGCACGACCGGCACCCCGCCGGGCACGCCCGCCTCGGCCAGCCGGTCCGCCAGCGCGCGCACCAGCCGCGGGTCCGGCCCGAGCGGACGGGCCACCGGCACCCCGGCCGCGTGCGCCGCCGCGGCGATGTCGTAGCTGAGGTGATACCCGGTCGAGAGCAGCAGCGGCACCAAGACCGCCCCGTCCGCGCCCGCTTCCGTCACGGCATCGTCCAGCGCCGTTACCAGTGACGGTTCTTCGTGCTGAACGAAGGCAGCCCCAACCCTGGTCCCGTCCGCCAGCCGTGCCACGCGGCGGGTCAGGGCCAGGACGCATTCCTTGGCAGCCGGATCCCGGCTGCCGTGCGCGACGGCCAGCAAAACGGGGCTCATGGCGTGGCCTGCCCCGTGCGGACGACGCCGGTGAACCGCAGCTCGAAACCCCGCGCGCAGGAGGCGCACTCCCAGGCGCCACCGGCCGCCCCGCCCGGCCGCAGGTCCTGGTCACCGCAGTACGGGCAGTAGAACGGCACCTGCCTTTCGGTGTCACTCATTGCAGGAGCCCCTCGTCGGCGCGGCGGGCCCAGGAGGCGAACTGCTCACCGTCGGCCCGGCCGGCGAGGTAGTTGCGCAGGAGCCGCTCCACGTAGTCGGCCAGGCCGTCGGCCGTCACCTTCAGCCCGCGCAGCTTCCGGCCAAACGCCGGGTCCGCGCCGAGCGACCCCCCGAGGTGCACCTGGAATCCCTCGCCGCCCTCGACGATGGACCCCTTCAGCCCGATGTCGGCGATCTGGAACCGGGCACACGAGTTCGGGCAGCCGTTGACGTTGATGCTGATGGGGGTGTCGAAGCCGGGCAGCCGCCGGTCCAGCTCGGCGTACAGGTCCATGGCTCGCTGCTTGGTCTCCACGATCGCGAGCTTGCAGAACTCGATGCCGGTGCAGGCCATCGTGCCCCGCCGGAACGCCGAGGGGCGGACCTGGAGGTCGCGCGCCTCGAGTTCCTCCGCCAGTTCCGCGACGCGGTCCCCGGGCACGTCGAGCACGAGCAGCTTCTGCGTGGTGGTGGTGCGCACCCGGCCCGAGCCGTAGGCCTCGGCGAGGTCGGCGACCTGCCAGAGTTGGGTGCCGGAGGTGCGGCCCACATTTGGCGCCACGCCGAGGTACCAGAGCCCGTCCCGCTGCGCGTGCACGCCCACGTGGTCGCGCGCGCCGGCCGGCGGGGCCGGCGGCTCGGGCCCGTCGGGCAGCGCGCCGCCCAGGTACTCCTTTTCCAGCACCTCGCGGAACCGCTCCGTGCCCCAGTCGGCGACCAGGAACTTCAGCCGCGCCCGGCTGCGCAGCCGCCGGTAGCCGTAGTCACGGAAGACGCCGGTGACCCCGCTCCACACCTCGGGCACGCGCGCGGGGGACACGAACACGCCGAGGCGCTGGGCGAGCATCGGGTTGGTGGACAGCCCGCCGCCGACCCACAGGTCGAACCCGGGGGTTCCAGAAGGGCCTGTGACGCCGACGAGCGAAACGTCGTTCACCTCGTGCGCGGTGCACTGGGCCGCACAGCCGCTGATCGCGCTCTTGTACTTGCGCGGCAGGTTGGTGAACTCGGGATTGGCAGCCGCCACCGCCTCGGTGGCGCGCAGCGCCGCACTCGCGTCGATGATCTCGTCGGCGCTGATCCCGGCGACCGGGCAGCCCAGGATGTTGCGGGGCACGTCGCCACAGGCCTGGAGGCTGGACAGGCCCACTTCTTCGAGGCGCTCCCAGATCTCGGGCACGTCCTCGATGCGGATCCAGTGGAACTGGACGTTCTGCCGGTCGGTGATGTCGGCGAGGTCGCGGCCGTACTCCTTCGCGACCCCGGCCACGGTGCGCAGTTGCTCGGCGGACAGCTGCCCGCCCGGGATGCGCACCCGCATCATGAAGAACGCGTCCTCGATCTCGGCGTCCTCCAGGGCGCCGGTCTTCCCGCCGCCGATGCCGGGGCGCCGCTGCGTGTACAGGCCCCACCAGCGGAACCGGCCGCGCAGGTCGGCCGGGTCGATGGAGTCGAATCCCTGGTGGGCATACCGGGTGAGGATGCGCTGGCGGACGTTGAGCCCGTCGTCGTCCTTCTTGAATCGTTCGGCCGCGTTCAGCGGCTCGAGGTGGCCAAGGGCCCACTGGCCCTGGCCACGTATGGGGCGGGGTGCTGGGGTGAGAGACAGCCGAGTCTGGCGTGCCATGGTCGGTTCCTTCTGCCGCGAGGATGGGGAGGTGGCGGGGTGAGAGCCAGCAGAGCGCGCGGCGAGCAACGCTCGACGGCGCGATCGGAGTTGTGGCTCAGCGGCAGAAGCGACAGATGGCGCTGGAAACCCGGAGAAGATCAACATGACGACGGCACACCAGCGGCACCAGGCGGGGAACGCCCACGGGGCGTGTCACGGTGCAGCCTCCTCGCCCGCCAGCCGGCTCAGCGCCGCGCCGCTGGCACTCGTGCCTCGTCCCCGCCAGTGTAACGGCCCCGTCGACCAGGGCAAAGATGATATTTCCTGGCGCCGGCGCCCTGGCTGGCCTCCTGCGCCGGGGCGGGTGAATGATATTGGTGAGGGAGGAAGAACGGAGAGACGCCATGGGATTGATGGACCGGGTCAGGGAGCAGGCGGCGCAGGTCGCCCAGAAGACCGCGCAGGCGACCCAGGAGGCGGCCCAGCAGGGCAAGGCCAAGTTCGACCAGGCTCAGGCCAAGCGGCGCGCCGACGCCATGTTCCGTGACCTGGGCGCGGCCGTTTATGCGGAGCGGACCGGACGTGGCGGGACCGACACCGCCGACAAGATCGAGCGCCTTGTGTCGGCCCTTCAGCAGCAGGAGGCCGAGCAGGGCCTCGGCGACACCGAGGCCCCGCCGCAGACCTACTGAGCCACAGGCCGGAGGGCCGCCCGGCTCAGCGCCGGGCGGCCCTCCGCGTTTGACCGGGCCGGCTCCTACACGCCGGTACCGGTGATCGGCACGGCGAGCGTGTGCGCGCCGAACTCGTCCGTCCACCTCAGCGTGTAGGTGCTGCTGAAGGCGCCCGCCTTGCTGGGGCGGAAGGTGACCGGGAGCACCAGGTCGTACCCGCCGTTGACCGGCAGCCCGTTGGTGACCTGCAGCGGTGCCCCGAAGGGCTGGCCCGGCAGGGCAGACTGCTGCATCAGCGAGGGCTGGTTCCCTGCGTTGGTGACGGTGACGTCCACCGTGGCGGTGTGACCCACCGGAACGGACCCGAAGTCCACCGCGGCGGGCGCCGCCGTGAAACTGGTCACCGGCGGCAGGCCGGTGCCGGTCAGGGTCACGGTGACGCTGGTCCCGTTGCTGGCGGTGACCGTGAACGAGCTAGTGGACGTCACGGCCTGCTGCGGGGCGAAGGTTATCTGCACGGGAACCGACCCGCCCGGCTTGATGACGGTGCCGACCCTGGGCATGTGAAGGGTCGTGAACGGGGCGGTGGGAGCGGTGACCGAGGTCACCGTCACCGGCTTGTCGCCGCCGTTGACGATGTCGTCCACCTGCGCCGGCGCGATCCCGACCGGGACGTTGGTGATCACCGTGCCGTCCTCGTTGGGCAGGACGAACGACAGGGCAGGGGCGGTCGCGAACAAGCCGGTCTGGGCGCCATCCCCGATAAGGGGCACCGAGACCGAGCCGGATCCGGTGCTGGTGGCGAACGTCACCTGGCCGGGCGCGCCGCCCTGCGCTGCCGGCGCGAAGTTCACCTGCGCGTGCAGCGCGTCCCCCGCGTTCAGGGTGACCGGGAACTGCACCGCGACCGGCGGCCCGTTCCCGTGGGTCTCGGTCACCTGGCCCACGGTGTACGGGTCGGGCGTGTTCATCGACGCCACCGAGGCGCCGGTCACGGTCACCGTGCTCGTCGCTGCGACGGTGGCCGTGGCGCTGGCGGTCGAGCCAAGCTGGGTGTCGGGGTAGGTGACCGTGCCGCTTGACTGCAGCGGGGCGGCGGCGCCGAGGACGCCGAATCCGTAGACGTTACCGTCCCTCGTGCCGACGTAGACCATGCCGTTGTTGGTGGCCGCGGTCGTGAACTTGCTCGCGGTGCCGATCGGGGCCGACCAGATCTCCCGCAACTTGACCCCGCCGCTGGCCTTCGGCTGGGGCAGGAGGTCCCAGGCGCCAAAGGAGGAATTGGTCCCGGTAGTGCCGGATGAGTCGACCGCCCAGATGATCCCGGTGGTGGGGTCGGTGCCGTTCGAGGTGATCACCGGGGACCCGGAGGTATACCCCAGCGTGAAGCTGCTGTTGGCCACATCGGTGAGCGTCGGCTTGTCGCTGCTGCTGTCCCCGAACTTGAACTCCCGCATGTAGTCGCTCTTACCGATGTAGATCATGTAGTCGTTCGAGCTCGCCGCGTTGCTGGTGGTCAGCGTTGGGGTGTCGGCGAAGGCCGCCTGATGCCCCCACTGGCCCCCGTACGGGCCGGCCTCGGCCAGGTCCAGGTTGCCGCCGCCCGAGCCCTGCTTCCGGCCGCCGAGGTTATCCCGGTTGAGGATGAAGATCCTGCCCTCTTTGCCCGCCTGGGCCAGGATGTCCGGGTAGGTGGTCGTGCCGAAGGGGAGCCCGACCGGCCCGCCGCCGGCCAGGTCCAGGTCGGCCGAGTCGAGTGACGGCGCGTTGCTGGGGCTGAAGAAGTCCTGTGCCGACAGGGACCCGTTCGTGGGGCTCACGGCCAGCCGGACCACGGACTCCGCGAGCTGGCCGGGGGGCTTGTTGCCCGGGCTGGTGGCCGGGGAGACGCCGTTGCCGGTGGCGACGAAGATCCGCCCGGACCCGTCGGACATGATCCCGCCGCCGCTCTGCCAGATGCCGCCCTTCTCGTTGGTCAGGCCGGACTCATCCGCCCACAGGGTGGTGGCACTGGTCGAAACGTTCACGCCGCCCACGTAGCCGTTGTATGAGTTGTGGTCACAGAACGAGGCGAAACCCGCGTAGACCCACCCGTTCATCAGCAGGAGACCGGTCCGCTGGTTCTGCACCGTCGGGTTGAAGGTGAGATGCGAGTCGTTGGTAGGGTGGCCGACGATCCGCTGCTTGAAGGTGATGGCCCCGGTGGTGGCGTTGATCCCGAACAGGTGGTACTGGTAGCTGATCTCTTTGACCAGCGCCATGACGTACACGGTGTTGGTCGAGGGGTCGTAGACCGGCGTCGCGGTGGCCCCGATGTTCGGGACCAGGTTGTTGCAGGTGGTGATCGTGAAGGGCGTGCCGAGCTGAGTCTTCCACAGGATCGCGCCGGTGGTGGCGTTCAGCCCGTAGACCCAGTCGTTCTCGGTCGCCACGATCACCGTCGAGCCGATGACCAGCGGCTGCGCGTAGACCTGGCCGTTGACGGCGGTCTTGAACACTTGGCCGAACGTCCCGCCGCTGACCACGGCCGGGGTCAGGGTGGGCTCGTTCGGATCCCACCCGTTGCGCAGGAGATTCTGCGAAACAGTGGTCTC
>Ga0207684_10006545_pt1 | contig 10610 bp, 22 predicted proteins | sample KBSK5501metaG_FD_184342 | JGI IMG/M metagenome (GOLD analysis project Ga0207684, IMG submission 184342) | Corn, switchgrass and miscanthus rhizosphere microbial communities from Kellogg Biological Station, Michigan, USA - KBS K5-50-1 metaG... | ecosystem: Host-associated > Plants > Roots >... | reverse complement strand
AATCAACGATCATTTCTTTTAATTCGTCACGAGTATAGTTAATCTTCTCTTGTTGCATATCTCACCATATGTATAAGATAGTCTATCTTTGCGCCTTCCCAATCCCGTTCTAATATATAATCGAGAACGCAGCGCCAATGGTAGCGCAAAAATCTTAGCTTATATCTAAGAGGGTCGGGGCTGAGAAAGATCATCTTCAAATCCAAAATCTTTTTGTTGTATTAGTGCATCAGGAGCATGTAATACAACTTTAATGCCCGCTTTTTCTGCTAAATGCATCATATTCTTGGTGCCCGTAGACTTATGTATTTCATTATGGAAGGCAAGGACTAGATCAGGCTTACCTTGTTCTAGCATTTCTTTGTTGCGTATTGGTCCAGCAGCATGACCAAATCTTTCCCAATGTGCGGGATAAACTTCTAAGAATACCCCAACTTCGGCTGCCCAATCACCCGCCATTTGATCTGCGCCCGTTGCATCTCCTTCAATAATAACTGCTACTGGATTATCTTTGCGCGCAAGATAGAAATCTAGTATATCATAAAGATAATCTCTATCAGACCATCTTCTATCACCACAAACTAGAATTCTCATGTGTAATTATACCTATGATTAACTCTTGATAAATGTTGTAGTGCCATGTGTGTCTTACCTCTTGGTAGAATTCCTGCTATAGTAGTACCGCATACAGCGCAAGTAGCAGTTGTTGTTTGTATTGTTGGAGTTTCTACTTTTCCAGTTCCCCAATAACTAATCGGGAAGTCATAAAATGCTGTTACCCCATCACTATCGGGTGTATAAGTCCATTTTTTTTCATATTTTGGACTGTAACTACTCAAATCAAAACTTTTAAAGAAACCCAAACTTTTAAATGACTCCAAAAAGGTTACTGCCAGTTGACGCTCCGGGTATCTCAATTTTGTGCAGATTTTTCATATGTAGTAGTCCCATTCTTCGGGCTGAAAACAAAGCTTACATTTAGTGGGCTTAGTATGTAGTATACAGTTAGGAAATATTATTTTATGAGATTTTTTCTGCGGGCATTTAGAGCCAACATGCGCATACTTTATGCCACAATTAGTCCATCTAATTCTATTATCAATATTTGAAACTCGTGCAGAAAGTTTATGTAAAGAATTGTTGTGCTGTAATAATATATTCATCAGGAGGCACATAAAAACTAAGATAATGGGCAAAACTACCACCAAGTTCAACCAAATGTTCTACTTGTGGTATATATTTTGCACCAATCGAAGTAGGAGTAAACTCAAGCCATCTCCAGCATGTCATACATTGTAAATGCCAAGGCTTATGGTCTACTCCTATTTCATGTAAATTTTTCATTCGAAATGCGCCGTCCAAGGGCCAAATCTACGATTCCATTCTCTAACAACACCTTCAAACATTTCTTTACGTGTACCACGTATAGTACCCTTAAGATATCTAGAACCAAACCTCTCAATAATAGCATTCATGTGTGCGGTGGGTAAATCATTAAAAGCGATTTGTGTGCCATCTGCTTTGGCCCAAAAACCTATGGTATTAGTTTCAGATAGAATCTGATGTAAGTTTTTCATTTCATGTAGGTGTTATAAGCATAGGAACTTACCACAATTATAATGCCCGCCATAATGCAGATAAATAATATACCTAAAGAATGGTATTTATTCACCGAAGCAGGCGTCCCTAAATTTGTGGGCATTAAAATTAGGGTTATCTTTTGAGAAAAGTTTAACAAACTCTTCTACCATTACGTCTATTAAATCATCCTCCCCCTCAGTAATAGGATTAAGATTACTTATAAGATTTGCAATTGCTTCATAATGTTGCTTTGTGAACATGGTTTTCTCCCAAAATTTGTGAGATGAATTTTCAAAAGGTTTCGAACTTAGTTATGAAAGTCAATACAGGTTGAACACTTAGTTCTATTTTTCCTGCGCTTTCTATGACAAGGGATTGTATGAGAAGAATCAGTACAGAGACAAGGTTCTTCTACCATTTTTCTTGCTTCATCTGTTCTCTATCTCCTTCAAATTCTTTTTCTTTAATCATGCCTGCTATCTTTGCGCCAATAAATTCTTTTCTGTATTTTTCTACTACATCTAAATCTACGACAATTAATTCGCCTGTTTGTTCGAATGCAGAATAACAATTTAGGCACATATATCCACCATCAACCATCTTGCGCGCAGGATAATAGCCTCCACACGCAGGACATTCTATCCGATAGTTACTCACAGAACCTCCCACAACGCTCTAAAACGGCCCATAGAGCCACGAAATACCTATAAGGGTACGTTGGGACCATGTAGCCGGATATAATGCTTTTTATATTCAAGTAAGGAGTAAGATTTATCTTTCTTTTTTGCCTGTAAACCTACCCAAACACCACACGCTGGGCATATTGCACAACTCTTAGTTTGTAGTTTAATTATCTCAACCATTTAGTTCTCCAATACAAATGCTTGTACATAGTCTTCTAGCTCGGCTAGTGCATAATTCTTCTGATACCAGCTATCTAACCAAGCAATAAAAGCCTTCTTTGATTCTTTAATGAGGCTTTCTTTAGAATTATCCTTGGGGGCAATAAAATGTTCCCCTTCTATCAAATCTAATTCTAATTTAACCCTCACCATTCTAGCGTCCATGAGTCATTACCCAAGCAATACACAAAAATAGAACCACGAGTATAATTGTAACTCCAATTATTATCGCAAACGATTGCTCAGGAACATTTGGAGTTATAATTAATTTACAATAAGAATTAATTGGACAGTCCATTAGTCTTTAAATCTCCTATATCTATAATCAGTTACATCTGATCCCTTTATTCGATTACAGTTTTTACACATTGGTTGTATGTTCAGAATCTTACGAGAACCACCCATGCTTAATGGAATTACATGATCAGCAGTTAGGGGGTTCTCAGGCGTTTCCTTTTTGGAGCAGCGTACACAACGATATTTGTATTGGCGCTTTAGCCAATTGAAATCTCGTGTATCAAAATGTCGTACCTTATTGCGGAGTCGTGATCGCCTCTTCTCGTACAATAGCTTCCTCTAATTCTTTAGTTGTTTCAAATAAATCGACAATCTTTTCTGCGAGGTCGATGAGCGGCTCATTTGTATGTGAGGCTAAAAGATTATAAACTTGCTTAACTTTTCGTTGATGTTTAATTATAGACCATTTTTGCGTCATGTTTTAGTATCTCAGTATCAAACTTATTTACTGCGTAAAGCACAGCATTAAAACAATCCTTATGAAACGAGAGCTTGATAAGTCCTAATGAAAAGCGCACAAATTTTTCCCCCACAATAAATTCATCACAATGTTCACACTGCAATCCTCTTCCTACTGGAACGGTGTAGTGCAGAGTTAAAATCAAGTTTCACCGCCTGCATTAACTTTCGACCCTTAGAGGTTCGATCTATAAGCCCTTGTTGTAAAAGATATGGTTCAATTTCTTCTAATATAGTAGCCTCATCTATCGAAGTAATGGCGGATAAATATTGCAAGCCTACTGCACGACCATCAGTAGGAAGCGCTTTAAGATAGGAAAAATCCCGCAATGAATAACCTTCTTTATCAATTCCTAACTCACTAAATGCAGAGCTAACAATTGCTGGGCTAATTAGTGTGGTATTCTTAAGTGATGCAATATCAAGGATAAAAGCAAGGTAATTCAGCGCAAACCTAGGGTTGAGCCTAGATCGGTGTGCAACATCGGCAAGAGATTTCGCATCAATTGTAAAATCTCTTTTTGCGATAATATTCTTTAGAATTACCTCTATATCTTTCTCACTATATGGCTCTAAATAAATCTGACGAAATCTAGACCGGAAAGCTGATGGTAATGCCCCCGGATTAGTTGAGCATCCAATGATATGGATGTTATTATTATCAAGGAGAATATTAAGAGAATCAGCAACATCGGCTCCAAGATTATGTATTTCATCAATAATAACTATTCCTTTTTCTAGCGGGTTTTTGTTGACATTAGCTGCATCATATAGGGGAATGTTAGGGTCGTAGATATCTGCCATGATGCGCGCAAGGGTTGTCTTGCCTTGCCCAAAGGGGCCTGTTATCATGGTACTAGGCAGAGGCCGACCATCTTTGAGTGCAGCCTGTACGATAATTGAGGCTACCCGCTTTGCTTTTTCTTGTCCGATATATTCCTCCAAATTACGGGGATGAAAAGGATCATCTTCTTTAATTGGCGGTGCTTTTAAATCTTCTATCCACTTAGCTAAAGTTTCGGGAGTTAACTCGTAATCTCCTAGCATAATTATACCTCAGAGAATTTAACTTGTCAATCACTATTTTTGGTAATTTTTACGATAGTATCTCCCCTTTCTGGATCAACACACGCCTCACGAGTTATTATACTTGGGTCCATCAAATAAATTAAAGGGTGGTGATCTTTGCATTCTCCGATCACCACCCCTAATTTGTATCCCTTAAACTGATGTTTTACGGATACTTTGACCCAATTACCGGGCTTATACAACGATTACCTCATCGAGATAAGGTGTCCAATCCTTTTCGATACGCTCTGCAATCTGATCAAGAGTCCACTTGTTCTCATCATTCCAATCAATGATGGCATGACCCAAATCATTGTATACATTAAGCGCACGTTCAAGATCGTCACCGGCAACGCCAAGATTTAATCCTGCCTGCCCTAATGCACAGGCACCAACAATCTTGCCATTCACCCTCTTAACATAATCCCCGGTGATTTGCTTCCAGCCGTTCTTACGAATTGCTCGTGCTACTGTCGCTAAAGTAACCTGTGCCAATTTCTTTCTCCTTTACAAGTTTATTAACTAATCGTTTGGTATATCTGTACTTATTCACATGCTCCCTATGTATGAGTTGGTAGGCCCCTTGCCGGGTTATACCAAATCTATCAGCTATGGCCTGAAAAGTCAAGCCTTCTTTGCGCAATTTTTGGGCTTCTATTGCGCGCAGAGATGTAGGTCTAGCCATATATGGATATAGGGCTAGGAAAAAATAGTAATTTCCCTAGCCCTATTCTCCAAAAATAATTAACTTGTTAACTCAGGAAGCTTGTACCGTAATTTCTTATTGTACAAGCCTCGAATGGTTTGCGCTACAGTAACATAATAAGAACTACTCAGGTCTTCCTGTAATCTTCGCGCAATAGAAATCACAGAAATAGGAGTAGTCGCTGATAATATCGTGACTAAGCGATTATCATCAGCATTAGGATACTTCTGGAAAAAATACTCCAAGCCTACAAGCATAGGCTGGGAAGTTGCTTCTTTTCTATTCGGCCACGCTTTTTGTGTCGTGGCTAAAATTCGTGCTAAACCTGCGGCTCCTGCACGCCGGAAAATATTCTGTAGTGCGGTGTAGGCCCGAAGATTATTTACAATAGGACCAGTGTGGTAATCAACTGTGTAACCCATTGCTTCAGCAACATTTTTGATGCCTAATGCAATTGGGTCCTTCGCCGTAAGTAATGCCTTAAAGCTTGCGCCCGGAGTTAAATTATCTCGCTCATTATCTAAATCGTGGAATTTCTGTGCCTCTTGTTCAAGGGTAAGGCCCTCAAAAATTTGGCAATAAACATGAGTGGGATAATTCTCAATCAATTGCATGGCCGCGTGTCTGTGTTGACCATCAATGACAAAGTATTGTCCTGATGCTACTCGCTTATTAACAACAAAGACACCCAACTTGTCTTGATCCCAAGTGTGGGCCATCTTGATAATCTTTTTCTTCTGCAATAAACGCTGATAGGCTGGGTCTACTAAAATCGAATTTGTAGGAATCCAACCAAACTTAAAGCCACTATTATCAAAGTTAGCTCTAATTGTATCGGGGGCCTGTGCCCGTTTCTTGATAACAGGTTTCTTTTGAACAAGAGTTTCCATCTCAAACATTTCTTGTTCAACTGCGGGCGCAATTGTACCCGCAGCAATTTCTTGAACCACTTCTACTCCTTAACTACGCTAGTTGCCTTAATTAAAAGCAGTAAATCTTGTAGTGGGACCTTACTTATTCCCTCCTTCATAAGTTTTACTAACTGACTACGTAATTCTGGTATATCAATTAGTATTTTTTCTAAATCTACATTCACTTGACAACCCTTTGAAAAAAAGAGGCGAATAGCAGGGCTACCCGCCTCTTTTATTTTTTAACTACCTTAAGATTGGAGATATGTTGGTTAGTTTAGACAGTTGCAACCGCTTCTGTTGCGGCTGTAGTCGGGACTCGACTATTTGCAACACGCTCAAGAGCGGCTTGCAGAATAGCGATATCACCAGATTCCATATTGGCGAGAACGTTTTCATCGAGTTCATCCAACTTATCAAGACGAATTGTCTTGGCCTTGGGACCACGCTTTTTGGCAAGAGCATTTGCTAACTTATAAGCAGCAACAGCACCCTTGACATAAGCAGGAGCCTTAGCGGAACCCTCATCAACTGCGCCCTTGTAAAACTGTACCTGATCAGCAGTAATTTCTCCTGCGTCAGTGTATGGCTTCGGAGCCTGACCATTTAGAATCGGTAAAGTTTCTAATAGTTCGAGACGCCGAGTTCGAGAAGAAATATCCTTGATAATGGTTTCTGGATCGTAATCAGCAAAGGTAGTAAATCCTGTTGCCTCTACGCCATTATCAGTGGGATTCCACTTCTCAACTTCTGCCCCATAAAGCCAATGTATCATTCGCCAAGCGGCCAATGCACTTCGACCTTGGGTTTCATCTAGGTTAATAGATTTGCTACGAGCAGGCATATCTGCCGCAGCACCGGCCTTAGTCATCTAAGTTAAACTCCTTTCAAGAGTTAATTAGCTGGCTAAACTAACCTCCACGCTCCAATCTTAACTTGTTAAGGTACATCGGGACCTTACCATACTTTCTAGAGTTTGTCAAGAGCGAAATAAAATTTAATTCTTAACAACTTTTGAAGTTTGAATTTTTATTTCTCTCTCAATTTTGGCCCTAGTCGAGCGCGGTCCGCTCCCGTGTGACGCTCACTCTACGCTAGACGCGAGCAACTGTCAAGAGAAATTTTCAAACGAACTTTTCGGGCAACGATTTTATAGTCTAAACAATCTAAGCGATTATCTCCCCAATTCTCAAACGGATTTCATCTCCGAGCCTGTTACTAAGACTGAAATTCTGATTCTTATCACTAAATAAACTAACCAATTAGCGCAACTAATAAAATTCGCCAATTAGGGTGCCTAATAAACCTGGCCGTTTACCGTGCCTAAAATTGTCCCTCGCGCGCGCGTTATAAGGTCCATGTGGGCCTTAATACCGGGAAACGGCTCCGACCCCTAATCCCGGCAATTTTCCCACGTTAAGTAGTCTTAATCCATCAATCTTTCTTCCAGGAGCTAAAAAGTATTGACACCTACACCGATTAGGCGCATACTTGACGCAGGCAATTAACCCCGATGAAAAACAAAGGGGTTTGAGGAATTGCTAAATAGGATGGAAAAGAAATGACTCCAGAAGAATTGGCAAAGGTCTTGGAAAAGGCCACGCCTGATTTTGGGCGTGAGAGAATGATTACTTCTCGCCGCTACAATCTGGAAGTTTTTCGGATGGTTAATGGCGAAAAGAAAGTCATTGAGACAATGGAATACCTTACTCTCCGCCAAGCGCGAGAGTTAAAGGCAGAGTATTTGAGAGAGAACAATCTTTACTCTGATATCATCGAAGATGTGACCACGGATCGGGATGGAAATGAACTGACTTTCCCGGCCCGCAATTTGGTGCCGGAAGTCAAGGGAATTGGCGGATTTGGAACGCCAGAGGCAACGGAAAGGATTATTGAGCGACAGAGAGCAGCCGCAAGAAAGAAGGCTTCGTTTATTAAGAAGGCCAATCATGTCAAGAATGGATCAACTGAATTGATCCGCTACACTGGTAGTTTTAGTGATCCGAAATCGCCTCTCTATCCAATGTATTTGGATAACGTCAAGCGGAGAGGATTTACGGTCATCAATAAAGTCACGCGAGAAAAGTTTATTGGTCTTCAGGCAGAGGTTGCAGAATACATTTTCAGCCTCTTGAAGTCCGGGCTCAGTAAAAATGATCTTGACATTTCTTTTAATGGGGTGTAAGATACGGAAATCCAGTTAGGCGTCGAGTTAATTTTCGGTACTGAGAGGAAATTGGGTATTCAGCCAAGTTCGCTTTGAGCCGGTATTTCTTCCAAATTGCAGAGGATTTGCAAGAAACCACTAGAAGTTGAGCCGAAATTAACTATTAAATCGTGGAAACGAAAATTCAAAAAAATTGTGGGGACAATTTTAGAAAGGTTTCGAAATGTACATAGTTGAGAAAACAGTTTGGGAGCAAACTGTTGAAGATATTTATCAACAGTCTTACAAAGATGTTGAGAAAATTCTTGACGAAATGACCAATGAGGAATATTTCGATTGGTCGCAGGAAGATAAAGAAGAGGACAAGTTTACAAAGGAGTGTGGATCATGACATTTCTTGGAACAAACGCTCCACCGAGGTTTAAGGCTTCTGATATCGGTGGCGGAACGCATGGTGGAAAACTTTCAGCAGAAGCAAGAGCAAGGCGCGTCATTAAGAATGCGCGCAATAGAAATAGGGTACATCCTGAACATCCCTTTAATGGTCATCCAATGATTGCTCCAGGGGCAAACAAAGTAGTTAATTCCAGACTTTACCGCAAGGGAAACCGAAGGTCAAGAGGGATTAACTAAATAGGTACTCGGCTGGAATACCAAATAGCGTGAGATATTTGGTCACAAATGAGGTTTGAGATTAGTGCGACGTAATCTTATCCCTTGCATTATGCCAATGTCCAGCGGGCGGTCAATGTGTAAACCGACCTCTTTATATTTTTTCTGCGGGAAATAACTTTTCTATGGCTAAAACAAACGATGTTGATACCTTGAATAGCCAAGGATGCTAATATCAATTCTGACACCGCCCTGAATGTTATTTTCCGCAGAAAGAGTATAAAATGGAAATAATAGAACTCAAATGTAGAGAATGTAAAAAGGTCTTTATTGTTGGACAGAGAGTTGTCGGTATAAGAACAGAGGATGGCATAAGCCTTCCTTTTCACTCTTTCTGCGCACAAAAGAAAATAAAAGGTGAAAACACAGATGGTGTAGTCATACACTCATCTAAGCACCAAAGAAAGATGGTTAGAGAAGCGCAGAAGTTGGGCATTTAAAATGAGTCCTTGGACTTGTCACAAATGTAAATGGACAAATTGGATAAATAAGACAGTTTGCTATAATTGCAGCACAAGAAGGAAATCTTCTAAGCCGCAAAAGAAAGAAATAGATAGAAATCAATTAAAGTTGAGGTTTAGATAAAATGTGCGCAAAAGAAGATGATCCTTCTATGCATGAACATTGGTGCAAAGAACATAACAAAGAGGAATTCTACGTAATTGATCCTTTCCAAGCAGATGTATATAATGAAGAAGTATATATGTGGTTGTGTGCGGATTGTGAGCAAGGCAGAGCCGATGATATTTAGGATGAAGAAATGTTTACTCCGGGAGCAAGTCAATGTAATACGGTATTGTACCGAAGAGTGTATTAGGCAGCAATCAGGAATAGGTTCTGTCTATAATATGCTGAACGCCTATGATTGGGCAGATTGGCAGAGAGATGGAGATGATAAACTAAAGCCGATTACGGTGGAGTTTATCACTCATTTTGGAATGCTAGTCGAACCATTCCAAAATATTGGAGGAATTCGCAGAATTCCAATTTCGATTGGATATGAAGTTAGACAAGCCGACAGACTTCCTGAGCGCCTAAATAGTTTGATTGAAGCTTATTATGATGGTAGACTAATTCCTGACCATCATTCATTTAATGGAGATATTTCGAAGAATGAAGTAAGAGTTTGCACGGATTGTGGAAAGGATTATTCCGCTCATACAAATTTTGCGCAGACAAGTGAGGATGTATTCTACTTTGAATATGAGATGATACATCCTTTCGCTGATGGAAATGGAAGGAGTGGGAAAATCCTTTATAATTATCTTCTTGATAAGATGGATGATCCCAAAATGCCACCCAATTTCTTTGGTTCTTCAAATCCATGATAAAGGAGTGTAATCACGAAGAAAGATATGAAGTTTGTGGAACACTTTCTTGCCCGAAATGCTATTACGAAGAACTAGTAACTAGTAAAGATCGGGCAAAAGTAGTAGAAATAGAATTAGTTTACGATGAGAGTAAACATAGAAAGGTAGTAAGGAAAAAGAAAAATGTGTTGCCTAGGACGAACGTGTCCACGGTGTAGACCAACTTAATAATCTGGTGATGCATTCGGTTAGAAATATTGCACCTTAATGACAGTACGAGTTATAGCCTTTGGTTATATCGAGTTATTGCGCCAGACAACTCCTAATAGCCGGGAATGAAAATAAAGGTTATGGTCTTTTCGGAATGGTGGGATTAAATTCCGAGTTTAGAATCAAACTGACGATGGAAGATTGAAAAATCTTTTCCTTAATCATCGTTCCTGTAAGGAGTAAGCAGGGAAATTTAATACATTGAGAGATGGATATTAATGATACTATGCTCCACGTAGGCGGCCTGCGGAATGGGGAAGCGGTTAA
>Ga0207684_10006539_pt1 | contig 10616 bp, 7 predicted proteins | sample KBSK5501metaG_FD_184342 | JGI IMG/M metagenome (GOLD analysis project Ga0207684, IMG submission 184342) | Corn, switchgrass and miscanthus rhizosphere microbial communities from Kellogg Biological Station, Michigan, USA - KBS K5-50-1 metaG... | ecosystem: Host-associated > Plants > Roots >... | reverse complement strand
CCGAGGCCTCCCTGGGACCGGTTGCGTCCGGCCGGCCCGGTCTTCTCGAAAAGACCCTCGATGCTGCCGGCGGGCAGGCCGGGGCCGCGGTCGGCGACCGTGACCTCGAGCCAGCCACGCGACGCCGCGCGAGCCTGCACCGAGACCGCCCCCGAGGTGTACTCCACCGCGTTGCCGATCAGGTTCGTCAGCACCTGCGCCAGGTGAGCCGGCTCGCAAAACGCGGGCGGCAGGCTTTCGCGCAGGTTGATCTCGACGGCCAGTGCGCGCTCGGCATATCGATGGCGGATGACTCCCATCACGCCCTCCAGTGCGGATGCCAGGTCCACCGACTCGGGGGTCGGCTCGAAATGGCGAGTCTCGAGCTTGGCAATGATCAGCTGGCTTTCCACCAGGCTCAACAGCCGGTCGGAGGAGTCGTAGGCCTCCTGCAGCAGCTCGCGGCGCCCCGAAGCATCGATGGTGCTTTCCCACTGCATGATGCCCGCCAGCGTGTTCTTCATCGCCGCGGCTGGGCTTCGGACCTCGTGGCCGATCGCCCGCAGCATGAGATCCTTTGCCTCCAGTGCGAGACGCTGCGCGGTCACGTCCTCGTGCAGGGTGAGGTCGCCGGCGGGCTCGCCTTCGAGTCCGGGGATGACCACGCGGCGGACATGAACGATGCGCACGGGGTCGCCCATGCGCAGCTCGAGCGTTCCATCCGCCTGGTCCTCGTCGCCGCGCTCCGCGCCCGCGGCCGCATAGATCTCGGAGACCTTCTTGCCCGGCATGTCCGCGGCGTGTAGGTGGTAGATGGACTCGACCTCGGGGTTCGCGTACACGATGTGACCGGTCGCGTCTTCGAGCATGACCCCCACCGGCGAGTGCCTGAGGATGGCGTTCATCATCTGGCGCTCTCGCTCGAGCGCATCGACCAGCTCGAGCTGGCCGATCAGCACCGCGGCCTGGCCCGCAAGGACCGTCGCGAGACGCCGGGTTTCGGACGCGCCCGCTGTCATTCGCGCCGCGAGCAAGCCGACGAGCCGGCCTTCGACCTCGATCGGAATGCCGAAGGCGTCGGGCGAGGCGCCCAGCAGGTCGAGCAGGGCTCGCATCCTGCGGCTCCCGGTCGGAGTGGCGAGCGCGCGGAGCAGCTGGGCGGGCTCGTCGACGGGCACCCTGGGCGCCACCTCGCCGTCGGGCGCGCGGCGGACGAGGTGTCCTTCCTCGAGCAGCCACAGCTCTCCATGTGAGCCGGCGAGTGCGTCCCCCACCAGGCGGCCCATTTCGGATCGTGCGCGATCGGGCTCGGTCGGCGTCAGCCGGGTGAAGGCGGCGACCGCCTCCAGGGTGCTGATGCGGCCCCGCGTCTCGGCCACCAGTCGGGAGTTCTCGATGGCCACCGCGGCATGGCGGGCGAAGTCGAGCGCGGGTGGGGGCTCGGCCATGTACGTGGCCGCGTGGACCGAGCCGATGGCGCCGACGAGGCGATCGCCGTACCAGAGAGGGATGAGGCTCCAGGCCTGGCCGTTGGAGCTGCCCGTGAGCACGCCGGTGGGCGCTTCGCGCCAGCTGTCCTCGGAGTCGAGGCCGGCCCACGCCAGGACCGATTCGGCGGCCGGGTCCCCGCTGCCCCGCGTCGCGCTGATGCGACCCTCGGTGTCGAACGCCCAGCATGCGACCCCGCCCGATTCGAGCATGGTCCGAGCCTGGTCGGCGATGTTCGACACCACGCTCATGAGCTCGTGGCCCGCGAGCGCCGCCAGCTCCTGGATGCGCACCGACTGTGCCAGCGCGAGCTCGTTGGCGTGGTGGAGACGCATCGTCCGCAGGGCGATACCCACGACCGGCGCGGCCGCCTCGAGCAGCTTCAGATGAGCCGGCTGGAACCGGCCGCCGTCGTCGCGGAGGGCCGAGATGCCCGCAACGACTCGCTCGCCCTGGAGGATCGGCACCCAGACGACCTCGGTGGGCCGGCGCGAGAAGATGTAGTCGCCGACCGGTCCGGCGAGGTCGTCGTCGACAGGTTCGACCGAGTCCAGCACCTGCCCGCCCGCGGCGATCATGCGCCGGAAGAATGGCGCTTCGCCGATGGGCACCGGGCCAAGCGTGCCGGTCGGGCCGCCCCGCTCGCCGGTGAAGCCGGCGACGTTGCCCCCGACGTCGAGGTAGACCAGCACGACATGCGTGGCTTCGGTGTAGTCGCTGACCGCCCCGAACACCGCGTCCGCGATCTGGCTCTCGTCGGACGCTCCGGCGACGCCCATCTCGAGCACGTGCAGGGCTTCCAGCCGCGCCCTCTCAGCCTGCGCCTCGGCGAAGTGATCGGCGTTGGCCAGGGCCAGGCTCACGTGCGCGGCCACGTCCTGAAGCAGCTTCACATGCCACTCGTCGAAAGCGGCCTCGCGGTACGACTGCAGCGACAGCATGGCGGTGATGCGATCGCCGCTGAGCACCGGCACCCAGACGAACGAACGCGAGATGAGGCGAGGGTCGCCGGGAGGACCGGATGGGAAGATGGCCGCGCCCCCGCCGACGTTCCACCGCTCCCTCTCGAGGCCCTTGCGGGTGAAGGCGCGCGCGTATGGATTGCTGCGCATCAGCACCGGCCGCCCGCTCTCGTATGCCTCACGCGAAGGACCGGCCACCGCCAGGGCCACCGGCGGCACCACCTCTTCGACCCCGGCGACGTACTGGTAGCCCTCGGCCACCGGGCCTTCCTTCGACTGCGTGATGGTGGCGAGGATGAAGCCGTCGAACTCGAGGAAGTTGGAAAGCTCCTCGCGCAGGGTGCGCATGATCGACCAGCGGTCCAGGCTGGACGCCAGCCGGCGGCCGACAGAGTTGACCACCTCGAGGCGCCGGCGCTGGCCCTCGATCGCCTCGTAGCTGCGCGCGTTGCGAAGCGCGAGCGTGACCTCGTCCGCCACCAGCTCGAGGAAGGCGGCCGTGGACGCCTCATATGCGTACGACTTCTTGGTCTCGATGCCCAGTGCGCCACGCACGTCGCCGCCTTCTTTGATCGGCACCCACAAAGACGATCCCGGCTCATGGACGAGTAGCGGCTTCGGGTCGCGCACGAGCGCGCGCACGGCAGCAACGTGGCGCGACCTCATGGCCACCCAGCGCGACGTCGGCGCCGTGTCCACTTCCACGTTAAGCAGGCGCACACGGTCAGGCTTATCCGGCTCGAGGGCCGCCATGTGGAGCACGTCCACCGGCAGCAGCTGGCTGAGGGTGGCGTGCAGCGCGGTCAGCACGCTCGCCTCGTCCAGCGTGGAGGCCATGGCCCTGGCGATGCTGTTGAGCGCCTCCAGGCGGCGTGCCTGGTTGCGGGTCAGCTCGTTCAGGTAGGCGTTCGCCACCAGCACGCCAAGCCGGCGATGAACGTCATCCAGGAACGTGATCTCCGACGGCGGCACGCGCCGGCTGCGGCGCGACTGGTAGATGACGCTGCCGATGACCTCGCCCTGGTGCTCGATCGGGACCCAGATCGCGAACTTGGTCTGGCGCCCCGCGCCCGGTCCCTTGGCCGCCAGCATGTGCTTGGGGGCGAGTGGGATGACCGTAGTCCTGGGGTTGGCGTATTGCTGGGCGAAGACCGAGGCGACCAGCGGCTTCCGGAGCAGGTCCTGGAGGACGCCGGAGTCCATCTGGAGCGAGTGGTACCAGCCCTCGCGCTCCAGGATGTGCAGGTTCACCACGTCATAGCCGAAGAGTGGGTGGAGGCCTCGGTACAGGACCTGGACGATATCGGCCTCGGTGACGCAGCTGCCCAGCTCGTGAACCAGGGCGGCCGGGTTCGGCGCCGTCGTCTCGGCGTGCGGCCGGCGGCCGACCGTCGGTCTCCCGTGTCGGTTCCCATTGAGCTCCGGGCCCTCGGCAGGGCGGGCCGGCCGGCGGTCCTTTAGCGTGCTACGGGCGGGACTCGCCATTGCCACCGATATACTGCGCCAGAATCCCCTTGCCGTTCACTCCGCCCAAGCCAATCGCGCCCACTCCCGAAGATTTGCGCGGCTCCACGGTCCTGGTGGTCGATGACGAGCGCGCCTGGAGGGTGATCCTGGAAACCGACCTGCGCATGCTCGGATACAAGGTCTCGATGGCCGAGGACGCCGACCAGGCGCTGGAGAAGGCGCAGTCGGACCAACCCGAGGTCGCGATCATCGACCTGATGCTGCCCGAGCCGATGGACGGCTGGGGCCTGCTGGGCGAGCTAAGGGCGCGCGGACAGAAGCTGCCTGTGATCTTCTATACGGCATATCCGGTGTTTCCATCAGGCACCGACGATCCAGACGTCGTCGGGTACATGAGCAAAGCGGTCGACCGCGCGGATCTCTACGCGCTCCTCCCGCCCGCGATCCGGCGCTCCCGAGAGCGCCGGGGAGAGGAAGTCTAGTTGCTTTCGGTTAAAACCAGAAGGAAACGAGGTCGTCGGCGAAGTCTGCGGCCACCGCCAGCGCCAGTGCGGCCACCACGCCAAGACCCAACGCGATCCGTACTGCCTTGAACTTCCAGGTCATCCCCATATCACCCCTTTGTTTTTCCAACTACGGCCAGGCTCAGGGCAGAGTATGCACCGGCCCCGTCGAGATTGAATGTTCACACCCAGCCAATAATCGTAAAGAATGATATAGCCGAGTCCTTGGAAAACCACAGCTTTGTACGCCAGCGTAACAAGATCCGGGAAGTGCGTCTGCCGCCGCTTCCGCCCGGCCTGGAGGTCTTCAGACCGGCGGAAGTCCTCGGCTCGGCGGTGCTGGTCGTGGAGGACGAGGCGGCCATGCAGCAGCAGCTCAGCATCGACCTGCACGACCTCGGCTACCGCCCGTCCGCCTCGTCGTCGGCTCCCGAGGCCAAAGAGCTGCTGTCGCGAGAGCGCATGGCGGCCGTCCTCCTGGACCTGGTCCTCGACGAGGGCGAGGATTCGGGTTTTGAGCTCCTCACATGGATCCGCGAGCACCACCCCGGCCTGCCCGTGATCGTGCTCTCGGCGGCACAGGTCAACTCGGCCGCGATCCGCCACGCCTACGAGCTCGGCGCCAGCTCGTACTTTGTCAAGGGCAACGTCCCGATGGCCCACATCTACTCCGACCTCGCCGCGCGTCTCGTCGAGCGAGGCACCGGCCGGCCGGGGAGCTACAAGTTCGGGCGGCTGGAGTTCGACCCGACGCGGCGCACCGTCAAGCTCGGCGGGCGCGAGATCCGTCTGACTCCGCAGCAGACGGCGCTGCTGCTGCATCTGTCCCAGGGCTCCAAGCCGGCCACCGCGCGAGACCTCATCCAGGCGGGGCTGTTCCGAACCGATGCGGCCCACTCGACGGTGCACTCGGCGTTGCTGACGCTGCGCCGGCGCCTGGACGAGCTGGAGGAGGGGCTGGGGCAGAACTTCGTGCGCGCCACGGCTCGGGGCTACAGGCTGGAGTCGATCCAATGAGCCAAGGGCGGTCGACCACACCGCTTCCCAGCCGCTCCGTGGTCGACGAGGTGATCGAGCTGCGCCGGTACTTCCATCGCCGCCCGGAGGTGAGCTTCAGCGAGCATGAGACGAGTGCGCGGCTGGGAGAGCGGCTGCGTGAGCTGGGCCTCGAGCTGCAGCGCTGCCCGACCGAGACGGGCGTGGTGGCGGTGCTCGACACGGGTAAACCCGGCAAGACAGTGATGCTGCGCGCCGACATCGACGCGCTGCCGATTCACGAAGAGTCGGGCGTCGAGTTCGCGTCGGGCGCGGACGGCCGCATGCACGCCTGCGGCCACGACGCTCACATGGGGATCATGGTCGGCGTAGCGCGCACGCTCGTCGACCGGATCTGGGACGTGAGCGGCCGCTACCTCTTCGTGTTCCAGCCCGCCGAAGAGATCGTCAGCGGCGCCAAGGCGATGATCGCCAAGGGCCTGCTCGACGACCATCACCCGGACTCGGTCATCGGACTGCACGTCACGAGCTTCACCGAGTCGGGGACGGTGATCACCCGCCCTGGCCTCATGTGGGCGGGATCGGATGCCTACGAGATCAGCTTTTCGGGACCGGGTGGGCACGGCGGCATGATGGGCCGGCGCGGAAACGTGCTCTCCGCCCAGGCGTTCCTCATCGAGCGCCTGCACACGGTCGTGGAGGGTTTGGAGCACGAGGGCGTGCAGTGCCACACGACCGTCGGCAACATCTACAGCGATGGCGCCTGGAACATCGTCCCGCGCGGCGTCTCGGTCAAGGGCAGCCTGCGCACCTTCACGCCGTCCCTGCGCGAGGAGGCGCTGGGCCGGCTCCGCGACCTGCTGCGCGAGGTCGACTCTGAGTTCGAGGTGCGCTCGAACCTCGAGCTGGTGCACGGAACCGTGCCGCTCATGAACGAGCCCAACGTCACGCGTACGGTGCTCGACGTCGCAGGTTCGTTGATCGGCGACAAAGCCAGCGTCCTGGGCCGCCCGCTGACGGTGAGCGACGACTTCGCGGAGTTCCTGACCCGCATCCCGGGCTGCTATTTCATGCTCGGAGCCATGCCGCCGGGCCAAACTCCGCCCGCCCACCACTCGCCGGGGTTCCGCATCGACGAGAGCGCCCTCGAGATCGGCGTGAAGGTGCTGGCCGGGACGGCGTCGCGGCTCGCCGCCGAGTAGAGATCTCCGCGCGTGCTGGTCCTGGTCCCGCTTGTCGTCGGGCTCGTCGTCGGCGTCGCCACCGGCGGGAGCATCGGCAACCTCGCCAACCTGCGTTTTCGCTGGCCGTGGTTTGTGCTCGTGGTGCTGGTGATCAGGGAAGCAGTGCAGTTGACCCCGCTGAGCCGAATCGACGGAGTGCAGTACCTCTACGCTGGCGCCCTGGCGGCGCTGGTCGCCTGGACCGCCCTGCACGTCAAGCGCCTGGCCGGCGTGTGGCTGGTCACGGCCGGCGCCGCGTTGAACCTGCTCGTCATCCTGGCCAACGGCGCCCGCATGCCCGTTGCGCCCGAGCTGGCGGGCGTCCTCGTCCAGCGGGGCCACCTGGGCCAGTACGTGCTGATGGGGCCTGGCACGAACCTGAACTGGCTTGCCGACTGGATCGGGTTTCCGTGGCCCGTCAAAGGGGCCTACAGCCCGGGGGATCTCTTGATCGCCCTGGGCATCGGCGTCGTCGTCATCCTGGCCCTCGTTCGTCCAACTGCAGGTAAGCTGGAGGAAACCTCAAGCCGTATAGGGAGATAGCCCGCCGTGATCATCTTCTGGATCTTCACCTTCTTCGTCGGCGCCTCGGCGTTCGCCTTCGCTGACATCTACCTCCAGTACGGAATCGGCTGGTCGCTCGTCTACTCGGTCGTGGCGATGCTGCTGTTCCGCGGCCTGCTCAGCATCGCTCGCCGCTGGCTGATCGTTCGGGAGCGGATCGTCCCGCAAACCGACGTGCTCGAGCGCACCGTCGAGACCAACCGCGCGGTGTTCTGGAAGCGCGCGATCTTCCTGTCCTTCATTCCGATCATCTACTTCGGCGCGGCCTACCTGATGTTCGGCCTGCTGCCGGAAGACGCGCTGGCCGCACTCCCGGACTTCCTGCAGCTGGCGTTGACGCAGCTCGTGTACCTGTTCTTCCTGCTGGGCGCCAACTTCATGCTGTTCTTCGGCCCCTTCTACCTCTACACGCGCATCGGCAAGACGATGATCAACCCCGACGACGCCAACTTCGGGGTCAACATGGATGACGTCCGCGGGCAGAAGGCCGCGGTCGGCGAGATGAGGAAGATCCTCCGCCTCATCGAGCACGGCCGCCTGTTCGTCAAAGCGGGTGGCAAGCGCGAGCGCGGGGTGCTGATGGTCGGCCCTCCGGGGACCGGCAAGACGATGCTGGCCAAGGCGATCGCGTCTTCTCTGCACGTTCCCATCTACATCGCCAGCGGCGGTTCGTTCGCCGGCATGTTCCTCGGCATCGACGCCCTCAGCGTCTACCTGATGGTTCGCGCCGCGCGCAAGCGCGCCAAGGTCTGGGGCGGCTGCATCGTTTTCATCGACGAGATCGACGCCCTGGCCCAGAGGCGAGGCGGCATGGGCGGCGGAGCGATGGGCGGAATGATGGGGATGATGGGCGGTGGCCAGCTCGGGCTCAACATGCTGCTGGTCCTCATGGACGGCATCGACAACCCGCCTTTCTTCGTCCGCCAGTTCCGCGCACTCCTCAACCTCACTCTCGACGGCCTGTTCGTGCCGAGGGTCATCGCGTTCAACGGCACCAGGCTGAACCTGCGCATCCCACCGCTGAAATCTCCCGCCTGGAACATCATGTTCATCGGCGCCACCAACCGGCCGTCGGTCCTGGACGAGGCGGTGACCAGGCCTGGACGCTTCGGGCGGCAGATCGTGTTCCTCATGCCCAAGCGCGAGGCGCGCAAGGACATCGCGGCCCTCTACTTCGACAAGAAGAGGCACGACCCCGAGCTCGACACGCCGAGCCGGCGCGAAGAGTTCGCGCGGATCACAGAGAATTATTCGCCTGCGGACATCGAACAGGTGCTGTCGCTCTCGCTGCTCTACGCCTTCGAGAACGGGCGCGAGGCACTCAACTGGAATGACATCCGCGAGGCGATGGGTAACGTCGAAGCCGGACTCGCGATTCCGGTCGAGTACAGCGAGCGTGACAAGATCGCGATCGCGCGCCACGAGCTCGGCCACGCGGTTGCGTCCAACTTCTTCAAATCGGACCACGCGCATGTCCGGCTCTCGATCCGCCGTCGAGCGAGCGCCCGCGGCGAGATCGGCGGCTACCACCTTTCGTTGCCCACGGAAGAGCAGTGGGGCGGATCGCGGTTTCGTTCGCAGCTGGCCGCCGACATACGCCACGACCTCGGTTCGATCGCGTGCGAGCGTGTCTTCTACGGCGAGAACTCTGCGGGTGTCTACGAAGACCTGCGGATGGCGACGGCGATGGCGTGCCGGATGGTGGGCACCATCGGGATGGGGCCGGACGATCTCGATCCGGAGATGTCGGCGAAGGCGGCCAACATCGGTGAGCAGCTCATCTCGGTCTCCGAGATAACGCAGGGCGTGCACGAGCAATCGACGTGGGAGGGCGCGGTCCTTCACAACCCGCGCGCGCGCCGGATCGTTGCCCAGCTGTTGGGATCGGCTTACATAGACGACTGGCGGCTCATGTACGTCAACAAGGAAGCGATCGACCAGGCTGCAGAGTCACTGATCGCGCAGGGGGGCGAGCTGATGGGCGACGAGATCAGCGGCCTCCTTGGTTCGGTCGGCCTGCGCACCCCGACCGCGGCTGACCCCTACCCGGAAGACCTGCCTTCCGTGCCGGACCAGCGAGCCGACCTGACCGCGATCCAGGGGTCGGCCTGAGCCGGATAACCGCGGCGGCGTTCGCCGCGCTTCTCCTGCTGGCACTGCCCGCGCGCGCGGTGCTGGCGCAGGATCCCCTCGTGCCGCCGAGCGCTCACCACGAAGCGGCGCGGATCATCAGCGCCGAGGTCGCGATGGCGCAGGCGCAGGCGCAGCTCCAGGCCCTGAGGTCGCAGCCGGCGCCGGCCACGCTGGCCGATCGCATCCGCTGGGAGATGTCTGTCGATGCGGCGGCCTACGCGTACCGCGACGCCGCCCGCCAGGAGGAGCTGCGCCTGTACGAGGTGGCCAGCTACGCCGGCGTCGAGTCGAAGGTGATCCCGCTCCTGCCAGCGCAGCTGGCACGACCCTTCGACGACACCATCGCCGGCCTGCACTCGCTCTACACCCTCGCGGGCATCGACCAGTACTACCTCGTCAACGTGCACTTCATCCATCCGTACAACGACGCCGCGCCGCTGGATTCGCTGCGGTCCTTCTACGCCGAGGCGCAAAGGCTGTACGGAGTCGACCCGAGCTATCTCGCGTCGATCAACTTCATCGAGAGCAACTTCGGCCGGGTCAACGGACCGTCATCAGCGGGTGCATTGGGCCCGATGCAGTTCCTGCCCGGCACGTGGGCCAATTGGGGCAACGGCGGCAACGTGATGGATCCCCACGACGCCATCGTGGCCGCGGCGCGGTACCTCGTTCACTACGGCGCACCGGGCAACATGCGGCAGGCGATCTTCCATTACAACTTCGACTACGACTACGTGGACGCGGTCGTCTACTTCGCTCGAGCCTACCGCGCCGACCCACACTGGCTCGACCGCATGTACTACTGGAACACAACCGGCTAGGGACCTCTCGTCGGGTCTCGGGCATTGTTAGAGTAAGTACTCATGGAGTATCGGATCGAACAGTTGGCGCGGACTGCCGGGGTGGCCGTGGACACCATCCGCTTCTACCAGGGCAAGGGCCTGCTGGAGGCGCCCCGCCGCGAAGGCCGTGTCACCTGGTATGGCGATTCCCACCTGGACCGCCTTCGCCGCATCCGTGACCTCCAGCTGAGAGGTTTCACGCTGACCGTGATCCAGCGCTTCCTAGCCGGCGAGCTCGAGGCGTCGGACGAAGGCCTGGTGGCGGCGGTGACGAGGCCGTCGGCCCCGCAGACGCTGACGCTGGCCGAGCTCGCCGACCGGAGCGGGGTGGCCGTGCCGCTGCTGTCGAGCCTGGAGCAGGCAGGGCTGCTCGTGCCCATCGAAGGCGGCGACGAGCCCCGATACCCCGCCGATGACCTCGACGCGATCGCGGCCGGCATGAAGCTGATCGCGGCCGGC
>Ga0207684_10006538_pt1 | contig 10616 bp, 6 predicted proteins | sample KBSK5501metaG_FD_184342 | JGI IMG/M metagenome (GOLD analysis project Ga0207684, IMG submission 184342) | Corn, switchgrass and miscanthus rhizosphere microbial communities from Kellogg Biological Station, Michigan, USA - KBS K5-50-1 metaG... | ecosystem: Host-associated > Plants > Roots >... | reverse complement strand
TGCCCGCCGTCGTGGGAGTGCTGTCCATCAACGCATCGACCGGGCTGATCTCCGGCACTCCCACGACGGCGGGCACGTCCACCGTCACGGTGACCGCCAAGGACACCACGGGAGCAACCGGGACCGCCTCCTTCACCTGGACGGTGAACCCCGCCAGCGGAACCTGCGGCACGACCAATCTCGCGCTGAATCACCCGGCTACCGCGTCCTCGCTGGAGAACGCCGGCTACCCCGCCTCGAATGCGTTCGACGGCAACCTCACTACCCGCTGGTCCAGCGGCTTCTCCGACCCGCAGTGGATCCAGGTGGACCTGGGGTCCGTCCAGACGATCTGCGGTGTCACGCTGAACTGGGAGGCCGCGTACGGCAAGGCGTTCCAGATCCAGACGTCCAATGACGGCACGACCTGGACGCCGATCTACTCGACCACCACTGGCACCGGCGGCACGCAGACCCTCAGCGTGACCGGCAGCGGCCGCTACATCCGTATGTACGGCACGGCGCGTGGGACCGCGTACGGCTACTCGCTGTACGAGTTCCAGGTCTTCGGCACCGGCGGCGGCGGCTGCGGGACCACCAATCTCGCGCTGAACAAGACGGCGACGGCGTCGTCGCTGCAGAGCGCGACCTTCCCGGCGTCGGCCGCGTTCGACGGCAATCTCGGTACCCGCTGGTCGAGCGCGTTCTCCGACCCGCAGTGGATCCAGGTGGACCTGGGCTCGTCCCAGACGATCTGCGGTGTCACGCTGGCCTGGGAGGCCGCGTACGGCAAGGCGTTCCAGATTCAGACGTCGCCGGACGGCACGACCTGGACGACGATCTACTCCACCACCACCGGGACCGGCGGCACCCAGGCGCTGCCTGTCTCGGGCACCGGCCGGTATGTGCGCATGTACGGAACCGCACGCGGGACGGTGTACGGCTACTCACTCTGGGAATTCGAGGTCTTCTGATCGGCGCATGACATGACGGAGGCCGCGGATCTGATCCGCGGCCTCCGTCATGGTTACCCGGCCGAGCGTCAGGCCGCCGGGCCGGCGCCGAGGACCACGGTGGCGGTGTGGGACTGGCCGGACTGGTCGGTCCAGCTAATGCTGATCTTGTCGCCAGGGTGGTGCTTCGCCAGTACCGGCTGGATGTCCGAGGAGGACGTGACGGTCTGGCCTGCGACCGAGGTGATCTGGTCGCCCGCCACCAGGCCGGCCTGGTCGGCTGCTGATCCCGACACGACGCCCGCGATGACGGCGCCGCTGCTGGTGGGGTTACCGCCGTAGCCGTAGCCACCGCCATAGCCACCGGTGCTGGCGGAGGAAGTCTGCACGCCGAGGAACGCGGTGGCGCCGAGATGCATGGTGGACGACGGCGTGCCCGCCTCGATCTGGCTGGCGATCGAGGATGCTTCGCTGATCGGGATGGCGAACGCCTGGGTCTGCGTCGGCCCGGACTGAGGCTGGTAGCCGGTCGTGGAGGTGGAGGTGGAGGCGGCGGTGTCCATGCCGATGACCTCCCCGTACGTGTTGACCAGCGGCCCGCCAGAATCACCCGGCTGGATGCCGGCGTTGGTGCCGATCAGCCCGGTCAGTTGCTCGGCGTTACCCGACGACTCATCGGAGGCGGTGATCGACTGGCCGAGGCTGTTAACCGTCCCGGTGGCCACCGACGGGGTCCCGCCCTTGCCGCCTGCGTTGCCCAGCGCCACCACCTTCTGGCCGTTCTTGGGGCTGGAAGAGCTGAGGGTGACCGTCTGAAGCCCGGAGGCACCCTGAAGCTGCAGCACCGCGACGTCGTGGGTCTTGTCGTAGCCGACGACCTTGGCGGTATAGGTGCGCCCGTTCCCGACATCGGTGGCCTTGATCGAGGTCGCGCCGTCGATCACGTGGTTGTTGGTCAGCACCTCGCCGGTGGAGGTCAGCACCATCCCGGTGCCGGCTGCCGAGCCGTTCTGGTATCCCAGCGTGGTCACCACATCGACCAGGCCCGGGTCTACCTTCGAAGCGATCTGCGACGTGGTCAGCACGGTGGCGCCCACCGCATTCGCCGCGCCCAGCCCCGCGAACACCAGCACGGCCGCCGCCCCGACCGACGCGCCGGCCAGCAAGCCGTGGCGTCGCCGCAGCCGGCTGCCCGGGCCATCTCCCTGGCCGCCCGATCCGCCCGGCCCGCCATACTCGCCCGGACCGCCCGGACCGCCATAGCCGCCCGGACCAGCCGGCCCGCCATACCCGCCTGGACCAGCCGGCCCGCCATACCCGCCTGGCCCGCCGTAGCCGCCCGGCCAGCCGGGGCCGCCCGGTCCGCCCGGGCCCTCCGGCCCGGCCGGCAGCCCGTCGCGCTCGTCCTGACCCGGACTGGTGAAGACCGGCTGTTCGTTGACCGTGCTCATCTGGGATCCGCTCCTCCGTGCGTAGCCGCCCTGCTTGCTGCTACCGATATTGCGGTTCCAACCTGGAGGAACTCTTCAAGAGCCCTAGGCGCTTGCTCAGGCTTTCCTGAGAGTTAGCTGACCATCATGGTGGACTGGGCCGACTGCGGTTTCGGGCAGTTGCCGGTAGGACCGCGGTCAGGGGAGGCGTCAGCGGGTGAGAAAACGTTCTGAACCACAAGGGCGGTGTAGAACCCGGCCTCACACCTTTCGCCCGACGCCGACCAGGACCCAGAACTGGCTGGGGTCGGTGGGCACGTCGGCGGGCGAGCCTGGCCGCCACTGGGGGATGTAGACCAGCCCGGGGTCCACGAGGTCGAAACCGTCGAAGAAACGCATGATCTCCGCGCGCGAGCGGGCGCGTCCCCGCGCGGGGACGCTGCCTTTGTACACCTTGTCTATGGCCTGCATCACCGCGGGCTGGCCCTCATCTGTGCCATGGCATATCACCAGGTAGCTGCCGGGCGCGAGCGCATCCCGGAGCGTGCCCACGATCCGCCAGGGATCCTCGGCATCGGAAACGAAAGGCAAGACGGAGACGAGCAGCAGGCCGGCCGGCTGGCTGAAGTCGATCAGGCGCTGGGTGACGTCGTGGGCGAGGATCTTCCCCGGGTCGCGCAGGTCGGCGTTGATGATCGCGGCGTTCTCGTTCCCGGCCAGGATGGCTTTGCTGTGCGCGATCGCGACCGGGTCGACGTCGGCATAGACCACCCGGGCGCCCGGCGCGGCCTGCTGGGCGACCTCGTGCACGTTCCCCTGGGTCGGTATGCCGGAGCCGATGTCGAGGAACTGGCCGATGCCGGCATCGGCGAGGAACCGCACCGCCCGGCCGAGGAAGGCGCGGTTGGCGCGGGCGATCGCCCGGACATTGGGATCGACCGCGGCGAGCGCCCGGCCCAGGTCCTGGTCGGCCAGGAAGTTATGGTTGCCGCCCAGCAGGTAGTCGTAGACCCGGGCGGCATTGGCCCGTTTGGTGTCAACGCCCGGTGGAACCCAGCCCGGCTCGTCAGCCATCGCGCCCCCTCTCTGTCACCTGATGCGCGGACACGGCACCTCAAGCCAGCCTCCGGCTGGCCTCTAGCTTGGCCTCCGGCTGGCCTCTAGCTTGGCCTCTGGCTGGCCTCGGCGTCTGGAGGACGGTTCCCCATGCCCGGCACTAGCCCATTTTGACACTCAATAATGCGACCATCGCCCTGTATACCGATGGGCTGGTGGAGGGCCGTACCCCGTCGCTCGACGACGGGCTGACCGCGCGGCAAGACGCTCTCAGCTCCGCTCTGGCCCGGCCCCGTGGCGCGCTAGGGGTGCCTGCGAGAGGGTTACCCAGCTGCTGCGCGCGCATGGCGAGGACGACATCACCCTCATCCTCGCCCGCATCGGCCAATGACGATCGCCTGCGGCTGCCGTGGGGGGCGTGAAGCGTGTACCGGATCAGGAACTCACATCAGCCCGCGCCAGGGCCGCAGTGCGCTCCGGGCGGGGGCGGGACGTCGAGAGTGGGGTTGCGGCCGAAGAAGCCGGTGGGCTTGAGGCTGAACCCGCAGCGGCTCACCGGCATCACGGGCCAGTCCTCCGGCCTCGGGAAGTGCGTGGACCCGAATGTATGCCAGAGGACAACGTCCGCGCCGTCAATGTCCTGGTCTCCCGCGATGAACGCGGGAATACCCGCTCCGCCGGGATGCTGGTTGACGAAGTCGCCAGCCGGGTAGCGGTGCGCCGGATCGTAACGGGTCACCCACACATGGTTGGTGGCAAAAACAGCCCGCGCATACAGCGATGATCCCGGATCAGCCAGCAATGTCGGCGCGGCCTGCGGATACAACGTGAAGCTGACCGGCTGGCCGAACCGGTTGGTCACCTCGGGGTTGATGATCCGCCAGATCCGGTCCCGCTCGGGCGCGGCCCGCCGCCCAGCCTCCGATTCCCGGCCCAGCCGCGTCACCTTTTGGACAATCGCATTACCGAACGTATTCTCCGGCCCGACTGCGTATCCCTGCACGTCGATCTCCTCGACCGCATTCGCCGGGCCGTCGACCATCACGTCCAGCCGGGCGCTGAAGAGGTGCTGGTGAGCGGGTGCGCCCAGGCCCGGCGCGACCTCGGTCGCGTACGGGTGATCCTGGCCCGGATAGGCCGAGGTGAACAGAACCCCGGTCAGCTTCACCTCGCACTCGATCGTGCCATCCAGATAGAAGTACCAGTAGAAGCCATAGTCGTAGTTGCCGACGGTGGTGAAGAACGACACGACCAGGCGGCGCTGGCGGCGGGACTGGGCCGAGCCGTTGAAGATGTCGGTGTGCTTCCAGAGGATGCCGAAGTCTTCCTCGTGGATGCATATCGCATTGCGGATCACCCGCGGCTCGCCATGGTCGTCGGTGACCGTCGCGTCGAGGTAGGCGATCTCGCCCAGGCAGTCGCAGCCCCGTTCCAGCGAGTTGGCCCACTTCCCGACCAGGTACTCACCGCTGTCGAAGTAGTTCTGCCAGTACCTGGTCGGGCCCGGGTCACCGTAAGGGACGACCATCTCGGGTATGGAGGCGCGGTAGATCACCGGCCGCCGACGGCCGTCGTCGTCGTAGCTGATCTGGTGCAGCGAGAGTCCCTCGCGGGCGTCGAAGCCAACGCGGAACGACCAGTTCTGCCACTCCACCGCGTTACCGGCCAGGGTGAAGCTCGGCCCCTCCGGCTGGGTGATCTCGATCGGCTTCAGGGTGGTGCGCGGCGGTCCGCTGACCGCCGGGTCGTCGTAGTCGCCCGACTCCCGCGGGACCGGCAGGACGAGTTCGTCGATGACCTTGAAGACCCGCCCCTCGATCAGGTCGACGTACGCGGCCACGCCGTCCACTGGATGCGCCCAGGCCAGGTTGTGCTCGCCTTCCTGCAGGAACGCGAGGATCCGGACCATCCGGCGCCGCTGCTCATCCGCCACCCCGTAGGACCCGGCCGTCAGCGGGCAGGCACGGATCTTCGAGACGTCGGTGAGCCCGCGCCGCGCCATGGCCGCGCGCCACTGCGGGTCGGCGTGGACCGCCTTCTCGGCCAACGCGAAATCCTGGTCGATGATCGGCACCTGACCATCCACGAGCGGGTCCAGCGCCCGCCGCGAGGTCACCTGGCCGTCGGTCAGCGAGACGACCACGTCACTCGACTCGCCGCTGATCACGTCGATCAGGAACGCCCGGAGCCGCCGATCCGGCGGTGCGCCACCCAGCCGATCCGGCGGTGCGCCGGCCCGGCCGGCGAGACCGAGCACCTCGTCCTTGGGCGGCTCCTCCAGCCCGTAGTAGGCGAACCTGACATTCGCGGTCAGCAGGCCCGCGTCCGCCAGGATCCGGCGTCCGGCCAGGAACTCCTCCGCGCTCGCCGGGTCGAGGGGATGCGCGGGGACCGGGCCGGGAACCGGTGCGGACCTCATAGCGGTGTCAGTCATCGATCGATCTCCTGATCCGATGGCGGTCAACTAGCTGCGCTCCGTGGCACGCATCCGTGGCACGCATCCGTGGCACGCATCTGGGGCAGGCACCCGGGAGCCTGCGGCCTGGAGCACGGGCCGGGGCGCGGAACGCGGTGCGCGCCAGCCTGGTACCAACACCAGGCTGGCGCGCACCAGGCTGCCGCCCAGCCCGGCAGCGTCTTCGGTGCGGACCAGGTCACTCATCCGCGACGATCGACCCAACCCGGTCCCCCAGCGACGGATCCCTCCTGGTCAGCGCCACTGCATAGATCACGGCCACGATCACCGTGATCAGCGCGGCGTACGGGAACCAGTCATAGGGCGCTGGCTGCCCGGGCTTCGACAGGTAGTAGACCGGGACCGCGATCGCGATCATGCCGAGGACCGGCAGCACCAAGTGCTTGAGGACGCTGAACTCCTGCGGCCGGAACTTCCGGTAGTAGAACGGCAGCGCCAGGTTCGACAGGAAGTACACGACCAGGATCAGGATCGTGCCCATGGTGGACGACTCGAAGAAGAAGTTGAGCGGGTCCAGGCTGCCGGTGTGGCCGCCGATCACGTGGCCCAGCGCCCAGACGACGATGATCGCCGAGGCGATGGCCACGAACGTGTAGATCGCGTTCATCGGGGTGCGGCGGGTCGGGTGCACTTTACCGAGCCAGCCGGGCAGCAGGCCCTCGCGGCCGGCGTTGAAGATCAGCCGGGCCTGCGAGTTCGCCGCGGAGATGAGCACGCCCAGGGTCGAGGTCAGCCCGGCGAGGTAGGCGAAGAACGCGAAACTGGCGAGCACGCTCTGGGCGACGGTGATGAACGGGATCGGCGCCCCGGTCAGTGTCTTGACGTTGTAGTGGAAGCCGCTCACCGTGGCGTAGGCGAACAGGACGTAGCTCACGATCATCAGGCCGATGGACAGGAACACGGCCCGAGGCACGTTGCGCCGTGGGTTATTGGTCTCCTCGGCAAGCGCCGCGGAGTTCTCCCACCCGATGAAGATGTAGATCGCCAGCGGGAAGCCCGCGGCCAGGCCGGTGAACCCGTTGGTGATGTTGCTGGGATTGAACGGGCTCAGGTTGAGACTGCCGCCGTTCTTGATCAGAAGTGCGATTGACACAACGACCAGCACCAGCATCTCGAATCCGAAGAAGAAGCCGGCCAGCTTGGTCGAAACCGCCACCCCCCGGATCATCATTACCACAGCGCCGGCGGTGAGCAGCACCGAAAGGATTCCCCACGGGATGTTCCACTTCAGGTAGTGCTGCAACGTAATCGACAGGAAGCCACCGGCGATGGCGAGCACCGACGAGATCGCGATGATGTAGCCGATGCCGCAGAGCAGTGCGGTGGTCACCGCGCTGGTCCCGCCGAACGTCTTGCCGACGAACGAGATGAAGCCGCCGGTCGAGGGCTGGGCCCGGGAGAACTGGGACAGCGTGTTGCCCAGCAGCACGATCGCGATGCCGGCCACGATGATCGTCAGCGGCGCGGCGATGCCCGCCGTGAGGACCAGGAGGCCGAAGCCGAAGTAAAAGCTGTAGGCGGGCCCGATGTTCGCCATCGTCGAGGCCGAGATGTCCACCAGGCCGAGCGCCCCGCGGTGCAACCGTTCTGGAGCCTCCGGCGCCTTGGTCTCCGAGAACGGCGTGGAAGCCGTATCGCTCATGTGCTGTCCCCGCTCGCCTCCGGGGCGCTTTTGAGGCGCCGCCTTCCCTCGTCGCTCGTTCCTCGCTCCTCAGTCCAGGCGGCGCCGCGCGCCTTTGGCTCGCTCATGTCCACTCCTCCTGTGAACCGCCGGTCGGCGGTGGTAATGGACTTCTCAGTGCGATCGTCCCTCGCCAGTGAGGGCGCCGCCAGCCTGCGTTTTCAGTACGCGGAGCGAACTGGGTCCTGGCGTTGACGCCAGCCAGCCCGCCCGGCGAGCTTCTCGATCTTGGAATCGCCCCCCTCGGCGCTGGCCCGTCCAGACCCCTTGCGTCACCTGCGGGGGACGTTTCCGCTACCGCTTCGGCAAGGGCTTTCCCAATTAGCCGCAAGTTACCTGACCTGTCACCGGCACGCAAGAGCCGATTACCGGAAATACGGTGATCACGCCGCTGCCGGGATGGTTTGCTCATCACCGCCGAGTCTGTGGACGCACAGTGAGTCTGTGGACGCAAAGTAGGCGTGCGGACGAACCCGCCGCTGCCGTGACAGGAGTTCCGTCCACGGACCGGGTGAGCCCGCTCAGGCCGATGGGCGCGACGGCGACGGGCGCGGGTTGGTGCTCTCTCGCAGGACGACTTCGCCGGGGACCGGGATGATCCGGGGCCGTTCCGCGCCTGGGTCGCCGAGGACTAGGTTGGCCGCCATCTCGCCCATCGTCTTCAGCGGCAGCCGGACTGTGGTGAGCGGCGGGTAGACATCGCGAAGAGTCACGATGTCATCGAAACCCGCCACGGCGACGTCGGCCGGCACCGACAACCCCTCGGCCCGCAGCCGGGCCAGCGCGCCGACCGCCATAACGTCGGTGACGGCGAAAACACAGTCCGGCAGCGGGCCACCACCCGCCAGTACCGTGCTCATCGCCTCATAACCGCCGTCCCTGGTGAACGCCCCGTATATGACGTCACGCTGATCAAAGTTGACCGACCAGGAGCGCAGCCCGGACGTGAATCCGGCCAGCCGGTCCCGCGCGGTGAGCAGTCCGCGCGGGCCCGCGAGCACGGCGAAGCTGCGGTGCCCCTGCGCGACGAGGGCCTGGGCCAGGGACTCGGCGCCGGCCGCGTTCTCCGGCATGATCGTGTCCACACCGAGCAGGCCCTGCCCGACGCAGACGACCCGGCCGCCGGCCTGCCGGAACGCCTCGATCTCCTCGCCCAGCCGCCCGCGGGCGGCAAGGTCGTCGGATCTGCTGCCGACCAGGATGACCGCGCGGGCGCGCTGGGCCCGCATCAGTGAGACGTACTCCCGCTCCCCGGCCTCCCCGGCCGAGGTGCTTGACAGGCACACGAGCAGGTGGCGGGAGTCGGCCACCTCCATCAGGCCTGCCGCGATGGTGGAGAAGTACGGGTCGGCGATGTCGTGCACGACCACGCCGATGGTGTTGCTCTGCCCGGTGGCCACGGCCCTGGCCTGGAGGTTGGCGGTATAGCCGAGTTCGGCCACCGCCTGGTGGACCCGGCTGATCATCTGCTGCCCCACCTTGCGCGGTCCCTCGCTGACCACCCGCGACGCGGTCGTCAGCGAGACGCCCGCGCGGTCGGCCACATCCTGCAAGGTGACCTGGCCTGGCTCCGGCGTGACGCCCACAGCCAGCCTGGCGGCGGCACCCGGCCTGGCGCCAGCACCTGGCGGGGCGTCCACACCGGTCCTAGCGCCAGCGCCCGGCCCGGCACTAGCACTAGCACCTGGCGCGGCGTTCACACCCGGCCCGGGCGCGGCGGCGCGCCGACGCCGACGGCGGTCCCGGGAGTTCACCTCAGCCACAAGTGCCTCCCCATGCCCATCCCAGACTTGACCCATGTTCTCCCGCAAGCCTAGTCTCGGGAAAGTGCTTTCCCAAGCCAGGCACACTGCCGGGCCGCCGAAGGGCCAGCTATGTCGCGCAAGGTCGTCCAGGTTGCCGTGAACGGCGTCACCGGTCGCATGGGCTACCGGCAGCATCTGGTCCGGTCCCTGCTGAACATCCGGGAGCAGGGCGGCGTACCTCTCGACGACGGAACGACGGTCTTCCCCGAGCCGGTGCTCGTCGGGCGAAACGAGGAGCGACTGCGCGACATTGCCGAACGTCACGGCATCCAGCGCTGGACGACCAGCCTCGACGACGTGCTCGGCGACCCTGGCATAGACATCTACTTCGACGCGCAGGTGACCACCGCGCGGGAGGCCAGCCTGCGCCAGGCCATCGCGGCCGGCAAGCATGTCTACACCGAGAAGCCCATCGCCGAATCGCTAAGCGGCGCGCTGGATCTCGCCCGGGCCGCGCGCAAGGCCGGGATCACCCACGGGGTCGTCCAGGACAAGCTGTTCCTTCCCGGCGTAATCAAGCTCCGGCGGCTGATCAAGGAAGGCTTTTTCGGCCGCGTCCTGTCGATCCGGCTCGAATTCGGCTACTGGGTGTTCGAGGGCGACGGCCTGGCCTCGCAGCGCCCGTCGTGGAACTACCGCAAGGAGGAGGGCGGCGGCATCGTCCTCGACATGTTCCCGCACTGGCAGTACCTGCTTGAGGACCTTTTCGGCCCGATAAGTGCCCTTTATGCACGGCACGCAACGCATGTGCCGGTGCGCTGGGACGAGTCCGGGGAGAGGTATGAGGTCACCGCGGACGACGCCGCCTATGCGCTTCTTGAGTTTGAAAGCGGTGCCGTTGCGTCGGTCAATTCTTCATGGGCTGTGCGGGTGAATCGGCGAGAACTGGTCGAGTTGCATGTCGACGGGACCCATGGCAGTGCCGTGGCGGGGCTGCGCAACTGCGCCGTGCAGCACCGGGTCAGCACGCCGATGCCGGTGTGGAATCCTGATCTTCCCGACCCGATCGACTACCTGGCACAGTGGACCGACATCCCCGATAACGGCGCCTTCGACAACGGGTTCAAGGTGCAGTGGGAGCTGTTTCTCGCCCGCGCCGTGGAGGGCACGCCCTTCCCGTGGGATCTCACCGAGGGCGCCAAAGGCGTCCAGTTGGCGGGACTCGCGCTGCAGTCGTCGGCCGAGGGCAGGCGCATCGAGGTACCCAGGCTGGATCCGTGACCGGCCTGGGGGCTC
>Ga0207684_10006537_pt1 | contig 10618 bp, 10 predicted proteins | sample KBSK5501metaG_FD_184342 | JGI IMG/M metagenome (GOLD analysis project Ga0207684, IMG submission 184342) | Corn, switchgrass and miscanthus rhizosphere microbial communities from Kellogg Biological Station, Michigan, USA - KBS K5-50-1 metaG... | ecosystem: Host-associated > Plants > Roots >... | reverse complement strand
ACCAACCCGGTTTAGGTACTTAGCCCGTTTGGCCTTCGTAGGGTAAGAGGCCGGGTCCTAGGTGCCCAGGAACTCCAACCCCTCCCCTCCGAACAGATGCTTGCACGTTTCCGCGCACACTGCTCTCCAAGAGCCACTCCGTTCGTTGCTTAGCGTGGGATGTATGCCAGATCGGAGAGCTTTAATCCGTCGTATGCTCCTCGATGGATTTTCCCATGACAGACGGTGCAAACGGGAATTTGCTTTCGGTTGATCGCCCGCAGGATGTGGTTAAAGCCGGTGGCTACCCGTTTGTTGGTGAGCTTGCGAACGTGTCGGACGTGATGCATGACGATTGGCCCTGCGTCCGCGCAGATGCAACACGGTTTGCCAAGTTTTGAGCGCGTTCGCATCTGGATCACTGTTCGTACCAGGTCAATATCCGCCTGCGTTCCAAAACGGAACGCATCCCGTTTCTTGGCCCAGTCGTGGTTCAGGTAAAAGCTGACCGTATGGTCTGCCTTGCCCTTTTTCCCTTCGACTAGAATGGGAAACCCCTTGCCAAAGCGTTTGAAGACTTTGGGAACAGAGATTTTGAATTTGACTGCCAACGTCTTGGCCAACGAGTATTCGAGGATATATTGAACGCGGTTGAGTTGTCCCCAGTTATCGGCGAAACGATAGTAGTTCTGTATGCCACGGTTCACGCTGCTGTACAGATTCACGATCTGATCGGCATCGAGAAACGCCCATCCAGCCTTGGGGGTCGGTTCACCTTCCGGGGAGCAAAACCCTCTGTCGTTCAATCTCTTCACGAGTCTGGGGAGTGGGGCATTCATCACTGTCTCCCATCCGGTGGAGCGGCGTTTGAACGTCTTTCCGGTCCAGTTGGTCGTCTGTTTGAGCTTGGCCTTGCCGCCGTTGCCTATCTTGAGGGTTGTCCCGAGGAAGAAAGCTTCTTCGGTGCGCGCATTGGTGATGTGCGTTTTTTCCTCGCTGAGGGTGAGGTGAAGGTGATCGCTCAGAAACGTTTTAATTTTCTGTTTGATTTCCTCGGCAAGGGCATGGCTGCCGCCCACTCCCACGAGCCAGTCATCGGCATATCTCAGGTATCTGATGCGGATGTAGTTCGGGTCGGATACCTGCCTTGACGGTGTGGCTCTCATTCGTTTCGTCAGTTCCTTGAACTCCTTGGTCCTGGTTTTCCCGCGTGCCGCCAGGCGAGCTTTCTTTTTGGAAAGTTGTCGGTAGACGGGATCGCGGCGTTTTTCCTGGCCTTTTTCCAGCTCGCTGCGTATGGTCTCCACGAATTCATCGAGTTCATGCAGATACACATTGGCTAAGATGGGGCTGGCGATGCCGCCTTGAGGGGAACCGATGAGGCTGTCCTTCTTCATCCCGTGCAGGTCCATGTATCCAGCATTGAGAAGCTTCCAGATGAGGTTGAGAAAACGTTCATCTTGAATCTTCTTGTGCAGGAGCGAGACCAAGGTTCGATGATCTAACTCGTCGAAGCAGGCGCGTATATCCCCTTCGATGAGCCAGTTCACCCCGGTCCATTTCTCTCGGAATTCTCGTAAGGCTGTGTGACAGCTGCGTTGTGGTCGAAACCCATGACTGCTGTCGCTGAAGTAGGGGCCGCGAGGGCTATCGTAAATGGCTTCGAGGATGAGACGGATCACCTCTTGCACGATTTTGTCCCTCACGCAAGGAATACCTAATTTCCTCATCTTGCCGTTGGGCTTCGGAATGAACTGTTGCCGGACCGGTTTGAAGCGAAATTGCTCGGTCTTCATCTCGCGGATCATCTCTCGAATGGCTTCCAGCGAAAATCCGTCGAGTGTTTCCTCGTCCGTGCCAGGGGTCATGTTTCCCGGTTTCGATTTAATCCGTTCGTAGGCCAGAATGTACAAGTCCTCCTTGTACATGAGGCGATACACATCGTGGTTCACCCACTGTCTGTTGCTATTCAACGTGCGTAGGCGTTCCAATCGCTCCAAGGTCCGATAACTCATCCGAGTCAACCTCCTTTGACTGGAACCTGCTCTGTCTAGGACCCTTCCCCTTGTCTCACCCGTTACGATGAGCATTTGAGTACTATGGTCCCTCCGTCGCCTTATCTCTTACGAGACGTAGGCGATCCCCAAGTTACGCGTCATCTTCGCTCCGTCTTTAGGTCCTCCGTACGTCGTTTCTCCCTCCCTGGGAGCTGGCTCTGATGCAGGCTGTAGAAGTGCCGTGAGCATTTCACTCCTACCATCAGACGTGGGCGATGATACCCTTCCCACCGGACGCATGTGTTCCGCCCCGACTAGAGTTCAAGCAATGCTGCCTTAACCATGGACGGCCTAGCTGCCCGTCATGTGGCCCCTGGTACTGGGACGTCAACGGGCGTTTGTTCCCCATGCTGCTGTCCCCCTGACCCTTTCGGGTCAGAAGTAAGGGGTTGCTTTACTCACCTCGCCTGAGTGAGGCCACGCTCTCGCGTGGCAGAGGATGACGCGCCTCTTTGGGCGCACCTGACACCATGCTACTGTCCCTCCATACCTTTCGGCACGAGGTCAGGTGCTGCTTTAACCATATCGATATCAATGGTATTGCACTCCTGCAACAAGCGTCAACGCGCCTCAATGGCGCACAAGGTCAGGTGCTGCTTTAACCATTTCGACACCAATGGTGTTGCACTATCGCAACAAGCGCAGTTGCACCTCAATGGCGCACTCTTCCATGGAGTTTTCCTCCTCAAGAAAAGCAAACAACCTCCTTTTCTGCTCCATTGTACCTCAGGTGTTGGCTCCTCTTGATCCCCCGCTTCGCCATGCAGCCTCCCTTCCAAAAACTCAGCCGCTTCGATGAGGCCACCTCGCCCGAAGTGACGATGACGGAAAGTCATACACGTTGCGCAACCCGTGGGTGGATTCACAACAAGTCATAGGCTTCTTTGTATCGTTCTTCGATGAGTAAACCAACCCATTGACGGATAGCTTCCAAGATCTCTTCATCACTTGCGTCAATTGGCAGTGTTTTCATCTTCTCATCCCATCTCTTTTGCCTTGAGAGTGTAAACGTTGGAATTAAGTTGCTGGAGATTCACTAATTATCCTGGTAAGAGCACTTTTCTTCCTCCGGCTTCTCAAGCTAATTTCTGGGGCATTGGTCGAGGAAGAGTACCCTCTGATCAACAGAGTAATTGCCAAAAAATCAACAGCTTACATTCTTGTGCGACGCGAACAGGTTGGGCTTCTCAGCAACTATGAGGCCCCCCTAGTGTTCTCTCAAAATGTTAACCGAAAGTATCGCTTGATAACCATAACTTGCCACACTTCAACCGGCACAGATTAGTGGAAATATTAAATAACCCCATCCACTCCACCTGTTCCTTACCTGATACCAGGATAGTCGGAAACATGGATATTTTATCAGAATGTAATAGTGATAGGGCTAAAAAGGGCGGAAAAGAAAGTGTTGTAGTCTAGCTCTGCTGAAAGAGAATACTCATGTCCGGCTATTGGTACAAATTGAAAAGTTGGACGAAAGAGTATTTGTTGATTTACTAAGATATAGAAACTACTAAACCCATCTCCTCCTCCACCAGTAGTAACTCCTGTTTGCGTATCTTGTAATTTGAGATATTTGAATTGTACTCCACTTAGGTAACTTGTAGAGCTGTTCTTGACTCCTATCAAAAGCGTGACTTGACTTTGGGCTCGATCAATCGTCGCATTCTTTATATTAAGAGAAAGATTACCATCAGGGGTGCAATCCGTACAGCTCATTGTCTGATTGATCAGAATAACCTGCGGTGTTTGAGTAGGCGTCGGGGAAGCAGCAACCGAGGAAAAGGGACTATTTGTTGGAGTAGGTGGCGGGGTGAGATTAGGTGAGCCTCCTCCTGATGCAAGAACAATAGTAACCACGATCAATATCACCGTTATAACCCCTAAAATAGCACCTCGCCTTTTCTGGGTCTTAAGCAATTGATAAATGGTGAGGTAACCAACAATGACTGTTACAAGGCCAGAGAATACAACTATATACTGCACTTCATACCTCCTTATCCGTCATGGACTCTGCCTTGAACGTACAGGTATTTTCTAGCTTTAATAGAGGAAAGAGACAGATGATCTTACAATCTTCATTATATGATAGGTTAGCTAGAAAGAAAAGTACTCGGTTTGCATAACAGCACCTTATATGAAACAGGGGATATTTCCACTAATCCGCGCTTAGCTGAAGTATGACAGTTTACGCGCGAAGCTCAAACCTTGCGGGGAAAAATGAGTTACCTTATTTCCATTAAATGGGTAAGTGGTACACTTTTGGATTAACAGAAACATATGTAGATCACCGATAGTGGAAACCTGGTCTAAACAACAAAAAAAGGAGTACGTGGATGACGCTTGAACAGCGTGAAGCGCACGAGGCTCGCGCTTCGTTCATACTCCTCTGTGTCAGTTTCTAAAGTGTGTTTCTGACTTAATTAAGCAGAACATTGTCAGCTTGTTGCGTTTGTTACCAATCTAATGTAATCTGTACTTAAATTAAGCTTTCTCTACACGTTTTGTCATCCGTATTCTAACCTGGTAGTGCCTCAGACCTAGATACTCACACTTCCTAGAAAGGAAACAATAGGAAAAGGAGGCACCTCTATGTTCATATGGATCTTGGCCTCTCTCAAAGCACCACGAGCCAAGCCTACCGAGGCTTTCTCCAACTTACTACCCAATCCAAGGCCATCTCTAGAGTCTAGGATGAAGGCTCTTCTGAGGCTTTTTCCCATTGCAATTATCGCTGGCTTTTTAGTAATGAGCTGCGCTCCAGTTCCAACTGATGGATCCGCGAGTCCCCCAACGAGTATCCCAACGAGTCCCCCAAGCAATTGTCACCCCCCAAGCCTTGAAAATTGTTACACTGCAGCCCAAATGAAAGATTATCTTGATAATGTGGCAATTCCATATGTTGACCAATTCAGTCAAGATAGTTACTCTCACATGCCCCTACCCAATTATGTTTACATTCCTGAGGGACAAACTTATAACTCAAACTGTGGGGCTGTGGAAGAAAGTGCATTTGCATATTGTCCCTCAAATGATACCGTGTACATTGGGCAAAAGACGGAATGGTGGTTATATCAGAATTATGGTGCTATTGCTCCAGTGCTTGGCCTTGCGCACGAATTCGGACACCACATTCAGTCTAAGGTAGGTGTACCAGAACCACCAACAAATTCGCCAGAAGAGGTAAACCATGAAAATCAGGCAGACTGTATAGCTGGTGCATGGGTTCTCTGGGCCGATCAGGTGAAACATATAATCGAGTATCCAAAAGATCTTCAGAATATAGATGGTCTTATGACTGCTATTGCTGACAAAGAAAACCGAACTCATGGTACAGCAAGCGAACGGGTACGTTCATTTGAGCTAGGACACAGCTCTGGTCTTTCTGCATGCAATAGTTACTACCCCGACTATCCGATACTACACCAAATGGTTAACTAAACAAGTGACTCCGAAGGATAGCCATCACTTAGGACTCTTTAAAATCTAACTTAGGTTAGTTGGCGGGAAACGTAAGGCGACATTTTGACGCAGGCTTTCGAGCAACTGGCGCACTCCTGCTTGCTGGATCAGTACTGTTTTCACTCCTTGGCTCGTTTCCCTGGTCACTTCTCTCTGCTGTTGTTCACCTTACTCGGTTTTGCAGCTTCGATATGTATATAGCAACAACGTAGAACGAGCGTGAAAAGAGCGAGAAGTCGAGATAACTTTTTGTTGAGTCTCGATATGTCGTACCGGGCGCATCTTTCCAAAGTCTCATAAAATCGTACCTAAGTGGCTGCAACTGATAGCGGCTCTGATTCTCCAGCTCGAGCGATCAGCGGATCGAGCTGGAAGCGGTACGATTGGAGGCTTTATGCTCCGGCACGGACAGACGACCACTTTTCAAGAGCGGCTGGACATCACCGAACGGGCAGCCGCTGGACAGTCCGACCCAGAGATTGCGGCGGCGCTGGGTTGCTCAGTCTGGACAGTGCGCAAATGGCGCCGCCGTGGGCAACACCAGGGACGCATCGGCCTCAACCCCCACATGGGTCGCCCCACTACTGGGCCGCTGAGGACGCTTCCCACAGGAATGCGCGAGGCCATCTCGCAGATGCGCAGGACGCACCCGGGCTGGGGGCCGAATACCCTGCTGGCGGAACTCCGGGTTGATCCCCACTGGGCCGATTACCCCCTGCCCAGCCGTTCCCGCATCGCGGTGCTGCTTAATGCCGAGAAACTCACACGCCGCTATCAGAAGCATAGTGAACTGCCCCCCGCTCCAATCCAGCTGGAAGGCGCACCCCATGACGAGTGGGAACTCGATGCCCAAGGCCGCATGCACGTGGCGGGAGTGGGCAACGTCAGTTTGATCACCATCATTGACACAGTGAGCCGCCTCAAGGTCGAGAGCTATCCCTGTCTGGAGACGACCAATCCCCCTTTGGAAGCCTATCAACTGATGCTCCGACGTGCTTTCCTGACTGTGGGCCTGCCCCGGCGCATCACCTTGGATCACGGAACGGTCTTTTACGATAACACCTCGACGTCGCCGTTTCCAACCCGCTTGCATTTGTGGCTGCTAGCCTTGGGCATCGATGTCTGCTTCACGCGCAAGCGCTGTCCCACTGACCACGCCAAAATTGAGCGCACACACCAGACCATGACACTGCAAGCCCTGCTGGGTCAACGCTGGCCGGATCAAACGGCGCTCTGGGCTGGCTTGGACGCACGCCGCGCCATGCTTAATCAGCATATCCCCAGTTGGGTCTTACAGGATCGCGCTCCCTTACAGGCCTATCCGGAAGCTGCGCGCTCCGGTCGCTCGTATCGTCCAGAATGGGAAGCGGAGATGCTCGACCTGGACCGCGTCTTTGCGTACCTGGCACGCTGTCGCTGGTTTCGGCGTGTGCGAGCCAACGGACGACTGGATCTTGGTGGCTATGACTACTATCTCGGCACCACCTGGCGCAACCAGATGCTCGAACTGCACTTCGATGCCATCCAGAGCTGCTTCCTTGGGCAACCAGCAAGCAGTGAAACCACCATCACGATTGCACCCCAGGGTCTGACGAAAACCGACCTGATGGGCGAACTCGGACACCTGCTTGCCCTCCCCGCCTATCAACTCGTCCTCCCCTTCACTCATGAGGCCTGGCGCCAGCTAGAGTATACTCACGTCTTGGCCGGTACGACTTTCTGAGACTTTCAACGCGAAGGGGGGTACGACATATCGATACTCAACAACCTGGCCGCTCCGGTTGTAACGCCACGGCTTCCACTCTCCTACCTGTGCAAACGACTCTTCCGCCTGATATTGGTCGGCTCTGAGCAAGGTGACCACCTGGCGTCCTTCCTGGTGGAGTTGCGCGAGGAACCGAGCCGCAACGCCTTCCCGATCAACGACCACCCGCAGCACAGCAACCTGGCCTATCGCTTGCTCAAAGCAGTAGAGCATCTGCGGTAAGCCCATGGTCAAATGTTGATCACCCCGATGCGTGGTTGCCAACAGTGGATGGCCGTCGGCATCGTGTAACACGACCAATTCGCGGCAGCCCAGGATTTTCCCGCCCAGCTTGCCCACCGGCCCCCTCGGAACGAGCACCTCACTGTAGACAGCCTTGCGATGCCCGTCAATGTAGAACACATCAGTGCTAGCGGCCTGCTCTGCACATGGTTGATCCTCCTGCCAGAGCGACCAGGTCCACCTGGCTATCACCTCTGTCAAGCGTTCGGCTGCTCCGGCGTGGGCCAGGCGTGCGAGAAACCGCTCGGCGTAGCGCTGACTGTAGGCTCGCACTCGGCCTGTCAGCATAGCCAACATCGTCCCGGTATAGCTGCGCAAATCCCAAGTCCGGGCCAGGCCGGCCACTGGGAGAAACAGCAAGGTGAGGACCAGACGGGCTACCACCGCTGGATTGGGTGGACTCACTCCCGGGATCGTCGGATCAGACACTTGCATGATGGCCGCAACCAGCGCCTCCAGTAGTCCCGTTTGCTGGGCTGCAGCCAACAGCAGCAAACTGCCCACCCCTTCTTGCCAGAAAGTTTGCGGCTCAGTCAGTTTTTTTTCCGTGGGGGCAAAAGTCACGTCGAAGCAGCAGCCCAGCGAGCCTCCAGTGAAGTGAGGTATTGCTGACGTTTGTGGCGAAAGCGCAAGCGCTTGAGCTGCTCGCTCTGAGCGGCTTTGGTTTCCCGTCGGAACGCGTGCCAGCGAGTGCGATCCAGCCGAGCGACGTGGTGCTCCAGTTGCTGATGATGAGCAGCATCCTGCTCCCACCAAGCGGCGTAGGCGACTGAGCGCCCGTAGCGCAAGAGCTAGCTGTTCCAGTTCTTGCGGCCACTCACGCGGCGATACTGCATCTTGAGAGCGCGAATGCTGCGTTCCAGTTCATTGTTGGTGCGTGGAAAGTCCTGCTGGTCATAGCACTGCACCAAATGCGGTCGCAGGTTAGCCAGGATCTGCAAGAACTCGGTCAGGCATGCTTGTTCCAGTTCCGAGAGCGTGCCATCCGTGCTCTGCTTGGCCAGTTCTTGCCGCCAAGCATCCAGGCGTTCTCCCACGGTGGCATTGCTCACCACATCTCCCGTTTGCGCCCACCTGCCAGAGAGCATGTATTCGGCATCGAGGACCCATTGGCGCATGCGTTTGAGCTGCACCAGCGGCTGTTCCCAGGCGACGCGTTCTGCCACGATGGCCCACAGGCGCGCCAGCTTCTGGGCGCACCGCAGGCTCACGGCTCCCCTTTTTTGGCCAGTCGCTCCAGGCTCTGTGCCACCTCGTCGAGATCTTCACCCGCTCGTACAGCGGCAAAGTCGAACGGCGCCGTTCCATCCCGGTTGAGTGCCGAGAGGACCCCTGTGGCATAATCAGCCAGCACCGACAGCTGCTCCGCTTCCGCTGCCGAGGCCTTGGGAATGTCCCGGCTGAGCTGCTGGTGCACGCCTTTGACCTTGCGCTGCAGCTGTTTACGCATGGCCGTCTTGACTTTGCGATCGGCGATCCCCGGCCGGCTTGGATGCATCACGCAAAGCGTGGAACTGACACACCTGGTGGGGGACCTGCGGCCACAGGTGCTCTACCGCCAGCAACTCGCTCTCCTGAGCGTCTGTGATGGTCCCCAGCACTTTCACGCCCAACCCCGCTATTGGCGCGAGCAGCGCCTTCATCACCGCTGTTTCCGATGACAGCACATTTTCGGCTGCCAGCACCCGGCCGGTGAGGGCATCGCGCACCAGGTACACCGTCTCGTTCCCCTTCTCCGGCTGAATACCGTCGACCGCAACGATGATGCCCCCATTCTTCTCCACCTGAGCGAGCCACTCCTGGTCGTCTTTCACCAGGCTCGTCGCTCGCAAGAGCGCACAATAGGCCTCAAAGAGATACAAGATCTCCCGCCGTGCCATCCTCACCCCCAGCGGCTCCAGTCGCTTGAGCAGCTCCCGGTGGATCTCATCCACGGTCCGATGCTCAGAGAGACGCAGCCGTCCTACCAGCAGCACGCTATCCAACCCATAGGTCATGCCCGGCAGCGCCAACGCATCCGCTTGCAGGCTGCGGTACGTCCGCCGCTGCCCTTCACACTGCGTATCCGGACAACGGTAACCAGCGTGGATCAGTTTGATCACTCCCTCCAGCGTGATCACCGTGCGCCTCGTCAGTGTCATCGCTTGTCGCAGAGTCCGCTGGCACACCGAGCACTCATGCTCGATGGGTCGATACCAGCGTCTGCTCACGTTTGGATAGGTTCGGCGTCGTTTCATGGGCTGTCTCCTTGCCTGTCTCGGATTCCCTTCTCGTTTGCTCCTTTCCTATTTTACTCTCTTGGCTCCAACGCATGCTTTGCCCCCACGGTTTTTTTAACTGGCGTCTGAGCATGACTACGCCTTTGCCTGGTCACTCCATGTTGCGCCCGGACATGATTGATGTGACCGACACTGACTTGGATGCCAAAGCCAGTCTTCAACTCTGCTTGGATCCGGCTGGAAGGAATCTGTGGGTCTCTGGTGCATACATCGACGAGCCACGCTTGCACTGGCTCGGTCAGCTTGTACGGATGGCCGTGGCGATCATCCAAAAAAGCCGAGGCAGCTTTCTCCTCATCGCGAGCAAGCTGAACCAGGCGGTAAGCGGTTGAACGAGAGATCTTCAACTGACTCTGAGCTGCTGCGGCCCGCCACGACTGACCTGCACACATCGACTCGATGAGCTGCAATCGTGCGGCACGATCAGGGCGGTCTTTCATCCCATTTCTCCCTCCTTTTCCGGGTACTCCTGTACCCTTCTGCGCCGCATTGTACCACAGGGAGTGAAGCTTTTTTTGCATTGATGCATCTAGAGTCAGACACAGCGGTTCACGCTAACTGCCTATCGACAACGAAGCCCCTCCTCCACTGCCTCTAACCGTTTTCTTCCCGGCAGTTTCACAGGCTTTGTCCAAGTCTATCTGTGCCAATTGCCAAAAAGCTTCACCAGGGAGTTTGCCTTTTGTGGTAATCAACGCAGCTAGACTGAGATCAATTCAGATGGTAGAATGTGGCGCAAAAGTATGCAGGACCTTCACACAATGGAAGGACAACAAAGTTGAAAGATCGTGCTG
>Ga0207684_10006534_pt1 | contig 10619 bp, 10 predicted proteins | sample KBSK5501metaG_FD_184342 | JGI IMG/M metagenome (GOLD analysis project Ga0207684, IMG submission 184342) | Corn, switchgrass and miscanthus rhizosphere microbial communities from Kellogg Biological Station, Michigan, USA - KBS K5-50-1 metaG... | ecosystem: Host-associated > Plants > Roots >... | reverse complement strand
AGTGGGTCAATCTGCATTTAGCTTGCAAAAGGAGCGAAAGAGTTATAACCTACTGCTTATGGATCGAACTCCGAGAGGAAAGCGAGCGGATATCACATGGGAGCAAGACAGAAACAAGCGCTTCGTCCCTTGAGCGAAGCAGAACGACACGCATTGTCCCGCGTGGCCAAAGCCAGTAGTGAACGGGTGGATACGGTCAAACGAGCGAAGGCTCTGCTAGCAGTGGCAGAAGGCAAGACCTTTACCCAAGCTGGGGTGAGTGCGGGTCTCTCCCATGAGGGGGTCTCCCAACTAGTGGAACGGTTCAACCAACGAGGACTGGCCGTGCTGGTGATCGCCTCGGGACGAGGCAGGAAGCTGACCTACCATGCAGAGGAGCGAGCACGTGTGCTGCAAGAAGTGCAGCGGCAGCCCGATCGGGAGAGGGACCAAACCGCCACCTGGTCCCTCAAGTTGCTCGAACAGGCTCTGCGCAAGCGCGCTCTGCCATCCATTGGGGCGACCACCATTGGACGCATTTTGCACGAGGAGGGCTACAGCTTGCAGCGCGACCGCACCTGGTGTGACACAGGGTATGCGTTACGCAAACGCAAAGAGGGGGTCTACCGTGTGCGCGATCCGCATGCCCAGAAAAAAAAAGTTTGATTGAACGAGCCTATCAGCTAGCAGAGGCCTGTGGCATTCCCTTGTGGAATCAAGATGAAGCGGGCCCCTATGCCACTCGACCTCAGCCGGGAGCCAGTTGGCAGCTCGAAGGCCATCCCAAGCTACAGCCGCATGAATATCTGCGCGATGGAGGAGCCAAGCTGATGACCTTGTTTCGTCCCGCAACCGGAGAGGTTCGAGCCAAAGGGGTCATCTCGGTGACCAATGCGGTCTTACACCCCTGGCTGCAAGAGCAGTTGCTCAGCATTCTTGCGTGTGAGGAAGAGGCCCGCAAGAAGGAAGGTCATCAGCCTGCGCCCCTTGAACAGACGGAGGTGGCAGCCCAATGTCAGCAGTGGGAGACCTGGGTCGGCTGGCGGCTCAGTGATCGCTATCCTCCGCTGCGCATGATTCTGGTGTGGGATAATCTGGCAGGCCATCGCAGTGACGCGATGGTTCGTTGGCTCTTTGCCCACGGCATCATGCCGCTCTACACGCCGCTTGGTGGCTCCTGGTTGAATATGGCCGAGTCAATGCAGCGTATTCTGGTACGGCGAGCCCTTTCCGGGCAGTACCCTCAAACTCAGGAGCAAATCATTGAGTGGTTGGAACAGACGGTAGCTGGCTGGAACCAGAACCCTACTCCCTTTGTGTGGAATGGCAAACGCAGAGAGCGCAGGCAGCGAGCCCGGCTCAAACAGTTAGCTGGATCGGGAGCAGCCGTTCTGTCTTACGCAAGTTAATTGCAGATTGACCCACTTAGCGAGACTCACGGGGCCTCGCTCTGTCTTTCGTAGATAATGACACGAGCACTCTGTGCAGGAACCAGCAGTTTGCCACTGCCATGCTGCGATGCCTCGATCAGCAGCCAGACATACACATCCATGCGGAGTGCATTCGAGACGCGTACCCCGACCACAGGTATCACCTCGTTTCATGCCACCCTCGCGTCGCCGAACTCCGACAGCATGCAGGAGAAGAAGGGACGTCGTGGGATACACCCCTTCCACAGATGCAGTGGCATCACACACTCGTCCGTCGGTGAATCGCTGCTCTGAATGCTCGTACACCAGGCCAGAGAACTGGCACACCCCCAGTAGCCAATCACGCGCAAGACCTGACAGAAGGTGTCTTGCACAGGCCTAGGAACCTGGATCATCACTCCATGCTTCCAATCGTCCCGTATCGCGCTCATTATCAAGCGATTCCCGACGCTCTCTGCTCATGCCAGCTTCCCTTTCATGCAATCGTCGCAGCCTCGAACTGCTCTGCATGAGAGCAGCCAAAAAAGACGACCGCCGGGTTACCTCTATACGGCAGAAAGAACGCGCTATCATGTGTTCAGCGCAACTTTCTTCACGAGAGCGGCAATATGTTGAGCAGAGTGAAACGTGGACTCCGCTTGCGCGAGGCTGAGCAGGCCCAGTCCACAGGTCGCAGTAATCAATGTATGCGCAGCAAGCTGGCTCACATCACCCATGTCTGTACATGCCAGTAACCAGCGTGTGAACAAGGTCGTCGGATCAAGCCGAGAGAGGTCGGAAGAGGTCGGAACCAGGCCAAACGCGACCAGACCGTCTTCGTTGATGAAGGTACGCGCATATGGGTCTGCGCAGAACGTCTCCAGGTCCTGGTACGCATCGAACGAGAGGATATCTGGTGCGGCCTGGCACATCGCCTGGAACGATGTTTGTCCGGCGCAACAATGGATGCCAACGAGTACACCTGCTGCTTGTAACGTCGTCACCACATCGCGCAGAGCTTCCACCGCCAGTACCGCCATTTGCTTGAATGGATCATGCGCTAGTAACGCCAGGCACGGCTCGTCCAGGAAGCAGAAGACAGGCACGTTCCATCGTTGGAGGCGCTGCACCTGCCACAATGCGAGGCGCGCAATAGAATGGCTCACGGCAGTCAGGTATTCCTGGTTCAATACAAAGACGTGTTCCCCGTCAAAGAGGTGGCAAGCCAGGGTGATCGGCCCGACGAGCTGCCCTTTCAAAGCCTGCGCACGGCTGAACACACCAGCCTCTACAGCTTGCTCAAAAGCGATGAAGCCCGCAGCAGAGTGTTCATCCAGTGCGGCAATGCCATCATGCAATCCATGCAAGCATACCCGAAGGAGACCAGGCTTGATACGATATCCGTAACCAGTCTTGCGAGGCACGAATAAGGCCCTCTGTGGGCCAAGCGCTTGCTCAATCATGTGTTCGCGCACTGACAGGCGCGGCAGTTGCGGCCAGAAGGGAACGTCTGGACACACCTGCGCGACCAATCGTATGGCAGCCTGGGGGTCCGTCAGAGGGAGACTACCAATGCCTGTGACGGATCCCATGGGGAGGAAATCGGGCGGTCTTCTCACGCATGTTCCCCCTGTGTAGAGCGTACCGCCTGCGCCGCAGCAACCAGATTGGTGAGAGCCGGTTGTACCTCTTCCCAGCGCCGAGTTTTGAGACCACAGTCAGGATTGACCCAGACCTGCCGGGCAGGCAGCACCCGGAGCACTTTGTGGAGGATCTCTTCACATTCCTGGCGTGAAGGCACACGCGGCGAGTGAATATCGTACATACCGGGACCAATCTCGTTCGGGTAGTGATAGGTCACAAATGCGTTCAGCAACTCCAACTGCGAGCGCGAAGCTTCAATCGAGAGCACATCCGCATCCATCCTGGCGATATCTTCTAGGATATCGTTGAACTCGGAATAACACATATGCGTGTGAATTTGTGTGTCATCGCGTACGTCAGAAGAGGCCAATCGGAAGCAATTTACCGCCCAGGTGAGGTAGGCTTGCCAATCGGCACGACGCAAGGGTAAGCCTTCACGCAGAGCCGGTTCGTCAATCTGAATCACACGGATACCGGCCGCCTCCAAATCCAGCACCTCGTCATGGATAGCCAGGGCCAGTTGAAAACAGGTCTCTGAACGCGGTTGATCATCTCGCACGAACGACCATTGCAACATGGTGACAGGCCCGGTCAGCATTCCCTTCACCGGTCGCTCCGTCAGCGACTGCGCAAAGCGTGACCAGCGTACGGTCATTGGTCCGGGGCGCGTGACATCGCCATAGATGACAGGCGGTCGGACACAGCGCGAACCATAGCTCTGCACCCAGCCATTCTGCGTAAAAAGGAAGCCGCCAAGCTGCTCAGCGAAGTACTCGACCATGTCACTGCGCTCAAACTCTCCATGCACCAGCACATCCAGCCCGATCTCTTCCTGGAAGCGAATCGTGCGTTCAATCTCTTTGCGCAAGAAATCTTCGTAACCAGCAGCATCCAGTTTCCCGCTCTTGTAGGCGGCACGAGCAGCGCGCACACCGCTGGTCTGCGGGAATGAACCGATCGTCGTCGTCGGCAAGAGTGGCAGTTTCAATCTCGCCTGCTGCTGCTTTCTGCGCTCAGCAGAGGGACTCTTCCGCTGCACTCCCTGCCCCATCACCGCCTTGACGCGTTGTGCTACCTCCTCATGATGAATCCTAGGCGAACTGCGTCGCCGCTGAAATGCTTGTCGATTCTCCTCAAGTTGCGCCGCGATAGCGGCAACGCTCTCGTTGCTGGCGCGCGTCAGCAACACGATCTCTTCAATCTTCTGATCGGCAAAGGCAAGCCATTGCTTGAGTTCATCATCAAGCCGCGTCTCCTGGGCGAGGTCAACCGGTGCGTGCAACAGTGAACAGGAAGGACCGATCAGGATACGTTCGGAGCCCAAAGTCTGCACGCCACGCCCGATCAGGGCCAGAGCGCGGTCAAATTCAGTGCGCCAGACATTCCGCCCATCGACGACGCCAAGCGAGAGTGTGAGGGAAGGGGGCGCTTCTGCCAGCGCTCGTTCCAACTGTTCCGGCGCACGCGCAAGATCCAGGTGGACAGCCGCGACCGGAAGGTGTAACACGACAGGCAGAGAAGGACCCAGATCACCAAAGTAGGTCGCCAGCAACAGGCGCAGCGATGAGGATACTGCGCTCAAGCGAGCATACGTCTTCTGGAAGACGGTCTGTACGTCAACATCCAGGTCAAGCACCGGGCAGGGTTCGTCAATCTGAATCCAGTCTGCCCCGGCTGTCGCCAGCGCTTTGAGTAGTTCCTCATAGACGGGTAATAAGCGATCCAGGAGGGTAAGTGGCTGTATGTCTTGCCGGTGCGTCTTGCCCAGAAGCAGGAACGAGAGAGGACCGAGCAGCACAGGCCGCGTATGAACGCCAAGCTCTCTGGCCTCCACAAACTCGTCCAGTGGTTTGGTCGAGGCCAGGTGGAACTGGTGCTGCTGTGAGAATTCAGGCACGATATAGTGGTAGTTGGTATCAAACCACTTGGTCATCTCCATAGCCGGAATGGCCTCGGCCTGCACCTGATCATGCTGTGTGCCACGCGCCATCGCAAAATAGGTGCGCAGATCGACCTTCTCGCCACCCCAGTTGTAGCGCTCCGGGACAGCCCCAACCAGCGCTATCATGTCAAGCACCTGGTCGTATAACGAGAAATCATTCGAGGGGATGTGCTGTAGCCCAAGGCTCTGCTGGAGCAGCCAGTGCTGCTTGCGCAATGAAGCCGCCTGCTCCAACAACATGGTTTCACTCAGATTCCCAGACCAGTACTGTTCCAGAGCCTTCTTCAATTCGCGGCTCTTCCCAATGCGCGGATAGCCGAGATTCGTTGCTTGCACCATAACTGTTCCCTTTCTGTGTTCATCTGCTAGGAGTCCCACTGCAACGTGGAGGCCGATTGATCTTCAGTGACACGCGTTTCAAAAAAATTCTTCTCCTTAACTCAGCTCGATGGTCTCGCTCATCCACGAGAATGGGTGAGGCGCGGATACCTCGCCAAGAGTTGCTTGACCTAGACGTTTCGTATGCTTTGCACTCAACTCCCTGGCCAGATACCTCTTGTCTGAGCAGGAGGAGAGGAGTGAAGGTTGCTGTCTCAAGGCGGCACAAGAGACTGTTCGGGGTTGCTCTGCATCACCTTGGAACCGGCCGAAACCTTTCAGCTATCTTCTCCTGTCAGCCAGTGAGCCTGCAAAGAGCTTTGAGCCGATGGATATCTATGTGTTGACGCAGTAAACCAGCCAACTTGTCGTATTCAACTTGACGGTTGAAGCTCACCCCCTCTGGCACGACAAGCTGAGCGGAGCGCCGCCCTGCCAGGGCAGCTACCATGCTCTGCCTGAAGTTGTCATTCTCGAACAAGCCGTGTAAATAGCATCCTGCGCACCAACCGTCGGCACTGAGCCAGCCATCTTTGCCCGTGGGAGACGTTTCAAAAGCGTACGTGCCAGCCTGGCCATTCCTTCCTGTTGTCACCGTACGCCCTACGTGAATCTGGTATGCCTGAAAGTGTTGCCCATGCATGTTCGCAAAGAGGCCACGTACAGCAGACGTATCTACCCGAGCTTCACTGCGTCGCGTGATCTTTTCGTTGATCGGCTCGAAAACGGTTTCGACGGGCAGCAGGTTCAGGCCAGGCTCGACCGTCCCGGCATCTGCTTCGGCACCCACGAAGTCACTCAGGCGTTCACCCAACATCTGGTACCCACCGCAGAGACCCAGCACGGTACAGCCCTGTTGCGCGCACTGCCGGATGTGCTGCGCGAGCCCGTGCCGCCAGAGCCAGGCCAGGTCCGAGAGCGTATTTTTCGTGCCAGGCAGGATGATCAGGTCAGGCTGGGCTGGAAACTCAGCTGGGCTAGCGGCAAAGCGTAGGCGCACCATAGGTTCAGCAGCCAACGCATCAAATTCATCGTAGTTGCTCAGGTAGGGCAGGCGCATCACGACGACTTCGAGCAGGCTCTTCCCCTGATCCTGTTGACGCTGCAATACAGAGGCCGTTCCCTCGTCGAGTGCCACTGAGTCCTCTTCCGCGATGCGAATATCGTTGAAGAAAGGAACTGTTCCCAGGACGGGTACACCACTTCGGTCGGCGAGGAGCTGTTCACCCGACCGCCAGAGCGACAAGTCACCGCGAAATTTATTCACAACCAGTCCCTTCACGCGGGCCCGGTCTTCAGGCTGCAGCAGCATCAGCGTGCCCAGAAGCGAGGCGAAGATCCCGCCCCGGTCGATATCGCCCACCAGCAGCACTGGGGCCTCGGCCAGGCGAGCTACTGGCATATTGACCAGATCGTACTCGGCCAGATTCAGTTCGACCGGACTGCCCGCCCCTTCAATCAGGACCAGATCATACTCCTCCCGGAGTCTAGCAAGAGCCTGGCGTACGACATCAAGCAATCCAGAACGATTGCGGTAGTACTCACGCGCCTCCAGCGCGTCCAGCGGACGGCCCAGAACGATCACCTGGCTGCGAGACAGGCCCTCCGGCTTGAGTAAGATCGGGTTCATCTCTACGGTTGGTTCGACACCCGCCGCTTCCGCCTGCGCCGCCTGTGCCCGGCCTATCTCGCCGCCACCTTGGGTCACAAATGCATTCAGGGCCATATTCTGCGCCTTGAAGGGAGCGACCCGCCAGCCATCTTGCGCGAACATGCGGCACAAGCCCGTCACCAGCGTACTCTTCCCTACCGCCGAGGCTGTGCCCTGCACCATGAGCGTCTTTGCTTGACTCATACGATCTCCTGCAAAGCGAGCAGTAACTGTTGCCAGTCGCCCATAGGGCGCGTGGCGACACGAACGAACTGGGGGAGACCGAAGGAGGTACCATCACGCACCAGTATTTTTCTGGTCAGCAGCTGTTGACGGACGTGGTGAGCATCCCCAACTTCTATCAGGCAGAAATGCGTGCGCGATGGTATGACCTTCAGGCCGATGTCTCTTAAAGCGTGAAAGAATGCATGGCGTTCAATAGCCAGGTGATCCAGCGTTGTTTTAAGATGCGTGCGATCGGTCAGAGCAGCGATAGCAGCCTCCTGGGCGATACCATTCACGTTCCAGGATGGCAATTGCGCGCTCAGCAGCCCGGCAACATCCAGGGTGGCTATGGCGTATCCCAGGCGCAATCCGGTCAAGGCAAAATCTTTCGTCAGCGAGCGCAGCACAATGACCTGCTGCCTCCTGGTGGCATCCATCAACTCGACCGCCGAGTACGCCTCGTGCGGAAAGACAAAGCGCCAGTACGCCTCATCGACCACGAACATTGCGCCGGTCCTTTGGCAGGCTTCTGTTACGAGCTGGACGTGATGTCGGTCTAACCAGGTGCCAGTCGGGTTGTTCGGATTGCAGAGCCAGACCAGGGAGGGCTGTTCCCTGCTTGTCCAGGCAGCGACTGCCGCCATGTCCGGCTGAAAACACGCGCTGGCTTGTGCCTGAAATTCGACCACGGTGGCTCCAGCGGCCAGGCAAGCCACGCGGTATTCGCTAAAAGTAGGACCAAGAATGGCCGCCTTCAGGCCGGGCTTCAGGTAGGCACGGGCTATGGCCCAGATGAGCTCGGTCGTGCCGTTCCCGCACACGATGGAGCCGAGTGGAAGGTCCCTCGAGGCAAGCTCATAGTCCAGAATGGCCCGTCGCAGTTCCAGGCACTCGCGGTCTGGATAGCGGTCAATGGGGGCATTTGCCACAGCTTCTCGCACATATGGTGAAAGGCCATACGGGTTGGCATTCACACTAAAATCAAGCACTTCCCGGGGGTGCAGGCCCAGGCGTTCTAGTTCGCCGTAATCAAGCGCGCCATGAACGGCCCGCTCAACCCTGTTTATCCAATTACCCATGCTGAGCACTCCAGAGCGTTTTGAACAATGCCGTGAGGAAGACGACGACGCACCCAATGCTCCACACCATCTGCTCGGCCTGCCGGACGCTTGAGGCGGTGATGGCCTTGTCGTTGTCGCCGAGTCTGTAATGGCCAACCTTCTCCAATTGCAGACCCAGTGCACCGGCAGCAGCGGCCATGGGATGCCCGGCGTTAGGACTGGCAGTCCTCCGGGCGTCACGCTGCCAGATCTGCCAGGCTTTGAGCCGATTGCCGCCGAAGAGTGGGGCGAGTGCAATAATGAGCAGCGCAGTCAGCCTGGCCGGAAGCGCGTTCAGCACATCGTCTAGCCGGGCTGCTGCTTTGCCCAGGTATTCATACCGACCATGGTAGCCAACCATCGAGTCAAAAGTGTTGAACAGGCGATACGCCGCTGCACCAGACAGGCCAAAGAGTGTGTAATACAAGAGTGGTGCCACGATCGAGTCACTCAGATTCTCAGCCAATGACTCGATGGCTGCCGCCCCCGCCAGTTCTGCTGTGAGCTCAGAGCGATCGCGGCTGACCAGGCTCTGCAGCGCATGCCGTGCGGCAGGCAGGTCACCTCGCTCAAGGGACAGCCGTACCGAACGTCCTGCTTCGGCCAGCATGCGCAAGGCAAAAAAAGGTTTGAGACCCATGCCTTCCATCAGAGCATACAGGATGAGGCCACTGCAGGGGCCGCCGCGCTGTATGGCTTCGGCTCGTACTCGCTTTGCTAGCCAGTGAACGATCGCTGCTGGAAGGAAGGCAGCGGGAGCAGCCAGCATCAGCATGACCACACCATACAGCGACTGGGGGATGTGGCCTGGGGGAGCGGCTCGTGCCAGGCGTTGTATGAGCTTGCCGTACCAGACAACGGGATGCCAGGGGGCAGGCGGTTCACCCAGGAGGTCCAACCCAAGTGCGACCAACACTGCTGTCCCTTCTTCCAGCGCGAATCGCTCCCTTGACCTTTGCTTACCCAGTTTCATGCTAGAACTCAATCCCTTTTTGCGCTTTGACACCGGCCAGGTAAGGATGCTTGACCTCGACGATCTCTGAAACCAGGTCGGCATACGCCACCAGTTCCGGAGGAGCATATCGCCCGGTGACCACCACATGCATCCCCGCTGGGCGCTGATCCAATGTGTCTCGTACCTCCTCCCAGGAGGGCCAGCCATACTTGAGCACGTAGGTCATCTCGTCCAGCACGATCAGGTCATAGTTGCCAGAAAGAATCTTCTGACGACAGATATCCCACCCCTGGCGAGCCAGCGCTTTATCGTGCTCGATGTTGTCGGAAAGCCAGGTAAAACCACCCCCCAGGGGGATCATCTCCATGCCCATTTTGCGAGCCGCTTTCTCTTCTCCCCAGTTGGCGGTCCTCGCTTTGATGAACTGCAGCATACACACGCGCAGTCCCTGTCCCCATGCGCGTAGGAGCAAGCCCATGGCCGCCGTCGTTTTGCCCTTGCCCTTGCCGGTATTGACGATCACCAACCCTTTTTTGACCGCCGTTTTGGCTCGCTTGCGGCGGGCTTCATGGCTGGCCCGTTGACGCGCCAGCCGTTCCTCTTCGCTCAGCGTCGGGTCCTCTTCAGGATCACCTTCATCGATGTCTTCCTCACCTTCATCCTTCGACTCGCTGATCTGCCTCTGCTCTTGAGTGATCTCCTTATCCGACATAGGATGTCCCTTTCTCTCTTCCTGGGTCTATTGAGACCGTGGAAATCGCGCTCTCCAAAGGCCTACATTTCACATACGTTTTGGATGGATAGCTACCTAGGCTCTGCACGCACCTGCCATGATCGTGCGGCGACGACAAACCGTTGAGCAGCCAGGGGGAACCCACTAAATGACAGGTGTACATAGGTTGCAAGGAGGTTGCCTTGCACGAATCCTTCCACCTGCATACGAAGAGGAAATTCATAAGCAGCCTCCTCTCGTGCCAGGGGAGCATTCAGGCACGAGTAGTGAAATTCATGCCCGCGCACCACTTCCCCCTGGCGCGTCAGCAGAGTATCGCGCAAAGCAGTAGCCTCGCGATATCCGATCACGAGTCCCTCCCGATCACTGCTCATGACGCTTTTTCTGGCAATGGCTCCTACCATCGGAAGCTCTTCGCCCGACGCAGTACAAATGGATTGACAGAGATACATGAGTCCCCCACATTCGGCATAGCAGGGCATGCCTTGCTGAAGGTGGTGTGCAAGAGCAGCACGCATGCTTGCGTTTGCAGAGAGACGATGCGCATATTCCTCTGGGAACCCACCACCGATATAGAGACCAGCTATCTGCTCTGGTAACACG
>Ga0207684_10006531_pt1 | contig 10621 bp, 5 predicted proteins | sample KBSK5501metaG_FD_184342 | JGI IMG/M metagenome (GOLD analysis project Ga0207684, IMG submission 184342) | Corn, switchgrass and miscanthus rhizosphere microbial communities from Kellogg Biological Station, Michigan, USA - KBS K5-50-1 metaG... | ecosystem: Host-associated > Plants > Roots >... | reverse complement strand
CAGCCTCGGGCACGATGAAAGTGTCGCGGACCCTGAAATGCCTGCCGATGAACGCCGGAAATTCGAGGCCGCGAAGCGCGGGCGCACCTTCCGCGTGCGCCTCGACCAGTCGCCCGTTCACTTCGACCCCCATCAGACGGTCGCTTACTCGACGATGGTGCCCTTGTCGTTCGCGTACAGCCGACTGGTGAAGGTCGAGGCAGGCTCGAACGTGACGCCCGGCACGCAGCCCATCGAGGGCGACCTGGCGGACTCCTGGGACAGCAAGGGAGACACGGTCTACGTCTTCAAACTTCGCAAGGGCGTCCGGTGGCATCCCAAGCCCCCGGTGAACGGGCGCGAGCTCACCGCCGAGGACGTCAAGTACACCTACGACCGTTTCTTGACCATGAAGGGCAACGGTAACCGGGCCATCCTCGCGATGGTGGACAAGGTGGAGGCGCCGGACAAGTACACGGTGAAGTTCACGCTCAAGGAGCCCAATGCCTGGTTCGTCGACCGCCTGGCCTCCACCTCGACCTGGATCATCGCCAAGGAGTGCATCGAGAAATACGGCGACCTCAAGAAGTGGGAGTCGGTGGTCGGCACGGGCCCCTGGATGCTGGAGCGCTACGAGTCGCCCACCAGGGTCAGCTTCGCCCGAAACCCGAACTACTTCCTGCCCGGCTTGCCGTACGCGGACGCGGTGGAGCTGATGATCGACCCCGACCCGGCCGCGGCGTTTGCCGGCTTCCTCGCTGGAAAGTACGATTTCGGCCCCGAGTACGGCATGGTGATCCGCCGGAGCGACGTCGGCACCGCCAAGAACCGCATCAAGTGGCTGCCGACCCGCGAGTACCTCATGGTCTCCGGCAGCTTCACCGCGATGAAGCTCGATCAGGATCCGTTCAAGGACGTGCGGGTTCGCCGGGCCATCGCCATGGCCGACAACTGGCACGAGGTCCTCGACCGAAATGCTTGGTCGCAGGGCAAGGGCGCGCCGAATCCGCTCATCCCCGCCGCGCTCAAGGAGTGGTCGGTCCCGATCGACAAGCTGCCCCCCGAGGGTCGGAAGCTCTACGAGTCCGATCCAGCGGGCGCCCGGCAGCTGCTCACCGAGGCCGGCCACCCCGGCGGCATCAGGATCCCCGTCGAGACGACGCCGGGGTACGGCCCCGACTGGATAGCCGGCGTCCAGATTGCGGTCAAGAACTGGAAGGCGGCCGGGATCGAGGTGGACCTCAAGCTCACGGAGTACGACGCCTTCGCCTCAGGCTCAATCTTGGGCAACTTCGACAAGATGTTGCTGACCCAGCGCGGCGACGCCACCGACCCCGATTCCTACTTCACGCCGCTGCTGCCCGGCGAGCCCCTCAACTCCTCCGGGGTCAACGACCCCAAGCTGACCGAGATGATCAAGCTCCAGCGGCGTACCGCCAACGAGAAGAAGCGCCGGGAGATCGTCTACGACATCCAGCGCTATTGCTCCCAGCAGGTCTACTACGCCTGCGGCGCCTCGGGGAGCGTGGTGGCGGCGTGGATGCCCAACGTGAAGGACTTCGGGCCTAACATCGGTCATGACTACGGTGGGCGGCTCATGGCCGCCTGGCTCGAGAAGTAGACCGCGTACGCGCGCCCTCCTGCTCGCCCTCGTGCTCGTCCTCCTCACGGGGACCGCCGCCTGGGCCCACGATGAGCGGTTTTCTGCCTCGAACGTGGAGGTGAAGGGAAACGAGGTCATCTGGACGGTGGAGGTTGCGACGCAGGGCCTCGAGAAGGTCATGAGACTTCCTGCCCCTGCGCTCAAGCTCACCGAACCCCAGCTTCAGGAGATGAAGGGCGATCTCGTCTCTTATCTGCTCGAATGTATCAAGGTTGAGATCAACGGCGTCTCCGTGGAGGCAGAGCCCGGAACGCTGGAGCCGGTCTATGACACCCTCGTGGGGACCGGAGAGAAGTATATCTCCTACGCGCGACAGCAGTTCCGGTTCCGTTCAGCGACCGAGGTAAAACGCGTGACGCTCTCGGCCGCGCTCTTCTTGACCGTCACCAAGCAGCACCACGCAGCGCTCACCGTATCGTGGAACGGGGCCCAGAGGCCCTTCTCCCGGTTCGGCCCGTTCGAGCTCCAGCTGACCGCCTCGCGCGTCAATCCGACGTGGTGGAACACCGCCGGCGAGTTCGTCGTCTGGGGGATGCACCACATTTTCATTGGGTACGATCACATCGCGTTCCTCCTGGGGTTGCTCCTGGCGGCGCGGAAGCTGCGCGAGATGGTGAAGGTCGTGACGTCGTTCACCGTGGCGCACAGCCTCACGCTACTGCTCGCGGCGCTGGACGTGATCCGCCTTCCTCAGGGGGTGACGGAGTCGCTGATCGCGGCGTCGATCGTTTACGTGGCCGCGGAGAACTATTTCATCAAGTACGGCCGCCATCGGTGGATCCTCTCGTTCGGGTTCGGTCTGGTTCACGGGCTGGGGTTCTCCAGCGTGCTGCGCGAGCGGCTGCAGGACCTGCAGTCCATCCTCGTGCCCGTGGTGTCGTTCAATCTCGGGGTAGAGCTGGGCCAGTTGGTAATCCTGCTCGTCACGCTCCCCATCCTGGCCTGGATCCGCAAGGGGTCCGACGAGGCGGCGGCCGAGCGGCGTCAGTCGTGGCTGGTCCGGGTGGGCTCGATGCCGATCCTGCTGCTGGGTTTGTTCTGGCTCGTCGACCGCGTCTTCCAGCTGAATCTCATGCCGTTCTGAGGGCCGTCCCCGTTCGATCGCATCGAGCGCCTTCGGCAGGTCGAGAGTCATGGACGCCGCGCTTGGGCCCGCGCCAATCTCTGGCGCGCCTCGACGTTGTCCGGGTCGGCCATGAGCACTTGCCGCCAGGCAGCCTCGGCACCCGCCCATTGGCCGCGGCGCTCCAAGATCCCGGCGAGCATGATCAGACCATCCGGGGAGCCGGGACGGAGGCGGAGCGCCTCGCGGGCTTCCTCCTCGGCGCGCGCTGAGTCGCCGAATCCGTCCAAAGCGAGGGCAGCGAGGTTGAGATGGGTCTCGGCCATATCGGGCGTGAACGTCAGCGCCCGACTGAACGCCTGGGCGGCTCCGTCCCGATCCCCCTCGTGGAGCCGGATCGCTCCCACCTCGTTCCAGGCGAGCCCCTTCAATCCTTGGAGATCCGGCGAGACAGCGCCGCGTCGCGTCGCGCTGTCCAACGCCGCGAGGGCGGCGAGGGGCATTCGCAGGCGGAGCCGCATCCTGGCCACGCCCTCGAAGATAGCCGCGACCCCGGAACCATCGGGTCTCAGCGGCAGAGCGGACTCCGCCGCGAGCAATTTGAGACTGCGGGCGATCTGGGGGGCAGATTCGCGATACAGGGTTTTGGGGCCGGAGAACTCCAGCAGGGGGTAGTCGTCCGTGTGGAGCGGTCCCGCGCCTGTGTACTCGCGTACCCGTTGAGCGTCCAGGAGGAAGAATCCCAGTAGGGCGGGACCATCCGTGATGCCGATCCCCTGAAGACTTTGCGTGACGGCTTCGGCGCCCGCCCGGGCCATGAACCGAGTGGGATCCACGAGCAACTGATCGGGTCCCCCGACTAGGAGGACATCGCCGCCGGAGAGCCAGACGGTCGTGTTCGAAAAGACCGACTGGAAGGTTCGGATTGCCGCCTTGAAATCTGCCTCATCCATCCGATAGAACGGGAGCCACTGGCAGAACACCCCGTCCCTATTGAGTCGCGATCGCGTCAGCCGGTAGTGGTCCACGGTGAACAGGCTCGCATTGCCCGTCTGCCATGGATTGGACGGCTCAGAAATGATCACGTCGTAACGAGCGTTGGTTGCCGCGAGCCAGGTGCGCGCATCGAGAAGGCGGAGTCGCGCGCGTAGATCTTTCAAGGCCCGTCCATTGGCCTCCGTGAAGAAGCGGGAGGCCTCGACCACCTCCGGAGAGACCTCTATCACATCCGCCTGATCGATCGGATGAAGGAGTGCCGCGCCCAGAGTGATGCCGGTCCCGAGGCCGACCACCAGCACCGAGTGGGGGTCGCCGTGCAGGAGAAGGGGCACGTGGGCCAGGAGTCGCTCCGTCAGATTGTCGGGGGAGTCGCCGGCGTCCGTCTTGCCGTTGATACGGAGGAAGCGGTAGCGTCCAGCCATGACGGCCACCGTGGCCGTCGCGCCCTCCCGATAGAATAGCAGGCGCTCCCCATTCACCAACCGCTCGAACTGTCCGCCACCATACTGGTCCGCGTACAGGTAGACACCACTCGAGAGCACGCGCGCGTTCCAGGCGGGCAAGGCCGCGACGACTGCGAGCACGACGATCGCGGGCACCGGCACGGCCCAGCGCCGCCATCCGGTCGGGGATGGGAGGAGAAGCAGGCACGCGGCCGCAGCGCTCAGGCCGGTGAGCACCAGCAAGCTCCCACGGAATCCGAGCCACGGAATCAAGGCGAACCCCGTGACCGCCGCGCCCAGGATGGCCCCACACGTGTTGACGGTGTACGCGCTCCCCACGACGTGCTCGGGTCCGCCCCGGGTCCCCAGAAGATGCGCCACGAGCGGGAAGGTCGCGCCCATGGCAGTGGTGGGGAGGATCATCACCCCGCTCGCCATCGCGAACTCGAGGGTCGTGAGCGCCGCCCACTCGCCAGCGCTGACCCGGAACGCCTCCAGGAAGAGCTGAGGCAGCCTGTCGAACCATGGGATGCCCGCCAGGACACCGAGACAGATGATTACCTGGAGCCACGCCGCGACGAGGAACCGATTCCGTGCGCGTTCCGCTACCCATCCGCCGAGGAGACCCCCGAGCCCGAGCCCGAAGAGAAAACTCGCCAGCATCACCGCAAAGGCGTACACGGAGCTTCCGAAGACGAGTACCAAGAGGCGCGTCCACACGACCTCGTATCCGAGGGCCGCGAAGCCCGAGCAGCCGTAGGCGAGGAACACCCACACATCCCCGGGCGAAGCCGCGGCCCGTGGCACCATCGCCGCCGGCATCGCCTCGGCGCGCCGGTCGCGCGCCCACGCCCACGCCGCGGCGGCCACCACGAAGTTCAGGGACGCCGCGACTAGACTACCTTTGATGAGCCCCACGGTCGGGATGAGGAAGAACGTCACGAGGTAGACGCCAGCGGCCGCCCCGAGCGCATTCAGCCCGTACAGGGTCCCCGCGCCGCGTCCCGTACCTGCGGGGTCCCGTATGACTGCGCGAGCGAGCACCGGAAGCGAGGCGCCCATCAGCGCCGTGGGCGGGAGCAGGAGCCCGGCGGCGAGGGCGACACGGACGGCGATCAGGGCCAGCGGGGCATCGACGAGAAGTCGAAAGAGGGGGATGTGGATGGCCTGGAGGCCACTCAGGAGGAGCGGGAAAGCCACTGCATAGGTCCCGATTCCGAGCTCAATGAACGCGTACGCGCGCAGCGGATGTCCCCACTGGCTGGCCCACCGTCCGGCGGCGTAGCTGCCGAGTGCCAGACCGAGCATGAAGGCCGCCAACACCGTGGTGATCGCGGGGCTCGTGGCACCAAAGATGAGGGTGAGCTGACGCGCCCAGATGACTTGGTAGACAAGGCCGCTCACCCCCGAGAGCAGGAAGAGGCCGAGCAGGACCGGGACCGACTGATTGTCGCGCACCGCAGCGCGCCGCCCACGGGGAGATTGGCGAGGCCGTCGATCAGTCACCAATAAAGATTCCGTCGTTCCGGGGCGTTGGCATTCGACTCAAGCTAGCCGGTCACCAACGCCAGTCAGTCGAGTTCGACCGCCGGCTGAAGATTGGGCCCCTCCGGTAGGAGCGTACGGCGGCCCGCCTGAAGATCGCCTGAAGCCAACCTGAATGTCCCTTCAGGTTGGGCCGGGGCGCCAGGAGGGCTACGGGCCGCCGGAGGAGCTGGGCGACGCATGAGGCCGCCCAGCTTCAAGACCCGGCTCTGGCTTGGCCAGGTAGTGGTCCTCGCCGCGATGCTGGCGCAGGCCGCGCTCGGCGCCGATTGGGCGCTCCGCCGGGTGGTGTTCGGCGAGATCATCGACGACGCGATCCTGTCGCTGGCCTCCACGGAGGCGGCGGCGCTCCAGGGCGATCCTACTCACCCGCGCGAAGGTCGCGGTCACCGCGGGTCGGGAGGAAGCCGCCATCACGGTCTCCGACGCGGGACCCGGCGTCTCCGCGGAGGACGTTCCCCGGCTCTTCCAGCGTTTCTATCGCGGCAAAGCTTCACGCGCGACGGACTGTCCCGGGGGTCGGCCTCGGGCCTGGCCATCTCACGGGCGCTCATCGAGCGCCAGGGCGGGCGGATCTCGGTGGAGGCCTCCGGGGAGAAGGGCGCGACCTTCACGGTTCACCTGCCGCGCGCCTGAGCATGGCTGAAGGGAAATTCAGGTTGCCTTCAGGAATCCTTCAGGCGTGACTCGCTACACTCGGCCTGTCGCTTCACACACTTGCATAAGCTGGCCGGGAGGGCGAATGAAGATCAGATGCGCGGTGGGCACCCTATGCGTGCTCACGCTGGCCGCATCGGGGGGAGTCGCCGCCCAGGCACCGCTGACGCGCCTATCGCTGGACGACGCAGTGAGCCTGGCCACGCGCGCGAATCCGACGATCCGGGCCAAGGAGTTCGAGCACCAGGCGGTCACCGCTAACGAGATCACGGCGGGGCTGCGCCCGAATCCCACCGCCAACTTCCTTGCCGAGCAGTTCGGCGGCGCCAGCGACGCGAGTCAGACCCAGTATACGTTGAGCGTGGGCCAGCCCATCGAGCTCGGCGGCAAGCGGCAGCGCCGGATCGACAGCGCCCGGGCCGCGACCCGGGTGACCGGCCACGAGCTCGACGACGTGCGGCGGCAGATCATCTTCCAGGTGAAGAAGTCGTTCACCGACGCCCTGGCGGCCCGCGAGAGCCTGACCCTGGCCGAGCAGAACCTCCAGGCCCTGGACGAGCTCGAGAGGATCCAGCGCTTTCGGGCGGAGCGGGGAGACATCTCGGAGCTGGAGCTGCTCCGCATCCAGGTGCAGCGCTTCGCCTTCGAACGGGATGCCGCCGACGCTCGCCAGGCGCTGAAGGCGGCGAGGATCGCCCTGCGGGCCGCGGTGGGCCCGGACCGGATCGCCGAGGAGTTCGACCTCGTCGGAGACCTCGCGTTCAAGGACGTCGCGCCCACCCAGATCGACCTCTACCGCCGCGCCCTCGCCAACCGCCCGGACCTGCGGGCCGCCGAGGCGGCCCGCGAGAAGGCCAGGGCCGACATCCGCCTGGCGCGAGCCAATGCGTGGTGGGACGTCACGCCCCAGATCGAGTACCAGCGTATCGGTCCCGACAATACCATCGGCTTCGGGGTCAGCCTGCCCATCCGGATCTTCGATCGCAATCAGGGTGAGATTGCGCGGACCCGGGCGGAAGCCAAACGGGTCGAGGCCGCGCGCGAGGCCGTCGCCATCCAGGCGCTCTCGGAGGTGGACACCGCGCTGGCGGCGCTCGGAACCGAGCGGGAGAAGCTCACGGTGTTGCGCGATACCTACCTGCCCAAGGCCCGACAGGCGCGGGACACCGTGGAGTTCGCCTACCGGCGGGGCGGAGTGAGCCTCCTGGACTACCTGGACGCGCAGCGGACATATCGCGACACGGCCGCCGAGTACGTGCGCTCGCTGGGCAGCTACTGGACGTTCTTCTATCAGCTCGAGACCGCCGTCGGCGGCTCGCTGGAGAAATGATAGTGCCCAAGCCGGCTGCCCTGAGGCCCGTGCTGACGCGACTCATCGCCTGGGCGCTGTTCGTCCTGGGGTTGTGCGTCGCCGCTGCATGCGGGCGAGGAGAGGGAAAGGGGCAAGCCGTCCAGGCCTCCACGCCCTCTTCCTCTCAGTCTCCCAGCATCGTCGTCGTGGCGCCCGAGTCGCCCCAATCCAAGCAGTTGCGAGTCGGGCCCGTCGAGCTCGCTGAGATACCGACCGACGAGGTCGTCGCACCGGGGCGAGTGGCCATCAATCCGAACCGCCTCTCACGGGTCTTGCCCCCGGTCGGTGGCCGCATCCTGAAGGTCCTGGTCAAGTTCGGCGACCACGTGGAGCAGGGCCAGCCGCTCCTTACGATGGACAGCGCCGACGGCGATGCCGCCGTCTCCGCCCACCTCCAGGCGGAATCAACCGAGCGTCAGACGAAGGCCGCTCTCCAGAAGGCCGGCGTGGATCTCCAGCGCGCGACGGATCTCTACGAGCACAAGGCTATTGCCGAAAAGGAGCTGCTCCAGGCCCAAAACGACCAGGCTGCGGCCAAGTCGAACTATGAGATCGCTCAGGCCGTCCGCGAGCAGACGTGGAGGAAGCTCCAACTGCTCGAGTTGAAGCCGAGCGAATTCCGTCAGCCCATCCTGGTTCGAGCGCCGATCACCGGGCGAGTCCTCGAGGTGAACGTCGCCCCCGCGGAATACCGGGCTGCGATTTCATTCCATACGGACACCACGGCCCCTCTCGTGTCGATCGCGGACCTGAGCACGGTCTGGGTCTCCTCCGATGTCCCAGAGCCGTTCATCAGGCTCATTCACATCGGCGAACCGGTGACGATCAGCCTCGTGGCCTTCCCCGACGAGGTCTTTACGGGCCGCGTCGCGCGGATCGGGGATGTGCTGGATGCGCAGACGAGAACGCTGAAAGTTCACGTCGAGCTGCCCAACCCGCTGGGACGGTTCCGGCCCGAGATGTTCGGCAGCGTACGTCACGCCGGCGCCCCGAAGAAGATGCCGGTGCTCCCTCCCGGAGCGATCATCCAGGAGTACGGGCGAAGCACGGTCTTCGCCGAGCGCGCTCCGGGGCAGTACGAGCGTCGCCAGGTGACCGTCGGCCCTCCGGTGAGCGACCGCTTGCCCGTGCTCAGCGGAGTGCAGGCGGGCGACCGCGTCATCGTGGACGGGGCCGTGCTGCTCAAAGACCGGTAGCCCCCTCGACCCGCCGTGGTCGCCCGCCTCGTCCAGTTCGCGCTCGCCCGACGGCTGGTCATCGTCGCCGCGGCGCTGGTCCTGGCCGGTGCCGGCGTGTGGGCATTTCAGCACCTCAAGGTCGAGGCCTATCCCGATCTGACCGACCCGACCGTCGTCGTCGTCACCCTGTATCCGGGCTTCGCCGCGGAAGAGGTCGAGCAGCAGGTGACGGTGCCCATCGAGCGGGCGCTGAACAACACGCCCTTCGTGATCTCCCGGCGCTCGCGAACCATCTTCGGGCTGTCCGTGATCGAGCTGACGTTCGAGGATGGGACGAACGACTACCTGGCCCGCCAGCTCGTGCTCGAGCGCGTCCAGACCGCGCAGCTTCCCGAAGGCGTGACGGCAACCCTCGGGCCACTCTCGGGAGGTGTCAGCGAGTTCTATCGTTACGTGCTGATGGGCGCCGGCTACGATGCGATGAGCCTTCGGGAGCTTCAGGACTGGGTGGTCGTCCCGCGGCTGCTTCAGGTGCCCGGGGTGGCCGACGTGGCCGCGTTCGGAGGCCTGGTCCGCCAGTACGAGATCCAGGTCGATCCCAAGGCGCTGGACAAGTACCGGCTCAGCATGCGCCAGGTGTCGGATGCGGTGAAGAACAACAACCGCAACGCGGGAGGCGCCTTGCTCCGATCCGGGCAGCAGGCGTTGCCGATCCGGGGGTCGGGACTCATTCGCTCGGGGGCTGATATCGAGAATATCGTCCTGGACGCGCCGAAGGGGGTCCCGATCTTCGTTCGCGACATCGGGCGGGTGCAGGTCGGCACGCTTCCGCAAACCGGAGTATTTGCCACCGACGATCAGCCCCTCGGGCCCGGAGGCGTCGAAGGCATCGTTCTCATGCGCCGGGGAGAAAATCCCAGCGACGTCCTGCCCCGGGTCCGCGCGGCGGTTGACGAGCTGAACGCGACGCGCCTACCCCAGGGCGTTCGTCTGGTCGCCATTCACGATCGGTCCCACCTCGTGGATAGTACGCTCCACACGGTGTCCCACGTCCTGCTGGCCGCGTTTCTGATCGTCGTGACCGTTCTGCTCGTGTTTCTGTTGAGCATTCGGGCGGCGCTGCTCACCGCCCTGATCATCCCCCTCTCTCTGCTCTTCGCGCTCGTGTGCATGTACGCGAGTGGGGTGTCGCTGAGCCTGCTGAGCATCGGGGCCCTCGACTTCGGTATCATCGTCGACGGCACGATCGTGATGGTCGAGCGGATCATCCACGCGCTGTCGGAGCGCGAGCGGAATCGGCCGAGCGAGGAGACGGAGAACGCGGTCGCCACCGCCGCGCTCGACGTTCAGCGTTCGATTGTCTTCTCCTTGCTGATCATCATCGCGGCCTACATTCCCCTCCTGACGCTCGAGCGAGTCGAGCGCCGGCTCTTTACGCCGATGGCGCTGACCGTCTGTTACGCGCTCCTGGGCTCGCTCATCTTCAGCCTGACGCTGATCCCGGCGCTGGCGACGTATCTGTTCCGGGGCGGAGTGCGGATCCGGCGCCATCGGCTGCTCGAGGCGGTCACCAAATGGTACGGGCGTACCGTCGGGGTGGTCATGGATCACGCTGGATGGACAGTCGCCGCCGCGGGGCTGGTGGTAGGGTGCGCCGTCTACGCGGGTACCGGCCTAGGGACCGAGTTCCTTCCCCAGCTCGACGAAGGTGTCATCTGGATCCGGGCCAACCTGCCGGCCGGG
>Ga0207684_10006528_pt1 | contig 10626 bp, 6 predicted proteins | sample KBSK5501metaG_FD_184342 | JGI IMG/M metagenome (GOLD analysis project Ga0207684, IMG submission 184342) | Corn, switchgrass and miscanthus rhizosphere microbial communities from Kellogg Biological Station, Michigan, USA - KBS K5-50-1 metaG... | ecosystem: Host-associated > Plants > Roots >... | reverse complement strand
ACCTCCGGGACGCGGTTCACCGCGACTTATCGCATTGGCAACGGCGTCGCAGGAAACGTTGGCGCGGAATCGCTCGCACATATCCTTACCGGACTCACGGCGATTTCGTTGGTGCGGAATCCGCTGCCTGCGCAGGGCGGCGTCGAGCCGGAAACAATTGAGGACGTTCGCCAGCGCGCGCCGGCCGCGTTTCGCACGCAGGAACGCGCGGTGACTGAAGCCGATTACGCCGAAGTCACGCAACGCGACAAACGTGTGCAACGCGCCGCGGCAACTTTTCGTTGGACCGGAAGCTGGCACACGGTTTTTCTCACGGTGGATCGTGTCGGCGGCTTACTCGTTGACGATCTCTTTAAAAACAGCATCCGCGATTCCGTCGAGCGCTATCGCATGGCCGGATACGATCTCGAAGTGGATGCGCCGCGATTTGTGTCGCTGCAAATCGAGATGCACGTCTGCGTGAAGCCCGACTACTTCCGCAGCGATGTGAAAGCCGCGCTTCTGGAAATTTTCAGTAACCGGGTTTTGCCCGATGGGCGCCGTGGTCTGTTTCATCCGGACAACTTTACTTTCGGCCAAAGCGTTTATCTCAGCCCGCTGATCGCCGCCGCGCAGACTGTGGAAGGCGTGGCATCCATGGAGGTCACGGTTTTCCAGCGCCAGGGGCAGGACGATCCGAAACCGCTGCAAGATGGATTTCTGCCGATGGGCCGGCTGGAAATTGCGCGCTGCGACAACGATCCAAATTTCGCAGAGCGCGGTGTGTTTGTGTTGACGGTAGGAGGTGGGAAATGAATGGCCAACTGGATTCCTGCCACTGCTGCGAAGGCTTGACTGCGCAAACGCCCGCGCCTGTGACGAACCGGCCGGGGCTTTCGGCGATTGCTTATCGCGTCGGCACACACAGTGAGTTCAAGAGGAGCATGCTCGCCGCGTTATCAGACATCACCCGACCGGCGCTGCAAGGTCTGAAGACTCGCGACGATGATGATTTCTCTATCGCGCTGCTCGACGCGGCCGCAACGATGGCCGACGTCCTGACGTTTTATCAGGAGCGGATCGCTAACGAATCGTATTTGCGGACCGCCACCGAGCGGCGTTCGTTGCTCGAGCTCGCGCGATTGATCGGCTACGAACTGCGCCCCGGCGTCGCGGCAAGCGTGTTTCTCGCGTTTACGATGGATGACACGCCCGGTGCGCCCTCGGAAACGACCGTCGATATCGGCACAAAGGTTCAAAGCGTCCCCGGACCGGATGAGAAACCACAGACGTTCGAGACCGTGGAAAAAATCACAGCGCGTGTGGAGTGGAACGCGATTAAGCCGCAGACGACGCAGACGTTCGTCCCAAAATTCGGCGACACGCACGTTTATTTGAAAGGCACCGCTACGAATCTCAAGCCCGGCGATGCAATTCTTTTTGTCGGTCCCGAACGCGAAGCCGATTCGGGCAGTGAGCGATGGGACTTTCGGCGCGTCACAAAAGTGACGCCCGATTTCGATGCCAATCGCACGCGGATCGAATGGGCGGAAGGTCTCGGCACAAACACGCCGCATCTCGTTTTGCCGTCGGCAAATCCGAAGGTATATGCGCTACGGCTGCGCGCGTCGTTGTTCGGCTTCAACGCGCCTCACCCGGCTACGTTGTCAAATGACACGCTCGATCACTACTCGATTTCCAAAACGCCGCCGATCAGCGATTGGACCTTTAGGATCAACGACCAGACGATCGATCTCGACACGACTTACCCCGGAATTCTTACCAATAGTTGGCTCGTTCTTTCCGAACCGAGTTATCAGGAATTGTATCGCGCCACATCGGTGATCGAAGCCTCGCGCGCTGAATTCACACTGGCCGGCAAACCAACTCGCATCCACCTCGACACACCCGAAAACTTAAATCTGTTCGAGTCAGCGTATCGAGCGACGACGGTTTTCGCGCAAAGTGAACTGCTCGAGATCGCCGAAGCGCCGATCACAGCGCCGATTAGCGGTGCTACGATTCAACTTGCCCAGCCGCCTGTAGATTTAGTCAAAGGCCAATGGCTCGTCGCTTCCGGAAAGGACAGCGCTACGGGCGAAGCTGTTGACGAGATAGTTAAAGTTGCCGCAATTGACGGTGCGACACTCACTGTCACACCTCCGCTGAAAAATAGCTATGTTCGTGTAACGGCAAAACCAGAAGAAGGTTTTTCAATTAACGCCAACGTCGCTCACGCTACTCATGGCGAGACCGTTTCGGAAATTCTCGGCAGCGGCGATGCCGGCCAGCGATATCAGCAGTTCGTATTGCGGCAACCGCCGCTGACTTACGTAAGCGCAGCGACGGCGAGCGGCGCAGCCTCCACACTCGAACTGCGCGTGAACGATTTGTTGTGGCACGAAGCGCCGAGGCTGTTTGGCCACGATCCGCAGGATCATATTTACGTCACCCGCACCGGCGATGACGGAAACACGACAGTCGAGTTCGGTGACGGCGTCACCGGCTCACGGTTGCCCAGTGGACAGGACAATGTTCGCGCGAAGTATCGTAAGGGTATTGGCGTAGATGGGTTGGTGAAAGCCGGCCAACTGACTTCGCTGCTGACGCGCCCGCTTGGAATTAAGTCAGTTAGCAATCCAGAAGTGGCGACCGGCGCGCAAGACCGCGAATCTCTCGATGACGCCCGCACCAACGCGCCGCTTACAGTGCTGACGCTCGACCGCACGGTATCACTTCAGGATTACGAAGATTTTTCGCGCGCGTTTGCCGGCGTCGCCAAGGCGCTCGCCACTTGGACGTGGGACGGGCAGACCAAACGCGTGTTTATCACAGTCGCCGGACCAAACGGCGCGGAAATCAAACCGGACAGCGACACGTATATCAACCTCCTCGCCGCGTTGCGGCAGGCAGGCGATCCGTTTGTGAGTCTGCGCGTGAAATCGTATCGCCCGGCTTATTTCCGGTTTGCAGGCAAAGTCAAAGTGAATCCGGACTATGAGACCGATGTCGTGCTGGCCTCGGTCGAACAAACGTTGCGCAAACAATTTTCATTCGACGTCCGCGCGTTCGGCCAACCGGTATTTTCAAGCGAAGTGATCGCCGCGGTCCAAGCGGTGCCGGGCGTGGTAGCGGTGGACCTCAGCAAATTGTATCGCGCTGATGCGGCTGCGACGTTGGAAACGCGACTGCTGGCTGCGCTGCCAGAAATGCTCGCCGACGGCAGCATGGTTGCCGCTGAGTTGCTGACGCTCGATCCCGCGCCGCTGGATGAACTGGGGGTGATGTCATGAGCTTCGACGCGAAACGCATTTACGAATTGTTGCCTGCGATTTACCGCACCCGGGACGCTGAGCGTGGCGAGCCGCTCAAGGCGCTGTTGTCAGTCATCGCCGATCAGGCCGGCGTGCTCGAAGAAGATTTGGCCCAGCTCTACGATGACCAGTTCATCGAAACCTGCGCGGATTGGGTCGTGCCGTACATCGGCGATTTGGTCGGCTATCGCGCACTGCATAACGTCGTGCCGAAGATCGGCAGCCAGCGCGCAGAGGTCGCGCACACGATCGGCTTCCGTCGGCGCAAAGGCACGGCGGCGATGCTCGAACAGCTCGCCCGGGACGTGACCGGCTGGAACGCGCGGGCAGTGGAATTTTTTGAACTGCTCGGCTGGACGCAATGGACGCCGAACCACATCCGCCCGAAAAATTTTTACGCGCCCGACCTGCGGGAATGGGAACCGTTGGAAAAAATCAACGGCCCGTTCGACACGGTGGCGCACACAGTGGACGTGAGGCGCGTCGCGACGGGGCAGGGGAAATACAACATTCAAAACATCGGCATTTTTCTGTGGCGGCTCGGAGCGTATTCCCTGACAGACTCACCGGCGTTCCAGCTCGACGCCAACCGCTTTCTGTTTCATCCGCTCGGCTACGACACGCAACTGTTCACCAACCCGGTGACCGAGGACGAAGTGACGCATCTGGCCGAGCCGATCAACGTGCCGGACCCGATCAGCCGCCGCGTGCTCGACGCGTATTTGCCGCAGTATTACGGTGATGACAAGAGCGTATCACTCAAGGGCGTGCCGCTGGCGAAAATCGTGGTGTGCGATTTGACCGGCTGGATTCACACGCCGCCGGCAGCAAAGGTGGCGATTGATCCTGTGCTGGGCCGGATTGCGTTTGCCGACGCGCAAACGGGGCCGCCACTGGTGACGTTTCATTACGGTTTCAGTGACGACATGGGTGGCGGCGAGTACGATCGCGCGGCGGCATTCGACGCGAAGTTGACGCCGATAGAGAAAGTTCCCGCGCCGCACGCCACGATTCAGGACGCGCTCAACGCAGTCGTCGCGGGCGGCGTGGTGGAAATTTCCGACAGCGGCCGCTACAACGAGACGCCGGCGATTAACGTGAACGCCGGGCAGCGTGTCGAATTGCGCGCGGCCAATGAACATCGGCCCACGCTCGTACTCGGCGGCGATCTGGTCATCAACGGCAGCGCGGACGCGGAGGTCACGCTCAACGGCTTGCTCATCAGCGGCGGAGCGATCCGCGTGAACGGCGGGTTGCGCGCACTGCGGCTGCGGCATTGCACGCTGGTGCCGTCGGCGAACCCGAGCCTCATCGTGGAAATGGCGAATGTGAAGATTGAGATTGATCACTGCATAGTTGGCGCGTTGCGAGTGCATGAACGGTCGAGCGTGAGCATCGCGGACAGCATCGTGGATGCGGCGAATGTGACGAATGCGGCGTTCGCGGCGGCGAATGGGACGGACGCGGGCGGCACGCTGCAAATCGTCGACAGCACGGTCGTCGGGACGGTTCACACGCTGGAATTGCAGTTCGCGTCGAACAGCATTTTCCTGTCGGACGCGCGCTCGGAGCAAAAGCAGGCAGGCTGCGTGCGTTTTTGTTATCTGCCACTGACATCAGTGGTTCCGCGCCGCTATCGTTGTCAGCCGGAGGATGCCGACAACTCATTGCGGGTGCGGCCGCAGTTCACGTCGCTACGCTACGGCGATCCCGGCTACGGCGAGCTTGCGTTGCGCACGGCGCAAGAGATCCGCGAGGGCGCGGATGACGAGGCGGAGATGGGCGCGTTCCACGAACTATTCAAGCCGCAGCGCGAAACCAATTTGCGCATCCGGCTGGACGAGTATCTGCGTTTCGGCCTGGAGGCGGGAATTTTTTATGTGACGTGAAACTTAAAGGGAAGGGAAATTATGAGCGGAGATTACAGTCGTAAGACTTTCAACCCGTGGCGGGATTTCAGCGCCGTGCTGATGCAACAAGGCCGGGTGCAATTGGACGCGGACTGGAACGAGCTCATCGGCATCATCAGCCGCCGATGGCGCGCGGAAACGACCGACATCATCGGACGCGGCACCGTGCCAAAGGAAACGCCCGACGGTTTCAAGATCGAAATCGCCGCCGACGGCACATTGACGATCGGACGCGGGCGGATTTACGTGGACGGTCTGCTCGCCGAAAATCACGGCAAGCCACCACTGGAATTTGACCCTGTGCTGGCCGAACAGCGCGGCACGCTGCCGGTTCCATTCAATGAGCAGCCGTATTTCCCAAACGTCGCCAATGTCGCGCCTGCGCCGACAGAGGGCGGACCGCATTTAGTCTATCTCGATGTATGGACGCGCGAGGTGACGTATATCGAAAATCCCGACCTTCTCGAAAAAGCCGTGGGAGTGGACACCACGGCGCGATTGCAGACTGTGTGGCAGGTGCGCGTGCTTGCGAACGCGGGCGCCGGCGTCACGTGCGCGACACCGGATGATCAAATTCCCGGCTGGCCGGACATCATCCGTCCATCGGACGGACGCATCACTACGGATGCGGTCGGCGTGGCCACAGTGACTGATCCATGCGTGATTCCGCCGAGCGGCGGTTATCGCGGTTTGGAAAATCGCTTGTACCGTGTGGAAATTCACGACGGCGGCGTTGCGGGAAAAGCCACGTTCAAATGGTCGGGTGACAATGCTTCCATCGCGACGAGTGTCACGGCAATTCCTTCGCTGGACAAATTGATCGTGGCGCGCGTCGGGCGCGACAACACCCTGCGATTCAGTGTCGGCGACTGGATTGAAATCACCGACGACTGGCGGGAATTCGCGCAACTGCCAGGAGTAATGTGTCAGATCAAGGACGTGGTGGACGCGACACTCACCATCACGCTGACGAATCCGCTGCCGGGAGGCATGTTTCCGACCGACCCTCAAGGAAATACCGATCCGAGCCGCCATACGCGCATCAAACTTTGGAATCAGTCTGGTAAAGTCACGGACACGAACGGAAATTTGCTCGTGGATTTGAACGCAGCTGGCAGCAGCGGCGTGATTCCAGTTCCGGCAACCGGCACTTCGATCGTGTTGGAAGACGGCGTGCAGGTTACTTTCGACACGCCGACGACGGGAATTTATCGGGTTGGAGATTTCTGGTGTTTCGCCGCGCGCACGGCTGACGCTTCCGTTGAGAAATTGCTGCAAGCACCGCCAAAGGGCATTCACCATCATTTTTGCCGGCTGGCCATCGTGACGTTTCCAAATCCGCCAAGCGATTGCCGGCATTTATGGCCGCCGGATTTTGGCGGTGAAGGGTGTTGCGAATGCAGTGTGTGTGTCACAGCGGATTCGCATAACCAGGGCACGCTTACGATTCAACAGGCGATTGATCGGGTGAAAACGACTGGCGGCACGGTTTGTCTGGGAGTCGGGACTTATTTTTTACGCGAAACGGTTTCCATCGTCGGGGCAACATCCTTGTTCGTTCGCGGACAAGGCAATGCGACGGTGCTAACTTTTTCCGCCGACGGACCGGCGATTCTGGTTAATGCTTCAAACGGCGTGACGCTGGAGAAATTTGCGCTGCTCGCAGTTACGCGCGATAAGATTGGCAGCCCGGCGGTGGCGCTGCACAACAGTTCGACGGTGACCGTACAACGTTGTGCCATGGCGAATTTCGCGTTCGGCGACAATCCGGCCACGGCCATCGGCTTGAGCGGAGTTTTGGTCGGCGTGCTCGTGCGGGAAAATTTTCTCCTGGCGCAAATTGGAATGGGACGGGCGGCCGCTGCCGCTTCAGGTGGACTTTCCGCGGGTGACCTCGCGTCTGCCGCGGTTGTGCTCGCGGCGGATTTGGTCGTGCAGGACAACACATTTGAATGTTTGCTGCGCGGAGTCAATTTCGATGGGTTGAGCCTGCATGCTTTTCAAACGCGGCTCGCCGGCAACTTGATTGTCGGCTGCTCGCAAGTCGGCTTCAACATGCTCGGCTGGGTGGTGCCGGATTCCGGCTTGGAGGTGCGCGAAAACGAGTTGCACATTACCGGAGCTGGAATCGTCGTCGGCACGGACGACGCGCGCATCGAGAGCAACAACATCGCCCCGTTGTTAGACGGTAAGGGCACTGACGGAATTATCCTTACGCTCGGTTTCGACAAAACCGGGCTGGACCGTTGCCAGGTGCTGAACAACCGCGTCGTTGGCATGGCGGGCAACGGTATCCATGTGCAGAACTGCATCGTGCACTCGGCGATGATCAAAAACAATTACGTCGAAGCAGTGGGCGGCAGCGGCTTCCTCATGGACGACACCAGCACCGCCGACCAGTTGACAGTCGAGAACAATCATCTGTTCAACCTCGCCCCGCTGTCCAATGATCCAAAAACGCCAGTCATCGGGCTGCGTGTCGTCAACGCCAGCCGCACCGAAATTGTCGGCAACGCGCTCATCAACGTCGGCCTCGCGGCCACGCAAAATCCGCATCGTGCGGGCATTCAAGTCGTCAACATTGGCTCAGGATGCATTGACGGCAATACCGTGCTCAATCTCGGTCCGGCTGGAGATTTTTTGCAAGACGCCGTCGGCATCGAGAGTCTCGGCACTTTTGTGCGACTGGACATCACTAATAATTCCGTTCGCCGCAACGCAGTTTTTCCGGTCGATCCAGGCACGTCACAGTGGTTCGCGGTGCGCATTCAAACGGTGGGGACCAAAGGATTTCTCGCAGTCAGTGCCAACTTGTCGTTTGTGGTGGCTGAGGATGTGATTTACGCCTTCATAGGCAACCGGCTGGTGCCGTTGCCGCACGGCAGGGAAATCGTCGGCCTGCAAGGCAATCTGCTGGAAAGCTACGGCACGGCTCCGGCGGTAAGAGTTGTCGCGAGGGGCGCCCTGACGCTGAGCACCAATCGCTGTCTGCTCGGCACGGCGGCAGTGGGAAACGCGGCGTTCATTCCTCCCGTGGTGGAGGGAGACGCCGGCGCGGTTATGGCCAACACCAACTACCTTGAAGGCGCGACGAAGACCCCGTCGATGGTTGTGAAATTGCTGCCGGAAAATGGGCCGTTCACCGTGCTCGGCAATATCAGCAGCGGCGAGATACAAATCAATGGCAGCGGCTTGGCGGCACCGTGGGCACCGCTCAACGTCATCGCCTAATAAACGCGCTTTCTGAAAGGTATTCTTATGAAATTCATCGTCACCAAAACCGAAACCAGTCTGGCCGACTTGACGCACCAGGCATTCGACCTCAAAGGTTCAAAGTCCGCCGTAAAGCTCAAACAGGCACAGGCGGCGCTGCGTCAGGCCAATCCGCAGCTCGGCGATCTCGCCAAACTACCGGCTGGCACACTCGTCATCGTGCCGGACGTGCCGGGCGTCCATACGGCGGCGCTGCCATCGTTGGCCGGTCCCAGCGCTGATGTGATTGCGCAATTGCAGCTGGTTCTCGCAGGCGCCAAGAATGTTCTTCGCCAGGCTGCGTCAAGTCAGGCGCAGCAATCTGATACGAGCTTGTCGCTGGTTAAGAACCGTGCGTTGGTCAAAATCGTCAAGCAAATACGCAGTTTGGAGTCGCGTCTTCCCGAAATCGCCGATGCAGCAAAAGCCCAGACCAAACAAATGGCTGACGACGAAGCCGCGCACTTAAAGGGTCTAGCGCAACTCAAAAAAGACCTGAGCAGCTTGATTTCGTAGTTTGCGTCATTTTGCAAGCCGATCCGCGTCACTGCGTCAGTTGCAACAAGGAAGCCTCATAGGCGCATTAGCCCAATAGGCGATCCGGCGTGTGCAGCTACGTGTTCCGAAAAACGACTTGGCGGAGTGCCGGGTCGATATCGAGCGAAACGATGAAGTGTTCGCCTCCCACGAACCACGGAGCAAGTTTCCAGTTTGCTGCTATCCAATTTACAATCGCTCTGTCAATGTCGGGATAATCGCTCCCGCTCCGGACAGTCGCTTTGGCGATTCGGCCATGGTCGACCGAAAGGTCCACATCAATGTGTAACCGTTTTTGATCTCTACCCTGTTGCTGGAGGAGCATTTTCCATTGTTGCTGTGTCAGTTGGGGAAGCGACACCTCGCCGACTGGCATGTGACCCGGTACGACACTGCCATTCGGTGCCCAAAGCGGAGCAAGCGCAGGAATGGCGGCAAACGATAGACGAAGAAAACTTTTACGCATCATAGTAGTGGAAGTTCATAGATACTCTGAATCCTCCTTTCTATCTAGCCAGGTAAGGAAAGGACGCTTTCAGGCTGGCCACAATCATCTCCATGGCGATCGCGGCGAGGATCATGCCCATGAGCCGTTTGGTGATCGCAGTAACGTTTGACGGAAGGTAATGACCTATGAGCGGCGCGGAGAACAGCGCGGCCGTCAATAGGGCAAGAAAGGCGATAAGCCCTAACGCCAGTGACGTTTCTTTGCCCTTTGCCACAGCGGTCTGGCCGAATACAATCAAGGTGGCGATTGTTCCAGGTCCGACGAGCAGAGGAATCGTCAACGGATAGATGGCCACGCTTTCATCATCGGTTCGCTCAGCACGCTCTTTTTCAGTCGGCGCGTGCTGACTGCTCGGCGCGCCATGGAGCATGGAAAGTGCGATTAGCAGCACAAGCAAGCCGCCCGCCAGGCGAAAATCGTCGACGGTAAGGCCGAAGACGTTGAGGATTGCAGCGCCGGCGACAGTCGAGATGATGCAGCCGATCGCCGCTCCGATTGAGGCAACGAGCGCGATCCGTCGCCGATGGGCATCGGACGCGCCCTCGGTCAAAGAAAGAAACACCGGTATATTTGCGATCGGGTTTGTGATCGCGAAGAGTGCTGCAAAGACCTTCGTTGCGAAAGCTAAGTCAATCGGCATGGGACCTTTCCGTTTTATCGCCGGAAGCGGCCCTCGCTCACGATGGTGATGCAGATAGCCGCTGGCGCACGCCAAAGATGTCAGAAAACTTGGCTGCCATAAAACTTTTCCGTTGCGAGCTTAACTGAAATATTCGGCAGTCACCGCCGTCAGTGGCAATCGCATAGTCGTATTCGCAAACGTGGAGACGGCGGAGCACCGCACGGGGGCGAGCGATATCTGGCAAGGTTGCCCCCTCAATAGCGGAGGTTTTCGGTTGGATGTGGTTTAGCACGCGGCTTAGGGAGAAAACCCGGCCGGGTATCATTGTCTGCGCACAAAAAGACGCCACCGTTGCCTACTACGCCTGGGTGGCCTTTTAATAGTCCAAACATCGTGGTGCTGGAATCGAATTAGTCATTAAGATAGGCACAAATTACCTAGGGATGAGGCAAGTTTTTCTTTGATTTCAGTCGCTTGGTGGCTGCTCCTGTTCTCGGCAAGTAA
>Ga0207684_10006526_pt1 | contig 10628 bp, 12 predicted proteins | sample KBSK5501metaG_FD_184342 | JGI IMG/M metagenome (GOLD analysis project Ga0207684, IMG submission 184342) | Corn, switchgrass and miscanthus rhizosphere microbial communities from Kellogg Biological Station, Michigan, USA - KBS K5-50-1 metaG... | ecosystem: Host-associated > Plants > Roots >... | reverse complement strand
GCGTGGCCGAGCTCGTGCAACCGCTCGTAGCTTTCGATGATCTCGCGATTGATCCAGGTGTCCTTGCGTTTCGCGCACGCCCGGATCACGTCGCCAAAGCGATTGTCGATCTTGATCTCGAAAACTTTTTTCCGGGCAACGCGTCGCAGCGCGTGCGGGACATGAAAATTCTCCAGCGGAATGATCGCGCGCGGGTCCGGCGAAAACCAAGCGACCGAATCGTCCTCCATCGCCATCGGGAAAATGCCAAGCCGATAGCCTTGCAGCAAAAGCTCCGAGTCGATCATCTGAAGCAGAATGCTAGACAGGATTTACCGGATGGACAGGATTTCCCGGAATCGGGCCTCTGCTCCTTTGCTTTGCAAATCCTGTTAATCCTGTCCATTTGCTTTTGATAAGTTCATTCCTAAAATGAGCGGATGAGGCCCTTGTTGATCCTGCTCGCAATCGCGTGCGCGACACTCGTGGGCGGTTGCGCCGATCCGCTCGAACAACGAAGCGGTCAAGAAGTGGGATCTCAGCTTGAGCGCGGCGTTTCTGGTCAGGGACAAATCGTTCCCGAACAACGAGAGCCCGGCGATCCAGCCGGCGAACACGCCGTACCGCAGACTCATCCATAGCGAATGTGAAGACTTCCGCGCCCGCGAAACATTCAAAGATCCTTATCCTCGATTTCGGCTCGCAATATACCCAGGTCATCGCCCGCCGGGTGCGGGAGCTCCAGGTCTATTCCGAAGTTGTTCCGTTCAATCTTCCGGCGGCTGAGATCAAAAAACTCAACCCGAATGGAATCATTCTCTCCGGCGGCCCCGCCAGCGTTTACGACAAAGGCGCGCCACAAATTGATCCGGCAATCTTTTCGTTAGGCATTCCGGTGCTCGGAATTTGTTACGGATTGATGCAGATGGCGCATCATCTCGGCGGCCAGGTCGTCTTCACCGGACGGCGCGAGTACGGCGCAGGAATGTTGCACATCACAAACGGCTCGCAGTTGTTCGATGGGCTCGGTAATCAACTCGATGTCTGGAACAGTCACGGCGATGAAGTGACGGCGTTGCCGAAGGGTTTTCTCGCCGCCGGCCGGACGGAAAGTTCCGATTTCGCCGCAGTCGAAGATCGGCAGCGCAAACTTTACGGACTGCAATTTCATCCCGAAGTCGCGCATACGCCGCGAGGCAAAGAGATTCTGCAAAATTTCGTCTATCACATCTGCCACTGCGCGATGGATTGGACGATGGGCTCCTTCATCGAAGAAGCGTGCGGGCGCGTTCGCCGTCAGGTCGGCGGCGAAAAGGTTGTGCTCGGTTTAAGTGGCGGCGTCGATTCGTCGGTCACAGCCGCATTGCTCCATAAAGCAATCGGCGATCAGCTCACCTGCATTTTCGTGAACAATGGTCTCTTGCGCGCGCGCGAAGAAGAAATTGTTCAACGCGTGTTCGGCGAAAATTTTCATGTGCGTTTGAAATATGTCGACGCCACCGAGCGTTTCCTGACCGCGCTCAGAGGCGTGACCGATCCGGAGCAGAAAAGAAAAATTATCGGCAACGAATTCATCGCGGTGTTTCAGCACGCCACCGAAGAATTGCTCGCCCAGGATCGACAAAACAAGGCGCGCAAACACACCACCGCGAGTCCGTCCGGTGGCGGACACGGCCATTACAAATTTCTCGCCCAAGGAACTCTTTACCCGGACGTGATTGAGAGTGTTTCAATCGGCGGCAACCCGGCGGCCGTGATCAAGAGTCATCACAACGTCGGCGGTTTGCCCGAAAAAATGCATTTCGAATTGGTGGAACCGGTGCGGCAATTGTTCAAAGACGAAGTGCGGCAGGTCGGACTGCAGCTCGGTTTGCCGAAAGAGATTGTTTATCGGCAACCGTTCCCCGGCCCTGGACTCGCTGTGCGCATTCTCGGCGACGTGACGCCCGAGCGATTGTCGATCTTGCGCGAGGCCGACATCATCGTGCAGAGCGAAATGAAAGCGAGCGATTGGTATTATCGCGTCTGGCAATCGTTCGCGGTGCTCTTGCCGGTGCGCTCAGTCGGCGTCATGGGCGATCAACGCACCTACGAAAACACGATCGTGTTGCGGATCGTCGAAAGCCAGGATGGCATGACCGCCGATTGGGTCCGGCTTCCTTACGAATTGCTCGCGCGGATTTCATCGCGCATCAGCAATGAAGTCAAAGGCGTCAACCGCGTCTGCTTCGACATCTCGAGCAAACCGCCGAGCACGATTGAGTGGGAATGAAGTAATTTAAGATTGCCGATTTTCGATTTTCGATTGCTAATCGGCGGTGATGAACGCCGAACAAGCGCGGCTCGCGGAAAATAAATCAGCCGACGAGCCGTGGCATTTTTGGGGACCGTACTTGGCCGAGCGCGCCTGGGGAACGGTGCGCGAGGATTACAGCGCTAACGGCGACGCGTGGAATTATTTCCCCCACGATCATGCGCGGTCGCGCGCCTATCGTTGGAACGAAGAAGGCATCGGCGGAATTTCCGATCACAAAGGCCGGCTCTGCTTTGCCTTTGCGTTTTGGAACGAGCGCGATCCGTTTTTGAAAGAGCGGATTTTCGGCGTGAGCGGGCCGGAAGGAAATCACGGCGAAGACGTGAAGGAACTTTATTGGTACATCGACAACACGCCGTCGCACAGTTTCATGCGGATGATTTATCGCTATCCGCAATCACGCTTTCCCTACGAAGAACTGGTCGCACAAAGCGGCGCGCGCTCGAAAATAGAGGGCGAATTCGAAATCTGGAACACGAGCGCGTTCGCGGAAAATCGCTTCTTCGACATCGAGATCGAGTACGCCAAAGCGGATGCGCACGACATTTTGATTCGCGCGAGCGCAAAAAACTGTGGGCCCGAACCAGCGGCGCTGCATTTGCTACCAACGCTTTGGTTTCGCAACACCTGGAGCTGGCGCCAAAATCAATCGAAACCGACACTGCGCAAAGCCACCGACCATGGCCACGCGGCCGTCATTACGGCGAGTCATCCCTTGCTCGGAGATTACAATTTGTTCTGCGACTCGCTCGCTGATCTCTTCTTCACCGAGAATAAAAGCAATTCGGAGCGACTCTGGGGAATCCCGAATCCAACGCCGTTCGTGAAAGATTCGATCAACGATCGCGTGGTCGACGGCAAGATCGACATCGTTAATTCAGCGGAACTCGGAACAAAAGCGGCCGCCCATTACAAATTCAACATTCCGGCGAATGAAACGATGTCGATTCGGTTACGGTTATCGCGAAGAGGTAGCACTTCACCCTCACCCGCCGACTCCGTCGTCTCCCTCTCCCTGAGGGAGAGGGTTGGGGTGAGGGCGACAGATCCGTTCGCGGACTTCGATGAGATTTTTCGGAAACGACGCGCGGAAGCGGACGAGTTCTACGGTGAGCTCGGGCCGTCATCGTTAACCGAAGAGCAGCGCGCAATTCAGCGGCAGGCTTTTGCCGGGCTACTTTGGAACAAACAGTTTTATCATTACATCGTTGAAGAGTGGCTCGACGGAGACCCGGGACAGCCACCGCCGCCAGAGGAACGCGAGCAGGGACGTAATGCCGGCTGGCGTCATCTCTACAACGAGCGCGTCATGTCGATGCCGGACAAATGGGAATTTCCCTGGTACGCGTCGTGGGACCTGGCGTTTCACTGTCTCCCGCTTGCGCTCGTCGATGTTCAATTCGCCAAGACACAGCTCGATCTCATCGTGCGCGAATGGTATCAGCATCCGAACGGGAAAATACCGGCCTACGAATGGAATTTTGACGACGTGAATCCGCCGGTGTTGGCGTGGGCGGCGTGGCGGGTTTACCAAATCGAGCGCAAACAAACCGGCAAAGGCGACCGCGCATTTCTGGAAACGATTTTCCACAAAATGCTGATCGCGTTCACCTGGTGGGTGAACAGCAAGGACTCTGAGGGGAAAAATATTTTCCAGGGTGGCTTTCTTGGTCTCGACAACATCGGCGTGTTCGACCGCAACGCGCAGTTTCCCGACGGCACGCACCTCGAGCAAAGCGACGGCACCAGTTGGATGGGAATGTTTTGTCTGAACTTGATGCGAATCGCGATCGAGCTCGCCAGCGAAAATCACGTTTACGAAAATATCGCGACGAAGTTCTTCGAACATTTCCTCAGCATTGCCGCCGCGATGAACAAACTCTGCGGCAAAGGCATCGGTTTGTGGGACGAGCAGGACGAATTCTACTACGACGTTCTCCACACGCCCGGCGGACGAAATCTTCCGTTGCGCGTGCGTTCGCTCGTCGGTCTGATGCCGCTGCTCGCGGTTGAAACGGTTCAATGGCAACTGATCGAAGCGCTGCCCGGATTTAAATCGCGACTCGAGTGGTATCTTCAATATCGACCAGATCTGGCGTCGTTGGTTTCGCGCTGGCAGGAACCCGGCATGAAAGAATTGCGCTTGGTTGCCCTCACCCGCGGGCATCGGATGAAATGTTTGCTGCGGCGCATGCTCGATCCGGAAGAATTTCTGAGCGATTACGGCATTCGTTCGCTCAGCAAATTTCACCAGGCGCATCCCTACTCGATCACTGTTCGGGGCGAAGAAAAAATCGTTAGTTACGAACCTGCCGAATCGCAGACCGGCATCTTTGGCGGCAACTCAAACTGGCGTGGTCCGGTCTGGTTCCCGATCAACTATCTCTTAATTGAATCGCTGCAGCAATTTCATCATTACTACGGCGACGATTTCAAAGTGGAATGCCCGACCGGCTCCGGTCAGTTCATGCATTTGAAAGAAGTCGCCAACGAACTTTCGAATCGGTTGATCAAAATCTGGCTGCGCGATGAAAAAGGCGAATGCGCATTCGCGCGCGCCTCAGGAAAATCTGTAGGGGAAGCTGTCAGCTTCCCAAACGCCAGTCCTACGCCAGTGCGGCTCGCCCCTCGGCCGCGTTACCTGTTTCATGAGTACTTTCACGGCGACATCGGCGCGGGTCTCGGCGCATCGCATCAAACCGGCTGGACCGGCCTTGTCGCAAAATTGATTCAGCAACAAGGCGAATTCGGCACGATTGCGCGATCGCCTTAGCCGCGGGTTCAAAGAACCGTTCCCAGTTGCGCCGTTAGTCGGACGTCGGGCGTCAGTGAGAAGTCTTTGGGTCTAATCTCTTGTCTCCCGCTCGTCGCATCTCGACCGGAGTTCCGCGTGTGCAGTCATCGCACCAGTGGCGTTTGCTTCGTTCCAGCCGTTTCCGTACGCCGCAGCTATCGCACACAAAAACGTCGGTCTGCTTTTTCTTGTATCCCAGTCAAATGGCCACGATTCCATTAATTCGAAATTCTGATGGCCGGCGGATGCATCGCAACGCCGTTTGCAGAGCAACGGCTTACTCACTTTGTCGCGGTCGGCGCATGATGTGAATGGCGAGAATGCGGCTTTGGTGACGCGCGAGCAAATAATCAATGAAATCGCCAATAATTGAATTCGGTTTGTTGCCGAGCTTCGTCACCACGCGGCAAATCAGCGTGTTACTCCGGCCGTGCCATTCGAGGTTGATCGCGCCGTGAAGATCTCGCGCGCTATGGATTTTCGCCCAACCGTGCGGACGCCCGGGTTGTTTAGACCAGGCTTTGATAAAGCCAAATTTTTTCTCCAACTGCGGATCTCTCGTGATCTGGCTGCGCAACGATCCGCGCCCGGTCGCGATCACTTGAATCACCGTCTGCATCGCTCGCTCACGCTAAGCAAATCGGCTTAACTTCTGAATTTTCAAATGAAAATTCGTTAGGCGTTTTCAAACGACTGAAACATGACATAAACATCGACATACCCTTTTTCGGGATGTCGAAACGCGCCCGGCAGTGTGCCGACAATTTTCATTCCGAGACTTCGCCAAAGTTTCACCGCCGAGTCGTTGGTCGAAACCACGAAATTGAATTGCATCGCGCGAAATCCGAGCCGGCGCGCTTCGTTCAAGCAATGCTCGCCCATCGCGCGACCGATCCCCTTCCCGCGCGCGACCTTGGCAACGATGAAGGCCGCATTGGCCACGTGCGCACCGCCGCCTGATTGATTCGGGTGCAGCGTGTAACTTCCGACGATTGGCGGCTTCGAACTCGACCGGTTTAACCGGTCAAGTTCCGCGACGTAAGTATGATTGTCGGTTCCGAACCAGTAAGCCAGCGCATCCTCGCGCGACATCTTCGGATCGAATGGATAAGTGTCACCAGCCGCGACGACCTCATGAAAAATTCTCCAGATCGCATCGCGATCTTGTTCGGTTGCGGGGCGAATGTTCAGCACGAGGGTAGAATGGCCTAACGATCTGAGGTCGACATCATGAAGCCAGCGCAAACCAAGCGGCGATAGTCGCCAGTTTCTGCTCGGCGCGCCACGGCCCGTGCGCGGTTCGGCCCATTTCGTTAATTACGCGCCGCAATTCCGCGGGCGATTTTCCTAGCAAAGTTGACGCCCTGGCGATTGCTTCGCATTCGGTTAGCACGATGCACCGAATTTGGTGCACACGCAGGGCGCCGACGAGCGCCGTCCGAAACAACTGTCCCTCCAACGCATGGGCGCGGATATGCGGATTTGCAATCAGGGTCGGGTCAATTTGGCTACCAACGACGAGGCCGGCGCGTCGAATCTTGCCTCCGTCGCGGCGATGATCGGACACAATCCTGGCGACCGATTGCTTTGTTACGCGGCGCACAATTTGCAAGCGGGCCTTCAGCTTAACGGCATCTGTCTCGAGCTTTCCCATCGCCGCATGATATGGCTGGCGCGTTGCGGGAATTTTCGGATCGCACAGATCGATGAGGCGAATATCGCACAAACGCGGCAAATGCATCGGACCGGCCAGCAAGATTGCGGCAGCCCAGCCAGACTTCACCCGAAAACCAAGCGCCGCCTGATCTATTTGTGATTTCAATCGGCCGTGCGTCGGATTCGGTCAATCCTTCAAGAACCAAATGTCAGGCTTGTCGTTCACACCGGCTTGCTGCATTCGTTGGCGCAAATCATCCGACGCCGCGAACTGTTTAGCTTTGTTCAGATCGCTCGCGGAAAAAAGGAGAACGACTTCGCTGGGATTGTCGATGTTGCGCAAAAGACGTTCCTCTTTCAGGCCGGCATCCGCCCGCGCAGAACCGTGCGCGTCATAAACCGGTTTCCACTTGGCGAAGTCAGCAACTTTGTGACGAATGAGTATGTAATTCATAACTCAATCTCTTTGCGACTGATTCTGAGCGAGTCAATGCCTTTTGACGTACTGCACTGCTTTTTTTCGCGCTTCTGCGCAAAAGACTGGACCCTAATCTTTGAAACGGCGCGTTCCAGGGACGTGTTTTTCTCTCCAACGCACGAGCTCGGCCAGGATGTTGCCAAGGTCCCTGCCTTTTCTTGTGAGCTTGTAGGAGTACCGAATCGGGCGCTGTCGATAGGGCGAGCGGTTGATCACTCCTGCCTTCTCCAACCGTTTCAGCCGTTCTGCCAGAATATTTGTGGGATGCGCTTGGGCGAATCGACCAGTTGGCCGTAGGTCATGCGGCCCCGAAACATGTCGCGCACGACGAGCAATGATCATTGTCCGGACCATCGACATAGCGGCAGTCAGTCAGCTTCACCCATTCTTTATGCTCTGCAGCAGATGCGCGTTGCCCAAAAGCGCCCAGAAAAAGCGCAACGATCAACACCTGGCGCGAAATTATTTTTCGCATGAAGCAGCGACGCTAGGATGTTTCAGTTCGGCGGACACGCGAAAATAACACGACCGCCGCTAGAAGAATCAATAGATCGAGAACGAGATGCGTGCTGAAGTTCCAATTCTTGCTGGCGTGCCCGAAACAACCGCAGGTGATATCGAGGCCGCGCATTTTCGCGGCGATTGTCGCGCCGATGAAAACCAAAATCAGCGCGGTCAAGATCAACAAACCACCGCGGTAAAGAAATCGGAAGATGAGCGCGAGGCCGCAAAAGATTTCCAGCCACGGCAGATAAACTGCGAGCCGCACACTAACGAACCACGGCAAGGTTTTGTAATTGTCGATGTCATTCGCGAACTGAACCGGGTCGAGGACCTTAACTACGCCGGCGTAAACAAAAATGCCACCGACGATGAGGTCGACAATACGCCAGAAGAATTTCATACAACCCTCACCTGCCGCTTCGCGTCTTCCTCTCCCTGCCAGGGAGAGGATTGAGGTGAGGGTCGGGCGCGAAGGTTTCGTTCATCTGCTCTTCTTCAGCCATTCTTCCCAGCCGCCTTGCAAAACGAAAACGTCTTTGAGCTGCGCTTCGTCGCGCAATCGTTTTGCGACATCGCGGGCGGCGTTGCAGCTTTCGGCGCTGCAATAGACGACGACTTTTTTCTCGGGCGACCAGTTTGGCAGAAATTGCGGCAGCAGTTCATTCCAGTGGTCTTCGTTCACTGAAAACGCACCGGGGACATGATCGCGCGCAAATTCTTCGTCCGGGCGCGCGTCGACCCAGATCGCGGCATCGCCCCACGCACGTGCTCGATCGACGGTGACTAATTCCGAGGCGGGGATCGATGATTGCCAGGAAATTTTACTGCGAAAATAAATTCCTTCGCCGATCGCTGGCAAACAAGCGAGCGCGACGAGGAGCAGCCCTTCTCGAACTGCGCGCAATTTCACCTATCAGCGTTCCACGCCCGCGGACGGCGACACCTTCGGAATTGCCGGGGGAGTGGCAGCTTTAACTGCTGGCGCGTTGGGAACATTTGGCTTTAGCGCCGGCGGGGCTCCAGGCGGATTCGTGACCTGCAAATTCACATAAAACGATTTCGGCGCTTCTTTCGGGTAATCCGTTTGAACCAACAACGCCGTCCCGAATGGATGACTTGTGTCTTTGGGCGTGACTTCAATCGTCCATTCCCCCGACGCGCTGCCCGGTTCCACTTTCGATTCAAAATTCTGGCTATTCGATTTCACGGTAATGTTTTTCGCCGGAAAATCTTTCGTCGCTTTGATCGAGATTTTCTTCGGCTTCAGCTCTTCCCCGCTCTGCCAGTAAACAAATGTCGGTTTGATATCAAGTGACTGCGGGATTGTCGCCTTGAGAGTGAGAATGCTTGTGGCTTGCGTGGGATTCGGATCGTCCGTCTGCACCGTGACAGTCTTTATTTGTTGGCCGGTGCGATCGCCAATAGTAAACGTCGCAACGATTTCGCCCTTTTCCCCGGGATTCACCACTTCCTTTTGGGTTTGCGTTGTCGTGCAACCGCACGACGCCTTCACCGATTTAAAATGCACCGGAGTGGTGCCGGTGTTTTGATATTTGAAATGCGCGACTGCTGCCTTGTCGCTGACCGACGGGTGCAGATCGATGGTGCTCTGTTCCCATTTTAATTCCGCTCGCGCGGCGACGCAGAGAAAGATCGACGATGTGAAAGTCAATATGCGGGTTTTCATTTCTTCGAATAGGAGCGCTCAATATAATCAGCCACGGCGTCTCGCCAAGGGCGAGGTGTAACACCGGCGAGCTTGGCGTACTTCGCCGTGGAGAGGACCGAGTAAACCGGCCGCCGCGCGATCCAGTTTTTCATGTCGGAGATCTTCTTTGATCCGACCGTTTTTGCTTTGAGCGACATGCCTGATGCGCGGCAGCAATCGAGCGTGTGCTGGGCATATTCCTGCCAGCTGCATTCGCCGGCGTTAGCGAAATGAAGAATGCCGCCGGCAACATCGACATCGAAGAAGCTCGGAAGTATCCCGGCAATGTCGCGGGTGTAAGTGGGCGTCGAAAATTTATCGGCGACGGCGTCGATCTCTTCTTCTTCTCGCGCACGCTTGATCATCGCGTCGACGAAGCTCGGTCGATCAGGACCGAAAACCCACGAAACGCGGACCACGAGATGTCGATCCTGCATCGCCAAAACATTTTCTTCCCCTGCCCGTTTCGACTCGCCATAAACGCTTACCGGCTTGGCGCGATCGGTTTCGACGTACGGTTGTCCTTTCTCGCCGTCGAAAACATAATCGGTACTGAAGTGAATTAACTTCGCCTTCTTCTCACCGCAAATTCCAGCGAGAAGTTTTGGCGCTTCCGCATTGATCGCAAAAGCTTGCTCTCGCTGCGATTCGCAAAGATCGACATTTGTCATCGCGGCGCAGTTGATCAGCAGGTCGAACGCAACTGGCGAAAGTTTGTCTCGGACTTGCTCCGGCCTCGCGAGGTCAAGCTGCGGGTGATTCAATCCGACGACGTCGAATTTTTCTCGATACTCGCGCGTGAGCGCACCGCCGAGGCGACCGCCAGCGCCCAAGATCAGAATTCGCATTGCTCAGTAACGTCCGGCGCGCTCGAGCAATGGTTGCCACCACGGCTGATTGTCGATGTACCACTGAATCGTGCTCTCGAGTCCTTCCTTAAAACCCTGGCGCGGTTTCCATTTCAATTCCCGCTGCGCAAATGACGAATCGATGGCGTAACGCCGATCGTGCCCGAGGCGATCTTTCACGAACGAAATTAAACTTTCCGGCTCGCCTAACTGCTTCAAAATCATTTTCACCAAATCGAGGTTCGCCATTTCATTGCTGCCGCCGAAATTGTAAACGGCGCCTGGTTTTCCCTCGAACAGCGCGGCCACAACGCCGGCACAATGGTCCTGAACGTGGATCCAGTCGC
>Ga0207684_10006525_pt1 | contig 10629 bp, 10 predicted proteins | sample KBSK5501metaG_FD_184342 | JGI IMG/M metagenome (GOLD analysis project Ga0207684, IMG submission 184342) | Corn, switchgrass and miscanthus rhizosphere microbial communities from Kellogg Biological Station, Michigan, USA - KBS K5-50-1 metaG... | ecosystem: Host-associated > Plants > Roots >... | reverse complement strand
GCGGTCGGTCTCAATCGTCCAGGTATAGGCTATCACGCCTAAGAAGTGGAGGTAGCCGACCGGCCGCCGGCCGGAAGGGCTGAGTGTTGTCCTCATCACCAGCGCATCGTAGTTCTGCGGCCAGTCTCCTACCGTTTTCCGCTACACTTCGCGGCGCATGCCTCATCGGCGAGAGGCAGATGGGGAGCGGTTAGGTGCGAAGTCATACCCCTCCCTCGGCCCCTCGCCGCGAGGCTCCCGGTCAACCGCTTCGGTGAGGCTTGGCGGTGGCCGCCCATGTGGGACGAATTTCCTGCGGAGCCCCTCCCCGGCTGACGTGAGGCCTGATTCGGCCGCGAGTTCTGCAAAATGGGGGTGACGTGGCTGCCCGTCCGTCTGAAGGGGGGATCCGACCTACCGTCGGGATGTGGATGGTGGGCGGGAACGGACAGCGCGGGCTCGCGCTGCGTGAACCTTGGCGCGACAAGCTGCATGGCGCTCTCTCGGTTGAGGGTCGCGGTGACGTTTCTCGACGCGCCCGCCGGCCGCGGTCTTCCGGCCCCGCTCCCCGACCCCACCTGCAGCGCAGTCGGCGGAGGCACTTGACGTGCCGTGTCCTTGGGGTCCTGCAACCACCTCCCCGCCGCGAGAAGGGATGCGGCCACCGTGTCCTTGGGGTCCCGCAGCCACCTCCCCGCCGCGGGAAGGGATGCGGCCATTGTGTCTTTGGGGTCCTGCAGCCACCTCCCCGCCGCGGGAAGGGATGCGGCCATTGTGTCCTTGGGGTCCTGCAACCACCTCCCCGCCGTGGGAAGGGATGCGGCCATCGTGTCCTTGGGGTCCTGCAACCACCTCCCCGCCGTGGGAAGGGATGCGGCCACCGTGTCCTTGGGGTCCTGCAGCCACCTCCCCGCCGTGGGAAGGGATGTGGCCACCGTGTCCTTGGGGTCCTGCAGCCACCTCCCCGCCGTGGGAAGGGATGTGGCCACCGTGTCCTTGGGGTCCCGCAACCACCTCCCCGCCGTGGGAAGGGATGCGGCGGCGGGGTTGGGGTTCGCCGCCGACACACTCGGCCGGGCTATTAGAGTAGCAACCCGTCCCCCCACATGATAGCGCATACATGGCCCGTGTTGTCCGCCAAAGCGGTCCAAGACGCTCTCGCACGGTTCCAGTTGTCCGAGTGCAGCGGCGCTCGGCGCATGCAACATGGGCCTCGGCGTTGGGGACAAGGATGGTGCCGTGGTTTCGACTGGCCTTTTCGGTTGGGCTGCGTGGTCGGGAAGAAAGATCATCCCGAGGGTCAGAACCACGGCGTAGGCCACTACGAATCCGCAGACGAGGCGCATACAACGGCCCCCCACACACGGAACCCGGCTCTATAGCACGCCTAGGGAGTTACGTGTACTATGCCCCGGAGAGAGCGCAGCGAAACCCCCGACGGTGCCTCGGCCGATTGCTAAGCTATCAGTTCCCTCTCTATCGACGATTCCCCCTTTCGCAACCAAACCCTGGCGTACGGGGATCGAGGATCACGGTTCAACTGCTACACACGTGTGTGCCGCCCTGCGCCGGCAGGACTCCACGGCCACGAGCGGAAGATCGTGTGCGTGACGCTTGGAGGCGTGGTTCTCGCGGGCGGCGAGAGCCGGCGGATGGGACGGCCGAAGGCGCTGTTGCCGATCGGGGGCACCACCTTGATCGAGGCGGTGATGGCACGGCTTCGCGACGCCTGTCCCGAGATGCTGATCGTGACCAACACGCCGGAGCTCTACCGGCACCTCGGAGTCCGGCTCGTGCCCGATGCCCTTCCCGGGCGTCAATCGCTGGTCGGGATTTTCACGGGGATCCTGCACACGGGGGGCCCGACGTTCGTGTGCGCCTGCGATATGCCGTTCTTGAACCCCGCCCTCGTCCGTTATCTCGGTTCGCTCGTCGAGGGGGTGGACGTCGTGATCCCCCGGCACGGCGGGGACTACGAACCCCTCCACGCCGTCTACGCGCCTGGGTGCTTGGAGCCGATCCGGCGTTCCATCGCGCGCCGGGGCCGCAATACGGCGTTTCTTGCGGAGGTGCGCGTGCGGACCGTCGAAGTCGAAGAGCTCCGCCGGTTCGACCCCGATCTGCGGTCGTTCGTGAACGTCAACACGCCCGAGGACTACGCGCGCGTGCAAGCGACCATCCCTCCGGGCACGTGACCTCCGGCAGCCGATGATGCCGATCTGCGGGGCAGGTCCGCACCTGCGGAAGGTGAAACTTCTGCGAGGAGCACCGCTGCGCCCTGTACCGAGTGGCTTGGTGTTCGTCCCTCCCTTCCGGCCATGAATGCGGGGCATGTCGGACTATGACGGGGGATCGGATGCGAAAGGGATCGTGGGTCATCGTACTTGCCGCGCTGCTCGGCCTCGGCCCGCTGGACGCGACGGGCGCGGCCGCGAAGGCGCTGTCGTTTGTCCTCGACGCAGCGGACAACCGCGCCAACGAGGCCCAAGCCATCGTCGCCCAACTCGGCCAAGTGGGGATCAGCGCGCAGGTGCGGATCTGGAAATACGCGGTGCTGCTCGACCAGATGAAGGCCGGCCAGCGGGCCGCGTACATGACGGACTGGGGGAGCGCCTATTTCGACCCCTTCGACCTTGCCGAGCCGAAGCTGACGACCGGAGGGCGCGGGAATTTCTCGTTCTATTCGAATCCGGCCGTGGACAAGGACCTGCGCACGGCCTCGAGCACGACCAACGAGGCGATGCGCAAGGCCGCGTACCTCGACGCGCAGAAGGCCGCCTACACGGACGCGCCGTGGGTCTTCGGCTACGTCTTGCAGAATATCGAGGCCGCGTCGTCGAATCTCGACGGATGGGTCCCGGCCGCAGACAACGGGGAGACCGTCTACGGGTTAAGCCACCGCGGCGGCGACAGCATCGTCGTGGGGATGCGCACGGATTCCATCGGCACCCTCGATCCGGCGATCCCCCCGACGCGCGATACCGAATCCGTGCTGCGCAACATCTTCGACGCGCTGGTGGCGCACACGCCAGAGGGGAAGGTCGTGCCCCAGCTGGCCACCTCGTGGCGCAAGGTCGGCCCGGCGACGTACGTGTTCGCGCTGCGCAGCGGGGTCAAGTTTCACAACGGCGACCCCCTCACCGCAGACGACGTGGTCTTCACGTTCGAGCGGGTCATCACACCGGGCGCCATCGGAGGGAAGTCCAGCCCGCGCAGAGACCTCCTGGGGCCGCTGGCGCGGGTGCAGAAGCTCGACGACAGCCACATCCGGTTCGAGTTCAGCGCGGCCTTCCCCGAAGCGCTGGTGCTGCAGGCGCTCGTGCATTTCCAGGTCGTGCCGCAGAAGTATCTCGAACAGGCCGGCGAGGCCGGGTTCGTGGCCAAGCCGGTGGGCAGCGGGGCCTTCCGTTACGTGCGCGGCACGGTGGACTCGCAGATCGTGCTGGAGCGCAACGACGCCTACTGGGCGGGGCCGTCCAAGTTGAAGCAGGTCGTGTTCCGCATGATGCCCGAGCCCTCCACCCGCATCGCCGCGCTGCTCGCGGGGGAAGTGCATCTCATCCAGGAGGTCGCGCCGGATCTCGTCGGCCGGCTCCAGGCCAGTCCCGGTATCCAGGTGAAAACCGCGGAGGGCACCCGGTCGTACGAGATCGAGCTCAACAACAAGATGGCGCCCTTCAACGATCCGCGAGTGCGCCAGGCGCTAAATTACGCGATCGACTGGACCCCTATCCTCCGGGATATCTACCACGGCTACGCGAAGCGCCTCGCCACCGCCTTCCTCCCGAGCGGCTTCGGTTACGACTCGCAGTTGCGGCCCTACCCGTACGATCCGGCGAAAGCCAAGGAACTGCTCAGGGCCGCCGGGTACTGACACACCGCCGGAACCACTGACACGTGCGGCTGCTCGGCGCCCTCCGGCGGGTCCTCCTGACCGTGCCCATCGCGCTGGGGGTGGCCGTGCTGGCGTTCTTCTCGCTGCACCTCCTTCCCGGCGATCCGGTCCAGATCATGCTGGGAGACACCAAGACCAGCGTCGAGCAGATTCGATCGATGCAGCACGAGCTGCACCTCGATGAGCCGCTGCACGTGCAGCTCCTTCTGTTCTTTGGGCACCTGGCGCACGGCGACCTCGGGACCTCCATCGTCCAACAGCGCCCGGTCGCGGCCATCATCGCCGGCGCCGTGCCCGCCACGGTCGAATTGACCGTGGCCACGTTCGTCGTGGCGCTCGTGATCGCGGTCCCGCTGGGGTTGGTGAGCGCGATTAAACCGGGGTCTTGGATCGACCGGACGATGCTCACGTCGTCCCTCCTCGGCGTCAGCATGCCGGCCTTCTGGTTCGGCCTCCTGCTCATCCTCGTGTTTGCCGTCGATGTGCGGGTGCTGCCGACATCGAGCCAGATCGACTCCACCATCGCGCTCGAGCGCGTGACGGGGTTCATGCTCCTCGACAGCCTCCTCACCCGGAACGGCGCGGCCCTCGCGAGCGTGGTCCGCCACCTCGTCCTCCCGTCCGTGACGTTGGGGGTCGTGTTCGCCGCCCTCTTGGCCCGAACCATGCGTTCGTCGATGCTCGAGGCGCTGCGCATGCCGTACGTCACCACCGCGCGGGCGAAAGGCGTCGCGGAGATCGCCGTGATCGCGAAGCACGCGCTGCGCAACGCGCTGATCCCGGCGGTGACCGTGGCCGGATTGCAGATCGGCGAACTGCTCGGCGGGAACATGATCGTGGAGACCGTCTTCTCCTGGCCGGGGCTAGGCCGCGTGGTGGTCAACGCCATCTTCGCCAAAGACTACGTCGTGGTCCAAGCCGCGGTGATGCTCTACGCGATCACCTACGTCGCCGCCAACCTGCTGGTGGATATTGCCTACACCTTCCTGAATCCGCAATTGGAGCTGGGATGATCGGGCGCCGCGCACCCGAGGCGGGTGGGGTGTAACCGTGTCCACCATGCTGTATCCGCTGCGGCGGCACGGCGCCCGCGCCCTGTTTGGCGTGACCCGGCTGTCCTCCGGCGTGGCGGCAGATGCGACCGGACTGGTCGCCGGGCTGGTGACCCTCGCCTACCTCGTCGTGGCCGTCTTCGCCCCCCTGATCGCGCCCCAGAACCCCGCGGCGACCGACCTGGGGATGCGGCTCGCGCCGCCGTCGGCCGCGCACTGGTTTGGCACGGACGCGCTCGGACGCGATGCGCTCTCCCGAACGATCTACGGGGCCCGGGTCAGTATCCTCGTCGGGGTGCTGACCGTGGGCATCGCCACGACCGTGGGCACCGGCCTCGGGATGCTCGGCGCGTACTTCCGCGGCGGCATCGATGCGATCAGCGCGCGGTTGATCGAGCTCCTGCAGGCGTTCCCGTATCTCATCTTCGCCATCGGCATGATGGCCTTTCTCGGCCCGGGGTTCTGGAACCTGATCTGGGCGCTCGCGCTGAAGGGGTGGATCGAGTTCTACCGGCTGGCGCGCGGGGAGACGCTCTCGCAGTCCACCAAGGAATACGTGGAGGCCGCCCGGGCCGTGGGCTATCCCCACTCCTGGATCCTGCTTAGCGAAATCCTGCCCAACATCCTGAACACGGTGGCCGTGCTGGCCACGTTGCGCGTGGGGTATTTCATGGTCCTGGAAGCCTCGCTCTCGTTCCTCGGGGTCGGGATCCCGCCCAGCATTCCCACCTGGGGCTCCATGATCAACGACGGCCGGAACATCCTGTTCGTGGCGTGGTGGGTGAGCACCATCCCGGGGCTCGCTCTCTTGGTGCTCGTGGTGGCGATCAACCTGCTGGGGGAGCGGATGCGGCAGGTCCTCGACCCGCACGCGAAAAGCACGGGCTGAACGACCGATCCGAACCCTGCGGGAAATGGTTCCCCGCCGCTTCCTCACGAGAAGGTAGTGGGTTTAGCGGTTCGCCTTGAACTGCTCGCCGAGCATGGAGAGCACCCAACCCCAACCCTCTTCGTGCTGGCGCCCCATCTCATGGTCTGGGACGCCCGAATGACGCAGCGCGACCTCAGTGTGGCCGTCGCGCGGCTGAAAAGTGACGGAGACAATTGATTCGACGCCGCGGGTTCCCTCGGAGACCCATGTGTGCTCAACGAGGCGGGGTCGCTCCATCTTAAGGAAGCGACCGTAGTGGCGCTCAGGACCGGGGTACGCGGGGAACCGACCTCCGCGTAGAACGCCCGTAGAAATGCCGAATTTCGATGGATCGGCGCCGAATCGTTTCTCTTAGACGATCGCCCGAAGCGCGGCCAGGGCCGCCCGCAGACGTCCTTCCCCGTCCCGCTCGGGGACGCGGCGCTCGAGATGGGGCTCCACCGTGAGGAACCCGTCGTATCGTTCGGCGGAGAGGGCATGCAGGAGGGATCGCACCTCACCCTGGCCCTCCCCCGGCAGCCGCACGCTATCCATCAGCCGCTCCTCGGGGATGCGTTCGGGGTACGGAGGAAGGCCGCTTCGGTCCACCGCCACGGCGTCCTTGATGTGCACGTGGACGACATACGGCTTGAGCAAGGGCCACGCCTCGGCGTAGGGACGAACCCCCACCTGCACAAAATTCGCCGGGTCGAAGGTCATCCGCAGCGCCGCCGAGCCGACCGCCTCCACCAGATCGAGGCATCGCTCGGCGGTGTCTCCGTACACGTACGACTCGTTCTCCAGCGCGAGCGTCATGTGCGCCTGCTCGGCTTCCCGGGCGAAGGCCGCGAGCCGGCGGACCACTTCATCGCGAGCGGCGCGGTAGCGCCCGCCGGGGACGAAAAAGGAGAAGATGCGCACCAGCGCGGTGTCGAGCCGCCGGGCTGCCGCCAGGGCTCGCCGGAATCGGCCGCGTTCCGCATCGAAGTCGGCGTCGATGGGCGCCTTGCCCACCGGCGAGGCGATCGCCGAGACGCCGATCCCGTGGGCCCTGAGCCGCTCGCGCGCATGCCCGAGGTCATCGTCGGAGAACTCGGCGATATCCAAGCCCCAGGCAGCCCGCACCTCGAGGAAGCGCACGTCGTGGCGGCGCAGCACCGCGATCTGTGTCTCAAGGTCGCGCGCGATCTCGTCGCCGAATACGCTGATCCGGAACCGATCTCGACGGGTCATGGCCCGTGTCCCCCAACGCTCGCGCCGGGCGCCGCCTTCGTACCCTATCGTATGCGCGCCAGGCCGGCACGATCATGCTACAATTTCTGCGTGCACCCGGCGAGTGATCATCGGTTCGGCGTGGCCATCGCAGGGGCTGGCGTGATTGCCTCGTCTCACGCCCGCGCGGTCGCGGGCCTCCCGAACGCGCGACTGCGCGCGATCGCTGACGTCGCGGCCGAAGCGGCGCAACGTCGCGCGGCCGAGTTCGGCGTCGATGCCTACACCGACCTTGGGGAGCTGCTGCGGCGCCCCGATATCGATGTGGTGTCGGTCTGCGTGCCGAGCGGCCTCCACGCCGAAGTCGCCGTCCAGGCCGCCGAAGCGGGCAAGCATGTGATCGTCGAAAAGCCGATCGACGTGTCGCTCGAAGCGGCCGACAGGCTGATCGCGACATGCCGGCGGCGCGGGGTCAAGCTGGCGGTGATCTCACAACACCGGTTCGACCCCGGCATCCAGGCCATGCGCGCCGCGCTCGACGCCGGCCGGTTCGGCCGCCTCGTGCTGGGAGACGTGATCGTCAAATGGTACCGGACCGGGGCGTACTACAGCAGCGCGGGCTGGCGGGGGACCTGGGAGCTCGACGGCGGCGGCGCCCTGATGAATCAGGGCATCCACTGGGTTGACGTGCTGCAGTGGATGATGGGACCGGTCGATCGCGTGGTTGCCCGCTGCTCAATGATCGCGCACGATATCCCGGTCGAAGACGTCGCGCTTGCCCTGGTCACGTTTCGCAGCGGCGCGCTGGGCACGATCGAGGTCAGCACCGCCGTCTATCCGGGCCTTCCGGAGCGCATCGAGATCAGCGGCACCGGCGGGACTGCCGTCGTGGAGATGGGCGAGGTGGTGATCTGGGAGTTCAAAGACGAGAAGGGTGAGGTCGGCCCGTACGGGGCCAAGGTCCGGACCGGCCGGCGCGCGGAGCCGGCGACGTCGCGCGATCCGGCCGCTGCCCAACTCGCCGGCCACCGAACGCAGATCGCGGACTTCCTCCAGGCCATTGCGGACGATCGGGATCCGTTGGTCACCGGCGAGGAGTCGCGCAAGCCGCTCGAGATCATTCTGGCCGTGTATGAATCAGCGCGAACGGGGCGCGAGGTCACGCTCCCCTTGGTCGCGCCGAGCAAACCCCCTGCGCGGGAACGCCCAACAAGACCGTAGAGGCACTGAGGTGGACCCCAGTGCCTCTAGCGATCGCCTAGCCGCCCGACGTCTTGCGGTTGGTGTACTTTGCCACCTCGGCCACACCGGCCCGGCGAAACTTCCGGGCCCGTGCCGGCTCCGACGGCCGCTATCGCTCGATCCTGGAGATCTTCGCGTCCTGCAGGCTGAGGTTAAACATCAACCCTCTCTGATCGAACACGTACCCTACGATCGGTGCATTGGAGGCCGGATTCGTGGACGCCTGGCCTCCCACGTCCACGATCACAAGCGAGCCGTCGACCCCCGCTTTCCAGTACCCGTCTCGCCGGGCCTTGGCCTGGAACTCCTTGAGTGCCCGGTCCGCCAAGAAGGCGACGATGACGGACTTTCTCTGGGCTCCGAACTGGATTCCCAGCGAGCCGGTGGTAAGGTTGTAGTACCCGACGGTCGTGCCGCCCACTCGCAACACGCCTTCGCCATAGGCGCCCCCAAGACCAATTCCGGCCTGGATGACCTCTGGGAAGACGAGAAGACCCCGAGCGTCACGCAGGACCGCAGGGGCGTCCCCGAACTCGCTTCTGAACTGGTGGAGTGTCCGGTCAGCCGCTACGTCGATCGCTTCCGCGGTCGCCGCATGGGACGCGACCGGCCAGAAGACAAGGTTGGCCAGCAAGCACAGGCAAACAACCCAAACCGTTCTCTGGCTAGCTCGCAATACGCTCATTCTATCGCCCTCCTCCGTAGTGACGTCGGGCCTTTGCATTGTTACCCTTCAAAAAACGTCGCCAAACATGGTTTGGTTAGGGGCCCGGATTTCCGATTTGGCCATCTGTGACGGGGGTCCGTCTGCCCCCGGTGGGTTAATCGATAGGGGGTTCACCTCGCGGTTATCAAGGGCGTAGGCCTTCACGGCGAGCGCATTTGGGGCGGGGACCGGCATAGTGTCCCCTGTGCTCATGACGATTCTTGACGCGCCGTTCACCCTGACGCCTGAGGCAACGACGAAGTACTGCATTTGGACTTTGCCGGTTGTGGGATTCTTCCACATCACAATGACGACGCCGACCCCGCTCCCCATCACCGTGAAATTGACTCCCCACGCCCCGCCGGCGAGAGTGACTCCGTTAATCTGTACGACCTGAGGGTTCGAGGACTTCGCGCTTACGACCGTATACCCGCGCTCGACCGGCGGCGAGATGAGTTGGCGCGCCTTGGCTCCCAGGGTGATTCCGGTCCCCTGCACAATCGGGACGTCGGCAGCGTACAGGGGCAGACTGTTAAGCAGCACGAAGACGGCCGCGCTCGCCACAGCCCGCATATGAATCGTCAGCTTGTCCAACTTTCGGGGCGTGAGGTACATAAATACCTCCTTGTCATTGTCGGCGACAACTCGGAAGCGCTCTGTGTGAAGCGGTATGGGTCGAGAGTGGCCCAGTACATCCAGTCCTTCTAGTAGAACACGGGGGACGTGAGCGTGACCTCGCCACGTATCCTCTCGGCAATCGGCTTGACTTTAATCAAGCCACATTTTGGGTTTCCAACCACGTTCCATTAAAGCCTGTCATTTAAGAGGGACCTCGATGTCGAGCAGCGGCGCGTATTGCTGGGCGCCGAAGATATCGGTATCACCCGGGCTCCCGCTGGGGCGGTCGCGGTAGATGGTAAACTTGATCGCGCACGCGGGGTCGAACGCGACAAAATCGGAGATGCGTGTCTCGGGGATCCGGTATAACCGCGCGACAGAGGCCCTTGTGATCGCGCCGCTCTGCTTGACGCGCTCGTACGTCTCCCGATCGCGAAAGATCACGTCGAACGTGATCTTGTCCACGCCGGCATTCTTGCTGCGGACGGTCTTGGCGAGGGTGGAGAGCTTCGCCATGCTCGCTAGCCCCGCCGCGCCGCGGCGGGCATGCCGACATCGACGAGATGCAGGGGGAAGAGCTCGAGGGGATCGCGCACCCGCATCGTATGGTTGACGGTCCAGCGGTAGGCCGGGCTGGCGCGCATCACTTCGTCCAATGGAAAGGCCACCCCTCCCGCCGTGCCCTTCACCTCGGGGAGGCGTGCATAGAACATCTGCCGCGTTCCCATCATGCACACCTCCTCGGCCAGCGCGGCCTCGGGGGCTATGCCATAGACGACGATCCCGAGCTCGTGGCCCGGGGCGTCTTTAAGCGGCTCCAGATCTCCCATCACGCCGTTCTTGCCGTACACGTGATAGTAGAGCTCGTACCCGCTGTCGCCGAGCCGCGCCCGCACCTGCTGCCGCGCCCAGCCGATGACCCGATCGATGTTGGCGACCGTGTAGGGATCGCGCACCCCGGCGATACCGACGTAGCGCTCCCCGACCTTGCCCGCGCCTTCGAGCTTCACCCGCA
>Ga0207684_10006522_pt1 | contig 10633 bp, 8 predicted proteins | sample KBSK5501metaG_FD_184342 | JGI IMG/M metagenome (GOLD analysis project Ga0207684, IMG submission 184342) | Corn, switchgrass and miscanthus rhizosphere microbial communities from Kellogg Biological Station, Michigan, USA - KBS K5-50-1 metaG... | ecosystem: Host-associated > Plants > Roots >... | reverse complement strand
AAACCCTGCCCAGCGTTCAGGACGATCTGCCCGGTGTTCGCGCGGACCACGCCGGGTTCGGCGAGCGCCTTGGCCAGCTCGTTCGAGCGGACCTCGGCCGAGCTCGCCGTTGCATCGAACCCCACCTGTACCGGTCCGGCCAAGAACGCCTCGGGCGGGACCGCGGCCTTGGCGGCGTCGCGCGTGCGCACCGGCCGCGCCGCATCCCGATTCGGATCGAAGCTGGGCTCCTCGGCCACGAGCGGCGCCTTGCGCTGCCATAGATCACTGGCGGTGCGCCGCTCGACGAGCACCGGCTGGCCGCGCTGCAGGTCGCCGCGCCGGTAGGCGAGGGCAGCGGCGGGGAAGGTGCCGAGCACGTCGGGCGTGGCGAACGTCCATTTCTGCTGCGACGGGAGGTAGCCGTTCGCCGATTGCGGCGGCGACCAGCCCTCGTCGCCGGTCGAAAACCAGAAGTAGCCGTCGATGCCGCTCAGCGACGAATACGCTGCGATCAGGAACGGCCCCTCGGCCGCATAGGCGTTCGGCAGAATCCAGCCGCCCTCGGTCACGAGCATCGGGCGCCCGGCGGTCTGCCGCAGGTTGATCGGCAGTGCGCGCGGATCGAAGAGCACGCTCTCGTTCGTGAACCGGTCGCCGGCCACGATCGCCCAGCCGTTGTTCGCGCCTTCGTGCAGGCCACCGGTGTAGACGTTGACTGCGTCGACCTGGGCGGCCGTGTAGCTCCAGCGCTCGGCGTCGTTCAGGCGTGCGCCGTTTGCGGTCTTCCAGTTGCCGGCGTTGACCAACTGCTTTGCACCGACCTCTTCGCGCAGGAACTTCACGATCGTCCGGTTGAACTCGAACATCGTGCGGGCGTAGAACTCGGTCTGGTCGGCGCGGCGCTTCTCGTGCCCGGCGGCACCAGGTCGCATCCAGTCGATGCCGGCGCGCAGCATGGCGGCCAGGCCGCTGGGCGTGGCTGCCGCCGGGCCTTGGGTCAGCTCCCAGACCGGCAGCAATGCAATGCGGCCGGCCTCGGGCGCATCGCCCGGCGCGTGATCACCGTTCCAGGCATGCAGCGCGACCGCGATTGAGCCGTACTTGCGTGCGAGGAAGGCAGCGAAGCGCGCTTCGAGCTTCTCGCGTTGCGCGCCCTTGATGCTGTCGACGGTCCAGAACAGGAGACTGTCCTCGTTCTGGATCTGGATGATGGCCACGCTCGCATCGTCGGCGAGTGCCATGCCGGTGTACGGGTTGCGCTCGGCGAAGAGCTTGCGCAGCCAGGACTTGTAGGCTTCCTGAAGCTTCTCGTCGAAGAACAGCAGGCCGAACGCCGATTGCTTGTCGCCGCCTGCGATACCCCACGCGGCGGCGAACTTCATCGGCGCTGCCCAGTAGGGCGAGATCGTCGTGTAGATGCCTTCCTTGCGCATCGCGGCGACGGTGCGCCAGATCGAGTCACGCTCGGCCTGGTCGATATCGCCGAAGGCCGCGTCCGGATGCGCCTCGAGCGACGGGCTGATCTGCCGATGCAGCCGCACCATGTTGACGCCGCGCTTCGCGAGAAAGCGCGCGTGGCGCGCCAGATCCGGCGCGTTGCGCGGGCCGAGCGGCGTGGCGGTGAAGGGGTGGCGGGCGACGTCGGTGTTGACGGCCCAGAAGCGGATGGGCCTGCCGTCGCCCCGCACGAAGTCGCCGTTCGCGTCGACCCGCACGAAGCCGGTCTCGCCGGCAATCGCTTCGTTGAGCGAGCGCAGATCGAGCAGCGCGTCGGCGCGGAACTCGTCAGGCGCAGGCTGGAATGCCCAGCTCGAGGAGGCCGGGGGCGTCGATGCCGGCTGCTGGGCGCCGACGCCGGCCCCGACCAGCGCCGCGGCGCAGCACAGCGCCCAGGCTTTCACGAGAGCCGCCGCGGCTGTCGAGAGCTAGCGCTGCGCCACCTCGACGCGGTGCGCGTCGGCGTTCGAGCCCGAACCGGTCAGCGCCTCGGGCTTCTTCAGCTCGGCGGTGCGTTGCTTCGCCAGCTCCTCGTTCTTCACGACGACCATCGACGCGACCGCAGAGGTCGACGCGGCAGCGGCGTGCTGGCCTGCGCCGGGCACCACAGCCGTGCCGGCCGGCAGCAGCGGCACGATCAGCAGCGCGACGATGTTGATGATCTTGATCAGCGGGTTGACGGCCGGGCCGGCGGTGTCCTTGTACGGATCGCCGACGGTGTCGCCGGTGACGGCGGCTTTGTGCGCCTCGCTGCCCTTGCCACCGTAGTGGCCGTCCTCGATGTATTTCTTCGCGTTGTCCCAGGCGCCGCCGCCGGTGCACATCGAGATCGCGACGAACAGGCCGGTGACGATCGTGCCCATCAGGAGGCCGCCGAGCGCGGTCGGGCCGAGCAGCATGCCGACCAGGATAGGCACGACCACCGGCAGCAGGCTGGGAACGATCATCTCCTTGATCGCGGCGCTGGTCAGCATGTCGACCGCTTTGCCGTACTCGGGCTTGCCAGTGCCTTCCATGATGCCCTTGATGTCGCGGAACTGGCGGCGAACTTCCTCCACGACGGCACCGGCCGCGCGACCGACCGCCTCCATCGCCATCGCGCCGAACAGATACGGGATCAGCCCACCGATGAAGAGGCCGACGATCACCATGTGGTTCGACAGATCGAAGCTGACGTTCAGCCCGCGCGAGCTCAACGCGTGCGTGTAGTCGGCGAACAGCACCAGTGCGGCGAGGCCGGCCGAGCCGATCGCGTAGCCCTTGGTCACGGCCTTGGTCGTGTTGCCGACCGCATCGAGCGGGTCGGTGATCTCGCGCACGCTGTCGGGCAGGCCCGACATCTCGGCGATGCCGCCGGCGTTGTCGGTGATCGGGCCGTACGCGTCGAGCGCGACGACGATGCCCGCCATGCTCAGCATCGCGGTCGCCGCGATCGCGATGCCATACAGCCCCGCGAGCATGTACGCGACGACGATCGCGATACAGACGCACAGCACCGGCCACGCGGTCGAGCGCATCGAGACGCCGAGGCCGGCGATGATGTTGGTGCCGTGGCCGGTGGTCGAGGCTTTCGCGACGTGCTGCACCGGCTTGAAGTCGGTGCCGGTGTAGTACTCGGTGATCCACACCAGCGCAGCCGTCAGCACCAAGCCAACGATGCAGGCGCCCCACAGCGCAAGCGCGGTCACTTTCGTGCCGTCGGTCAACGTGACGGGCTGCGGGAACAGCGCGGTCGTGACCGGGTAGAACGCGATCAACGAAAGCGCGCCGGCGACGATCAGCCCCCTGTACAGCGCCGGCATCACGTTCTTCATGCCGGGCGACGCCTTGACGAAGCTGCAGCCGACGATGGACGCGATGATGGACACCGCCCCGAGCAGCAGCGGGTACACGACCGCGTTCGACGCATCGCCGCTGATCAGCAGCGCACCCAGCGCCATCGTCGCGATCAGCGTGACCGCGTAGGTTTCGAACAGGTCGGCGGCCATGCCGGCGCAGTCGCCGACGTTGTCGCCGACGTTGTCGGCGATCACGGCGGGGTTGCGCGGGTCGTCCTCCGGGATGCCGGCCTCGACCTTGCCGACCAGGTCGGCGCCGACGTCGGCGCCCTTCGTGAAGATGCCGCCGCCCAGCCGCGCGAAGATCGAGATCAGCGAGGCGCCGAACGCGAGGCCGAGCATCGGCTTGAGCACGCTCGAGAGCGTCTTGTCGGGCGTCACGTTGCCGTTGCCGACGATGAACCAGTAGAAGATGCCGACGCCGAGCAGCCCGAGGCCGACGACCAGCATCCCAGTGATCGCGCCGCCCTTGAACGCGACGTTCAGCGCCGGGCCAATGCCCTGCGTCGCGGCCTGCGCGGTGCGCACGTTCGCGCGCACAGAGACGTTCATGCCGATGAAGCCGCAGGCGCCCGACAGCACGGCGCCGAGCACGAAGCCGGAGGCGGTCTTGCCGTCGAGGAACACGCCGATCAGGATCGCAAGCACGACGCCGACGAAGGCGATCGTCTTGTACTGGCGTGCGAGATAGGCGGCTGCGCCTTGCTGGATCGCCGAGGCGATCTCCTGCATTCGAGGGTTGCCGGCGTTCTGCCGGAGGATCCAGCTTCGCTGCACGAAGCCGTAGATCACTGCGGCGAGGCCGCAGGCCAGTGCGATGTAGAGCGCCATCGATGTCGTGATCAAGGGGTGTCCTTCCTCGTCGATTGCATGCGGGTGGGTCTTGATCGATCGAGCCGGAGGGCGCTCGCCCAGGCTCGTCGGCGTGTAGCCCGATAGGGCCACGGCATGCTACGGGATGGCCGATGTCAAGGCAACGACGGCCGGGTGGTGTTTTCCATCGTGGTGCGGCAGATAAAATCCGGGTTTCCCCGCGGTGCCTGCCCCGCCCGATCAATCCAAAACCCGCCCACCCCATGAGCCTGCACAACGTGACCCCCGGCGCGAAGGCGCCCGAAGAGTTCAACGTCGTCATCGAGATCCCGATGAATGCCGACCCGATCAAGTACGAGGTCGACAAGGAAAGCGGCGCACTGTTCGTCGACCGCTTCATGACGACGGCGATGCACTACCCGTGCAACTACGGTTACGTGCCGCGCACGCTCTCCGACGACGGCGACCCGGTCGACGTGCTCGTGATCACGCCGTTTCCGTTGACGCCGGGCGTCGTCGTCACCTGCCGGGCGATCGGCGTGCTGATGATGGAAGACGAAGCCGGCGGCGATGCGAAGGTGCTCGCGGTGCCGACGACGAAGATCCTGCCGATCTACGACCACTGGCACAAGCCGGAGGACATCAACCCGATGCGGCTGAAGGCGATCCAGCACTTCTTCGAGCACTACAAGGATCTCGAAGCGGGCAAGTGGGTCAAGGTGACCGGCTGGCAAGGCCCGGACGCAGCGCGTGCCGAGATCGCGAACGGCCTCGCGAGCTACGGCGCGAAGAAATAGTCAGTCGTCGGCTGCGGCCGCCGTCTTGAACGGCAGCCGCTCGTTCAACTCATCGAGGTACTCGTCGACGCCGGCTCCCTCGCGCTCGAGGAAGTCGGCCACCGCCTGCGCGAACTGCGGGTGCGCGAGCCAGTGCGCCGACGCGGTGCGCACCGGCAGCAGCCCGCGCGCCATCTTGTGCTCGCCCTGTGCGCCGCCTTCGAAGCGCTCATAGCCGTTCTCGATGCACCACTGCAGCGGCTGGTAGTAGCACGCCTCGAAGTGCAGCAGCGGCACGTGCTCGACCGCGCCCCAGTAGCGGCCGAATGCGCTGCGCCGCGCCGGGTCGATCACGATCAGCGACGCGGCGATGCGCCGGCCTTCGCGCGACGCGATGAACAGCAGCCAGTTCTCGGACATCGTGCGTGCGATACGCTGAAAGAAGTCGCGCGTCAGATACGGCGTCGAGTGATGCTCGCGGTAGGTCTGTTTGTAGCAGCGGTAGAAAAAGTCCCAGTCCGCTGCTTCGATCGCGCGGCCTTCGCGTGATTCGAACATCACGCCCGCTTCGGCGACACGCCGTCGCTCCTGCTGGATCTTCTTGCGCTTCTCGCGCTGCAGGCCGGCGAGGAAGTCGGCGAAGGCTGCATAGGGCTTCGTGTCGGGCTGGCTCCAATGGAACTGCACGGTGCTGCGCATCATCCAGCCTTCGGCCTGTGCCGCTTGCTGGTCGGCCTCGTCGAGGAACAGCACGTGCGCCGACGACAGCTTGGCCTCGACCGCGAACTGCCGGATCGCGCGCAGCAGCACACGGCGTGACACCGCGTCGTTCGCGAGCAACCGCGGCCCGGGAACCGGCGTGAACGGCACCGCGTTCAGCAGCTTCGGATAGTAGGCGAGGCCGTGGCGGCGATAGGCGTCGGCCCAGGCCCAATCGAACACGTACTCGCCGTACGAATGCTCCTTCAGGTACAACGGGCATGCGGCGACCAGCTCGTCGCCGCCTTGGTTTGTGCTGGCGCCGCCGCTGCGGAACAGCGCGAGGAACTGCGGCTGCCAGCCGGTGGCGGCGACCGCGCTGGCCGATTCGTGCAGCGCGAGCAGGTACTCGTGGCGCATGAACGGCGTCGCGCTGCCCTGCGCGTCGACCAGGGCGTTCCAGGCGCGTGCGTCGATCGCCGCAGGGTCGTCGAAGATGCGAATGACATAATCGTCCGGACCCTCTTCGAGGCCTCTTCGGGGTTCTTCGCGCCGCATATGTCCGTTGCAGTTTCGTCAGTACCGTTGAAGGTGGCCCTGGCTCAGATCAACGCGACGGTCGGCGATCTCGCCGGGAACGCGCGCAAGATCGTCGACGCCGCGCGCCGCGCCTACCAGGAGGGTGCGCGTCTCGTGCTGACGCCCGAGCTCGGCCTGTGCGGCTATCCGCCCGAGGACCTGCTGCTGCGTCCGGCCTTCATGCAGGCCTGCGCCGAAGCTCTGGCCGACTGCGCTCGCGCGCTGGCCGATCTGTCCGGGCTGTTCGTGGTAGTGGGGCATCCGCATCAGTTCGGTGAGCGGGGCGATGTTAGGTCGAACTCGGTTTCGGTGCCGAAGCGCTTCAATGCGGCCTCGGTGCTGACGCAGGGCAGGGTGCTCGCGACCTACTGCAAGCGCGAGCTGCCGAACTACCAGGTGTTCGACGAGCGGCGCTATTTCGCGTCTGGCCGCGACGCAGGCCAGCCGGCCGTCGTGTTCGAGGTGCAAGACGTCAAGGTCGGTCTCACAATCTGCGAAGACGCGTGGTTCGAAGAGCCGGCGCGCATCGCCAAGGCCGCCGGCGCGCAGGTCCTGTGCGTGATCAACGCATCGCCGTTCCATCTGGGCAAGGCGGTCGAGCGCGAGGAGCGCATGGCCGAACGCGCGCGTGACGTGCAGTTGCCGCTGCTCTACGCGCACATGGCTGGTGCGCAGGACGAGGTCGTGTTCGACGGTGCTTCGTTCGCGGTCGACGCGCTGGGCCGCATCGGTGCACGCGCGCCGGTGTTCGACGAGGCGCTCGCGTTCGTCGAGGTGCAGGGCGACATCGTGCGCGGCGAGATCGCGCCGCTGCCCAGCCTCGAGGCGCAGGCGTGGTCGGCGCTGGTCGTCGGCGTGCGCGACTATGTCGTCAAGAACGGATTCCCGGGCGTGATCATCGGCCTGTCAGGCGGCGTCGACTCGGCGCTGGTGCTCGCGATCGCGGTCGACGCGCTCGGCGCCGACAAGGTGCGCACCGTGATGATGCCCTCGCCGTACACCGCCGACATCTCATGGCTCGATGCGCGCGAGATGGCCGAAGGCCTCGGCGTGCGCTACGACGAAATCTCGATCGTGCCGATGTTCGATGCATTCCGCGCGAGCCTGGCCACCGAATTCGCGGGCCTGCAGCCTGATGCCACGGAAGAGAACATCCAGGCACGGATTCGGGGCACGCTGCTGATGGCGCTGTCGAACAAATTCGGTGCGATCGTGCTGACCACCGGCAACAAGAGCGAGATGGCGACCGGCTACTGCACGCTCTATGGCGACATGGCCGGCGGCTTCGCCGTGATCAAGGACGTGGCGAAGACGCTCGTGTACCGGCTCGCGAACTGGCGCAACGAGCGCGCGCACGACGCCGGGCGCGGCGACGTCATCCCGCAACGGATCATCACGCGGCCACCATCGGCCGAGCTGCGCCCCGACCAGAAAGACCAGGACAGCCTGCCGCCGTACGAGGTGCTCGACGGCATCCTGCAGCGCTACATGGAGCAGGACCAGGGCATCGACGAGATCGTCGCCGCCGGGTTCGCGCCGGCCGACGTCGAACGCGTCACGCGCCTGATCAAGATCAACGAATACAAGCGGCGTCAGGCGCCAATCGGCATCCGCATCACGCACCGCGCGTTCGGGCGCGACTGGCGTTATCCGATCACGTCGAAGTTCCGCGCATAGATCCGCCCATTTGTTTTGCGTACCGCGCGCACCGCGAACGATGACTGCGTAATAAACTAGCGTCGATCAATCTTGCAGGAGCCCGGTCATGAAACAGATCACTGCGATCGTCAAACCCTTCAAGCTTGAAGAGGTGCGCGAAGCCCTGGGGCAGGTCGGCGTGACCGGCCTGACCGTCACCGAGGTCAAGGGCTTCGGTCGCCAGAAGGGCCATACCGAGCTGTACCGCGGCGCCGAGTACGTCGTCGATTTCCTGCCGAAGGTGAAGCTCGAAGTCGCCGTCAAGGATGCCGATGTGGACCGCTGCATCGAAGCGATCGTCAAGGCCGCGAAGACCGGCAAGATCGGCGACGGCAAGATTTTCGTGACGCCGGTCGAGCAGGTGGTGCGCATCCGCACCGGCGAAGTCAACGACGACGCGATCTGATCGCGTCTCTCGGCAAAGTCTCTCGGCGAACTCAGATCCGCCGGTAATCGTCGGGCGCGGTGGCCAGCGGTGCGAGCCGGCCGAGCTCTTCGAGCAGCGCGAGCGGATCGTTCTTCACCTCCAGCAGAGCGAGCTGTTCGTTCGTCATCAGGCCCAGTCGTTCGCTGTCGCGCAGGAACGCCAGCAGCGTGTCGTAGTAGTTCGCGACATTGAGCAGGCCCAGCGGCTTGTCGTGATAGCCGAGCTGGCGCCACGACCACACCTCAAACAATTCTTCGAACGTCCCGATGCCGCCCGGCAGCGCGACGAACGCGTCGCTGCGCTCGGCCATCATCAGCTTGCGCTCGTGCATGGTCTGCACCACGTGCAGCTCGGTCAGGCCGCGGTGACCGAGCTCGCGGCCCATCAGCGATTCGGGGATCACGCCGACGACCGAAGCGCCCGCCGCCAGTGCCGCATCGGCCACGGTGCCCATCAGCCCAGCATGCCCGCCGCCGTAGACGAGCTGCCAGCCGCGCCGGCCGATCTCGGCGCCGACCGCGCGCGCCGCATCAGCGTATTCGGGCTTGGCACCCGGCCGGGAACCGCAGTAGACGCAGATCGACAACTTCTTCATCGAACGTTCCGTTTCGCTTCAATCGACATTCAACCAACTTCGAATTCAAACTTCATTCAGTGCCCGAAACGCTGCCACAGCGCCGCGAGCCACACGCCTACGCACAGCAGCACCGAGAGGAACACCGCCGCGCTGGCCAGATCCTTTGCACGCTTGGACAGATCGTGCCACTCGAACGAGACGCGGTCGATCGCCGCCTCGATGCCCGAGTTCAACAGTTCGACGATCAGCACCAGCAGCACCGAGCCCACCAGGATCGCGATCTCGACCCAGCCGCGGCCTATCCAGAACGCGAGCGGCATCAGGATCACCGCGAGCCAGAACTCCTGCCGGAATGCACTCTCGCCGCGGTAGGCTGTCTGCAGCCCGGAGATCGAATAGCCGGTCGCGCGGATCACGCGATCGAGCCCGGTGCGCCCTTTGTGCGGATTGGTCATGCGCAGCGATTGTGCCTGCGCGGACAAGGCGGCTTGGTGTGTGCCGGGCATGCGCCGCTACGCGGCGTTCGGCTTGACGCGGGGCTCGTCGACGACCAGGCGTGTGCCACACAACGCGTCATGCCAGAACTGGCGCTGCGGGTGCAGCAGTGCGAGCAGCATGTACGCCACGACTCCGACGCCGACCGCACCGAGCGCCGGCCACCCGGTCCAGCCGTTCAAATGCGCGAGCACGGCTGCGGGTGCGAACCAGGCGCACGCCGCAACGAAGCGGGCCAGCGCGCGCCACTGGGTCAGTGGGGCGCCTTCGGTCGTGACGACGCGGATGTGCCAGGTCTGCATGGCGAGCGTCTGTCCGCGTGCCGACCAGAACCACGTGAAGTACAGCGCGTAGATCGCCAGCGTGATGACGCGCAGTGACGTTTCGCTCTGCAGCGGATGGTGCTGTCCGCTCAGCGCGAAGAAGAGCGCGCCGATCGCGCCGGGGATGAGGCCGATGCCGAACAGCAGCAGGCCTTCGTAGACGAACGCAGCCATGCGGCGGCGCAGGCTGGGCGTCGTCACAGCGTCATGGGTGCTTGGCAGATCCGCCGCTGGCGGCGGACGCGGCAGCGGCTGAACGTGTGGCGGCGGCCTGCGGGCCGCGCCGCGGCAGCAGCGTCGACTTGTCGACGAACTCGGGCGTCGCCGCGATCTTCGGCAGCCCGGTCTGCTGGTGAGACGGCGGCGTCGGTCGCTTGGACATCAGCGTGGTCGTCGCTCCCGGGCCGGCGCGCAGCACGGTGGGCGCGACCGGTTTCGGCGGCTCGGCGAACGCCGGGTTCGGCACGATGTTGGACTTGGGACTCGGCAGGTCGCGCGCGGCGGATTTCGGCTCACCGGAGCGATTGGCGGGCACAGGGGGCTTGCGTGCCGCTTCGGGCGGAGGCGCAGCCCGCTCGCTGAGCTCGCGTCGCTTCTCGGGCGGCAGCGCCTGGTAGGCATCCCAGCGCGCCTTGCGGTCCTGGGGTGGCACCTGCTTCGCTTCCTGGAAGTGCAGCCGTGCCGCCCCGCGTTCCTGCGGCGAGAGCTTGGTCCATTCGCTCATGCGTGCCTGCAGCCGCGTCTGCTCGTCGGGCGACATCTGCTGGTAACGGCTTGAAATGTCGATCCACTTGCGTTTGCGCACCGCGTCGATGCCCGACCAGTCGCGCTCCAGCGGCTTCAGCGCTGCGCGCTGCGACGGCTTCAGGTCTTGCCAGCGCACGCCTTCCTCAATGCCTGGCTTGGCCGGCGGCGGTCCGCCAGGCTGC